>Ga0180301_10002686_pt1 | contig 14008 bp, 11 predicted proteins | sample GuaBasSediGuay16_FD_121797 | JGI IMG/M metagenome (GOLD analysis project Ga0180301, IMG submission 121797) | Subseafloor sediment microbial communities from Guaymas Basin, Gulf of California, Mexico - Guay16, Core 4569-2, 12-15 cm | ecosystem: Environmental > Aquatic > Marine > Hydrothermal...
CGATCTCATCCGGTGTGGATATAATCCCGCCCGGTCTCCCATAGAAGTGGATCCTTCTCCTTCCCTCAAGCGATAACCTCACGTCCTCTAGCATCTGACCGGTATTCATCTCGAATACCAAGAAATCACTGGCCACGCGGCTCACGTCGAGCAGCTCTTTCTTAGGGAACGGCCACAGCGTCTTCGGCCTGAACAGCCCTACCTTAAGGCCCATTTCCCGCACCCTTTTTATCGCACCTTTCGCGATCCTGCTCGCCGTCCCATAGGCAATGAGCACCAGATGAGCATCCTCGGTGAAAAAGCGCTCAACCTGGGGAAGTTCCTTCTCGATCATCTCGTACTTCCTGAAAAGCTTCCAGTTGTGTTCCTCCATGGCGGATGTATCGAGGATGAGGGATTTTATGATCCTGCTCGGCCTGCCCTTTGCGCCATCGAGCACCCACGGCTTTGATGGGAGCGATGCCGTATCAATGGGATCCGGAAACTCAACCGGCTCCATCATCTGACCCATCATCCCGTCTCCCAGGATCAAGGCCGGAATTCTATAGTGGTCGGCATATGTAAAGGCCATCCGGGTGAAGTCAGCGAGCTCCTGGCCACTGCTGGGTGCAAGCACGATCGTCCGATAGTCCCCATGACCACCACCCCTTGTCGCTTGAAAGTAATCGCCCTGGGATGGGGCAATGTTCCCTAACCCAGGTCCACCCCTCATGGTATTGACGATTACCGCGGGGAGCTCTTGAGCGGACAAAAATGAGATTCCCTCCTGTTTCAAGCTTATCCCAGGGCTCGATGAAGAGGTCATAGCCCGCTTTCCCGCCATTGAAACGCCGATAACCATATTGATTGCAGCCAATTCGCTCTCTGCCTGAATGAACACGCCATCGGGCAAGGAGGCCAACGCACTCGCCATATATTCGGTAAGCTCGTTCTGCGGTGTTATGGGATACCCGAAATAAAAACGGCAACCAGACCTCACTGCTGCCTCGCCAATCGCATGCGTGCCTCGCATCAGCAACTTTTCAGCCACGGTATACCTCAATGACAATATCAGGGCAGACAATGGCGCACAGCGCACAGGCCTTGCATTGATGCCCTTCTATTGGAATATCCTCCTCGCTGTAGTGCACCGGGTAGTACCCCTTCTGATTCAGCGTATCGGAAACCGATATTAAGCCCAGAGGACATACCGATTCACACAGGTAGCAGCCCTTGCACAACTCCCTGTCAATCCTTATGGACCCCCTCTTCGATTTCGTAGCCATAGCCCATCGTTATTTCGTTTCGGACAATCACGTCCTCTGTGAGCGGATTCTTTACTCCATCCTCAATGCTCTTATTGCCCCTTTCAACGTGGTAAGGGATGTATGTAATCGTTTATCCGCTGGCTGTCAATTCATTTTCAGCGAATAAAACATGGCCTTGACCTCTAAGAACAATTCGCTTACTATATAAAATAGGGAGAATTGACATGTGTTTGAAAGGGAAAACTCAATGATACATCATCTCAGAGGTCCTTTTGAGAAAGTCTCAATGCCTATCGTCGATTTCCTGATCAGGCACCGCGTATCCTCCTTCCAGTTAACCTTTATAGCCTTTTTCGGCACCATTCTCTCCGCCATACTTATATGCTTTGAAATATGGATCATCGGCGCATGCCTCTTCTTGTTCTTCTCCCTGTTCGACGCCCTTGATGGATCGTTGGCAAGGAGGAAGAATACTGCCGGGCCTATCGGTTCCTTTTTCGATTCCGTAATGGACAGGTTCTCCGACAGCACTATACTATTTGCGGTCATCTTCTATGGTTTCAAGGTCGGGAGCAAGGAGGTCTTTCTCCTCGGCCTGCTGTCCCTCATAGCCTCGTTGATAACGAGCTACATCAAGGCCAAGGCGGAGACCTTTTTGGAGTTCGGCTCCATAGGCCTCCTTCAACGACCGGAAAGGATTCTGATTATATTTCTCATGTTGCTGTTCAACGAATACCTTCTCCTGGGCCTTTGGATACTCGTTCTCGGGGGCTACATCACCGTCGGCCAACGGTTATATATCGCCTATCAAAAATTTACCCACCAATCCACCTCTTAGACACGGCACTCACCTCAATCGCCGGAGCAGAGATCTTTCCCGTTATCACCTTAGCTCACGAAGAGCGCTGCAGCGAAACTCACCGCGGATTTCGTTGCCTCCTCCCTGAATGTCCCATAGTCCAACAGGTATCCCCGAGTTGGGGGCAGGATCTCAAGAAGGCATGCGAGGGCTGAAAAACCGCACACGTTGTATCGGTCATTGATCTCACTTGACTCCGCCCAGAATTCATCGGCGTTTATCTCACAGAGAGAATCAAGAAGCCTTCTATCATGGGCCTCTGACTTATCGAGCATGAAGGATGCCGGCATATCATGGCCAAATTTCGGTCCTACGTGGGAAAAATCAACCCCGGCCACCACGAGGCTACGTCCATCGCCTGCAACCTCTGCGAGAAACCGTAAAAAATCGCCGCCCATGGAGCGATACCTCTCCCTTGTGTACTCATCCATACCACCTGCAAGCGATCCGCACAGTATAGGGACGATGGTGAACTGCACATCCCGCAGCACATGTTGAAGGAAGATAACCTGAAACTCTATTGAGTGCTCGTCCCTATGCGGGAAATCATCGCTTGAGATTATCGATTTTCCCATGCTCGATAGCTCTGCTACCACGCGATGATCGGTCTCCACCGTGCCTAGCGGGGTTTCAAATGCCTTTGAGGTGAGCGAGAACATCTCCCTCTGCATGGAATGCCCCACGCCCAAGATGATTATCCGCTCAGGGATAGCTGCTGTTATCGCCTGATAGGCTATCGAGTAAATCCGCTTGCCCGCCTCTAAATCGATATGTGGTGCTACCAGGGCGACAATACTCCCTTCGGGAATGCGCGGCTTTTGCCCGGAAGTGAGAATAGCGTCCAATCGCTGTCGTAGCTCTTCGGCCTTCTTTGGGTACGAGATGCCGGCATGAGCAGGATATCTGATCTTTTGAGCGGAGAAATCGGAGATGATTTTCCTCTTATGCGCCCGGTATCTCGGGCCGTCCAGCAGATAAGATGCGTCGAGCTCCTCTAAGATGCGTTGGACCTCCTCAATGGGTATCAATCTCCCTCCCTGCTGCCGCATCATATGCAATTGAATATCCCTGACGGAACTCGTTCCATCCAGCATGCTCATGAGCGTATAGAGCTCGGGCTTAATCACCCTTCCCTCCTTTACCAGGCCAAGTCGGTCGCGTATCATGATAACCGTCCCGTCCTGTGATCTCACCGGAATGAACTCGAGATCTTCCCGTATCTTGGGTCTTTCACTGTCCGTTTCTGAAGCCACTATAGTATTACTCCTCGCTCACTTAGTCATGAAAAGCCCTTGACCAACTGCCACATCTACCCTATCATCCCTCCCGGCAATTCAACAGTTTATAACCTTATCAACGGCATATGAGCTACAAAAAACTAAAGAGAAGGCTCAGAAAGGCGGGATCTGCCCGTAATTTTCAGGAGCTAAAGGTTCAGTACGAGAGTCTATACAAAATAAAACTCAAGGAGAGTAGAGACATCACCGGCATTAAGAAGGCCGGAAGGCTCGCCCTCGACATCCTTAACCACATAGAGGAGCGTATAGCCCCGGGCATTACCACCAACTACATTAATTCCCTGGTGGAGGAAATCACCGCGCAACAGGGCGCACAATCCGCACCCCTCAACTACCATGGTTTTCCGAAAAGCGTGTGCACCTCTGTCAACCAGGTGATCTGTCATGGTATACCCGATGATACCGTGTTAAAGGATGGCGATATCGTAAACGTGGATGTCACCCCCATAGTAGAAGGATATTACGCCGATATGAGCAAGACCTTTTTCGTCGGATCTCCCGGTGAAGAGGCGCAAAAGATAGTGACCGTGTCCAAAGAGTGTTTGCGACGAGGGGTCTTGGCGGTTAAGCCGGGCAATAGAATCGGCGATATAGGCTATGCCATTCAGCGGTACGCGGAGGCTCAAGGCTGTTCAGTGGTGAGAGAGTACGTGGGCCATGGTACCGGCTTCGAGTTCCATGAACCTCCCCAGGTCCCCCATTACGGCAAAAAGGGCGAGGGCATTCCCCTTGTTCCCGGCATGGTGTTCACCATAGAGCCAATGATCAATCTCGGAAAACACAGCCTCCATGTTCTCGCCGATAAGTGGACCGCAGTTACCGATGATGGGAGCCTCTCGGCGCAGTTCGAACAAACGGTGTTAGTAACGGAAACAGGCCCTGAGATCTTAACGCCCTTCGAGTAAGCCCTATGTATCCTCGTTTCCACCCCACCTATCATCGATAACCCTAAGCTCAACCCTCTTATGCCTCGCCTCTTCATCGGCAACGCTCTTCTCACGGGGGTCAAGGTTGAGATAACAGGCTGCACACAGGCCGGTCTTGTTCACACACATCTTGGTTTTCCCGCAAATGATACACGTCTTTTGCCGTATCGCCTCAGCAACTCTCTTGCTGTCCCTGAGGGTTGCGGTAAGACCACCTGCCTTTCCCCTCGCCTTCCCTACCTCATCAAGGCGTATTACCTTGCGGTCCTTATCCTTATCGAACTTCATATGCCCTGCTTCGGTTCGTCGCCCTTATATATCTTAAGATGTCACGTGGAATAACTCCAATAGAATTTTGTAGAGGCATTCAATTTCGGGATTCTAGCGAAACAGAGAGAGCTGGCTGTCCCTTGGCCTCCTCATCCCCTTCTCCGCCTCTCCCTTCTCGATCAGTTCATCCTTTATGCCCAAGAGAAAGGGCGAAACGGGAAGCCTGAGGTTCGAGCCGAAGAGATTCCTTCTCGTTGCGTGAGATAGGAAAAGGGCTCTTTTGGCCCGAGTCATAGCCACATAGAGGAGCCTTCGCTCCTCCTCTACGTCCGAACCTCCCGGTTTGAACAGGGTATAGGGCAGCAATCCCTCCTCGCATCCAATGATGAACACATATGAGAACTCCAGCCCCTTTGCCGCGTGCATAGTCATAAGCGCCACCCGCTCGGCCGCTTTGATGTAAGTGTCGGCAGGGCTTCCGAGCTTCAGAAAGGAGAGAAAGGAGGAGGGCTCGGGGCCGTACTCCTTGGCCATGGAGATGAGCCTGTCAACGGAGTCCCGGTGTTCCTCCAATGCGTGGGGGAAAAATGTCCTTGTTATTTCAATGATATATTCCTCCAGCGTGGAGATGGCCGTATTGTCTCTTATCCTCAAAAGGGCTGGTTCGGTCAATCCTTGAATGTGCTTGTCCTGCAGCCTTTGGAACACCACCTTATTGAAGGGCATGGTGGTAAGGCGGAGGAGATCTACAATGGTGCCGATCGGCTCCTGTCGGTAGAACGGCTCCTCACCCACGAGCTGGTAGGGAATGCTGTGATCTTCTAAGGCCTTGATTATGCATGGGGCCATCTTGGAGACCCTAAACAAGACGCAAAAATCGGAGAAAGACCGTTCCTCCTCATCGTCGCTTCCGTCGGTGATTTGGCTATCGATAGAGAAGAATCTGACCCCACCCATCAGCCTCTCTATGGTTCTTCCTACAAATTCCGCCTCGCTTTTATCGGTGGCGCATCCTTGTATATGAATCGCCACACCCTTTTCTAATCCCGCTAACAAACTACCCCTTTGTTGCACCCCTATTACATGAGCCGATGCATCGAGTATCGTCTGTGAACATCGGTATGATGTGTTCAGCTCCTGGATTGCCGCAGTTGGATAGTCCTCCTTAAATCTCCCTATAAAGGTATTGTCCGCTCCTCGAAACCCATAGATTGCCTGATCGGGATCTCCAATGACAAAGAGGTTAGACTCACGGTCAGGCGCGAGAAGTCGTATGAGATTGTATTGAGCACAGTTTATATCCTGATACTCGTCGATGCAGATCCATGGATACCGTGCCCTCACCATTCCACCTATGTCGCGGTGATCCCTGAGAAGCCTCACCGAATAGACGATGAGATCATCGATATCAAAGGCATCCTCGGACTTCAAGGCATCCTCATAGGCCTTATACAGGCCTTCGAGCCCATCCGCTTCGAGCTCTTTTGGGGGCTGCATCATGCTTTTCGCCAAACTGATTATCTCCGAGAGCGTTCGGAGGTTCCTCTTCTTTGCTTCGAGATAGGACGAGAGAATATATGCCTTCTCCTCCTCCCCGAAGAGGGCGAATTCCGACGATCTTCCAAACACCGGGGCATGCTCTCTGAGAAGCGACATACCAAAAGAGTGAAAGGTGGTGATAGTAATCCCCTGTGCTATTCCTTCGGCGTTCAGGGCACTCATGATCCTCGTTCGCATCTCCTGCGCCGCCTTGTTGGTAAAGGTAATAGCGAGGATAGCGGCTGGATCGACTCCCCATTTCTCAATGAGCCGGACGATTCTCATGCTTAAGGTGAAGGTCTTTCCCGTGCCAGGCCCCGCCAAGATCAGACAAGGTCCTTCATAGTGATCCACGGCCTGCCTTTGTATGGGGTTCATGATTAATCCTCCTCCAAAGGAATCGACCCCCCTTTCTTTTGCTCCATTCAGGGGGAAATGCCCTGATTGAAGGCCTCCAATCTCCATGCCCTCAGCGGCCCTGGTAATCCTCTCCGGTCTTTTGAATGACTGATCAAAGAACGATATCTGGGCAGAGAGGGACTGTATCTCCCCCTTCTTGAAGGCCCGTATCTGGCCGAACTTACCATCGTAGCCCTCCTCTATATATACCTCCCTGTTCCTCAGCCGTTTGATGCCCTCCGCCAATATCGGACCCCCAATCTCCGTAATCCTCTCATGAGGAAGATCGAGCAGGAGAGAGAACTCGGCTCCACCGCTCTTCAAGAGATGCTCGTAGTCTCGGTGGACCGCCTTGCTGCCCGGATTGACACCCTTTATCTCCGCCAGAAGATGCTTCAATGGCGTCAGGGAAACGTAGGTATGCTTCGCGGGTCGCTGCTCAGGATCTCTTCTATCGGCGAGCTGCATAATCCTGTTCAATACCCCTACCGTAACCTTTTTGCCACAGACCGGGCAGATTCCCCCATGCTTGGCCGTTTCCTCTGGGGTCCAACAGATCCCACACTTTCTGTGGCCATCCAGATGGTACTTGCCCTCCTGTGGGAAAAACTCTATGGTGCCCAAGAACCTTTGATCGCCCTCTTCCTTCATCGCGGAGATGATACTCGAATAGGAGAGCGCTGAATCAAAGAGGTTTGCCTCTCTTCCCAGCTTTTCCGCTGAGTGGGCGTCTGAGTGTGAGATCAGCGTGTATCGGTCTAAAAACGAGCAAAACCAGTTCATTGGCGGATCTGATGAAAGCCCGGTTTCTACTGCAAAGATCTCCGCGGAGAGATCGCCGAAACACTCCTCGATGGTATCGTAACCCGACTTTGCTCCCAGCGCGGAAAACCAGGGAGTCCATATATGAGCAGGGATAAAAGCGGTGTCGCTGCCCGCCTCTAATGCGATCTCCAGCAAATCCCTTGAGGATATTCCGAGTATGGGCCTGCCGTCGGATCTGATGTTTCCCACGGCCTCGAGCGCAACCTGGATCCGTTTCACCGTCTCAAATGACGAGCACATGATCAAATTATGGACCTTTCGTACCCTTCCCTTGTCCTTGTAGATACTGCTTATCTCTCCGGAGAGGATGAACCTGACGGGCTGAAGGTCTTCCGATGAGAAGAGCTCATCTTTTACACGGCATTCCTCCTTGAGCTGAAATAAACCATCTTCAGCAGGGACGAGCTTATCGCTTAGATCCTCATACCATCCGGGGTGAAACACATCGCCCGTTCCAATGATATGGATTCCCTTCCGGCGAGCCCAAAACTCCAGGTGTTCAGGGGTAAGGTTGCTGCTCGTGGCAACCGAATAGTGGGAATGTACATGAAAATCCGCTATCAGACGCATGGTGCGTGCCTAAAATGCCTAACGTTTAAAGTGAGTTAAGGTTCAGTTGACATGATAACGAAAACTGCAAGTGGATCACACCACTCTTTATTGCATACCGTTTCCTTCTCTCACAAGGACATGTCAGCTGCTATTTCCTTTTCTCTTTCGGTAGGCCGAGATTATCTCGGCGCAAAAGAGGAATATAGCCGAGGCATAGAAGATCCACAGGACCATCAGGATTATCGTATTTAGTGAACCGTAAATAAGCCCGTAATTGGGGTTATGTCTGATGCTCCATCGAAATGCGTGTTTAGCCGCCTCAAGCAGAAGAGCACACAGGAGACCGCCTGTCATGGACTGCCGCAAGAAGGCCTTACCAGGAGGGACGATGGCATAGAACGCGGTTAACAGGAGAAAGGTCAGCAGGAAGGGGAATATATATTTCATGAAGATATTGTTCAGAAAGAGCGGTATTATGGTGATCCCGAAGTGGCTGTTCAACCTGATAAAGGCATCCACAAATAGGTTAAAGGTCTGGAGAAGCAGAAAAATGAGTCCCGCCACCGGAACGAAGAGCAGGGACATGATCTTCGATACCCAAAAGGGCCTTACATTCTCCCCCTTGAATACCTTTTTCATGGAAAACTCAATTGAATCGAAAATGAGGGTGCTTGACCATAGCATGAAGAATAGGGCAAGCCATGCAAAAAGGCCGCTCCCCAGGTTTATCCGACCGACCTCTCGCAGGACCATGGTGCTGATAAAGGGAATGAGCTGGGTGATGAAAGCGCTAACCTTTGGCAGGACCTCACCTTCGGAGCCAACAAAGAAACCGATTATTGAAACAAGAAGATAGAGAAACGGAATGATGGCGAGGATAGCGTAAAAGGCAATGGCTGCGGCGAGGTTCAAACAGTCATCTTCTTTGAAGGAGACAATGGATTCCTTGAGAACAGTGCCTATAGACATCTAATTGACTTCGCAATGAGAGGTGATCGAACGAATCATTAGCAGAGCTAAATGTATATTGTATAGAGATCCATGTCAATAATGTCGTGACGAAAGATATGGTTTTGGGATGACAGAAAATACCTATGATTTGTGGCCCTTTAGTGCTATAAGCATGAAATAAGCTGTCTATAGAAACGAAGGTTTTAATATTTGTGTCTAGCTTTATTTTTTTTAGGATGATATGCGAAGAGGCCAAAGGCCCAAAGCACATGGTAATCATTTTATGAATCTAGCATTTGCCCTAAGCCCTATGCCTTGTGCCCTAAGCCGCATCGCTTAAGCTATTCGGCCACGCGTTAACCCGCGGTACTTGTTGGGTTGAAGCAGAGCTTCTCTAAGTATCACAACAATGAATATAGTAATACGGAAAAGGATTACCAAGGTGCTTTTTCTCATTCTCTTGGTCTTTGCCGTCGGAACCAGTGGGTTTTACTATCTCCTCGATGGCCTTACCTTTATCGATGCCCTCTACTTCACTATAGTCACACTCGCAACCGTGGGATATGGTGATTTTACCCCCCACACGAATATGCCGCCAGGGGGAAATCCTTACCTCATCAAGTTCTTCGCCATATTTATCATCTTGTTCGGCATGAGTACCCTGCTCTACGGTATCGGCGTTATGACCGAGTATATCGTCTCCGGCGAAATGCTGGGGGAACGGCGCAGAAAGAGGATGCAAAAATTGATCTCCTCCCTTCGCAACCACTATATTATCTGCGGAGCGGGAGAGACAAGCGCCTATATGATGCAGGAGCTGAAGAAGACCAAACGGCCTTTCGTAGTTATCGACAAGTCCGAAGAGCGTATTCAGCAGATTCTCAACCAATTCGATGAGCTGCTCTATATACAGGGTGATGCCACGCATGACGAGATCCTTGAGCAGGCAGGGCTCGAACATGCCGTGGGAGTTATCACCTCCCTGCCTGACGAAAAGGACAATCTCTTCGTTGCCATGTCCCTCAGCCAGAAGAAGAAAGAGCGCGGATTTGCCTTCAGAATCGCGGCAAAGGTCACGAATTTCGAAAAAATGGCCTCAAAGATAAAGAGCGCAGGGGCAGACTGCGTTATCTCTCCTGAGTATATAAGCGGCCGGAGAATGATATCGGAGATGTTTAGGCCTTCGGTAACTACCTTCCTTGACCGCATGCTCAAGGATGATCGAGCCGTTATGAGGGTTGAAGAGGTAACAGTCTCGTCGGATTCATCTCTTGTGGGAAAAAACCTGAAGGAAACGCGTATTAGTAACAAGATTGGCCTTTTGATCGCTGCAGTACGAAAGGGTGGAAAGGGAGAGTTTATCCATAATCCCAATGCCGAACAGGTCATTGAGGAAGGTGATGTCCTCATTACCATGGGTGACATGGATAAGATTGCGGCGCTACGCAAGCTCGCGCAGGGTAAGTAAGAGAAATGGAAAGAGAATTTAATGATCACATTATTATCTGCGGCCTCGGTGCAACAGCCATGCAGATCATCGAGGAACTGGAGTCCCACCGTGAGAAATCAGCCGGAAAGGACACGATAATAGGCGAGGTGCGGCTCCGCGATTATCTCGTTATCGAGAGCTCACGGGAAGTCATAGACAAGACCGTCGCTAAATGGCAACACCTCTACTACATCGTTGGCGATGCAACGGATGATGACATTCTTGAACGTGCATATATTAAGAATGCCTATGGTATCTTCCCGGTGCTTCCCAGCGAGAAGGATAACCTTTATATCACCGTAGCCGCCCGCCAACTCAATCCGCGCATCCGGATTGTCGCCAGAACAGCAGATGTCGTCAATATAGGAAAGAAATTATTTAAAGGCGGCGCGAACTCCGTTATCTCCCCTAACTCCATTGGCGGGCTTCGCCTCGTCTCCGAGATTGCTCGTCCCCATGTGACCGATTTCCTCGATGAGATGCTCCGCGATAAAAACACCCAGCTCAGGATCGCGGAAGTTGCAGTCGACCGGGATTCGATCTTTTGCGGGCTCTCCTTGAAGGAAGCTAGTTTGCCTGAAAAGTGCGGTCTGCTGATCATCGCCATGAAGAAACACGATGATCTATTTTACACCTATAACCCCCCTGCTTCTGCGCTGATTGAACCCAGTGATACGCTGGTTGCCCTTGGGTACACAGATCAGATCTTTCAGTTGACCAAGCTCGTAAAGGCACAGGCAAGGCCCTAGCGAGACTCACCGCTTGCCCATACAATGGTAAAACTCCATCGCTTATCCAAGCATTAACATACATACCCAGAGCCTACTCCCATTTTATTTGCAGAAAAAGAGAGACATCAAGATCGCTTTCATCATTCCAGCATTCAACTCTGGCTTATGCCAGGAGGCCTCTGCCGATTTTTAATAGAATTGCATATCAAACCACACCCACTCGCCCCGCTTGGCAACGCTGCACATCCCATGAAGCCATAGGATATGTGCCCTCATTGGCGCCGCACGGAATATCAATTTGCGATGTGCAGGCAATAGGTGCGGCGTTAGAAACATTTGAAAAATTTCAATATGTGATTATAATATATTACTTGGTGGAGAGAAGATATGGCCCGTATATCGCTTTATCCGGTACCTATCGGGGTATGGGAACGCAACTCCTGTTCTCCTATGGAAATATGCGGTATAGCTTGGAAGGAAAGACAAAAGGAATGATCGCTCAATCTACGTTAGGCTTCGAACAAGGCCCTATTAGGCCTCCAAATGAGGCAAGGAGCCTCCTGCTGAGGGTAACCAGGAACTGCCCATGGAATCAGTGCCTTTTTTGCCCCGTGTACAAGGGACAGAAGTTCTCCTTGAGAACAGCAGAAGAGATCAAGCGTGATATACAGACCGCGAGAGAGATTGCCGATGACATCAAGGCTCTCTCATGGAAGTTGGGGGAAAGCGGCAGCGTGACAAATCCCGTTATGCGCCACATACTCAACAACAATCACACCTATAGCTACCAGAGCGTAGCCATGTGGCTGTATTATGGCACGGGCGAGTGTTTCCTTCAGGATGCCGATAACCTTATTATGAAGACCGAAGACCTCATTGAGATCCTGTCCTTTTTACGAGAGAAATTCCCCGAACTCACGCGCGTAACCACCTATGCACGGTCCAGAACCGTGAGCAGAAAATCAGTCTCCGAGTTGAAGGAAATAAAGGCGGCAGGCCTTGACAGGATTCACATCGGCCTTGAGAGCGGATCAGATCGGGTATTGAAGTTCATAAAGAAAGGCGTTGACGCCGACCGGCATATCGATGCCGGAAGAAAGGTTGTAGAGGCCGGTTTGTCACTTTCCGAGTATATCATGCCCGGGCTCGGCGGTGAGGCCCTGTGGAGGGAACACGCCCTGGAAACGGCCGAGGTCCTCAACCGGATCAATCCGCACTTCATTCGATTGCGGAGCCTGCGGGTTATCAGCCATGCTCCCCTGTATAAAAAGCTTGAGAATGGGGAATTCAAGCCCCTTACCGACGATCAGGTTGTCGAGGAGATAAAGCTCCTGATCGAGAATTTGGACAACAGCACCACGAGCACGGTTACCAGCGATCACATTATGAATCTCCTGGAAGAGGTGCATGGTAAACTTCCCGAGGATAAGGAACACATGCTGGAGGTCATCAGAAAATATCAGGCCCTGCCCAACTCTGATAGGCTTATCTACCGGATTGGCAGGCGAGGCGGCGCCTATTCATCCACTGATGACCTGTACCGTGACAGCAGCACCTATGAAAAAGTGAAGAACCTGATATCAGAGCTATCCGCAAGAGGACCGGATGAGGTCGAACAATTTATCAATGAGATGGCGAATCAATATGTATGAATCTGGTTGCTCGTTGCTGGTTACTTGTTACTAGCTGAACGAGTAACGAGTAAGTAACGAGTAACGAATATTATGTCCTACTATCCCATATTCGTCGATCTGAAGGATCAGGGTGTGTTAGTTGTTGGGGGAGGAGAGGTTGCAGAACGGAAGATCAAAAACCTTCTCACCCATGATTGTCAGGTATATATCGCCTCACCGCAGCTTACCGATTACCTGAAAGAGCTCGTTGAACACAACGAGATTCAGCACATAGATCCCGCATCCTTGGACGAGTCACTCGATAAGGTCTTCATGGTTATCGCAGCCACCGATGATTCCGCGCTCAACAGCCGAATAGCATCCAAGGCAAAGGCGCGCGGCATATTGGTCAATTCCGTTGATCAGCCGAGAGATTGCAGCTTTATTATGCCCTCGATCGTGAAGGCCGGGGACCTTCAGATAGCCATATCCACGGCAGGGAAAAGCCCTGCCCTGGCAAAGAAGATCAGAGGCGAGCTTGAGCGTACATTTGGGCCTGAATACGCCTCTTTCATAGAGCTCCTGGGCCTGCTCCGCAGGGAGCTTATTGCGGAAGGCAGACCTTCCTCCGCTAATAAGATCACCTTTCAACGATTGGTAGACTCCCCCCTCCTTGAGCTGATTAAAGCGGGCAACATAGAGGCTGTGAGGAATACCCTCGCCTCCATACTGGGCGGGCTCGTTCCCATAGAAGGTATCGTGAATCAGGTCTTTTCAGGGAGCTAATGTGGATATCGTGTTCTTCAGGTTGACACTCATCGTATACCTTGTAGCCACCGCAGGATTTCTTTACTTTATCCTCAAGAGGGAGAAAAAGGCGGGTCTCTGGTCTCACAGGATTCTTCTGCTCGGATTTGCCATTCACACCGTTTCCCTCATCCTCGGGTATTACCAGTTCGGAGCGATACCGGCATTGACCGTTCAGTCATCGCTGGCATTTTTTTCATGGGCAATCGTGGCCGCGTACATCATCTTCCATGCAAAATTCAGGATTATGGTCTTGGGCTCATTCGTTATCCCCCTTTCCGTAATCCTGATGATCCTCTCCTCGACAATCCCCATTTCCACGGTAACGCTGCGACCTATCTTTAAGGGCCTTTGGCTTCCGCTTCACGTAACGACGTCGCTTTTGGGAGACGGAATCTTCGTTATCGCCTTTATCGCTGGGATCATGTATCTCATACAGGAGCACCAGATAAAGACGAAAAGGCTCGGGGCCTTCTACAGCAGGCTTCCTTCCCTTAACACC
>Ga0180301_10002687_pt1 | contig 14001 bp, 11 predicted proteins | sample GuaBasSediGuay16_FD_121797 | JGI IMG/M metagenome (GOLD analysis project Ga0180301, IMG submission 121797) | Subseafloor sediment microbial communities from Guaymas Basin, Gulf of California, Mexico - Guay16, Core 4569-2, 12-15 cm | ecosystem: Environmental > Aquatic > Marine > Hydrothermal...
ACGTAACAAAAAAGGTAATTGAACTAGCTAAAAAACTTGGAAGCGGAGGATTAATATTCACACCCATGGACAAGGGATCAGCATACGCAAAAGAAATAACCCAACTACTAGAAGAAAATGGAATAAAAGCCACAACATATGAAAAAGCCAGAGGAAAAATACTGGAAAAATACAGATCAGGAGAGTATGATATACTAGTAGGAATAGCCTCATATAGAAGCCCCCTATCAAGAGGAATAGACTTACCTGAAAGAGTAAGATACGCAATATTTGCAGGAGTACCAAAGATTAAAATAAGCCTAGACATTGAAGAATTCAGACCAAACAAAGCCATAATACTACTAGCAAACCTAAGAGACTTCATTGAAAACCAAAGAGAAAGAGATCTCATGGACAAATACATCGCAGATCTAAGACGCTTCACCGCAATGATACGAAGAGACGAAGTACTAAGAATAGTTGAAGCAATAAAAAACAATGAAAAACTAGATGGATTCTATGGAAGAGTACAGCAACTATTCATAGACTCTGCAAACCTTCTAAAGGAAATATTAAGCCGGGAAGAAATAAAGAAGAAAATAAAGGAAAGCCCATACCTATCCATGGAAATAGAAGACAAACCATACATAATAGTACCAGACGTGGTAGGATTCATACAAGCATCAGGAAGAACATCAAGACTATATGCAGGAGGAGTATCAAAGGGAGTAGCAATAGTCGTAATAGACGATGAAAAAGCATTCAACGGCCTAGTTAGAGGAATGAGATGGTATGTAGAAGACGTACGCTGGCTAAATCTAAACGAAACAAATCTAGATAAAATAATGAAAGAAGTAGACAAAGACAGAAAAATAATCAGAAAACTAGCTCAAGGAAAAGTATTACCAGAATTCAAAGACATCGTAAAAACAGCACTACTAGTAGTAGAATCCCCCAGCAAAGCACGAACCATAGCAAGATTCTTCGGAACCCCCTTCAGAAGAGAAATAAATGGAGTAACAATACTAGAAGTCAGCACAGGAGACTACATCCTAAGCATAGCTGCAAGTATGGGACATGTATTCGACCTAGTAACCAATGAAGGATTTTACGGTGTAAGACCAATCAATGGAACATTCATACCAATCTACTCAACCATAAAAAGATGCAATAAATGCAATGAACAATTCTCAGACCCCATAGATAAATGCCCAATATGCGGAGGAAAACTATACGACAAAGCAACCATAATCAATGCACTAAAAGAAATAGCAAGCGAAGTAGACGTCCTACTAATAGGCACAGATGCAGATGCAGAAGGAGAAAAAATCGGCTGGGACATAGCACAAGCACTAGCACCCTACACAAAGGAAATTAAGAGAATAGAATTCCACGAGGTAACTCAAAGAGCACTATCAAAAGCATTAAAAAACCCAAGAGAAGTAAACCTAAAACTAGTAGAAGCACAAATACTGCGAAGAATTGAAGATAGATGGATAGGCTTCGAACTCAGCAAAAAAGTTCAAACAAAATTCAATAGAAGAGACTTATCAGCCGGCAGAGTACAAACACCAGTTCTAGGATGGATAGTAAAAAGAACAATAGAAACCAGACAAAACGTAAGAGAATTCCTCCAAATAACCTTGGAAAACAACTTAAAAGTAGTACACAGCCTACCAAAACTCAAGAAAAAAGAAGTAAGAGAGATAATCAAAAAACTGACTGAAACACAATGCGAAGTATTAAGCGTAGAAATAAAGGAAACACAAATAAACCCTCCACCACCATTCTCAACAGACTCCCTACTAAGAGAAGCATCAACCATACTAAAATACGGAGTAAAAGAGACAATGACATTAGCTCAAGACCTCTTCGAAGTAGGACTAATAACATATCACAGAACAGACAGCACTAGAGTATCAGGAGTAGGCATGAAAATAGCTAAAGACTACATCAGTGAAAAATGGGGGCAAGAATACGTAAAACTTAGACCATGGGGCAAGGAAGGAGCACATGAATGTATAAGACCAACAAGACCAATAGATGCAGGGCGACTAAGAAATCTAATAGCACTAGGAATAATGAGATTAGCAAAAAGATTGACATCAAGACACATCGCATTATACAACCTCATATTTAAAAGATTCATAGCAAGTCAAATGCAACCAGCAAAAGTAGTAAAGCAAAAAGTTAAACTAAAAATATTAAACTGGACCCTAGAAACTGAAGGATATGTAGAAGTAAAAGAACCAGGATACCTAAAAATTCAAACAATACGATTAATCCCCAAGGTAACTCAAAGAAAACTCAAAGTAAAAGACGTTAGACATTGGAGAGCATCAATAACCCCAATGTTCACAGAAGGAGAAATAATAAGACTAATGAAGGAAAAGGGAATAGGAAGACCCTCAACATACGCCAAAATACTGTCAACACTTCTAGAAAGAAGATATGTAATACTAAGCCCCAGAAAAAAGCTTGTAGCAACAAAACTTGGACAAAACGTCTACACCTACCTAAAAGAAGCCTTCGAAAAATATGTTTCAGAAGAAACAACAAGAAAACTTGAAGAATTAATGGAAAAAGTAGAAGAAGGACAATTAAACTACATGGACATACTTAGAAATCTCCATGAAGAAATAAAACAACTATCAGAAGTTGGCATATAATTTACTGCTTCCCTCTAAAGAAGTCAGTCAACTTCACTTCACTAACCTTCCTCCTCAAAACCTCAGCACACTTCTTTGGATCAAGTCTCTTAAACTCAAGATGCAAAGTCTTCAACAAAGTAAGTGCATTCCTACTAATATCAGGTGCAACCAGGATACCTCTAACCTCTCTGTATGGACTTCTACGCTTAATCTCCTCAACATACCTTGAAAGCTGAACTATAGCATCTCTATCAGCCACCCTACGCTTCAACTCTAAAACAACAAATCTACCCTTAGAATCAATACCATAAAGATCAATAAAACCAGGCTCCACAGGCTTTTCATAACTTATAATCCTTAATCCATCCTCCACAAGTTCAGGATTAATCATTATAGCCCTCTGCATATCATGCTCAGAAGCATAAAGAGAGAAAACACCCTTATCAACCAAATCTAAAACCGATGAAAAATAGACTTCCTTAAAAATAATATCAACAATCTCTCTAGGACTCTTCCTAATAGCCCTAATCCTAAGAAAAGAATTATCAACCAAATCCACATGAAAAATACAGTCTGGAGGCTGCCAATTAACCGGATTAACATCCCAAGGTCTATGAATTTGAATTGAACCATCAGTCTTTAAAATTACTAGACGCTCCCCATAATCCAGCGTAGAAGAAGCACGCCCCCTATAATCAACCTTACACAAACCAATAAGAAGAACCATCTTCCTCCTCTCAATCGCATGCCTTAAATCAGAAACCATCTCACTCAACTGACGATCTGAAATTATTCTAACAGGTCTACGTTCATCCACCAATTCAACCACGATAAATATTAACTGAAATCTATAATTTAAAGCTGGAGGCACAATGGAAAACAAGAAACTAGTAATCACCAAATACAACACCACATGGAAATCCTATGATGAACTATATGGAGAAGAGCAAAACAAGAAATATGAAACCATATTAAGCAACCTAACATGGACGAGAAAAATAAAAAGAATCATGGACATAGGATGTGGAACTGGAAACTTCATGAATAAAATCATAAACAAAACAAAATATACGGTGGGAATAGACCTATCCAAAAACATGCTAAAAGAAGCAAAAAGAAAAATAAGAAAAAACAGCTGGAAAACATCACTAATACTAGCCGATGCAGAAAACATTCCAATAAAAAACAACTGCATAGACCTTACCTTTGCCATCACACTGATACAAAACCTACCAAACCCCGAAAAATTCTTAATAGAAAACAGTAGAATTCTAAGGAATAAAGGAAAAGCAATAATCACTGCGATAAAAAGAATATACAAGCCAGAAGACATAGAGAGAATAATACAATCCAACAAGAAATTAAAGATAACAATGAAAATCAACTTGGAAGATGTTGCAGACATAATATTATTTTGTAAAAAACTAGACAACAATTAAATCAACAGGATAACTATCAAGAATTTCAAAGCCATCATCAGTAACCAAAACATCCCTCTCCACTCTAACTCCGCCAAAACCAGGAATATAGATTCCAGGCTCCACTGTAACAATCATTCCAGGCTTAAGTATGGTTGAATCCGAAGAAGACAGCCTTGGCGACTCATGAACACTCAATCCAATACCATGACCAGTAGAATGTATAAAGTAATCACCATACCCATACTTTACAATAACACTTCTAGCAGCCCTATCAACCTCAGAACATTTAACACCAGGTTTAATTGAATCTATTGCATTATTGAGAGCTTCAACAACAATAGAATAAATTTTCTTATGCTTATTTGAAACAGGACGAGTAACCAGCGTTCTAGTTAAATCACCATAATACCACTCCTCTGGAGCCACGTAATCGAGAATAACAAGCTCACTCTCACCTATAATCTTAGAAGAAGCCCTCCCATGCGGTAACGCCGACCTAACACCTGAAGCAACTATAGGCAATTTAAAAACACCCTTACCACCAGAAGAAACCATTGCCTTCAAAGCTTCACCAGCAACCTCAAATTCACTGACACCTACACTCAAAATATCAATTGACCTTTCAAATGCATATTCAACTCGCTTTACAGCCCTCCTAATCAAATCCACTTCATAATCATCCTTAACCTGCCTCAAATCAGAGAAAAGCTTAGAGACATCCTTGAAAATCGCTTCATTAAGCTGCCTAGTTAGGCTACCATATAAAGATGATGAAACAAAACTCCCTTCAAAACCAATAACAGACTTAGAAAAACCATAATCAACCAAGACACTGTAAACAGCACTTAACAAATTAGCACTCCTAATAGTCTTAAAATTCAAATAAGAATATTCACGTGAAGAATACGGTACAACCTCATCAGACCAAGTTTCACGTTTAGCCCGCTCATACTCTAGAAAAGAACAAATCGTAACAATCTTCCCCTCACAAGTAATCAATGCAGCTGAATAATCAATCAAATTCCCAATTAAGTAACATAAATTCTCTGGAGAAAAAATTAAAGCTACATCTACACCGACACTTGATAATGCTTGAGCAATTCTCCTAATCCTATTAGGCTTCCTCATAGTAATCATAAAAACATCTAACTTGAACCACTTAATATTTTCCTAACCCTAAATTCTACCTCGTAAACTCTAAAGCCTTCATCCAAGAACAATTGAACAGCCCTATTAAATTGAGAGTCAATTGAAATACAAATCTCTCTTAAACCAAGCTTCTTAGCCAACATACTTATAGCTGAAATTAAACCTTCAATATCAGCTGGATCATTAGCATCTCTCACTGCAGCATAATCAACATATAACTCATAACCCTCAATGTAACATTCAATATAACAGGACAAAACACCATTTTCAAATACAGCAAAGCACTTCTTGTTAAGCCTACTATTCAAAGATTTAAGCATTCGACGCATCAACTTATTCCACCAAACAAGCGGTTTCAAATGACGATGCAACTTACCGCTAACATTATAGTCATGAATCTCTATGCCATCAACATCCCCCTGAATCTTAATTTTAGATAAATCAGCTGTCAAATTCAAAGTTGAACCAGTAATCCGATATCCACGCTTTAGATAGAAGTTGAGGGCTGCAATATCACCAGACTTAACACTTAACTCAACATACTTCACCTTATTATGAAACATCACTTGCTCCACATAACGTAGTAAAGCAGTTCCAATACCATTACCTCTATATGAAGGATGAACAGCAATTTCATCAACATATCCAGTTGAAGGAGAACAAATAAAAGCCACTATATAGCCGACAATCTCCTTCCTATCCGCTAATTCAGCTACGAATAGCATTACATTATTCTTATTCATCTTAGAAGCGATATCCACTAAGCTTTGATACCATGTTTCATCCTCTTCATCAATGTATGGAATAGCACTCTTATGAATATTGAATAACGATGAAATCTCTATAGATGATGCAGGTCTTATCCAGAAATCTAATTTACTCTTATCACTACTAATTAGTCAAGAAATCATATTCTCCCAACCACACTAAGGCGGATCTACTCACCTCAACCTCTATTGGAAAGTGAAAAACAAGTATATAAGCTTCACGTTCAACAAGCAACTCGAAGAAGCAAGAAAAACAAAAACTATATATAACATCTAGTTAAGTTAAAGGACGATAAACAAGGATTGTGAGGGGCGAATTTGCGAAGTGAACCTTTAAAACTTCTTAACCGTGCCATAAACAGCAAAGTCTTAGTCAAACTGAAAAGCGGACAGGAATACATAGGAATTCTTGAAAGATGTGATAACTGTATGAATCTAATCTTAGCAGATGCAGAAGAAACAAATAATGGAGATCCAATAGCAAGATATGGTAAAATTTTCATCAGAGGAAACAATGTACTATACATAAAAATCGAAACACCCGTCATATAAGTTAAACAATTTAATTAAAATAAATTAAATTAGTTGAAATTATCTAAGTAGGGGATACTACCATACAGACTCTGAAATTTCAGATATCAAACCCTCTATTGGTATGGCATGAAGCTTTAACCTCTCAATTACCACTGGTCGAACAACCTCTTCATAATTACTATAGACACACCACAAGTCCACACCATTAAGTTTCTGACAACCCACCAAGTACTTTATTTTTTCACCGAACAGAACACCTTCAACTTCAACTAAGCTATCATCCTCAGTGAAAACTGCAGGTCTATAATCATAGATGTCACATGGTGGATAATCATCAGTGAGAGATGAAAATTCATAGATAACTAAGCCATCAGTAAATCTAATAGTAACCATTCTATTGTAAAAATCAATTATATACCATATAGCTTCAGGCTTCAATTGCTCCAATATTTTTTCACATTCATTCCAAGTGTTAATTGTTGCAAGTAACATACATAACGCCTCAAATATAACATGAAAACTGAAATTTAAATACTTTACAACATAATATTCCTATTGGAATAATTTTTTCAGAAAAGATATTATAACCAGAATACATTGTGTGCTTGTTAATAATAAATCTTAAATGGAAACAGTATTAAGTTAAACCTTCAGAAATAGTAGGTGTGTGTGAGATGGATGAAAAACGGGATATGAATATTGAACAACTCAACCATAAAACCATTGAAGAACTAAATACAGAGATTGTGGAAAGAAAGGGAATTGGCCACCCCGATTATATTGCTGATGCCTCTGCTGAAAGTGTAAGTCTAGCCTTATGCAATTATTATCTAAAGGAATTCGGCACAATTCTACATCACAATGTTGATAAAGGATTAGTAGTAGGTGGAAGAGCAAATCCAACATTTGGAGGAGGATATGTAGAGGAACCCATATACATAATTATTGCAGGAAGAGCTACAAGTCAAGTAATAAAAGACAGAGAAATCATAAGAATACCAGTCGGATGCATAACAATAAATGCAGTAAGACAATTCATCAAGGAAAACTTCAGATTTCTCGACCCAGTTAAACACGTCATAGTAGACTATAAGATAAGACCTGGATCAACAGACCTAGTAAAAGTCTTCGAACTAGGAAGAAAAACGCCACTCGCCAACGACACATCCTTCGGAGTAAGCTTCGCACCCCTATCACAAACTGAAAAACTAGTCTTAGAAACTGAAAAATATCTAAACTCCAAAAAAGTAAAAAGCGAACTGCCAGAAGTAGGAGAAGACATCAAAGTTATGGGATTAAGAAGAAAAAATGAAATAGAACTTACAATTGCAGCTGCAATGATAAGTCACCTAATCCCAGACAAAGACCACTATATAAGTGTAAAGGAAGAAGTAAAGAGAAGAATAGAAGACTTAGCAGCTAAAATAACAGATTATCCAGTGAAAGTCAAAGTGAATGCAGCCGACAAAATTGAAAAAGGCGTAGTATACATCACTGTTACAGGTACATCAGCAGAAAGCGGAGATGATGGAAACACAGGAAGAGGAAACAGAGTGAATGGACTGATAACTCCATGCAGACCAATGTCAATGGAAGCAACAGCAGGCAAAAACCCAGTTAGCCATGTAGGTAAAATATACAATGTACTTGCAAAAATAGTTGCAGAAAGAATATACAATGAAGTAAAAGGAGTAAGAGAAGTATACGTCAAAATTTTAGGTCGAATCGGATGGCCCATCGACGACCCAATGTACATAGATATTCAAACAATACTAGAACCCGAATATAAGATAGCTACAATAAGAGGAGACATAGAAGGCATAGTAAATGAAGAACTAAACAATATAACTAGAATAACAGACTTAATCCTAAAACGAAAAGTTGAAATCTTTTAAGTCTCCAATACGCTCTCTACGATACTCATCAAAGAGAGCCTTCAACCTACTTAGTTCTCTTTCCTCAGATTTTCGAATCAATTCACTCTTAATTCTCTCAGACAAGACATTAACAAGGTCCCTTCTTGCAATAGGAAACTCGTCAATCCAAGTTAATTCAACATCACCTGCAAGTATAAATGGAATCACATACTCCTTAAACAACTCTAAAATATGATTTGGAGGAGTATAATCACCAATAACACATTTAACCTTAACTCTAGCCAGCTCCCTAATAGCCTCATCATCAGCAACACTTAAATCATAAACATAGACAGCATCATCCCTACCAATGTTATATAAGCGAATACTCCTAAACACATCATCCTTAGTTAAATTCTTAACTGGCTTAAGAGCAATAAAAGATCCACCTAAAATCTTAATGAAAAACTTCCTCCACTTATTAATTCTATCCATTAACTTCTCACGCTCAACATTCAATGAGTTAACAATCTTAGTCAACTGATTAACTCTAAGCTCAAGAGAAGCAATCTCTCTTTGACGTCTAAGTTCCAATGAAATTTCACTACGTAAAGACTGAATAGTCTCCTCCAACTCTCTAATTCTACGATTAAGCCTCTCTATCTCGCCCATCAACTGTTCTTTTTGAGACAATAAAACTTGAACTCTCTCCTTCTCAGCCTTCAATTTCTTTTTCAACAACTCTACCTCTTCACTACTAACAGGAGGCTTAGGCTTAACTCTCTTCTCCACCAACAATTTTTCATCAGTCTTCCTAGATTTATATTTAATTTTCAATTTTTCAATGGCATCTCTAATATTATAACCCTTAACGATTAGAGCTCTCAACTGCTTTACAGGTACAAGAACATTAAGTTCACGAGCATGAGCCTCAGCCTGCTCAAATTTATTCTTAAAACTCATATAAGCCTTAACTGCTGCGGAAAGAGCATCCTTCATATGAGAATCCATAGTAGAACGCAATTGCGGTTTAAAATCATCCAAGTAATTCTTTATAATAGATTGCTTTTCAGCTGAAGTGAGATTCTGAGAAGGGACAAATAAACTAGCATTCAACATAGAGGCAAGTTTCTGTACAAATGTCGGAGGAGGATTAACATCAGACGCTATGAGAATAGGTTGACCATAATCAATAAGCAGATTAATTAAAGCACTCCTACTTAAATGACGCTTACTCGTTAACAATAATAACTGACCAAACAAGTTTAAAACAGCCACACCAGTGACCATGCCAGGATCAACACCAACAATCAAATAATTCTTAACCATTGGATCCGTAGGCAAATCCTTACCCAAGGGATGAAAAAGTAATTTAGAACCGTACTCCTTCCTAACCATAACTCTGACATCACCATAATCCTCTGATTTAACAACACCCTTAACAACATCTGGAGGAGCATAAACTATAAAGAAACAACTATCAAAACCACTCCTACTCTCCCTATAAAACATGTCATAATCAAAGCCATGCTCATCCAATAAACTCTTAATCTCCCTTGAAATCCTCATGACACAAAGCCTAATCTTACGCTTAAACCTATCCTCACTCATCCCACCCTCGCCAGGCCGCCTCTTCCTGCAAACGATGATCCTAGACTCCCCTCTAGACGGATACACAACATATCCAACATTCATCATAGCCAATTTAGCTGAAAACTCAGCTGCCTGTAACGGAGAAAGCTTACCACCAACACTAAGACCATGCTCCTCCACTAAAACAGATAAAGACTTAAAACCACTTGAAGGTGAACCAGTAACTTGAACCACCTTCAATGATGAGGGTAAAAAAGAAAGAAATCTTATTAACTTACGAACATTAGATGCAAGTTCAAAAACATTATCAATCGCCAAAATAGAAGGCTTAAATTTCCAAGTAAGCTTAACAAGCTTCCTCCTACTCACATCCTCTAATCGATTAATTATCTTTCCATCCTTAAAAATAACAACAGCATACTTCGGCTGCCTTGAAGCTTGAGGAGAAAACATAGGCATTAAATCTGCACCAAAGACTATACTGTGAGCCATAACAGTTAATCCCCACACTACACTAATTTAACACTAGAAGACCTCATTCCCCTATAATATACTCAAACACACTTTTAAAATCAACTTTAACTCTAAACCTACGCTCAAAAAAGCGTAAAACATTAAAGACATCACGCTTCAAAAGCGAAAAAGCACTTGGATGAATAGCGGAAACAAATTGAGGCCAATCAATTATCAATGGCTTAATTTCAGGAGTAACAATAATATTATATTCGGATAAATCACCATGAACCACACCTACATCCCTATAACTTTTCTGAATATTACCTAAAACATCATTTAAAAATCCAATTGGATCAGGTAGAAAATCACAAACATACAATGGATCACCCTCAATATAGCTCATGACAATAACATGCCTATTCCATGCTTTAGGCTTAGGCACACTAACCCCCTTAGGGTAAAGAAGCTTTAAAGCTTCAAACTCTCTTTTAGCAGCCATTTTAGACTGAATTAACCATGAAACCCTATCTCTATCAGCAACGTATGTTCTCACACGTCTTGTCTTTTTAAAGCTAGTTCTACCCAACCTATGAAATTTAACTGCAACTCTCTCCCCAAGTGGAGTAATGGCATCATAAACATCAGCCTCCTTCCCAATACCAAGAGGCTTACCAATAGCCTCAAGAATATTATTGGAAACAAGATAGCTTAATGCTAAACAATCATAACCCCACCTAGTTAAACTATAACCTTCATAAGCACCAAAACTCCTCCTAACCAAACCCAATCTACAAAGCTTACTTAGATTTCTAGAGAGAAGAGAAGCTTCAACTCTAGTTTTCCTAACCACATAATCAATTGGAACAAATTCGAAATGAGACATACCCTTCTCAAGTATCTTTAAAAGCTTAATATCATTCTCCTCAAGCAACTTGAACACAGCTATAGGAAGCATATATATCAAGGCGATAATAAATGAATAATCTAATAAAACTGTAGCTAAAAAAGGTTGAATTAAAAACTCTAAACCATACCTTTATTAGAAAAATATTTAAAACCTTAAAAATAAGAAGCTACCAAATCAAAAAAAGTTAAAACTAGATTTTTTCTAATGAAACTAAATTCGGAAAAATCAAAATATACAATAAATTTAAATACTTTAATGCATAAAAACACATTGAAATAATAGTTTGGAGGTGGATTTCGTGTCTACACCAAAGGGCGAAGTATATGAAGAAAATGGAGTTTTAATCGTTAAAGGTGAAGAAGTTGTAAATGTAGCATCAGCCCTATCATCAGACACAAGGTTAAAGATCCTTGAATTCTTAAGGGGAAGAGAAGCAGACATAGGACAAGTAGCAGAATTCATTAATCAAAGTAAAGCAAATGCAAGTGCACAAATGAGAATACTAGAGAAATATGGACTAGTAAAAACAACATACAAGCCTGGAATAAGAGGAGTGAAAAAAGTCTGTACAACAGACATTAAGGAAGTTAGGTTAATTCTAGAATAAATCATCAAATATAACCACAATTAGCTAAAAGTAGCAATATTAAAGAGGTAAAGACCAAAGTCATTCTTTTGTAAACTCTAACTACTTTTACGCGACAATTTATAGTTTAAAGCCGCCTTAACAAAGCCTAAGTAAGGCGGTGAAGGTCTTCCAGGCCTAGACTTAAACTCAGGATGAGACTGCGAACCTAAGAAGAAGGGGTGACCCTTCAACTCTATAAATTCTATTCGCCTACCATCAGGGCTCCTACCAGAGAATATAAGTCCATAACGTTGAAGTATATCCCAATATGTGGGATTAACCTCATATCTATGGCGATGCCGCTCATAAATTATAGTTTTGCCATACAATTCATATACCAATGTTCCAGGCTCAATAACTATTGGATGAGCCCCAAGACGCATAGTTCCACCCTTCTCAATAACACCTCTCTGCTCAGGCAGTAAATCTATAACTGGATTCGGAGTGTTAGGGTCATTCTCAGTGCTATTTGCATCCTCCAATCCAATCACATGACGTGCAAACTCTATAACTGCCATTTGAAAACCAAAGCAGATACCCAAAAATGGTATTTTATTTTCTCTAGCAAACTTTATAGCCAAAATCTTTCCCTCAGTCCCCCTAGGTCCAAATCCAGGGGGAATAAGAATACCATCATAATTACGAAGCAACTCTAATTCATCAGGCGACTCTTCAAATATCTCAGTTTCAATCCAGTCAATATTAACCTTAGTTTTAATGGCAGCTCCAGCATGTCTCAAAGCCTCATTAATACTTATATATGCATCAGCAAGCTTAGCATACTTGCCACACATGGCAATTTTAACTTCATACTCAGTATTCACAAAGGACTCAACTATCCTCCTCCACTCACTCCAATCAGGCTTAACAGCCTTTAAACCTAAACGTTCACAAATATAATCACCCATACCCTGCCCATCCAAAATAAATGGAACCTTATAAACACAATCAACCGTATAGGAAGTGAAAACAGCATTCTCAGGAACGCTACCATACAATGCAATCTTACGCTTAGCTGCAGGCTCTAGAGGAACACTACATCTAGCAACAATGATATCAGGCTGAATACCGATTCTCCTCAATTCATTCACACTATGCTGACAAGGCTTAGTCTTCTGCTCTCCAGTAACATCTAATATTGGAACCAAAGCTACATGTACGAAGAGTGTATTAGAGAAACCCTCCTCAAGTCTCATCTGCCTAATAGCCTCAAGAAAAGGTAAACTCTCAATATCACCAACAGTTCCACCAACCTCAACAATTACGATATCAACATTACTAATCTTACCTGCAAGGCGTATTCGCCTTTTAATCTCATTAGTAATGTGAGGAACAACTTGAACACATGCCCCCAGATAATCACCTCTACGCTCCCGCTTAATGACAGTTAAATATATCTGACCAGTAGTGATATTGTTGTTTTTAGGCAAATTAATATTTAAGAAACGCTCATAGTGCCCCAAATCTAAATCTATCTCCCCACCATCCTCAGTTATAAACACCTCACCATGCATATATGGATTCATAGTTCCAGCATCAACATTTAAATATGGATCAATCTTAACTGCAGTCACCTCATATCCTCTAACCTGTAGCATTTTGCCAATCGAAGCTGCAACAACACCTCTAGGGGGGAACCTACAAGTTCCCTTTCCCCACACTTGATAAAACTCCACCAGTAATGAAAATGTATTTTGTCAACACATCACCCCTCACTAACAAATTTTGTTTATACTAACAGTGACATAAAAAATTCACTATTAATATGCAAATGCCTCATGAGGTAAATATGCAATTGGAGGTAATTTTCGTTTATGCTGAGAACGCTCCACCATAGACTTAACTCTCAACACCAAATTTAATGAAACCTTCAATTTTTCCGAAATCTCAACTTCACTCAACTTCTCATCCACTAATAAATGCAATATAGGATCCAAAACATCATAAGTTACACCTAACTCCTCCTCAGCCAAATGATCCTTCCACAATCTTGGACTACTAGGCTTACGTAAAATATTACCTGGAACATTAAGATACCTACCAAGCATTCTCACCTGAGT
>Ga0180301_10002688_pt1 | contig 13998 bp, 14 predicted proteins | sample GuaBasSediGuay16_FD_121797 | JGI IMG/M metagenome (GOLD analysis project Ga0180301, IMG submission 121797) | Subseafloor sediment microbial communities from Guaymas Basin, Gulf of California, Mexico - Guay16, Core 4569-2, 12-15 cm | ecosystem: Environmental > Aquatic > Marine > Hydrothermal...
CCAAAAACTAGACAGTCAAGAGTTGAGTTTCCCATAAGCCTATTTTTCCCATGAACACCTCCGGAAACCTCTCCAGCAACAAACAAACCTTTAACATTTGTCTGCCCATACGGGTCTGTTTCAACACCACCATTTTGATAGTGGAGTGTTGGAAAAACCAAGACGGGATTTTTGGTAATGTCAATTCCAAACCTGTTAAACATTCTAACCATACCTGGGAAAAGTTTTTTAATCGCGCCTTCACCACGAATCTGGTCTATCATTGGTATATCTAACCATACACCTCTAATTCCTGTTGGGGTTGTGATTCCCTTATTTCTTACATAACATTCTCTTATTATTGCTGCTGCTTCTACATCTCTAGGCTCAAGAGGGTTAACAAAAGCCTCACCATCAACATTCACAACCTGAGCACCAGCAGTTCTTAATTTTTCAGTTAAAAGCAACCCTATTATTTGCTGAGGGTAGGCTGCACCTGTAGGATGATATTGAGCTGTATCCATATCTCTAAGTTTTGCTCCAGCTCTATAAGCCATAACTACACCATCACATGTAGCTCCATAATGGTTTGTTGTTGGGAAACCTCTAATATGAAGCCTTCCAAAACCTCCACTTGCAAGAATTGTTGCTTTTGCTTTAACAATTTTATATTCTCTTGTTTCCATGTTCCATAAGATTGCTCCTACAACCTTACCATCAGCATCTGTTAAAAGCTCTATAGCTGGATAAAACTCAAGACATGGTATTCCTCTATTCCTAAACTCATCTCTAATAACTCTCATCTCTTCAAGCCCAGTGTAGTCTCCAGCAGCATGCATTCTTCTTCTTGATGCACCACCACCTGGAAGCTCTAAGAAGAACCCGTTTTCATCCCGGTCAAACATAGCTCCAAGCTCTATTAACCATTGAAGAATACGTGGAGCATCCTCTACAAGAGCTTTTACAACATCAGGTTTGTTAGCAAAATGTCCACCACCCATAGTATCAATAAAATGGATTATTGGAGAGTCATCAGGCCTATCAGCTATTTGAGTTCCTCCCTGAGCCATAACAGAGTTAGAGTCTCCATGTCTTAGCTTTGTAGCAAGCAAAATGTTTTCAGCAGGAACCCCACTTTCGTTAGCCCAGATAGCCGCTGTGGTTCCGGCAAGCCCACCACCTATTATTAATATGTCTGGTTCATAGTCAACCTTCTCTAAATCTATCTCTTCCGGGTTAATAAGCGGATAAGCCTCAAGCAGGTCAACAACCTCATTTGGAGCTATCTCCCCTTTGTTAGGGCCAACTCTAATTTCTCTTTTTCCACCAGGAGCATAATCCGGATGAATTTTTAGAACTTCTTCTCTTTCTTCAAGCGTCATAAAACGTGGTTTTTCTTTTAGTCGAGCATTTCTTGTTTCATGAACAATCTCTATAAGTTTATACATGTATTCTGGGTATCCTTCAATAAGCTTAAGTTCAGACATTTTTTCACCTTCATTCATTAATCAAGCTTTATTTCTCTTTTTCTATAGATTTCTCTCAACTCCTCCACACTAAGTTTAAGAATTCTTTCAAACTCTTCATTAAACTTTCCTTGATCTATTTCCTCAATTCTCTTTTTTAGGTTTGGTTCTGGTGGAACTTCAAATTTTCCATGAATTCTTCTTACCAGCTGAAATAGATGATAATGTATTATTTCCGCTGGACATCTAATTGAACAAAGACCACATTGGATACATTCAAAAGATGATTCAGCTGCAAACTTAAAATCGCCACGAAGCACTGCCTGAACACAGTCCATAACCTCTAAGGTTTGAGGACATGCTTTAGTGCAAGTGTTACATGAAACACATCTAGCAACTTCTGGAAAATGTTTAAAAACTACGTCTAAACCTCCCCCTTCCTTGTTAAGGTCGTAAACTGGTTTTTCAGCTGGGGAGAAGGGTATTTGAACAAGATACATTCCATCTTCAACTCTTGTTTGGCAGGCTAAAGCTGTTCTAAGCTTATAGTCACCTTTTTTTCTGTAGATTGTTGCACATGCTCCACAAAAACCAGCCCTACATCCAGCTCCTCTAATAAACCGGTAGCCAGCAAACTCTATTGCTTGCATAAGTGTTAGGTCTGCAGGAACTTTATAGGCTTTACCCATAATGTAGATTGTTACCCAATGTTTAATGTCTTTTTCATCAATACCGGTGGTAACAGACTTGTTTGACTCTCTTATTCTCTCCATAATATCCAAGAATTTTTCAGAGGTTTTTTCTACTGTTTTTTCCACCAAGCTCCCCACCCATTAACAGGATAAGTATCATCTAACTAACCTAACACTTTTTAGGTCTTTAAAAGATTTTTTTCAATAAGTAATGGTTTTGGATTTACATAGTTTAAGTCAAACCTACAACACTCCTCTTTTAAACCAAACGCTAAAACCATTAGCTGAGTAAAATAGAAAACTGGTATCATTTCAAATTCAGGATGAGCCTTTTTTATTTCTTCCTGTCTAGTGTCTAAGTTAAAAGTGCATAAGGGGCAGCTTGAAGCAATACACTCAGCACCATTCATTTTTGCTTGGTTAAGGATATCAAATGCTAGTTCTGCAACCAACTCTTTCCTGTTAACTGTCTGATAACTACCACAACATCTTGTTTTAAACTGTGTATTAATAACCGTAGCACCTAAAGCTTCAAGAAGATTTTCAAGAATTTTTGGTGATTGAGGATTATCTATCCCAACTTCCTCTGGTCTTAAAAGTAAACAGCCATAGTAGGGAGCAACCTTCAAATTTTTTAGCGGATTCCTCACTTTTTCCTTTATTTTTTCAAAACCAACATCATTTTTTAATAGCTCTAAAAAGTGAATAACCTCCACATTTCCTTGGTAAGGTTCTTCTGTATCTGTTAAGAAGGTATTTATTTTTTCTAGTCTTTCTTTTGCTTCTTTAACAAAAAGGTTACTTCTTTTTAAGGTATTAAAACACATAGAACATAAAACAACTACTCGATACTCATCTTTTACAATACCTTTCTCATTCATTTCTTGAACCCTTATAAGGTTTCTTATTGGAGCAATCTGATGCATTAGGTCATCAGTTGTCATTGAAAAAACAGCACCACAACAATTCCATCTTGGAAGTTCAACTAGTTCTACACCTAAAACTTTAGCAGATTCAATAGCTGAAGTTTCAAAGTTTTTTCCTACAGTTTTTAGGGTGCAACCAGGATAGTATGGAATCTTCAATATTCCACATCCTAGGATGTAAATTTGCGGAAACAGCTTACAAGAGCTATTTGAGGAAGTCTTTTTAATTCTTCTTTGGGGATTTCTGAAATATGGATGTGGTCTAAACCTTTTCTTAACCTTATCTGTCTTAATGCTTCTCCAAGCTTAGCAAAATCTATTTTACGTGGACATCTTGCAACACATGTAAAACATGAAAGACAAATCCACATTGTTTTTGAATCTAAAACTTCTTTTTCATGTCCAAGCTGAATAAGTCTAACCAACATTCTTGGAGTTATATCCATCTGACCTACTGCAGGACAACTACCAGAACATAAGCCACACTGCATACATGAGCTAAGGTCTTCACCACTAAGCTCCTTAACCTTCTCCAAGAATTTTTGGTCTCTTAAAGCCACCAGAACACACCTTTCCACGGCGGCTAAGCTAAATAAATTTTATATTTAACAAGATTCTTAAGCTAAAACTTAAAACTTTTGTTTAACTTAGCTACATTATTTAGTGGAGATTACTCTATATTCTTAATGTTATATTATGGTGCATGACACTGCAGTGCAGTGTATTACACTATAATTATAATTATGTGTGATTTAGGTTGTGTTTAGTTTATGTTATGTTTGATTTCCCATATTTTTTCAGCTAGGCTTTTTAGGTAGTCTAGGTTTTCAAGTTTATTTAGCCATCTTTTTGGTATTGCTTCAAATCCGTGGTAGGCACCGCTTATTGCTCCTGTCATAGCACCTAGGGTATCTGTATCCCCGCCTAAGTTTACTGCGTAGGTAACTGCATCTTCAAAACTTTTATAGTTAGCTAAAAAGGAGTAGATGGCTGTTGGAACGGAGTTAAAGGCTTCTATTCCGTTTCCAAGCAGAAAAATAACTTCCCATTTACTGGTTTTTTTGCTAAGTAAAAGTCTTATCTTCTTAATCTTGTTTTTGTAAACTTCACTTTTGACGAAGTTTTGAAGAGTCTGTAGGAAGTTTTCTATGTCTAGGTTTTTTAATGGATGTTGGTTTAAAGCTAAAGCTATGGCATAAGCTTGAAGAACAGCACCTTCAACTCCAAGCGGATGAGTATGGGTTATTTTTGCAGTTTTAATAGCTGTTTTTTTAAGCTCATCAAAATTGTCATAATAGAATATGCTTACTGGTGCGATTCGCATAGCAGCCCCATTTCCATAGGAGCCAACACCACCAAAAAGGTTTTTAGCAGCTTCCTCCCACGACTCCCCCTCAGATATTAACTGTAAAACTATCTGAACGCCAAAACCATAACCTCTACTTAAATCAAAATTTTTTATGAATGTTTTAGCCATATGTTCTCCATTAAACCCTCTGTTTTCAATAAGCGACTCTGCAACCCCTATCATCATCTCAGTATCATCCGTATAGGAGCCTGCTGGAAGTTTTCCAGAAAGCATCTCTTTAATTTTCCCATATTTTAACTGAATTTGTTTTGGGTCATAACCTTCAACAGGCATACCTAAAGCATCACCAACAGCAGTCCCAACCAAGGCTCCAAGAAACTTTGACTTTAAAAGCTTCTTATCCACCATTAGTCTTCAAGAGCCTCCAAAACTACTTCTGTCAAATATTTTACCGGAATTTTTCTTCCAGATTTTATTGACGCATAATTTAAGTTAAAAAGACAGAATGAACAGGCTGTTGTTAAAATTTCAGCTTTTTTTAGAGCTTCGTTAACCTTTGTTAAAGCCATTTGAACAGAAAGCTCCTTAAAAGAAGCTCTAACCCCTGAATCTGCACCACAACAAAAAGATTCTTCTCTATTCTTATCAAACTCTATAAGATTTCCAGCCGCATTTAGAAGATTTCTTGGCTCATCGTAGATACCAAAAAACCTCCCAAGATGACATGGATCATGATAAATAAACGTTTTTTCTAGTTTTTTGATTCTTAGTTTACCCGCCTTATAAAGCTCATCTAGAATTTCAACCACATGTTGAACCTCAACTTTTTTCTCACCTGTAATTCTCGGATAATACTCTTTAAAAGTCCTATAGCAGCCAGCACAAACAACAAAAATTTTTCTTACCCCAAGGTCATCAAAAAAATCTAATTTTTCTTTTACAAGTTTCTCAGCGTTTTCCATGTCTCCAAAATTTATAAATGGAGCCCCACAACACCCCTCATCTTTAACCAACCTAAAATCAAAACCGGCTTTATCCAAAACCTTTATTGTTGAAACAGCAGCCTCTTTTGTTAGGTAAGCTGAAAGACAGCCAACAAAAAACATTGTTGAAGATTTACTGTTAAACTTTTGTTTGTAGGATTCTGGAAGCCAATCCCATCTTTTTTCAGGATTTCCACCTACAGAATTTTGGTTTTTTAAAATTGAGTCTATGATTTTTTTGTGAGACTCTAAGGGTGCAAAACCCATCTTAAACAACTCAGCCCTACTGGCACCAACAATATCAGAAACTCTTATGTTAACCGGACATGTTTTTTCACAAGCCTTACACTGTGTACAAAAAAAGGCTGTTTCAACCATCCATTTTTGGATTTGTTGGTTGTTTAAAATTGTTTTAGCAACTTCAAGTTTTGATGTTGGTGTGTGAAAATCGTTTTTTGTTGTTAGGTAGGCTGGGCAAACATCTTTACAAGCATAACATTCAACACAGCTTTGAACTTCTTCCAGATATTCCTCCAAAGCCATCCTTATTCAACCTAACCATAGGTTATCTATAGAAGAAAAATTTTAGTGTTTTGTTTAGGGATGCCCGTTCGGTTTCCACCGAACATTTTCAAAAAGATTAAAAACTTCAGCGGTTATGTTTGTTTAGTTGAGGTTGACTAAATGGGGAAAACACTTCTAACAACACTAATATTTCTAGCAATCTTACTTATACCTACAACTTCTTTAGCTTATGCTGATAAAGGCACAATACCTATAGACAATATACCAATCTATGAGCCAAGTCAAAAAGCCATAGTTGCATGGAATGGAGAAGAAGAAATTCTCATACTTTCTGTTGACTTAAAAACTCTTAAAGCTAAAACACCTGTTTTAGAAGTTCTTCCCTTACCATCAATACCAGAAATCGAGGAAGCTTCACCTAAGTCTTTTGAGGTTTTACAAAAGTATTTTATGTCTAAGAAACTTTCCTATGGGGAGAAGAAGGGTTTAGTTGGTGTTGAGGGAGTAGAAATTGTTTTTCATGAAAAAATTGGTTTTCATGATGTTACCGTAGTTAAGGTTAAAGATGTAAAAGATTTTGTCTACTGGATTAAAGATTTTACCAGTAAAAATGGGCTTCCAACACCTAACCTTATAAAAGTATTAACCCTTGTTGAAGACTATATTAAACGTGGATTTAACTACTTTGTCTTAGACTTAGTAGAGGTTGTTCAAGATGTTAGAACTGTTAAACCGTTAATGTATAGGTTTGAATCTAAAAAAGCATATTTTCCACTAAAAATCTCTTCTTTGGCTGAAGGAAAAACAACAATAACGGTTTTTCTCTTAACTAAGGAAAAAATAACGTTTCCAAGAGCATTTTTGGCTTCTGGCTATAGAATCCTTATGGAAAACGAGAAAATACCGATAGAGACTGTTGCTGAAGCAGACCAAAGACTTGTAAACCTATTTAAACCCAACATAAATGTTTGGTTTTCGGTTATCACCTACATAGGAAGACTTCAAAGCCTACGGGAAGACCTTCTACTTGAGGTTTCTCATGAAAAATGGATACCCTATAAGCCAAACCCCGAACAGGTTAAAATATCTGTAGAAAAAACTGATAAAGACAAAACCTTGATTAAGGTTTCTATAACCTTTAAAAGCGGCGGTTTCCGTGTTGATTGGGGTCAGGTTGAAAGAAAAAACTCTGTTTTTAGTGTAGACACAAAGGTTGAGGCTTGGACAGGCCCTGCAATCCAAGTAATAACAGTTGAGACAGCCACCTATAATCTAGGCTCTCTCCAACCAGGCGACTATACATTTATTTTTAATGTAAACGGCCAGTATGTTAAAAGTGTAGAGTTTAAGGTTGAGGAAGCTCAGCAGGGTCAACCGTTAGCTTTACCTGATACTCTTTTAAACCTTATTATTGTTGCTTCTTTTATTGGTTTAATTTGTGTTTTGGCTTTTGGAAGAAGAATCTAAAATTTTTATAATGTAGGCTGTTCTACCTTTTTTCGAGGCTTGGTGTATTTAGTTTGAGGATATTCATGGATACTCATATTCATTCAAGGTATAGTAGAGCCACAAGCCAAGATATGACTGTTAAACCAATAGCCTATTACGCTCAAATTAAGGGGTTAAATGTTGTTGGTACAGGGGATTTTACTCATCCTTTGTGGGTTAAGGAGTTAAAAGAAAACCTTGTTGAAGTTAACAATAGTGGATTATACTCAGTTAAAGATGAAAAAAATCCGCGTGTTTTCTTTATGATAACAACAGAAGTTAACACTGTTTTTGATTATGAAGGAAAAACAAAAAGAATTCATCATGTAATTTGGGCACCATCTATTCAAACAGCAGAACAGATTAATGAAGCTTTAGCAAAATATGGTTCTTTAGAGGCTGATGGTAGACCAACCCTAAAAATGACACCACCAGAACTTGTTGAAATTGTTTTAGAAATATCAAAAGATAATGTTATTTTTCCAGCTCATGCATGGACTCCATGGTTTAGTCTTTTTGGGGCTTTTAGCGGCTTTAACAGCCTAAAAGAATGTTATCAAGACAAGTCAGACAAAATTTTTGCTTTAGAAACAGGATTATCTTCAGACCCCCCAATGAACTGGAGGGTTAGCGAACTTGACAGGATAACCATAATCTCAAACTCAGACAGCCATAGCTATTGGCCTTGGAGACTTGGAAGAGAAGCAAACGTTTTAGATGTTAAAAATCTTAGCTACCATGAAATAGTTGAGGTTATTAGGTCCGGAAATCCTGAAAAGCTTCTTTTTACAATAGAAACAAATCCTGCTTATGGAAAATATCATTGGACTGGACATCGGGCTTGCGGTGTTTCTATGCCTGCATCTGAAGCTATAAAACATGGTGGGATTTGCCCTGTTTGTGGTAAGAGAATGACTAAGGGTGTTGAGGAACGGGTGGAAGAAATTGCTGATAGACCTCAAGGATATAAGCCGTCTAATAGACCTGGCTATGTTCACCTACTACCCTTATCAGAGATTTTAGCATGGGTTTTTGGATTTGAAAGCCCCTCAAACAGAAAAACATGGGAAATTTATAGTAAACTTGTTGAGAGATTTGGAAGTGAGTATAAAGTTTTACTTGAAGCAAAATTTGAGGAGCTTGCTGAAGTTGTCGGGGTTAAAGCTGCAAATCTAATAGTAAAAGTTAGGGAAGACCAAGTAAAAGTTGAACCTGGCTATGATGGTGTTTATGGAAAACTTATCCTAGATGAGGAAAAAGAAGAAGAAATTAAAAAAACTGTTAAAAGAAAAAGTTTAAGTCTTCAAGACTTTATGTAGAATAGGCTTCTTAGGTTTAGTGGAAGTATTTATATAGTGAACTATTCCCAAAAAATGTTTAATCTAAGACTTAGGGTTTTAGTGGCGGTGAAAATTGTCTTCAGTTGAAGTAATCAAAAAAATACGTGAAATAGAGGAGGAAGCCCGTAAAATAATAGAGGAAACTGAAGCTAAAGCAAGAAAAATAGTTGTTAATGCTGAAGCTGAAGCTGAAAAAGTTAAACGTGAAGTTATTGAAAAAGCTAAAAGTGAAAGTGAAGAAATGCTAAAAAAAGCTGAAAAAGAAATTGAGAGAAAGGTAAAAGAGATTCAAAAAGAAAATGAGTCAAAAATTGCTGAGCTTAGGAAAAAGTCTTCTAAAAACATGGGTAAAGCTGTAGATAAGATAATTGAAGCTGTTTTGGGGGTTTAAATTATGAGTACTCTAATCCCAAAAATTGGAGAGGAGATTTTAGCTGATGCTCAGGCTGAAGCAAAAAAGAGAATAGAGGAAGCTGAAAAGGAAGCTAAAGAAAAAATTGAAAAAGCCAAAGTTGAGGCTGAAAAAGAGGCTGAAACAGTAAAAGCAAAAACTCTGGAAGAAATAAAAATTTTAGAGGGAAGAAGACTTAGTGAAGCAAGACGTGAAGCATCCATAAAAATTTTGGAGGAAAAAAACAGTTTAATAGGGAAAGCCTTCCAGGAAGCCTCAAAAAAGCTTGAAAAAATTGTTGAAGACGAGGTTTATATTAAAAGTCTTCGTTCTATTATCGAAACAACAGCTCCACAACTTGGAGAAGAGGAAATTAAGGTTAAGTTTAACAGTAAAGATCTTAAGCGTAAAAATGATATTCTTAAAAACCTTAAACTTCCATCAAACATAAAAATAACCGTAGATAACAACCCAATAAACACTATTGGAGGATGCGTTATTCTTACCAAAGACGAAAAAATAAGAATTGATGAAACCTTTGAAGCTAGACTTGCTGCTGCTGAGAAAACTATAAAAAAGGAGATTGCAAAAATTCTTTTTGCCGACTAAACCCTAAAAACAATAGTGTTTATTTTTTAGGGGTCTTAAATTTTGGACGTGTTTGAAGCAATAAAAACTAGAAGAAGCATTAGAAAATATCGGAAAGAACCCATACCAGAAGAACTACTACTAAAAGTTTTAGAGGCAGGAAGATGGGCTCCCTCCGCAAAAAACAGTCAACCATGGAATTTTATAGTATTAAAGGATGAGAAAGTAAGAAGAGATGTTGCGGAAGCTTTTCCGCCTGGAAGATTTTTAGCTGAAGCTGCATGTGGAATCGCTGTTGTTACTGATCCTAAAGCCTCAAATCATGCTGTTGAAGATGGAGCTGCTGCAACTCAAAACATGCTTTTAGCAGCTCATGCTTTAGGTTTAGGTGCATGTTGGCTTGGAGTTTATGGTGGTGTTTATGAAGAGAAAGTTAAGGAGATTCTTGGTGTACCTAAAGAGAAACTTTTAATCTCTGTTATTTCTCTAGGTTTTCCTGCTGAAACCCCAACAAAAACAAGAAAAAGCTTAGATGAAATTCTTTTTACAAACAAATATGGAGAAAAATAACAGTCTAAACAACCATTAAATTTTTTAGACAAGAAATTTTCTGCCAAACGTTAAATAACCTGTGTGACCTACTGTTAAAGTTTCCGGTCTTGTTCGACCAGTCTCAACCTGATATTTTCTAACCAAACACTCAAAGGTCTCTACCTCTAAAAAGCCAGTTTTACGCATAGCTTCAACAGTCCTTATAACCTGCTCAATTGTAGGGCTGAAAGATGCAAATACACCAGTATTTTTTAATGCGTTATATGCATGAGGAACTACAAGCCATGGGGTTGGCATATCAAGCACAACAGCATCAACCTCAGACTCCTCTATACCTTGTGTTAAGTCTGCTTTCTTTAAAACAACAAAATCTAAGACCCCGATTCTTCTAAGATTTTTTTCAGCGGTTTTTAAAAACTCTTCTTTTGTTTCATAACTATAAACTTTACCGTTTGGTTTTACATAGGAAGCAAGCAAACCTGTTAAGGCTCCGCTTCCAGTTCCACCTTCAACAACCCTTGAACCAGGACCTATATTTGTATATAGAAGAATTAAACCCATATCCTTTGGATAAATTATCTGGGTTTTTCTAGCCATTTTTTGTAGGTAATCTTTTAAGGTTGGTTTTAAAGCAATAAACTCAACATCCATGCTACTTGTAACTTTAACTCCAAAAGGTTTACCTATCAAACTATCCAGTTTAATAAATCCCTTATGTGTATGTAAAACTTCACCCTTCTTAGCCTTAACTAAGTATTTTCTCCTACTATCAAGGTAGAGTAAGACATCAGAATTTTCCTCAATAATTTCCAACAGCAAAAATCCCCTAACTTAACCTTTATCCAGAAAACCTTTAAGTTTGTCTAAAAGTTTGAATACAGAGATTAACAAAGTTTTCAAGTATAATTAACCCTTCATTATTTTCACTAATCTCAGGATGAAATTGAACAGCATACTGAGGTTTACTCCTATGTTTTACTGCTTGAATCTTACATATAGCTGAACTTCCGTAGTTTTCAAGATGGTTACCTGTAGAAAACAATTCATAAAGATGAGTCTCATAAACTGTTAACTCCTTTTTTCCTGGCGCAAGAGGATACTCACGATGGAAAAATATTTTTACTATCCCGTTTTCCTCTTTCTCCATTTTTCTTATCCTAGCACCATAACAATAACCAAATATTCGAAGACCTAAACATATCCCTAAAACCGGACGTTGGACACTCTCAAGAAAAACCTTATACCAAGCAAGCAACTCTCGATATCTATCACCAGGAAGAAAACCGCCTGAAATAACTATTCCACAATAGTTGTTAGGCTGAAAAATTTCCCCTGGCTTCTTAATGTCAACTTCAACCTTAAAACCTTTAAGAGAATTAATAAGCTTATCTAAGGTTTCGCTTTTATTATCAAGAACCAAAATTTTTTTGATTTTAAATTAACCTCCAAAACTTATTTTATAAAACTATGGTTCCAAGTTCTAGTTTAAATTACCTTAGGCCTTATACTCTTTAACAGCATTAACAATTCTATTCATAGCTGTTTTTAAGTTTTTCATTGAGCTTGCATAAGATATTCTTATATGTCCATCAGAACCGAAAGCATTCCCAGGGCTTACAACCACATGAGCCTCCTCTAACAGGTACATTGTAAACTTTAAGGAGTCTTTTTCTAAGGCTGAAATATCTGGAAAAAGATAGAATGCGCCGTTTGGCTTTGGATATTTAAACTCGGAAACCTTTGACAGCATGTTTAAAACAAGTTTTCTTCTTCTAGCATACTCAGCCAACATTTTTTTAACATATCTATCAGATGATTTTTTTAGAGCTTCCAAAGCAGCTTTTTGAGAAATTGCGTTTGCACAAACGTTTACAGCGCTTTTTACCTTAAGAATGTTTGAGACAAGCTCTTTATTCCCAGCAAGATAACCGATTCTCCAACCAGTCATAGCATAGGTTTTTGAGAAGCTGTTGATAATGATTGTTCTTTCAAGATTTTTATCAAAAGAGGCTATGCTAAAGAAGCTATTACCATCATAAATGAATCTATCATAAACTTCGTCAGTTAAAATATAGATATCATTATCAGCAGCAATTTCAGCTACCGCCTTTAAGGTGTCCTTATCATAAACCATACCTGTAGGATTGCATGGACTATTAACAATAATAGCCTTTGTTTTTTCACTAACAAAGTCTTTAAGAGTTTCAGGGTCTGGTATTAAAGTCTCCTCGTTTACAGGAACAAAAACAGGTTTACCTCCAGCCATCCTTACACAGGATAGGTAGGGTGGATAGTATGGCTTAAAAAGAATAACTTCATCACCTGGATTAACTAAACTCATCAGGGTAACAAATATTGCTTCAGCACTTCCATTAGTTACAAGTATTCCGTCTTTTTCAATCTCAACTTTTTTTTCTTCTCTTATTTTTAATGCCAACCTCTCCCTAAGCTCAGCTAAACCTCGTTCTTCTGTGTAATGAGTAAAACCTTTATCCATAGCCTTTTTTGCAGCTTTAACAATGTTTTGGGGTGTTGGAAAGTCAGGTTCACCGATGTTTAGGTAGATTAGATCCTTGTATCCTAGTTGAGCAGCATAATCTCTGATAACCCTGTAAGCAGGTCTTTCAATTTGTTTTCCTCTTTCAGCCAGCTCTTTCAAGACACAAGACCTCAGGCAAGAAATTCCGTATGAAAATCCTTTCCTATACTACCTAAAATTAAATTTTTAAGTTTTTTGGTTGCAGCTCGGTATTTTATGAGTGTTAAATATCAGTTTATATACCTCAACCAATCAATAAGTAGTTGACACCATGCCAAAAAAACATCCGATAAAAAGAATAAAACAAAAAATAGAAATCTGGAAGGAAATCCTTCCTACAATAGGGAAATCTGAATTTTACAGACTTTTAGGTAGACTAAAACACCACGCAAGAATTCTTTCTTATAGACCTGAAAACGGTAAGATTGCTTTAATAGTTAGCTATCCATCCTTTAGAGAAAGAATAAACGGTAGAGTTGTTCTTTCAAGCTGGATAGGTAGAGGAAACTATCAGTCAATAAAATTAACAAAGTCCTCTCTTACCAGAGAGGTTAAGAGAAAGTTTTAGAATAAATTAAACAAAAAAATTTTAAATAAAAAAGTCTAATTTTTTATTGTTAGGGGATGAAGAAAAAATGGCAAAGAAAAAATATGCACGTACAACAAAATCAAAAAAGAAAAAATCAAAAAAGAAAAAGTAGGCTAAGCTTAAAAATTTAAGGACACAAATTTTTTCTTTCCGTATAGGTAGATTGAATCAAGTTAGATTAAAAAGTTTTTATTACTCCTTGCTTCTAGTTTTTAGTGGTGTTTTCCATGGAAGAAGACGTTTCTAGATATGTTAAGCTAAGATCGACTCCTATTTATGGAACAACAGTCTTAAAACGTGGTTTTGCAAAAATGCAGAAAGGCGGGGTTATTATGGATGTTACAAATGTTGAACAGGCTCAGATTGCTGAGGATGCTGGTGCTGTTGCAGTAATGGTTCTGGATAAGCTTCCCGCAGATGTTAGAAAAGCTGGTGGTGTTGCTAGGATGTGTGACATTAAGGTTATTGAGGAAGTTATGGACCATATTACAATACCTGTTATGGCTAAGTGTAGAATAGGCCACTACATGGAGGCAAAAATTTTGGAGGCTATAGGTGTTGATATGATAGATGAAAGTGAAGTTTTAACTCCGGCTGATGAACATCACCATATCAATAAATGGGAATTTAC
>Ga0180301_10002689_pt1 | contig 13992 bp, 11 predicted proteins | sample GuaBasSediGuay16_FD_121797 | JGI IMG/M metagenome (GOLD analysis project Ga0180301, IMG submission 121797) | Subseafloor sediment microbial communities from Guaymas Basin, Gulf of California, Mexico - Guay16, Core 4569-2, 12-15 cm | ecosystem: Environmental > Aquatic > Marine > Hydrothermal...
CACCGTGGCGATATCACTCGATTTTGTTTTCCAGATTACTTTCATTTTCCGTTTCCAATCAGGTTTTGGTATATTTTCATCGCAGTCCTCACGCCATCACCGACAGCGATAGAAATCTGTCGAAAAATACCATTATTCACATCGCCGGCGAAAAATAATCTATTCTCCGCAATCAATCTTTTCTGCTGGGTTATCACACTCGAATCCAGAAAACCGATTTCCGGCATTCTTCCTATAGCGAACACAATATAATCGAATATGAAATTTTCATTATCGTTATTTCTGCGAAAAATCGCTCTCAATTTATTATTTTCACTGTCCAGCGAAATTATTTTTCTATTCGAAAAATATCGAATATTTTCGTTCTGTTTAACTTTCTCCCAAAGGATTGGCAGACAACTAACTTTGTCGCTTCGATTGAAAATATATAAATAATTTGATTTAGCAAGAGTAAGTGAATAATCGAAAGCGCAATCTCCCGCTCCGATAATTCCTATGTGCTTATTACAGAAATTGCGCATTGGGTATATTTCATAGAATATTTTCTTCCTCGCTGTCGATGAAATCGTAATATCCTCACATTTCTTTGGGGTAGTTCCGGAAGCTATCACTACTATGTTGCTAACGATTTCACAGGATGATGTGGACACCATAAATTTATTCTGACCGAAAGTCAATTTATTCACCTCATCGAATAAAATATCTATATTGTATAGTTCCGCCTGATTTTTTAATAGTTCGACAAATTCGATTCCCGCTATTCCATCGGGGAAACCGGGATAATTTTGGATACAATTGGCATTGCGTATCAGTCCACCGACTGAACATTTTTCTATTACCAACGGCTTTATACCATATCGTTCCAGTTGCATCGCAGTGGACAAACCTGCGGGACCACAGCCGATTATCACTACATCTTTCATTATTATTCGCTCCCGTATTTCAGTATAAGTATAAACAATCTCGCTACATTTATCAAATCGAAAAGTAGAGTATATGATTGTTCGTCGATTATACTACTTCAACCACTCCATAAGGAGATATTATAGAATTTATGTAGGTTTTGTTTTCCACTATGGAATTATCCCATATAACAGAATTGGCAATTTCTGCGCCGGAATAAATATGGACATTTTTTCCAATTGCGCAGAATCCGTATATTTCCACTGTATCGGGGATATTGGAATTTTCATCGAGCCAAATATTTTCACCTGCGCCACTAATCCGAAATTTTCCCTCGACTAATATCTTTCGATGCAATTCCAGATAATCTGCCGGAGTCCCGAAATCGCACCAGAAATTTTTCTCATATCGGACTCCGATACACTTCTTATTCAGGAAAGGTTGAATACATTCGGTCAGGGAGGAGAACCTATCATTGGGGAATGTGGAAATAATTTTCGGTTCCAAGAATGCCACTCCAGAATAAGTCCATCGATTTTCGGCTGACTGCGATGGATATGGTGCGGTATCGAAACCTATTACAATTTCTCCATCGGTGAGCACAGAATTTACTCGTGGATTATCGATTACTATTAAAGTTACAAGGAAATCATTGTCTCGATGGAATCGAAATGCCGATTCCAAATCGAAATTCTCGATTATATCGCCATTATGGACTAAAATAGTTTCCTGGGGCAAATTCATTTTATTGAATATATTAGCGATACCGCCTGCGGTGCCCAGTATTTTTTCCTTTTCCAGGACAACTGTAGTCTCGGCAGTTTCTGGTGTCAATACTGGCACAGTGTTTACTATTTTTTCCGCAAGATGATGAGCATTGATAAAAAAATTATTTACTCCTCGATTAGCGAGTCGTTCCATCACTATTTCTAATGCTGGCTTGCCCACTATGGGAAACAATGACTTTGGCACAAAATCGGTCAGTGGTTTCAATCTGGTTCCAAAACCAGCAGAAAGTATTATTGCATTGTTCAGCATAATATCATATCGGAAAGTTTATTATGGTTTATCGTAATAGAATCAATTTTTTGGAAACCTTTTTTTCTGGGGTGCGGAAAATTGCCAGATAGGTTCCCGATGGTAAATGTGATTCCGGTTCCCAGTAAATCTCGGAATCGCCGAAATTCACTGTTTCCTCGAAAATATCTCTTCCGTTTATGTCATATATTTCCAATTGTCCGCTTACTGTGGCGGGTAATCGGATAGTCAATTTAACATGTGAATTGAATGGCTTGGGGTATGCATCGAGCCTCAATTCTGTGGGTTGTTGCAAATTATTTTCTCGCACTAACAACCCGTGAAGTTGTTCGTATTCTGCCGCTACTATAACGGCGAATCCATCTTGAATATCTCGCAATACCTCGACAGATTCATCGGTTTCTTTTTCCCATTGTTCCACATATTTATCGAACATATCCCACACAGATATTCTGGCAGTATTCAGGAATTCATTTATCATACTGGCAGAGTATGTATCGAACCAGTTAATATAATCTCTATCATATACCTGTTCCCATATAAATCTACTTTCGGTGCAGAAATAGTTTCCACTGCCGGTGATACTTTCGTGAACTGTTCCAGAATGAACCCACATAGGAACCGGGATTGTAAAATATGGTTGATTGAATCCACACCATACAATTGGATAAGCCGAACCATCGTCGAAATTTTGTCCTAAAATTATCTGATAAGATGTGGTCATAAATCGATTTATAGTATTTGTAGTGCTAATATATCCGTAAGGGAGACCATCGAAAGTTCCCTCGAAAGGTAACGGATTAGGATCGAGTTCATCGGTGACTAAATCCGCTGATATAGACCAAATATCCTCCACAGAAACCGGTGCCAATGTATCCATCAATGCTCTCGCACGAATGTATCTATCGTATCCTCTTCGGTCGGAATCATCACCAGAGATAGCAAAATTAGCTCTGACCAGATATTTATCGGCGGAGGAATTCGCGCTAAAATATACATATCCCTCACAATTGGATTCCACCATTCCCACATTTCCATATCTATCCATAATTCCATAGCAGTGAGTAGAACGCAATCCAGCGGTGGAATCCGCCAATAGTGAATCCAATAATTGAGTGAAATCCCATACCGATTCGCATTGCGACAATGCCAGATACATTACCTGTCCGTCGGTTAGTCCATCGGGCAAATTCGGTCCATTATTATATGTATCGGTATTGACCACTCCGAACCCGATATCATTGGCACCGCCATATACCTGTTCTGTCATACCCTGATATGTTATTGCGATGAATGAATGCCCATTTTCCACATATATATATTGCTGTCGATAGTTTGGGACATCCCGATTTTTCCACAGCATAGGTCTTCCATATTCGGTAGCATCGGGCGCAAACACCGCAATAGTGCAACTCCACACCGAAGACACCAGAATAGCGAATATAATCGATATGTTTAAAATTAATTTCATAATGCAAATTTATATATTCTTCCATTATAAAGGTAATGAAATCTACGGGATTGTCAAGTTTGTCTTTTGTTGCTATTCCCTGACTTTGGCGCGAATTACCAACACAATCAATCCTTCCAATCTATCATCGGTAAGACCGGTCATATTATCTGGGGTGGTCAATGCCAGATGCAAAAAGAACACTCCATTAGTTGTATCGGTTTCCATAGTATCCGTGGGCCAAAGTCCCACTCCGTGTTCATCGATAGTGGCAATTTCATCGAATCCCAGTGCGTCCCCACTATAGAAACAACATATATCTCCGCCGGCGAGTAAAGAGTCCTTAATCATTTGTGGTGAAGTAGTATCCTTTACTACCCAATAATGAGCTGCCGATGTCTTGAACCGCACAGTATCGCTCCATTGTAATCTTGGTGTTCCGTAGCCGGTCACCAGAGCCTGAAGCACATATTTACCAGTGGTTACTTCATTGGTATTATTAGGTTCCCACCAGGGTTCCTCACCTGGCAGTGTCTTTGCATAAGTAGATAGTTCGAAATCCAATAAAGGACATCCAGTGTTAATTACTAAAATCGCCTGCATTTGTGGCGGAGAGATAGGCACACCACTGGCATCACGCAGCCGAGAACCCACAATATATATGGTTTCCCATTTTAGTTTCATCGGAAGTGTATCGTGAAATCCCTCATATTCCCACCATAAGATAAATGTATCTTGTTCCTCTCCACCAGCAATGAAAGGATTATACGGCAAACTATCCAGCCAGAATTCCATCGGACAGGATGAAATATTAATCTGGATTTTTAAACTATCACCCGGACTGTATTGAGCAAATAATACTCCGCCGAAAAATATTACCAATCCAAAAATCAACACTCCCAGCAAATTGTTTTGGTCTGATAATTTCACATTTCTCTCCACATCAAATCGAGATAATCTTTTATTCCATTAGAATCACTAAAGTATAACTTACCTTTACCAGGGAACGCAAGTGGTTTGATAAAAATTTTCTTTTTCTCGCCAGGCGCCATTGTAAACTCATTCTCCAGTGGGACATAAGTAGTCATCACCTGTTCCATCAAAAGCAATGCCTCCTGCCAACCTTCCTGTTCGGGTCGATTCCAGCCTACTTTAAGCCGAATAGTATCCTGGTTCCAGTTCACTATACAAATTGAATCCAATTTGCTTTCCATAATCAATATACTTGGATAAATCATCAACTGGCAATCCTCACAATCCCGATGCGGTTTTCTGGTGGGTTCTGTTTTTATCATAACTGGAACTATCACTCCAGCAACAAATGCACCGGTCTTACCCTGATGAACTACCAATTCAAATGAATATTTTCTATTATAATATCTCGCACTATCGGGAATGGCAATCTTAATTTCGACAGGTTCACTGGTAGTATTCGGTGCGATTTTTATGGTCTCTGGAATAATTTCTACCCAACTCGGTTGCGGCAACGGTGGAATATTTTTATCACTATTATTCAATCGTATCCCGAATGTAATTTGTTTGGTAAAATTATCCGGATTTACCAAACGAAGTTCTTTATTGGAGGAGACCTCACCAACTTTAGCAAATATCTCCAATTTACTTTCGGTGGCACCGATTCCCAAGCCGTAAGCTATACCAGTGTATAAAACCACCATTACAGATAATTTAAGCCATTTTCTTTTCATTATTATAGAAATAAAATATTATCTAATTACAGTTACACTTCCACTGCAAACTATTTCGCCATCGACTTCGATAGAGTAAAGATAAATACCAGCTCGCACAGTATGTCCAGTGGCGGATTGACATTCCCATGTAGTTGCGCCAGGCGGTGAAGTCCATATTTCTTCTCCATCCAAATCGTAAATATGAATTATTCCATTCCCGAACATCATTCTGGGATACTGGAAATATGCTACATCATTGTATCCATCGCCGTTTGGGGTGAGTATAGTCGGTCTGCAATCGCAGGAGGTCACCGCAAAAATGAAACATAGCTCGAATTCTTCAATACTATTGGGTTCGCCATAGTCCGGTGGTATATCTGTGCAGGTCAATGTAGCACACACTGTATCGCCATTGGGATAGACCAACTCCGGTTCGGCATTTTCTGGAATAAGCCTAACAGTTTCTGTGCCGACATCCCAGACCACACCAGGATCGCCGTAGTTAAATACCCTATCGTTAACCTGGATAACCAACGATGATGAATCAACTCTTCGCCAAAGGTCTTTCAGGTCGAATACCAGGTCATAATGATTATCCTCCAGGATTTGTCCTTCCACCGGATCAGTATTGGTTATCACTGGTGGAGTTAAATCGACGAAGAATTTCCATCGGTATTCTCCCCGAAGATGATGTCCGGATGAATCATCGGCAGAAATTAATGCTACCTCGACCGATTCGCCATCGGCAAAATAGCCCGATGGTGGCGGAGTGAAAAATACAGTATCCGCTATGAATGAAAACTCCGGTCCGTATGAATATATTACACCGTTTACTTTAAGCTGGACAGTGGTTGGATCGAAACCGGCATCGTCATCATAGATTCGTATCACAATCTGCTGGTCCCGATTAGTGGAGACCTCGCCGGAGTCAGGCAATATTATTTCTGCCTGCGGACCGAAACCAAAATACAGCGGCATTACATCGGAACAGCAACAGGATGTATCCGCATATTCTAAATTATCCGTGTCGGCATCACAGGCGCAAACACGATACACAAAATCTGTAGTTTCAGACTGTCCCGCCATAGATGCAGAGAATAAATCACCTGCTTGAGGGAACATAGAATCCACTTGGAAAGAGCCATCATCCACATCGCCATCGATATCATATTCTATCCAGGCGTTCCATACACCCGATTCATCCTCGATTAGCGACTGAATGGAGAATGGAGTATTTGCTGGTAATTGTGTGCTCGAATCGGGGTCGAGTTCGGAAAATTCCGGGCATAGAGTATCATCATCGGGAATGTAAAAACACCATCGCGAGAGAGAATCGTGCAATTCATTAGGCTCACCGTAATCTGGGCTGTCGAATGCTCGAAGCAGTGAAACACATACAGTGTCTCTATCGTAGAATTCGTATCCTTCTACGGAAGGGTCCCAGCAGAATCGTCTTCCAGATACATTTACTCCGGGCGAACTGGTAGAAAGTGTAGTCAATAATGGTGGCCAGTCAGTCCTACTTTCTCGGCAATCTATACCTACCAACAATCCATCCCAATTGAGTCCAGATTCATCATCCCATATATCGAAACAAATAATGGGCTGATGTGTAGTAATTATTTCACCTTCGGCAGGTGATTGGTTGTCGATTTTTGGTGGCATAAGGTCAACTCGGAAATGCCAATGAATCGGTCCGCTGAATGGCAAATTCCCCTGAGAATCCATCAACCTAGATAATTCTACATTTATCCATTGGTTATTCGAAAATGGAGTAGCTGGTGTCCAGCGCAGTGTAGGATGCGTATAGTCTAATTGAGGAGAAGTAGATGGAGTATGAATAGTGCTATTTACCACAAACTGAATGGAATTTTCATTCACCGAATCATCCAATTCCGAGAAATTCATAATAACATTCTGCAGTGAATCGGATGTCCAGGTGTCTGGTTGCGGTTCCACAATAGCTGCGATAGGTGAACAGGGTGCACGATATTCATCCTCATCTTCATCGGCGATAGTTCCACCAATACCCTCGGTTTCTGCGCGGATTTTCACATCTCGCATAGCGCAATCTGCAGTGGGGCGAGCCGAAGACCAGGTTACCATATATCCGCCACGGACTGCCTCCGCAATCAATGGCAATATCAACTCGAAATCGCCCGGACCACTCCATGGAAAAAATTCTCCCCCGGTTTCCTCAGTAAGAGTATGATAATGTTCACCATCGTAAGGATACCAAGTCCATGAACTGGTATCTGCCACTATGAAATTAAGGACTCGATGTTCCAGCAAATTCGCCAAGACCATTTCAGGGGTATAAGAAGAGAATGGGCAAGGACCACCAGAATGCCAAGGGTCACCCACATAATGTGGCGGTGCATCGGTGACCATAATTATTACTATTGTGGCGCCGTGACGATAGTTCATAGAATCTACCGCTTCCATTATTGCATCCAGAGAAACCTCGGGACCATCACCGCCCCCCCCAAAAACCAAATCCTCTACCCAGGAAGTAAAAATAGAGACATCGCCGGTCAAATCATAACCATAGGGGAAATAAACCGAATCGCCGAATGTATTTAGTCCCAATCTGTATGAAATTCCCGCGACTGCCAGTGATTCAGCGAAATCTCCCAATCCCTCCACTACATCATCAGCCATACTATACATACTTCCGGTGATATCCACACAGAACACAATATCCGCCATTCCTCCGCCACCGCGAAGATATGCTATAATTGGATATTGATTTATCCAACCGGTTCCATAATCTTCATCCACTGTAAAGTTTTCTTCCTCTAATCCTACGATAGTATTGTCGTATTCATCCATAACCAAGCAGAATGCGGAGAGTAGTGGGAATTGGTCGGTGTATATGCGGTCTATAATTAAATCGATATCTGCAGGCGGCGGGACATGGAACCATATAAACCAACAAGTATCCATACTATTTGGACCGCAGTGCTCACTTTCTACTAAATCACTGGCGGAAAAACAAATTCTAAGAGTTTCATCCTCCTCGAAACCCAGACCGGCTACCATAGCTTCCCAGACCAATGTGTCTCTATCCCAGCTCAGTGGAGCATCGCCCCAGGTATATACAATTGTATCGCCATCGGGAGTAATAATAGTCAACTCGAATGATGTGCTATCCACTCCAGCGATATCATCGGTAAGCGGAATCTGAATAGTGGGAGTTAAATCTCGGACACTTGCGCCCATAGGTGGAACCGGTTCTGTCAATACTGGCGGAATAGTGTCCATAATGAAACTGCACACCAAAGGCATCGATGCCACATTTCCCAGTGTATCGGCTACACGAAGCACCGAAATATTTACTGTATCTCCATGACTATACCAGGTCGATGGAATAAAATATACCAGCGAATCCTCCAATAATATTACTTCTGGGTCAGAAATTGTATAAGTTATTCCCTCCACACTGATTTGTAAAGTGGTGTCATCGATACCATTTTCATCGAATAATTCGATAATAATAAATGTATCTGTGCAGGCGACTATTGCGCCACATTCTGGTGGGAATATAGTATAAGCTTCTGGTGGGTCGGTCTCTGCCAACACTGTGAAACCATCCAATAATGTGTCTGCATCACCGCTGGGATTGGTAACTATCACATCTCGGGGACCCAATAATGCGGATGGAGAAATGGAAATATCAACATTGATAAGAGCAGGAGTAAAAAAAGTGACACCAGTAATAGAAATTCCGGTGCCAAAATCTGCGGTCGGAGTATCCACGAAACCACTGCCGAAAATCGTGATAGTGATATTCTCACCCTGCGAACCAGTATTAGGAGATATACTCCCGATAGTCGGTGTCTGCCCGAACAATGTGGCAGTTAGCAATATTAAAATCGATATACAATTCTTCATTATAATCCTCCGATTTGTATATTCATTATATAAATAATATACTGAAAAATAAATATTATGTCAATGGACAATCTTAAATTGTAGAAAAAAACTTGTGTTTTCTATAAAAAAAATTAGGTTTTAACCAATATGAAAAATATTGGATTGATAATTTCTGGTATAGGCTATGAAGATGGTAGTTCAATTTGGGATATCGCCTATATACTTCGCCAACTGGAGATAGCGAATGCAAAGCCGATACCCTTGGTTCCCCGTGAAAGCGTGGAACGAAAGATACCGGGTTTGCGAAGGAAACAGACCCCGATAAGAGATTTTAGGCAAGAGGGTCAACTTATAGTGCGAGGAGAAGTTTATTATATAGACGAGTTCGAACATAGAGAACTCGACGCATTAATTATTCCCGGGGGGAAAGGACCTGTATCCGTGTTATCATCCATACTTCGGGATGGCAGCGAGGCTTTGGTGCTCCCTGAAATTCGAGAGTTTGTGGCGGGTATTTATGCTCGAAAAAAACCACTGGCAGGAATAGGTTATGGCGCCAGCTTAATCGCATTTATTCTGAGAGCGAGCGTAAATACAATAATCACAGTCGGCGATGATACTCAAATGATAGAATTTCTAAAACGAATAGGGACAGATGTAATCAAGGTTCAACCCGACGAGGTAGTATTCGATGAGGAAAACAATATCTTATCTACTCCGGGGACAAATCCGAATTCGAGTCTTTATCGAGCATCGCAGGGTATCGAAATGCTGGTAAAAGAAGTAGCAAATATAAAAGTCAATCCATAATCGAGGGGAGGAAAACTATGAGAGAAATCGATGTGAATACTATTTCCAAGGCAGTATCAAAACTTGCTATGGAATCCAATTATCTAATTCCCGATGATGTTCGCAAGAGAATAGAAGATATGTATGAAATCGAGGAGTCGCCTGTGGGTCGAGCAATACTGGAACAGATTCTCAAGAATCAGGATATTTCTGCGGAGGAAAATATGCCACTATGCCAGGATACTGGATTTGCAGTGGTATATGTAGAAATCGGACAGGATGTCCATCTGACTGGCGGTGATATTAAAGATGCGATAGGTGCTGGTGTCGCTGAGGGTTATACCAATGGATATCTTCGCAAATCTATATTGACAGACCCACTAAAACGAGAACCGAACAGTGGTGATAACACTCCACCAGTGATATGGATGGATATAGTCCCTGGAGATAAGATAAAGATAAAATTTGCTCCCAAAGGTGGTGGTAGTGAGAATATGAGTCGGATACAGATGCTTCGACCCTCCGATGGAGTGGAAGGATTTAAAAAATTTGTAGTGGATGCAGTAATTTCGGCAGGCGGAAATCCTTGTCCACCCGTAGTAGTCGGAGTCGGAGTTGGCGGGACTTTCGATAAATGCGCTTGGTTATCCAAAAAAGCATTGCTCAGAAATATCGGTGAAAGAAACAACGACCCCTATTATGCCAAACTGGAAACAGAATTGCTCGCCGAAATTAACAAAAGTGGCATAGGTCCAATGGGATTAGGTGGAAATACTACTGCGCTGGAGGTATTCATCGAGCAATATCCACTTCACATTGCCACATTCCCGGTAGCAGTTAACTTAAATTGTCATGCGGCGCGACATAAAGAAATCATAATTTAATATCAAAATGGTAAATATATTTCGGTGATAATAGAAAAATGCCAGCTAAACCCAAACATAATTGGTTGAAATACTATATGTTCATAATTGCATTTCTGGCATTTTTCACTCTGGTAATCCGACCGGGATTAGAATTAAGCAAAAAATGGGATATACTATGGCTGGCGATAGATACATTGATTATCCTATCGTTTTTGATGAATTTTTTGCTTCGTTTTATTTGGTCCACCAGCAAGAAAAAATTTCTTTACAGTAATAAACTGGAAACTGCAATTATATTCATTTTCCTTACTCAATTAGCGATAATCACTCTATTCTGGAGCTATCCTGAAATACGGTTGACAATTAGTCAATTTGGGATAGTATCGATAACAAAGATATACATAATAATGGCGCAGATATTCATTTTACTGGGTTTAATAAGTCAATTAGGACAAATAAATGCTCGTATCGCTACTTTGCCACTGCCACCATCGCTGCTATTTATGGGCAGTTTTTTAACCGTGATTATTATCGGAACTATATTATTACTATTGCCGGGAGCGACCAAGCAGGGAATAAAATTTATCGATGCTCTTTTCACGGCAGCATCGGCAACCTGCGTAACCGGGCTTATAGTGGTGCCTACAGGGTCTTTCTTTACCAGATATGGACATACTGTGATATTAGTGCTGATTCAAATCGGTGGATTAGGTTTGATGACTTTTGCCACTTTTGCCGCATTGATTTTACGCGGAGAAATCGGTATCAAGGAGAGAATGGTGGTGGGTGATATATTGAATATGAAAACGATGAATAAGATAAAATCGTTAGTCGGTGCAATAATTGGATTTACTATAACGCTGGAGATTATCGGAACTCTTTTTCTATATTTCGCGTTGGATGGTTACCACAATCTCACCACAGGAAAATTATATTTCTCGATGTTTCATTCGGTTAGTGCATTTTGCAATGCCGGTTTCTCGCTCTGGGATGATAATCTGGTCCATTTTGTGAATAACCCACTGGGTTCGATTACAGTTATGACTTTGATAGTAATTGGTGGAATCGGTTTCATCGTCCTGGCGGACTATTGGCAATATTTCAAGTTGCGATTGCTGAGAAAACCGCCACCATACATCAGAATTCACAGTAAATTAGCGGTGATAGTTACTGTTATTTTGATATTATCTGGAGCGATTATTTTTTATCTGCTGGAAATAGATGGTCGATTGGCGCCGTTAAGCTCCGGATTACGATGGATTGCCGCTTTCTTCCATTCCATTACTCCAAGAACCGCAGGATTTAATACACTGGATACATCGGCATTATCCCCTGCCACATTATTTATGCTAATAATATTTATGTTCATCGGTGCATCACCCGGTTCTACTGGTGGCGGTATTAAGACCACTACTTTGGGTGTCCTCGCACTTATGATAATTTCAAGAATTAGAGGTGATGAAAAAATACATATATTCGGCAGGAATATACCACATCTGATAATAATCGGTGCAGCTATGGTATTATTTCTGGGACTCGCTGTGGTATCGGCGGGAGTATTCTTTTTGACCATTTTCGAGCCCAATACTCCGCTGATGGACTTGTTATTCGAGGAAATGTCCGCTTTCGGAACGGTAGGATTGTCCACAGGAATAACACCATCTCTTTCTATTCCAGCAAAACTGGTGATTATAATTACAATGTTTCTGGGCAGAATCGGACCACTGACATTTTTAACTGCAGTGGTATTCAAAAAATACAAGAGTCGAATAAAATTGCCCGATGAAGAAGTAATGATAGGCTAATTTCTATAAGCCGATTTTTTACTTTGACTTTCCGGGACAATTGAGATAAACTTATTTTGCAAATTAGATAAAATATAGTCGAGGGAAAAATGCGTTATATAATATTCGGAGCAGGACTTTTTGGAAAAAGTATTGCCAAAAGATTGGTCGAACTGGGTGCCGAGGTTCATATAGTGGATCGCCAGGAAGAAGCATTGGAGTCGATAAAAGATTATGTGGCTGGAGCTATAATAGCCGAAAGCACAGAAAGGGAAGCTATTGTGGAGATAGTTAATAAAATTAATCCTGATGAGGCGATAATTTGTTTCGGTGAAAGTTTCGATGTCTCTTTGCTGTTAACTGTATATCTTCACGAGTTGGGAGTAAAACATATAATAGCTCGAGCATCCAATCCTATGCAGGGGGAGATATTGCGCAGATTGGGTGTGAATTATGTAATATTGCCGGAAATTATCACAGCAGAACGGATGGGTGAATACTTGATTTTAGGAGAAAATGACCTGTTGACTCTGGATAACGAACATACTATCGCTCGGATTAAAGTCCCACCAAAAATCACTGGAAAGACTGTAGCGGAATTAAACACAAAAAAATATGGAATAAAGATACTATTTATTCATCGAGAATATATGGAAAATGAATTATTTAAATTGATACAACCAGAAAACAATATCGAACTTACCGAAAATGATAATCTAATTTTGCTGGGGCACCCTAATAAATTAGCTCGATTCGTAAAACAGGTTCAATCATAGTTACCTCTGGACATCGTTTATCACATTCTTAAAACCATCCTTGTCCACTTCCCAGATATCCATCGTATTGTCATTGTCTATGTTACCTTTGATTTCTATTAGGTAATTATTTTCGTCGGCACGAACTATTTTCGCAGTATAATATTGCCCCAATCTGGGAGTAAATCGCAGTTTGCTCATACTGGATGCGTATTTGCCCTCCACAGCATAATAGGTATGTTGTTTGTTCATCAGGATTTTGGCGAGTTGCTTAGCTTCCGATTGTTTCGCCGCAGCAATTTGAGAGTAAGGCTTATCGAAAACCTCCTCTTTAACTTTTTCGCTTGCTTTTTCTGCAGGCGGAGCAATTACTCCAACATATAAAAAATATCCTGCCAATATTATAATCAGTATCAGTAAAAACTTTTTCATAATTTCCCTCCTATGATAAAGTCTATTCCAATAAATATTGTTTCAATCATTACAGCAAAATAGAGTTTATCCGCCATCTCGATTAGTGCGACCACAAAGCAGTCTATTTATTTGCAACTGCTCGAAATTATTTCGTTTCACTGGCGATGACAAAATCCCCCAATTCTGCAAACTTAATAAAAAAGATGCAAAAACGATTGCTAATAGCAATACCAAATTATTTAGCCTACGAAACTGATTTATATATCGTCTTTTATTCCTGCGTTTGCGAACTGGCGCCCAGTCGAGCAATTTTCCCTTCGGGATCGTCAATCCCAGCAAATCCTTTTCGATCATCATATAACATAGATGCATTCATCAGTATCTATTAACAACCGTACTCTGAACGGTCAGTAATGAGTATAACTATAC
>Ga0180301_10002690_pt1 | contig 13991 bp, 12 predicted proteins | sample GuaBasSediGuay16_FD_121797 | JGI IMG/M metagenome (GOLD analysis project Ga0180301, IMG submission 121797) | Subseafloor sediment microbial communities from Guaymas Basin, Gulf of California, Mexico - Guay16, Core 4569-2, 12-15 cm | ecosystem: Environmental > Aquatic > Marine > Hydrothermal...
CTTCTCATCAAGACTGAGAAGTCTAAGGTCACAGAGGAGCTTAAGGAAAGAAAAGAACTAGCAAATATGAGAGTCTCAGTTCTCGGGAAGCAGGAAGAGAGGCTTAGAAGCCAGATTAAAGAGCTTAATGAACGTCTTCAGAAGGATCTACGTCCATTCTCATCTCAGTAATGGTGAACTCTTTGGGAGAGGTGAGGAGAAGAAACCTTTCATATGAGCATCTGGAAAGGCTATGCGAAATAGCTGAGGAAGCCGCTAGGAGATACATAACTTCAAGGATTCCCGATCGCGGAATCTCCGATTTATCAATATCAGTAAATTCAATAGATTCTGAAGCATTAAACCTTGAAATAGACGTGGAGATAACGCTTTCCCCCATCTTTAGAAAATTTAATGTAAAGAAGATCGCCGAGGAATCTGTTAATGCTGCTTTCAAAGCTGCGGAGAACTATCTGAGGGAGATTAGTTGTCATTCCAAAAAATAGAATCCCTGATTCGTGAGGTTAAACCTAGATCTTTCCTTCTTCTTTGCCATCAAAACGCCGATCCAGACGCTTTGTGTTCAGCTTTTGCATTCTCTAAACTTCTGAAACGTATAAGCTCTAAAGCAAAGATTGAGATCGCCTCACCGGAGGGCATAAGTAAGCTCTCAGAAGCCTTATCAGATTTTTTACCTGTACGGGTAACGACGGATCACCCGAACTTCGCTAGTGATATAATTGTGATGCTTGACACGAATACAACTAAACAGCTGGGGCCGTGGGAAAAAAGGATAGGAGAATCGACGGCTCCTATAATAGTTATTGATCATCACGCAAGCCATCCGGAGACCGAACGGCTCGCATCCGTCATTATCTGCGATGAGAATGCCTCCTCAACCTGCGAGATAATCTATAGATTCTTCGAAGAATCAAACATAAAACTCTCCAAGAAAGAGGCGCAAGCCCTATTTATGGGGATCGCCTTCGACACAAAACACTTTGTTCTTGCAAAATCAAGCACATTCAAAGTAGCTGCAGCCCTAGTTGATGTCGGCGTTGACGCCCAGGAGATTCTCTCCCGGCTTTCACTTCCAACAAGCTTACCTGAACGTATAGCGAGGCTTAAAGCCTGCAGACGCATGCAGCTTATTCGGATAAATAACTGGCTTATCGTCTTCTCGCGGGTAAGTTCTTTTCAGGCTTCAGCTGCCCGATCCTTAGTGGGGATTGGGGCGCATCTCGCGATGGTTGGAGGTCAAAGAGATGACGATCTCCGGATCAGCATCAGGTCGGATCCAGATTTCTATAAAAAGACAGGGTTCCATCTGGGCAGGGATCTCGCTAAACCTCTAGGAGAATACTTTCATGGGATGGGTGGAGGACATTCGACGGCGGCTGGAGTGAACGGTACAGGAGACTATGAAGCCGCGGTTAAACGAGCTATACGAATCATAAGAAAAAAACTTAAAAAATCATTTGAAAGCAAGAACCCATAGTTAATTGGATTCTTTTTTTATCAGATGGCTATGTTTAAGATCGTCATCCTAACTGTTATATCTCCTTTCCTCATCTTGATAAATCTATTTAGAATGTTGCTTGAACTTGTCTCTTCTGAGAATTACATATTCTGGTGGGTATAAGATTTATAGGGTATGCCCTGATATGCATTTTCCGTTCAATATATCTGGCCAATACTTCATTAAATCGGCCGCCATGAGATGTCAGAACGAGTCTCGGCTTGCATTCTTCCACAAATTCTATTAGTCGAGGAAAATCAGCATGATCACTTAGCGGAAAACCTCTTCTTCTCGTCAAAAGAGCCCATCCTGAAACAAGGGCAGTTTCGAAATTCGGGTTTGAAACATTCAGATTCTTTGGAGCTATATATATGAAGCCTCCTTGCCGCATGATTTCTTCAGCCTCAGAGGCTTCAGCGTCGAAATATTCAAGTTTATGTCCATAAGACTCGTATATCCTACTCATCTTGGTGACCTTTCGATGCGTAACCACAGGAATTCCAGCATCATTAAAGACTTTGATGATCTCCTGTGCATTTCCCAGAGGATCCGTCTGAAACGTTGGAATCTTCCCTATTTTTATGACCCTTTTAGTCCACTCAATCATCTCTTTACTGATCTTTTCAATGGGGGGAAAGACAAAATTCGGCGAGCCAAACGTCGCCTCCACTATTAGGATATCACATTGAACCGGCTCAGCGGGCTTCATTGTCTTTGTTGCTTCAGTGTTAAAGTCTCCGGTGAAAAGCACCGTTCCCTCCGGCGTTCTTACTTCATATTCTAGGCTTCCCAGAACATGCCCAGAATTGTGGGGGATCACTTCAACGCTATCTATCCTAATCTTTTTTCCGGTGGCTATGGGGAAACAGTTCTCAGCTTGAAATCCGAAAGTTGAGATTATATCTAATGTTTCTTTTGATGAGTACTTCCGAGTCTCTTTTATCTTGAAGGCTGCGGAGTGATCGAAATGGCCGTGGCTAATGAAGAAGGCTGAGCCGCTGACGCTGTTTCTTTTGGAGTCAAGGATTACTTTAATGTCGCCATGCTCGATTTGCACGCCGCCGTTCCACGTTACCTTCAAACCCGCTCAGCTCATCCACAAGTATCTTTTGTCATAGATTAGAGTTTCGATAGAGAACGTTAAGTATCCGATATCTGAATAATATTGAACTGCAGTAAGCTTCATGGTTAGATCATAAAGGAGGATTTGGATGATATCGAAAGAGAAGATGGTTAAGTGTGCCGAAGCAATCGTGAATGGGATGAACCTCAAGAAGGGCGAAGCCGTTATAATCCGCGGTGGAACTCATACCCAAGAACTACTTGAAGAAATAGGGATACTATGCTATAAGAAGGGCGCTCACCCAATGATCATGGCGGTAAGCGACAACTACTCAGCACGCATATATGAAGAAATACCCGTAGAAACCCTGGAAGTAACTCCTAAACATTACTTTGCAGCCGTGAAAGAGGCAGACGCATACATAGTCGTTGAGCCATTCAAGGACCCAAGAATCCAGACGAGATTTCCACGTGAAAAGATCGCTGCTAGGACGAAGGCGAATGTCCCTATAAGGAAGGTGCTTTATGGCGAGAACGGTGGACCCGGCAAGAAATGGACATACGCGGGGTGGCCGACTCCTGAGGCAGCGGAATTCTATGGGGTTGAATATGAAGATCTAGAGAGGCTAATCATAGAAGGAATGATTGTTCCCTCCGGCGTTCTTAAACGCAACACTTCGAGACTAGCTGAAAAGTTAAGGAATGCTGATTTGCTTCATGTGACAGATGAGAGAGGCACAGATTTTATCTGCAGAATTGGAGGTCGACGGATAAATGAGGATGACGGGGTTGTCGATGACCATGACATTGAGATTGGGGATCTAGGCAATAATCTGCCGGCTGGAGAGGTCTTCATTGCTCCTCATGAGACCTTCGGTGAGGGAATACTCTTCTGTCCAGTTACAATAGATCGGTTCACAAACAAGATCATCAGAGACGTAACGTTGAAGTTCAAGGATGGACGGCTCATCCTAGATGAGTGTTCAGCGAGGGTAAATGGAGATGAGATGTTGGATTCTTTTAAGCGGTGCCTTGAGATTGACAGTAAAGAGCAGGAAGTGAGGACTACGAATATCGCTGAGCTCGGAATAGGCTGCAACCCCGCTATCGACAAGGCAATAGGCTATATCCTTACAGATGAGAAGCTGGGAGGCTCAGTACACGTCGCGTTCGGCTCGAATCTAAGCTACGGAGGAACCTCAAAGTCCTGTATGCACTGGGACTTCGTCACTCATCCCTCAGCGACGATTGAGATAGCGGATACTGGAGAAACAATCATGAGGAATGGAAGGATACTCTAAAGAGATAGGCTTGATGAAAAATTAGTTCAGATGTATAAACGATGCTTAGGTAGCTCCTATAACTAAATTAGCTTAAGAGAATAGAAGCAGGGAAGGCGGCGTTCAATGAGGCTCAGGAAAAGCAGCTATGCAATGCAGCAGCTTCTGAAAGGAAGGCGAGTTTATAAGCCTCCATTCTGGGAGCCATGGTTTGCGATGGATAGTTTCTTTCGGAGAAGATATGGCGACCCTAACAAAATAGAGAACAAGATAAAGATGGCTTATGACTTGGACATGGCTGCTGTTAATCTAGGGGGAATCGACATAAACGCGGATTTCACGATCAGAAGAGTCGCTAGCAACGGTTCAAGCCGATACTCAGGTGGGCTGCTCATAAGCCTTAAGCAGCTTGAAGAACGAAAGATGCCTGACTGGAGCGAAACAGTAGAGAAATGGAAGGCTGAGCAGCAGGTAGTTAAGGATGCAGGTCTGCTTTCATGGGTCATTCTTCCCTGGTGTTTCCATAAGATTGCGACTTCGATGGGGCACAGCAACTTCGTCGTGAAACTATATAGGGACTTTGAATTTGTGGATGCAGCGTTCGAGTGGGTGGAGGAGAGAAATCGGAGGGCTATTGATGAAGTAATCAGAGAGGTGAGGCCTGACTTTGTCTTGTTTGACGGGGACTGCGCATACAAGAAGGGTTTGATGGTTAACCCTAAGATTTTCAGAAGGCTTGTATTCGACAGAACGAGGGAAACAGTGTCTCGTCTGAAGCGTCTCGGCATTCCGTATGTCTTTCATACGGATGGAAAGCTGGACGATGTCATTCCATTGCTGGTTGAGCTTGGATTCTCCGCTGTTCATGGATGTGAGAAAAATGCAAATGATCTGGGGCATTTAGTTGATGTCTTTGGAGATGAGATAGTTTTAGCTGGAAACATGGATGTCGTCTTTCTTTCCAAAGCATCTCCTGAAGAGGTGAAAAAGGAAACTGAAGAAATGCTTCGGATAGGAAGCTCTAAAGGCAGATTCATCGCTGCATGTAATACAAGCCCGCTTGATTATATTCCGGAAGAAAACTATATTACAATGGCGGAAACTATAAAATTCTTCAAACCATATAGGCGAAATTGAGATTCAAAAATACTGTTCTTCCAGAAAAAATTATATCCTTCATAAATGTACCTTTAGAAAAGATGTGTTGAATAAGGTGAATCTTTTGGGTAAGATCGTCGGGGTCGATGACATAGCCGCTTATGTTCCCAAGCTTTACGTCGATGCAGAGGATCTAGCTGAGGCAAGAGGGATACCATCCGCTAAGCTCATTAAAGGGTTAGGAATAGAGAAACTCGCCATTCCAGATGCGCATGAAGATGCGGCTACAATGGCTGCAATGGCCACTCTTGAATTAATGGAAAGAAACGATTTGTCGCCGAAGGACATAGATTTCATCCAAGTAGCTACTGAGACCGGCCCTGATGCTGCCAAGCCCATCTCATGCTATGTTCAAGGTATGCTTGAACAGATTTACGGTCAAGGAAGTTTTGATCATGTCGGCGCGCCAGAGACAAAGTTTGCATGTGTCGGCGCGACCTATGCTATGATTGACCGTCTCGCTTACATAGCGTCCGGATGGAACCGGGCTGAGTACTCCATTGTTGTGGCCACTGACATCGCGAGGTATGAGCTTAACTCCTCCGGAGAGCCAACCCAGGGAGCAGCGGCTGTTGCATTGCTCTTGAAGGAGAACCCTCGATTACTGGCGTATGAGCCGGAATTCACAGGGTTTGGAACTGTTGATGATAGGGATTTCTTTAGACCTGTTGAACGGAAGACGGCTGTTGTCGACGGCCAATACTCTGTAGGCTGCTATCTGAGGGACATGAGAATTGCGGCGGATGCTTATAAGCGGAACATGCTGAAGCTCGGAGTGCTTAAGTCTCCTCAGGAAAGCGTAGTGGAAAAGATTGATTTGGCATCATTCCATTCTCCATTCCCAAAGATGGTTCAGTATGCATTTGCATCCTTCTTGATACACGACTGGAGAGGCCTTCCAAAATGGAAGAAGATTATAGAAACCGTAGGACCTGAGCCGAGTAGGGAGGGCCTTACGGATGTAGAATTTTACGTCTCTGAAGAATACAAGAACTTCAGGAGGAAATTTGTGAGGACCGAGGAATTCCAAAGAGAATACAAAAACAAGATAGAGGATTCGCTTACAGCCCTTAGGCAGATCGGTAATTCCTATACGGCTTCAGTCTGGCTGGGAGTTGAAAGTCACTTCGAGACGAGGAGCGATGATCTGGCTGGAAAAAGGCTCGGCATAGGATCTTATGGCAGCGGAAGCAGCGCAATAGTCTGTAGCTTCATTGTTCAGCCGGAATATAAGGAGGTTGCTAAAAAGATGGATCTTATGGGTAAGCTAAGCCAGCGGAAACGCATACCAATCGATGTATATGAAGACCTGCATGAAGGGAGGCTTAAACTTCATGAAAGCATAATTCCTCCCAAGAATGAGTTTACTTTAGTCTCATTCGGCAGTCAAAGTCACGATTATGGATACCGATACTATAAATATGTGAAATAAAAGCCACGAATCTACTTTTTTTCTCTTGTATCAAAAGATCTAATTCAGCGAAGCCTCAGCGCTGATCTAAATTAATCAGACATGTAGCTAATTATCTATAGGAAGGCGGCTAGAAAGCATCCGCCTGAAGGAGACATCTTCTTCAACTGAAAGCCGGCGGAATCTTCGCTTGCAAGGACATTTTCCGCTGCTTCCTTCATGTCTTTCCGAAAAAGAGGGCAGCAACAAGGATCTTCCCAAATAGATTTTAAGCAGTTAAGAATATATACGGGGAATTGTGAAAAAGACACATAGAGAAGATGCTGTATGAATCGAGATGAAGCTGTCACGCTGGTTCGATCAACCATTAAAAGCCGGAACATGTTTCGTCATATGCTTGCCGTTGAGGCTATAATGAGAGGTTTAGCGGAGCATTTGGGAGAAGATGAAGATCTATGGGGATTAACCGGTCTGATTCACGACATCGACTATGAGAAGACGGTAGACAACTTTAAGGAGCACGGGGTTCTAGCTCAAAAGATTCTGGAAGGTAAGATGCCGAAAGAATCTTTGAGGGCTATACTGGCTCACAATCATGAAAATACTGGTGTAAAGCCGGAGACAAAATTGGATAAAGCGCTTATCGCTGCTGATGCAATATCGGGGTTAATCATTGCCTGCGCGCTTGTTATGCCGTCGAAGAGCGTTATGGATGTAAAGCTACGGACGGTCAAAAAGAAATTCAAAGATAAAGACTTTGCCAGAGGAGCCGACAGAGAAAGGATAATCCTATGTGAGGATCTTGGAATACCCAGCGAAAAGTTCTTCGAGATAGCGTTAAGGGCGGTTCAGAAAGTCAGCGAGGAGCTCGGCTTATAACCTTTTTTTCTTTTAGACTCTTCAGTTTCTGAAGGAGACTTCTCGAAGACTCGAGTATTTGCAACGAAAAAGAAAACGGGAATGAGGTGCATACCGCGGTCCTCGCCGGCTCTTACGCTTAATAATTGCTCAAGAAGAAGTTGACGAAACGTAAGCTCTTTACCTCATTCCCTAAGAAAGGGTGAGATAGAAGGGAATATAAAGACTTTTGTAACTCATCTTGCGGATTGAACGGTTACAGAGCGTCATGCAGGATTCGCGAGATTTAAATACATCATGTATGAAAAGTGAGTGAGGTCAGAATGAAGATTTCAGCAGCCGTTGTTGCGAGAATCGCGATGCTCAGTGCTCTTGTAGTAATATTCGACTATGCGATGAAGTTCTCGGGGCTCAAGATCTCATTTCCCTGGCTGCCTTCTCTGAAGTTTGATTTCACTGGAATCCCAATTATGCTGTCCGTACTTGATACAGGTTTAAAGGCGGGGGCAGCTACGTCAGCGGTGGCCTTCTTGGCGATTCTGGTTCGCAGCGGGAGCGTTGTGGGGGCTTCTATGAAGGCGATAGCTGAGTTCTCGACAGTCTTAGGTTTCTACTTGGGAAGCAGGATTATAAGGAGGAATTCCCGCCTGTCGAGAGCTCTATCCTATATTCTGGGATGCGTCATGCGTGTTATAATAATGTTCATCTCTACTATTCCCGTTTTCACTCTGTATTATGGCATGTCTTTAAATGCGGCTCTCACGATAAGCCCGATGGTCGCGATATTCAACATCCTTCATGGATTTCTAAGTATGTTCGGTGGGATCTTCATATATGAGGCCCTCAAGCGAAGGGTGCCCCCTATGATATCCAAACAAAAATGAAAAACGAAACTCATAATTTCAAAATATCTAATAGTAATTCTGAGGATGCTTTACATGACTGGAGACAACGATGAATTTGTCCTAGTTTTCGATTGCGGCGCAACTAATCTTAAAGCCGTCGCAGTGAGCTCTGAAGGAAAAATAGCTGCACAAGCGAGCTTCCCAAACTCCCCAGTCCCCCAAAAGGAGGGAAAGTCTGGATGGCTCATCTGGGACTTAGAAGAGATTTGGCGGAAGCTCTGCCTGGGAGCTAGGAAAGTTTTGGAGGAAATTAACCCACGGAGCGTAAAGGCGGTTACCGTCACAACATGGGGGGCGGATGGAGCGCCTGTTAGGAGAGACGGCTCTCTAACTTACCCGCCGATATCTTGGCAATGTCCAAGAACCGAGGAAACCGCGCGGGAGATTGCTGAGAGAGTCTCTCTTTGGGAGATCTTCCAGATCACTGGTTATCAGCTCACATCGTTTAACACGCTGCTTAGGCTAATCTGGCTTAGAGAGAATGTTCCGGAAGCGCTAGATGAGGCTTACACATGGCTTATGATGCCAGGTTTAATAACATATAAGCTATGTGGGGAATTCCACATTGAGCCCACAAGCGCCTCGACGATGATGGCTATGGACCTTCGGAAGAGAGACTGGTCCGCTCAGCTGCTGAAGCTGGCTGGCTTAGACCCCAGCTTCTTCCCCGAATGGACGGAGCCAGGTCAAATAATTGGCTATGTAACCGAAGGGGCTCAGAAAGAATGCGGGGTGCCCTCTGGGGTTCCGGTCGCCGCTGGCGGACATGACACCCAATTTGCGTTGTTCGGATCGGGAGCCAGCATAGATGAGGCTGTGCTTTCTAGCGGAACATGGGAAATCCTAGGCGTTAGATCGAACAGGTTTTGTCCGACAGAAACGGCTTTCGAGGATGGCTTATTATTCGAGGCTGATGTCCAGCCGGGGTTATGGGATCCACAGCTCTTAATGATGGGCTCTGGAGTTTTAGAGTGGATCCTCGATAAGGTCTTTCCAGAGGCAGAGGATAAAAAGTATGATTTGATGGTTAAAGAAGCCGGGAAGGCGCCATCTGGATCTGGCGGAGTGACGTTTATACCTAGCTTTGTGAAGGAGACGGGGCCGGCTAAGCGGTATGGAACTTTGGGGGCAATTCTTGGATTGACTCTTAGAACGTCGCGTGGTCAGCTACTCCGCTCGGCCCTTGAGGGATTATCCTTCCAGCTCCGCCACGCCTTAGAGATCCTGAAGAAGGAGATCTCTGCCGAGCTTCGAGGAATTAGAGTTGTAGGCGGAGGTTCTAGGAATCCTCTGTGGAATCAGATACGGGCGGATGCGACGGGTCTCCCGATTATAACCACTGAGCAGAAGGAGTACACGGCGTTGGGTGCTGCCATTGCGGCTTTCATAGGGATTGGACGTTACAATTCGCTTGAGGAAGCTAGGAAATATATCTTTTCCGAGGAGAAGGTTTTCAAGCCGAGCAGAGAGAAGGATGCTTACGAGATGCTTTTTAAACATTACATGGATGCCTTGGAGAGATTGAAGGGCTATTACAGGTAGGCATGACTATTCGACTTTGCGGAGAGATGTTTTTCCCTTTGCTGTTCTCAGGAGGGATTCGACTTGATCCTTCGTTAATGGGTATCCATGGAAGTATCTTCCCTTAGCTTTCGAGGCTTCTAGAATTGTCTCTTTAATTGGGATGGGAGGGTCAAACCTGTAGAGTTCACTGAAAACGATGGCGCCTTTCCATCCCATCTCTTCGCATTCCCTCCGTCTATCTTCCGGTAGAAGGTTTCTCTTCACGAATTTTTCGATGACGCCGTATCCCACGAGAGAATCGCCTTTTTCAGTCCTACGCGCAAGGAAGATGGTCCCTCCAGGCTCCCATTTTCTAGGAACTCCTGGGAAGTATTTCTTGATGGAGAAGACCTGCCGATACCACTCTTCCCTGGAGATCCGTAAAACATAGCTTCTCGGAAACTTCGGCTCTTCCTTTTCCATTATGAATCACCCAAGAAACAAGTAATCAGCGTATCTCTTCGCTTAATAATTTTATTCAGATTCTGGAAGAAGAGAAAATTATGGAAGCCTCATTTTAGAGGGGCGGTCTACGTTTATGGTATTCCGTGTTCTGCTCAAACGCGTATGCGGCTCGCAGTATCGTCTCCTCCTCGAATGGTTTGCCGATGATCTGTAGCCCGACGGGCAAGCCGTCTTTGAAGCCGCAGGGTACTGATATCGCGGGGTAGCCGGTGAGGTTTGCGGGGACTGTGAGGATGTCGCACATGTACAGCTTAAGCGGATCATCAATTCTTTCGCCGATTTTAAAGGGTAAAAGGGGCATTGTAGGTCCAATGATGATATCTACATTTTTGAAGGCTTTCTGGAAGTCTCTTCGGATGAGAGTCCGAATCTTAAGTGCTTTCATGTAGTATTGGTTGAAATAGCCTGCTGAGAGAACATATGTGCCCAGTATGATTCGCCTTCTCACTTCAGCTCCGAAGCCGATTCGTCTATTTCGAGAGAAGACAGTGTCGAAAGCTCCTTCATCATTCATGTCGCGATATCCATAGCGTAGGCCATCATATCGAGCTAGGTTCGAGCTGGCCTCGGACATCGCTATGACATAGTATGCGGCGAGGGCATAGCTCATCGTTGAAAGAGATAATTCGCGACGTGAAGCCCCAAGATCCTCGAATTTGTCCGCAGCGTTCAACACCGGATCCTTAACTTCCTCCTCCACGCCTTCCCCGAAGAACTCTCGCGGTAAACCAATCTTCAGTCCCTCAATGTCGTCTTTGAGGCAATCTAGATAATTCTTTGCAGGGAGATCCACGGAGGTGCTGTCTCTGTCATCATGACCGCTAATAACCGACAGAAGCAAAGCGCAGTCACGGACATTTCTCGCTAAAGGACCGATCTGCTCAAGGCTATTCGCGTATGATACTAACCCATACCGGCTTACCAGACCATAGGTAGGTTTAAGACCGACAGCTGAACAGTAGCTAGCTGGGCATCTTATTGAGCCTCCTGTGTCTGAACCTAACGCAACTGGGGATTCCTCAGCTATCACGGCGGCGGCGCTTCCACCTGAAGAGCCACCCGGCACTCTTTGGAGATCCCACGGGTTATGTGTAGCGCCAAAGTAGCTTGTCTCTGTCGTTGTGCCCATTGCGAATTCATCCATGTTTGTTTTTCCCAGTATAACGGCGTCGGAGGCCTTGAGCTTCTCAATGACCGTTGCGTTGTATGGTGGAACAAAGTTTTCAAGCATACGTGAGGCGCATGTTGTGCGGATTCCTCTCGTGCAGATATTATCTTTCACGGCGACGGGGACGCCGGCAAGGCAGCCGAGTTTCTCTCCTTTACGGGCTTTTCGGTCAATCATCCTTACCTTTCTCAGCGCTTCATCTTTAACGATAGTTATGAATGCATGGATCTCTGTCTCTATTTTTTCTATTCTCTCAAAAATAGAGTTCAGATACTCTTCGGCTGAGAGTTCCTGGTTCCGTATTTTCTCTGAGATTTCTGTGGCGGTTAGTTTGTACAGCTTAGACAAGGTTATTTCTCCTCTTTCTTTCCAGGATTTTATCGTTTCTAGACTATTCGGGGTGACTTGAAGAACCCATCTTCTCTTTTAGGCGCGTTTCTAAGAGGATCCCGAATGGGGGATTCTTGAATCTCATCTTCTCTGTAAACGTTTACGAGGTTGATGACGTGATAGGTTGGAGGCACGTTCTCCGTGTCAACCTCATCGATCTTGCTGAAGTACTCGAGAATTCGGTTGAACTGCTCAGTGAAGAGAGCCTCTTCTTCCTTTGTAAGTTCTATATGCGCAAGCTCCGCAATATGCTTAACCTCTTCGACAGATACTCTGCGATTCTTAACCATCTTCTTCCCCAAAGCTCTTTCGATTTTAAGACAAAAACTTAACATGAACAGCTCTTATTAGCAGTTTCTCCTTTTATGGTTTTATCCGTCTCTACTTAGAAAAGGCTGGATGTAATGTAAAATAAAAAATAAATCATCATCCCATTATTATCCACATTCTATCCTCTCATTCCAGAAAAGAAAAAGTTATTAAAGATTTTTGAAGTAACCTATTCAGCAAAAAAGGATGGGCCCGTAGCTCAGCAAGGCAGAGCGGCGGACTTGCCTCAAAGGTAAGGTTGAAGCTCTTAAGCCTTGCCTCCTGCGGAGAAACCCGTAAAGACTGCTGGGAAAGCAAGTCTCGGGAAGGTCGAGGGTTCAATTCCCTCCGGGCCCGCCACCTACACCATCCGGATATCACTTTAGATAATAGTTTTCGATTCTTTTTTGAAAACAAAATATGAAATTTTGCTAGAAGACTACCTATAGAAAGCAGGATTACATAGGATTAATAGCTTATTCCCTATAAGACTCTCGGTAAGATCCTTTATGTAAGCCTATGAAGGCTTTCTTGCAAAATGATAATTTAGAGTGTGAGAGGGGAGCCTAAGAAGGGCCTTTTAGGATCCCGGCTGTCCTTAGGCTTATGTAGAAAGCCCTCATCATGCTAAAGGCTAACATCCCTGATACGGGATTACTATTTTAATTTTATTTGAAAACTAAGCAAATGTGAATTTTGTGTCCAGTTAAAGATAAGATTTTAAAGGCATCTCTATATGAGTATCCAAAATATTTTATCTAACTTGCATACCGCCTCCTAATCTAATTATTCATGATGCCTGTGAAATACAAGCATCTCATATGTTATCTTTACGTTTGTCCATTCGATGCAGAGATATTTAGGGGAACTGACAGCCAGCTGAAAGGAACAGCACGAAAGCCCCTTCTATCCAAAAAATATTCAAAGGGAGAGACGCGGCACAGAAAGCTAACCTAACGATTGCGCAGCGCCACTTTGTAAATAAAAAGGAATTTAGTCTAATATGAAAAATTCTTAGTGGAAAAGCCACGTCTAAAGTAACGGAAATTCGAATTCGAGAAGACAGATTTCTGGAAATATGAATGTATGGTGATATAATATCTTAACTTCTCGTTTCTGAACTGGATTGCTGATGATTATACTTCGCTTCTGATTCTTCTAAGATGGTTTCTTCCTGGCTGCTGAAGAGAGTCTCCATGAAATGGTTTAAATTAATCTTACTGGTAGGCTATATGCAAAAATATACATGCACGAGCAGAAATGCGCATCCTTTATAAACTATTTAAAGAAAAAATTTGCTGGGGGAATCTTAAATTCCTAGAAGCGCCAGCAAATTATACTTTGCTATTAACCCCGCGAAGACCGAGGCTACAAGAGACATCACCGTTATCAACGTGTTCAATGAGGGGCCTGCTGTATCCTTGAAGGGGTCTCCAACAGTGTCCCCTATTACCGCTGCTTTATGGGCTTCGGAGCCCTTTCCGCCGAAGGCTCCTGCCTCTATGTATTTCTTAGCGTTGTCCCATAAGCCCCCAGCATTAGCCATCAGTAAGGCAAATATCAAACCGCTCATTATGCTTCCACCTAGATAACCGCCGAGCGCTTCGATGCCGCCTAAGAACCCGACAGCCAGAGTTATCACTATTGAGACTACGCTTGCGGGGAGAAGCTCCTTCAACGCGCCTGTTGTCGCTATATCTACGCATCTAGCATAGTCAGGCTTCACACCTTCCTTCCCTTCTCTTAGTCCCGGAATCTCTCTGAATTGTCTTCTAATCTCCTCGATCATTCTAAAGGCATTCTTACTGACACCGAGCATGACCATAGCCGAGAAAAGTGGGGGAACAGATATTCCTATTAACGCCCCGGTCAAAACCAGCGGGTTCATCAAATCGAAGCCCGCAGCCTTGGTGAGAACCTGGAA
>Ga0180301_10002691_pt1 | contig 13988 bp, 7 predicted proteins | sample GuaBasSediGuay16_FD_121797 | JGI IMG/M metagenome (GOLD analysis project Ga0180301, IMG submission 121797) | Subseafloor sediment microbial communities from Guaymas Basin, Gulf of California, Mexico - Guay16, Core 4569-2, 12-15 cm | ecosystem: Environmental > Aquatic > Marine > Hydrothermal...
AGATAATGTTAAATCCCTATACTCAATAGACTCATTATTAAAGTTTATATCAATATAGAAGGATGACACAGATTTAACAAATTCAGCGCTAATCTTTAATAATAATTCGTCATTATTCCTGTCCATATTTTTGAATGTATTGATTGAAATATCAGGATTTTTTATGAAAGAAATTTTAGAAAATAAACTATCTTCAACAGGTAAAGTATTGATTATTCCGGTAACCTTTAATAGTATATAATAAGCGTCATAAGCAGAGACTTCTCCATTGTAGGTTACATCGGCTTTTTCCTTCTGGGAGGACGAGAATTCAATCTGCCCAACTACATACTGTAGAACCCATGATGCATCATAGGAAGTAACACTTTTATCACCCGTAACATCCCCGTATCTCGGTTTTACTCTAATCGTTGTGGAAGAAAGATCCAGTGGAGGAGTTCCTTCATTAAAATAAGCTTCAACAAATTGAATATATGTAGTATCTCTCATAGCTTCATCTTTAACTGAAAATATCAGGTTCATAGTTCTGTCTGTTCCTCTCAATGTATCCAGGCAATAAGCTGCAACCTTAAGTGTTCCCGGAACAATATTACTTAATATATTTAAAGGATTCCCAAACCCTGTAGTATCAATCCCAATCCCATTTAACGTGGTTGAATCATAAGCCAGTTTAAATTGAAAACTTGTTATTCCACCATTATCAAGATTACCGAAAAAGATAAGAGGAATAGTTAAAGTATCACCATTTGTAACAAGAGTATCGGTAATTCCCAGTTGCAGTGCATAATTTGATATTGTAACACTTACCTGAACACTGAACTGACTTTCCTGACCGGCACTATCAACAGCTGATATTATGTAATAATACGTTTCACTGGGAACAACATTATTATCAATGTAAAAAGTATCCTCTCTTGATGCTTCACCAATGATGTTATCCAGTGAAGGGGTAAAACCATCAGTTTGACTTCTGTAAATAATATAATAATCGAGATCTGGTTCAATATTAGCACTCCAGGTTAATCGAACCTGACCTGCCAATCCTTCAATAGAAAAATTCTGAGGCTGCCACGGTGGAGGATTAAATTCCTCATTAACAGCAAGATACGTATCATCATCTGCTCCTCCAATCGCATAAAGTTTTGTATCATTTAACACTGCGGAGCTGTGTTCTCTTCTTATCGTAATCATTGTATCTCCTGTAGTCCAGGTATCTGTTATCGGGTCATAAATTTCAACAATACTTAAATTACCTGAACCGTTTTCTCCACCAATTGCATAAATTCTTCCAGCAATCGTATTTGCAGTTAAGTTTCTTCTTGCGGTCGGCATAGATGTTTTTGTATTCCACTGGTCACTGGCAGGGTCATATTCTTCAACTGTCGAAAGATAACTACCATTATACCCTCCAATGACATATATTTTCCCATTTACAGAAGCAGCAGCATGCCCCCATCTTGGAGTGGGAATGGAAGCTTTATATGTCCAGGTACTGGTAGCAGGGTCATATTCTTCAACGTGATTCTGATACTGTGTTCCACCTCTTCGCCCACTTATTGCATATAATTTTCCATTACAGGTTACAACAGCAAGGTCTCTCCTGGACCTATCCATCGGTGTAATTGTTTCCCAGGAATCCGTAGAAGGATCATAGGCTTCGACAGTGGTATACCTGGTATTCCCTTTTCGACCTCCAACAATATACAACTTCCCATTAAGTACATCACCTCCAAAATCTTCTCTGTCAGAAGGTAAAGGAGTTTTTGTACTCCAGCTATTTGTTTCCGGGTCATATTCCTCTACATAACTGGTTCTTCCAGAGGCATCCCTTCCTCCAACAGTATAAATTTTTCCATTTATTGCACCCGAAATTGAGCCTCTTCTTTCATAATTCATCGGTGATTTTGTTTGCCAGGAGTAATCTATCTCTGGAGAAGGTGTTGCACTAACCTGATTGCTGAACCCGCTGTAATTCCAGGCGCTATCAACAGCAGATATTCTATAATAATAAGTCTGGTTATTAAATACCGAATTGTCAGTATAAATTGTATCGGTGTAGGATACAACATCAATAGAGTCTTCTGATGCAGGGGTAAATCCATCTGTAAGACTTCTAAAAATCACATACTGTAATAAATCATTTTCCGGATTTTTATTCCACTTAAGTTCAACCTGTTTATTTCCACTGACTGCTGTAAGATTTAGAGGAGTTGATGGAGCAATTGTATCAAAGGGAGTAGCACTGACTTCACCGCTGAACTCACTTTCATTGTTAAAGCTATCAACAGCTGATATTTTATAATAATAAGTTGTATTTACGGTTATAGCACTATCCAGATAAGCAGTATCAGGTGAAAAAACCTCCGTTAAAGAGTCTGACGTTGAAGGTGAAAATCCCTCGTTTATGCTTCTATAAATTATATATTTAAGTAAATCATTTTCAGTGTTAGGATTCCATGATACCGAAATATACTTTTGACCGGGTACAGCAGTCAAATTCACAGGAATATCAGGAGCAGTTGTATCAAAAGGAGTTCCTGAAGCCTGGGCACTGTATTCACTCCGATTAAATGCAGTATCAACAGCACAAATTCTATAGTAATAGGTTGTTCCAACTGTTACTGAAGAATCTCTGAAAACAGAATCAGGATAGCTTACAAGTGTCAGAGAATCAGAAGAGGTTGGAGTAAAACCATCTGTTAAACTCCTGTATATTATATAATGCAACATATCATCTTCTGAATTAGATTTCCAGCTTAAATCAAGGTATCTTTCACCAGAATTGACGGTAAAGTTTTCCGGCACTGCTGGTGGAACAGTATCAATAGGAACACCCTCCGCCTGATTGCTGAATCCACTTTCATTTCCTGAACTATCCACTGCTGATACCCTGTAGTAATATATTTGACCAACAATAACAGAAGAATCTGTAAAAACTGTATCAGGTTTTAATACATATCCTATAGAATCAGAAGGTGCTGGGGTAAATCCATCTGTTTGATTTCTGTATATCTTATAATGCAGTAAATCTGATTCGGGTGAAGAATTCCATACCAGTCGAATACTTTCGTTTAAACCTGTTGCTGTAAGATTTTGCGGTGGTGATGGTGGAATTGTATCTGCCGGTGTAGCAGAAACTTCTTCACTGAATTCACTTTCATTTCCTGAACTATCCACCGCTGAAATCCTGTAATAATAAGTAATATTATTAACTAAATTACTATCTACAAATATAGTATCAGGTTTTAAAACACTACCAACCGAATCGGATGAGGTTGGAGTAAAACCAGAACTCAAATTCCTGTAAATATTATATTGTTTTAAATCTGTTTCAGGGTTAATACTCCATTTTAATGTTACTTTTTTATTGTCAGGTAATGCTACAAGATTTTGCGGCACAGAAGGAGCAACAGTATCCTGAGGAAAAGCACTTACCTGAGAACTGAACTCGCTCATATTATTGTTGGTATCAACTGCCGAAATCCGATAATAATAAATTGTATTATTCTGAACATTATTATCAGTAAATGTTGTATCAGGATATAGTGTCCTGCCGATAGAATCCGATGGAGATGGACTAAATCCATCAATCAGACTTCTATATATATTGTATTGAAGAATGTCATCCTCGTTATTCTGATTCCATTTTAAGTTTACAATTTTATTTCCAGCAACTGCAGTAAGTCCATCTGGAGTAAATGGAATAGCAGGGCTGAATTCTTCATTTACAGATAGGATAGAAGTATTTGCACCACCAATTGCATATATTTTATTATCAATTACACAGGAACCAAAAGATTCTCTCGCAGTCGGCATAGGTTCAGCCTGACTCCAGGTTTCTGTTATAAGGTTATATTCCTCAACCACAGACTCATATCCATCTTTGTATCCACCAATAGCAAATAATTTATCTTCTACAACCTGAACTTCAAGGTTTCTTCTTCTTGTTGGCATAGAAGTTTTTGTTATCCAATTATTCGATGACGGGTCATATACTTCAAAAGTATTGAGGACGCCGCTTGAATTTACTCCACCTATAATATATATTTTTCCATTATAAGCTACTGCAGATGCACCTGCTCTTTCTGTTGGCATAGATGATACTACAGCCCAGCTATCTGTGGATAAATCATATTCTTCCACAGTGAATAGATATTGATTATTTCCCCAGCCACCAAAAATATAAATTCTGTTATTTAATTCTGCAACACAATAATCTGACCTATCAGAAGTCGTTCCAGATTTAGTATTCCATGTATCCGTTGCAGGGTCATACTCTATTACCCATATTAGTGAATTTCTTCTTCCAACAACGTAAATCCTGCTGTTAATAACAACACTCTTTACTGTAAAATATTCATCAGGCATAGAAGACTTTGATGACCAGCTATCTGTTTCAGGATTATATTCTTCAACATTACGGGTAAATTGATACTTATCGGTAAAGCCACCTATCGCATACAGTTTTCCATCAACAGAATTAACTGTTAAATCCCTTCTATTTGTTGGCATAGAAGTTTTTGTTGTCCAGCGCTGGGCAAATAAAATAGATGGTATGGTAATCAATATTAAAAAACTTAAATATGAAATATTTTTCCTTTTAAAAAACATTTTTACCTTGTGCAAAATATTAAATTTATTTTTTAAAATTTAAAGAATTATTTAGATAAAACAAAGGAAAATATTCCACACTTAAAACTTTATTTCTTTCTGGGTTTGTATCTATCTTTATCCTCGAAAATATCCACTGCAAAGAACCTCGTTTTGAATACAGCAGAATGAACAACTCCTTTTGGTATATGATACCTGTCTCCTTTGGTTAGAATTTTCTTTTCACCACCAATTATTAAATGCATTTCCCCTTCAATTACAATTCCCCATTGTTCACCGTGAGTGTGAGCTGGAACTTCACCGATAGGGTCAATATCGAAAAATATGACCTGATGGTTCTCACCCTGTAATATTTTCCCTCTTACTCCTTTATAAGGAATATCTGCATCAGGTAAATTCTTGATTAAATCAGGATAAATACTGTCAGTCATTACAAACCTCCTGTAAGGTTTAATCTATAATATTAATTTATTTCTACTATATTTTTCAATTTAACTAAAAAATAGATTTTAACCAATATCTTTTGTATATTTAAGACTCATAAATGAAGGATAGAGAACCATTGATAAAGGAAAAAGTGGACAAAAGACTCTTCGGATTTTTCTTTATAATACTTGGCTCTATTTGTGCAGGAACCCTCGGTGTTTTTGTAAAATTTGGATACAAGTATGGTGCGACACCGATAACCCTGTTATTCATAAGGTATATTACTGGCACTGCCTTTTTCTGGATTGTAACTTTACTGTTAAGATATAAAATCGAAAGAATTGGAAAGAAAGACCTGTTGATTCTGTTTTCAGGCTCAATATTCCTTTTTATTTCATCAATGTGTTACTTTTATGCTTTAACATATATTACCATACCTTTAGCCATAACAATTGTTTATCTTTATCCTGCTCTTGTTACATTACTCGCTTTTGCATTATTCAAAGAAAAATTAGGAAAAATAAAAACTGTTGCTTTATTTTTAAGCTTTGCAGGTTGTATTATACTAACAAAACTGTTTAATTCATCAGGCATTATTTTAAATCCAACAGGGATAATACTCTCTTTAGTATGTGCTTTTTCAGTGGCAATGTATACAATAATTATTCAAAAAACCTTAAATAAATATAGAATTTTTGATACAGCAGTATATTTCACTACTTTTTCCGGGGTTATGATTTCGATTTTTATACTACCGAGATACCAGATTTTAATATCTTTAAATGTAAAAGTATGGTTGGTCGGAATCTTTATGGCTTTTTTCACCATATTTTTAACAAGAATCCTGTTTTTTCTCGGGATTAAGTATGTTGGTGCATCAAGGATGTCCATCATTGCGAGTTCCGAGTTGATTTTTGCCTCTATATTAGCTTTTATATTTCTTGGCGAAAGCCTTGATATAGTTCAGGGTATCGGTGCTCTTCTAATATTTATTGGAGCAATACTGGTAAATTTTGATCATCCTGGAAAATTGTAAGTCCTCTCTTCCAGAAATTGAACATCAAAAATAAATATTTTATCCTTGCTTTTATTAAAAAATTATTTTTAATTTGAATAAAAACAGTGAAGGAAATCGATGGAAGAAAATGATATTCTAAAAATAAAACAGGAGCTCCGCCTAAAGGTATGGAAAATAATGGAAGAAGCAAGAATTGTAAGGTTTCCAGGAGCCCAGGGGAGAATTCCAAACTTTATCGGTGCCGAAAGAGCAGCTGGAAAAGTCGCAAGACTGGAAATATGGCAGAAAGCAAACATTGTTAAATGCAACCCCGATTCACCCCAGCAACCCCTCAGAAAACTCGCTCTGGAAAAAGGAAAAATCGTTTATATGGCAGTTCCAAGATTGACAAAAAACAAATGTTTTATAGAACTTCATCCTTCCAGAGTGCAGGGAAAATATGATAGAGCTGCATCAATTAAGGGCGCATTCGAGCTCGGAAAACCGGTCACTCCTGATTTAATGAGGAAACCAGCCATCATTGTAGCTGGCTCTGTAGCCGTAAATATCAAAGGTGCTCGAATAGGTAAAGGTGGTGGATTTTCTGACCTGGAGTATGCTATTGCCAGAGAATTTAACCTTGTATCTGAAGAAACGCCCATCATCACAACCATACATAAACTCCAGCTTATTGAAGAAGAAATCCCGATGACCGAGCACGATATTCCTGTTGATTTTATTATCACACCGGATAAAATTATTAAAACTGAAAAAAGCTATAACAAACCAGCAGGTATCATCTGGAAACTCCTTGATAAAGAAAAAATAAAAAATATACCAATTTTAAAAGAATTAAAGAATGAAAAATAAAACAAAATTCAAAGTTCATATTGTTTCTCATACTCACTGGGATAGAGCCTGGTATCTCACTTTTCAGCAGTTTAGATATCGGCTTGTAACTTTGATTGATAAACTTATTGACCTTCTTGAAAACAATCCTGAATACAGAAGTTTCCATCTCGATGGACAGACAATTGTTCTTGAAGACTATTTTGAAATTAAACCCGAAAAAACTGGTAAATTAAAAAAATTAATTAATAAAGATAAAATTGTCATAGGACCCTGGTATGTCTTACATGATGAGTTTCTTGTAAGTGGTGAGTCAAACGTAAGAAACTTAATTATCGGGCATAAAGTCGGGGAAAAATACGGAAAAATCTCAAAGGTAGGATATATCCCTGATTCCTTCGGACACATAAGTCAACTCCCCCAAATTTTAAAAGGTTTTGACCTGGATAACGTCATATTCACCAGGGGAATGGGTGATGAACTGGAAACTCTGGGAACAGAATTTATCTGGGAAGCCCCCGATGGAAGTAGTGTCCTTGCGATTAATCAGTTAAATGGATACTGCAATGGAGCTCACATAGGTTATAATAAATACTGGGATAGTAATAAAGATGAAATAAAACCAGATTTCAATATCGCTTTAAAACAGATTGAAAAAGAACTAAATGAATTAATAGAATTTGCAAATACAGAACATATTTTAATAAATAATGGATGTGATCATCTTCATCCACAGCCAGAACTCCCTGAAATAATAATATATCTAAATAAGAGTTTACCGGAATTCGATTTCTTTCATACGGATTACCAGAGCTACATATCAGAAATAAAAAAACACCTTGACAAACTTAAAACTTTTAGAGGAGAATTGAACAGCGGTAAAAGGCATCCTGTTCTGAACGGTGTATATTCAACCCGAATGTACCTAAAACAGATGAACCATAGGTGCCAGATTCAACTCGAAAAATATGCAGAACCTATCTCTGTAATTTCCTGGAAATTAAATTGCAGTGAATATCCATCAGCTTTCCTGGAAAAGGCATGGAAACTACTGCTAAAAAACCACCCTCACGATAATATTTGCGGATGCAGTATAGACCAGGTTCATAGTGAAATGGTGCCAGTATTTAAACAGGTATCTGAAATTACCGGTGAAATTGTAAAAGATTATCTATCTTTAATAAGTAAAAACATCAATTCCGAAAATAAAAAGGATTGTATTCCCATAATTATTTTTAATTCCCTTCCCTTCATAAGGAATGAAATAATTAACAGAATTGTGCCTTTACCAGCTGAAATGGAATCGGATTTTTACGAAATTGTTGATGAAAACGATGAGACCATTCCTTTTTATATAAACAATACATTCAGGCTCAAAATGTGCGATGATTTCTACGATTATTTTTCTTACTCTCATTTAGAAAACTTCAGAGAAGAGTTTTTAAGATTCATAAACAATAATGATAACTTCATTGTTAGCAAAAATTTTCCCGGTGAGTATTACATAGTTCTTGATATTGCAATGCTTGCAAAAAATATCCCTGCAATGGGTTATAAGACCTTCTTTATCAGAAAATCTGAAAAACCCCGGAGAACAGAAGGTGATGTAAGCGTTAATGGAAATAATATCGAAAATAAATTTTTAAAAGTAAGCGTTAAATCCAATGGCTCCTTTGACGTTTACTTTAAAGATATTCAAAAACATTTGAGAAACATACATATTTTTGAAGATACAGAAGATTCAGGAGATGAATACGATTACTCTCCTTCACTCAGAAGTGAAACAATTACTTCAGAGGATATTCAGGGAAAAATTACTGTTATAGAGAACAACCCACTTTGCGGTAGAATCGAAAGCAGGTTCATACTTAATCTTCCAGAAGGGCTGGAAAAAGATAGAAAAACAAGAAAAAAATCATTGAAAAAATGTTCCATTACAACCTTAATAAGTTTGAAATACAATTCTCCAGTAATTGAGATTGAAACAAATGTTAATAACAATGTTGAAGACCATCGGTTAAGAGCACACTTTCAGATTCCTGTTACCTGCAATTATTCAATTTCTGATGCTCAATTCTGCACAATGAAAAGAAAAATAAAATTTGAAAAAAAAGAAAACTGGAAACATAAGCCCCAGGGAATAAAACCCCAGCAAAACTTCTGTTTAATTGAAAATGAAGATTTAGGGATGGCTGTTATTAACCGGGGGATTCCCGAGTTTGAAGCTTCTAATGTTAAAGACGGTACCGAAATCGCGTTGACCCTGTTCAGAGGGGTCGGCTGGCTCTCAAGAAACGATTTAAAGTCAAGACCATATCACGTAGGCCCAATGATAGAAACTCCTGAAGCCCAGTGCAAAGGTATTCTCAAATTTGATTACGGATTACTCTTTTATAAAAACCCCTGGATTGATAATAAAGTTCATAAACAAGCATTAATTTTCAATTGCCCTCTAATTTCAATTATCACATCTCCATCTAAAGGGAAACTTCCACCTCACTACTCTTTTATGGAAATATCTTCTGACGAAACCATCTTAAGTGCCTTCAAAAAAGCAGAGAATAGAAAGTCTATTATTTGCAGATTCTATAATATATCCGAAAATAATACTGAAACAATAATAAAATTTTTCTTTAACATAAAAGAATGCTGGAAGGTTAATCTTAAGGAAGAGAGAATTGAACCTATGCCGATTGAAGGAAACAAAATTTATCTCACCCTGCCAGGAAATAAAATAGAAACACTCGAAATCATTTAAAATTCTGAATCCTGAAATATTACCAATTTTATATACCCTCAAAGTATTTTTACAGGTTATTTTAAACCGAATAATCTCTTACATTTTCTGTTTTATAAATCCTGATTAATACCCCTGTTCTTCTTTACGAGTGATAGCAAATATTTCTCCATTTAATTATTGATTTAATTAAAGCGGTCTGCTAATCCATTGCTTCTGTAAAACAAAAAATTCTCACCTAACAAATTAACCACTTATTTTTCAATCAATTTCTTTGCTTTATAGTCTGGATAATAATCATAATACATATCTACAATCTCACCTTTTTCGTTTTTATCAAAGATAATTTTAGTCCAGAATCCTCTATGAAAAAATTCAGATTCAGATAAAGGTATAAGCAAAGCATCAGACATTCTTGAACCCCTTAAATACAGGTTGCCATCTTTCTCAAATAATGTTACTGTATAATCAGGAATAAAAAAATCAGAACCAAATTTATAATGACCAGCTATAGCATCTAAAACTATCTGGCTTAATTTTACAGGTTTCAACTCCGGGAGTTTATATTTTTCACCAAATATTATTTCTGCAAGGTCAATACCAATCTGAGTTGCAACAGGTGTTTAATTATTTCCAAGAACTATAATGCACATATCATCGTCAATATAACGTGCAAGATAAGTTGAAAAACCCGGACTTCTACCATTTATATAAATCACCTTTCTATTAAACTTCTTCCGGATAAACCAGCCATACCCAAAATTATCTGCATACATTGTAAATATTTTATTAATAGAGTTCTTCCTTAAAAGTTTTTCTGTATATAGAGTTCTATCCCATTTATACAAATCTAAAACAGTTTAGTAAAGAGAACCATTCCCGGTTTTAATTGACCAGTCAAGATAAGGTGCTTTCTCGATACATATCTATAATTTCTTCAATGGAGTGCGGGAATTTTGAGTCTCTATCATAATCAGAAATAAACTTAATTAATTTATCATTTACGTTCAAAAGACCTCTCTCCTGAAGAATCATAATAGCAGTTGCAGTAAAAGATTTTGATATAGATGCAAGATGAAATCTTGTTTCTGGCGTATTAGGCACATTAAGCTCATAATTTGCCATTCCATATCCCTTGCATATCAATATTTTTCCTTCCCGGGCAATCAAAATCGAACCGCTAAAATTCCCACCGTCAAGATATGCCTTAATATACTCATCAACCTTCGCCTCAAAACTTTTAACTTTGTTCTGATGAGTTTGAAGATAGACATTACTTCCGGGAGAAACCAAAAAAAATAAAGCTATAAAAAAGAGTACGAATCTTCTGAATTTCATTATTAACACATCCATTTTTATCGGACAATACGATTGGTAAATAAATCTCTTACCAATATTACTGCATAAAAGCTTTATCTATTTCCATCCATAACCCGGGGTTAGTTCAATTTTCAACATAAGGTTTCAATACCGAATCCATTTAAAAACTTCCTTCAGTGAAGGTTTTTTACCATACATTAAAATTCCGACTCTATATATTTTTGCAACCAGCATAATTAATAATACTGTTGAAATTCCCATTGTAAATATTGATAAGAATGCACCTTTTGGTAAGGAAGGGTCTGTTACGGCAATCCTTGCAAACATAACAACCGGTGTAAAACAAGGTATCAGAGATACCCAGAAAGCGGTAGAAGTCTCAGGGTTCTGGGCTACTGAAAACATTATAAAATATCCTATAAGAACAAGAATAATTATGGGAAATAAAAATTGTTGACCCTCATCTTCTGTATTAACCATTGCACCAATTGCTGCAAATAAACTAGCATAAAATATATATCCCATAAAAAAGAAAAGAAGCATAAAGGCAAATACTACTGGTGAAAATTCTATATTCCGAACAATGTTTAAAATCTCAGGTCTATTTACACCAAATCTGACAAACAATACTTCACCATAGGTAACAGCCAATAAAATAATTACCCCAACCACAAATAGTTGTGTAAGACCCAGAAGACAAATTCCTGCAATTTTACCAAGCATTAGTTCAACAGGTTTGATTGAGGAAATAATCATCTCAGTTATTCTCTGACTTTTCTCTTCGATAACACTTCTTGTTATTGTCTGTCCAAATACCATAATTAAAATAAGCAGCAGATAAGAAAGAATATACGTTAAAATAAAGCTTCCTTCTCCACTTTTTCTGATTTCCCCTTCTTTTGTGACCTGTTTACTAACTAACCTGACACGTCCTAATGCCATTTCTTTGCGTATTTCATCGGGCGAAAGCCCTTTCCTTTCCAGCCGCAAATTTGTAACTATCCTTGAAAGAGCATTTGAAAATCCACGCTGTTCATCAAAATTGCTGACACTTCTTGCAGCATATCTAACTTCCCTAACATCAATCAAATCTTCAGGAATTAATAGATATCCATCAATCTTTTTTTCAAGAACCAGTTTTTGATATTCTTCAATAATAGTATCAAGATTCTCAGCAGAAACCTTCTTTTCAAAAAATAAATATTTTGGTTCACCGTTTTCAAGGGTATCAGAAAGCATATTTACAAAATCTTTATAAATCTGACCTGTTTGATCTATTACATAATATTTTTTTGTAGATGGACGAAAAAACTTTGCAAAAAGAAAAATACCTACAAATAAAAATGTCAATATCGTTGGAAATATCAGGGTACCTATAATGAATCCTTTGGTTCTAACCCTTGTTACATATTCCCTTTTTATGACCGCAAGAACTTTTTTATTCATAAAATTAATCCTTCGATGTTCTTTATTAAAAACTGTTATTCTCGATTTATCCGGTTATATCGAACTTGATTCTATCAGGATTTTATTTGTTATTATTGTAAAATATGAAATCTTCTTTCATTTAGTAAATTACTTCTACTATTTTTTTAAATTTAATAAACTATCGTTAAAAAATAAATAAAATTTAAATAAATATTTTTTGTATATGCTTATGTAGGGAAGCTTAGTTTTTTAATCAAGAGCTCTGTTATGAGCGATATGTTTGTAGAATGAAGGATTTTAGATAATATTGAGCTCCGTAGGAGCTGTATGTAAAAGGTTAGGCAAGGATACCTGACCTACAAACCTTGCTTTAATACATCCGTAGAGCAGGTACCTGCTCTATTCTCATTATTGTAGAGATTGCTTCGCCCGTATGGGCAAGCAATGACAACTCAAATTTTATAAAGAGCTCCGTCAGGAGCGGTATGTTTGTAGAATAAAGATTTTAAAAAATATTGAACTCTGTAGGAATGGGATGTATCAGGTCAGGCAGGGATGCCTGACCTACTGCTGTGTTTAATTCCATCTGTAGAACAAGTACTCGCTTGTAAATATTTATAACATATTCAGGAGATTGCCACGCTCTATATAGGGCTCGCAATGACAGCTATTGTTTAGTCAAAAGCTCCGTCAGGAGCGATATGCTTGTAGAATTGAGGATTTTAGATGATATTGAGCTCCGATAGGAGCGATATGGAATGTTAAAATCTCGGTAAAGATTTATAGGTTATGGAAATGTCATTTAATTCTTTTTTCCGCACCAGAATCGAATTCTGGTGCTGGAATAATCCAATGGTAAGTCATTGAAATGACTGTTTCAAAGTATCGTAATCCTATTGTTAATATCCCAAAAACAGTCTCTTCAGAGACTTCCAGATTTTTTTTATCCACTACCAGAATTCTATTCTGGTAGTGATTCGTTACAATTCAAATATTTACAATCTCAAGCTGGAAGCTTGAGATACACTGATTCATAATCAATATTGATATTTATATGTCGCTCCTACGGAGCTCTATTGTTGTTTTTTATCTATTTTCTACAAACATATCGCCCCTAACGGGGCTAAAAGGAACAGTGAATTTCGCCGATTTAATGAATTTTAGTTTTTATAGAAACAACGAATTACACTGATTACACTAATTGTTCTTTTTATGCTTCCTTACTATATAGTTTCGTTTTATAAATCAGTTTTTTGGAGCAGTTACCTGCTATATTCTTAATTGTTAAAAAGGTTAATTTCCAATGATAGGTATGATTTTGATAAAAAGCTCCGTAGGAGCTGTATGTAAAAGGTCAGGCAGGGATGCCTGACCTACAAGTCTATGTTAAATTCAATCTGTAGAACGAGTATCTGTTCCTGAATGGCTTTCATACAGTCAGGAGTTTGCTTCGCCCGTACGGGCAAGCAATGGCTCCATAAGGAGCAATATAAAGGAAATGACTGCCTTTTTTATCCTCAGAGTATGAAGTTATAATTCAATAAATCAAACTTCATAAGAAACTCTGTGAAGATTTAAAACATTACCTGAAATCCAATCTTACATCAAATAATATAATAA
>Ga0180301_10002692_pt1 | contig 13980 bp, 10 predicted proteins | sample GuaBasSediGuay16_FD_121797 | JGI IMG/M metagenome (GOLD analysis project Ga0180301, IMG submission 121797) | Subseafloor sediment microbial communities from Guaymas Basin, Gulf of California, Mexico - Guay16, Core 4569-2, 12-15 cm | ecosystem: Environmental > Aquatic > Marine > Hydrothermal...
TTAACATATTCTGCATAATCACTATGCTTGAGAGGCTTTGGCGGAGGCTCTACCCCCAGCACCTTGGCCGCTTCAAGAACTACTTCACGAAGCATTTTGTCTCCACGGCGCTGGCTCAATTGAGTATAACTGGCAATACGGTGTCTCACAAGCTGGTGGCTACATGCCCGCGAGCACGTTATTTCAAAACTATATATGGCGTGTTCTAGAGGAGTGCCATGACCTCTCCTAATTAACTCTACAACCCACTTCCTGATCTCGTTTTCATCCATCTCGCTGAGTATGACGTCGATAGGCTTGCTTGATAGCGTTAATTTACTTGACCCAGCGATCAATAGTGGGGCTTTTTCCGTATAGTTTATTATCTCTACACTAGGCTTACAGAGATCAGTGTATTGCGTCAATTCTTGACCCTCGATTAATAGTCACAAGTGATCATGTTTTAAATAATACGAAATTTCGGAAACACTGTATCCCGACTATGTCCTGATATATTGTTTCACATACACTCTCGTGACACCATGGTCCCTAACTATTTCCGCCACCTCATGGAGGAGGTTGTCTCCGGGATTACAGTATTTCTCACACCAGCCAAGATCGCGTGGAGTGGTTACTGGTGGCCCTAGAAGCGGCTGGATTACAACATAGAATCTATCGTTCTTGAGCATATTCAGTACTTCATCTATATACTGCGAATAAACTTTCAACGGGATATTTTTTGCCACAGGAATACGTAGTTCGAGTAAGACCCCATATTCATCAACGGTCTTGATGCCCTGGAGATAAAGCTTCCATAAGATATTTACAGCTTCACTAGGTAACCCGAAGAGCTCTTCGGGAGGTATTTTCAAGTCTGTAGCAATATGGTCAATAAGCTCTTTTTTAATCATGTATTCCAGAGGCTTTACGATAGTTAAGTTCGTGTTAACACTATTGTTTATGCCAAGGTCTTTAACTATTTCTAGTAACTTATATAGCTCACTCCATTGTATTAGAGGCTCTCCACCAGTTACATGAAAATAGTCTATGAGGTTCTTAGATGCCGTTAAACTATCTATAAGCTCCTCGATGTCAAGTATTTTACACTTCTCTTTATCCCATGAGGCTAGTCTCCAGTTGTGGCAAAACGGGCATTTTAAATTGCATCCGCAGAGCCATAAAACAAATACTATTGAGCCGTGGACATCAATCATACTCACACTTTTCCATCCAGCGCCAATAAGCCTTATTTCATGCTTGGACGTCTCCATGCAAAACCACTCTACTAATAACTGACTATGGGGATCCTTTTGTTTAAACTTATGTCATAATATGGGGAGAATAAGGCTAAAAACAGAGAATGTGGGAGTCTATGCAAAATCGCTACCATAGTGTTTTCTTGTCCAGAATTCTTTTCTCCTATATGGGTTCCAGTTTCTCAGAGGCCTGTAGTATCCTATGATCCTGCTCCATATATCTACTTCTTTACTGCCGCAGTACGGGCATTGTGTGTAGAGTCCTGTGAAACTCTTATTGCATTTGCGGCACACCGTTATTGCTGGTGTGTAGCTCCAGTATACTAGGTCTGTTTGAGTAAGCCTTTTCGTGAGTTTAGCTAATGCTTCTGGATCAGGTTCTTCGCCGATAAATATATGCATCATAACACCGCCTGTAAAGGCTCTTTGTACTCTAGACTCTATCTCTATTCTATCAGCAAGCTCTAGGGAGCCATAGTATGGTGCTATACTCGTCGAGTATATCGGGTTTTCTGGATCGCTTAGGTATTCTAGGATCTCTGGATGCTTTTTCGCATCTTTTAAGGCTAGTTTGGCGGCAGCACTTTCTCCAGGAACTTCTTCAACATTCCATGGAATGCCTGTTTCTTTCATCCACTCACGAGCTTTTATAACAGCATATTCAACCATTTTCTTCATTACCTCAGTTGCTCTCAGCCAATCTCTTCTACTTCCTTCAGTCCATAGTTTTGGTTCTTGAAGATATATCGCGGCTGCTTCAGGCAAGCCTATGATCCCTATGGTGTTGAAGTGGCTTGCAGGGAATTCATGCAGATATTCTAGTATCATACTATAAACGTTTGGATACGTCTTCAATAACTTAGTATATCTTTGTCTAAACCAGTCTTCACTAAGCTTTACCAGTTCTAGGACATCATCATATAATTCCCAGAACTTCGTGTCATCACCCCTGGCTTCTATAGCTATTCTCGGCAAGTTGACATCAGTCACATTAATACTCCCGGTTATATCGGGCATAGCCCATAGCCCGCCGAATCTTTGCCGCTCAATATTCTTGAGCATATCCTCTTTAAACTCCTCAATATCCTTCTTTAAACTAAACCCTAGGCCCAGTCCCTTGGCATGGTTATTGTATGCGTATGCTAGCTCTCTTTTATCTATAGAGAGTCTACAGCAATTGTGAGTAACTACACCCAAACTGTGAACAAAATAGTGAACCCCCTCTACCTCAATATCAATGAAGCGTTGTTCAGAGTCGAATAGAACTTCCTCTACGCTTGCTATATTTACCCATGCTATGGATCCACTCCTCCAATGCTTTATAGTACTGTCTTCCTCAAAACTCCTGTCGGGATTCGCCGGGAAGTAAACCACATCACTTCCATCCATGTTTCTACGTATGTACGCTGAAACCCCAGTCATTGAAGCGAGGAGAACTACATCTTCAGCTAATGCTCGGTTCTTTATATGTAGCACCCAGTGAGCACACTCTTTGTTCTTTTGGTTGAGCCTAAAGTATCCATCTGCCTCAAGCAACCCTTTGAGGAAGCTAAGCCTGACTGATGGCGGGCTGGCATAGATGAACCAGGGAACCCTTTTTTCGTCAGAATACGGGCTCACACCATTGTCCCAGAGTAAGCGGGCGAGGAAAGCATTCTGGATCGCAATGTAGTGAACTCTTGGATACCTTGGATCATCCCATCTCCTTACAGGCCATCCCATCCTCTTAGCATAGTTAACAATAAAGTTTATTGTTTCAGTTTCGTCCTTATTAAGTGAGAACTGAACACCAGCTAAATAGTAGCCGTCGCGTAGATTGCTTGGATCTTTAATCTTCCTCGCGTTATATTTACTTCTAATTAGGGTTCCATCACCGTAGTATATCCCAAGGAATCTAGCGAACTCCTCATCCACAATTATCTCGATGCCTTCTCCAGCTAGTTTTACATACTCTCCAGGAACTCTATGCATAATAACTGGTACCTTGAGCAAATCAGGTCTCTTGAGTCTGAGGAGGTTTTCCGCCGTCCTGAGCTCGATGCGTTTTGTGTTCTTATTGTAGATGGGTATCGGGTGGTCATGAGTCACTACGAATACTCTTCCATCACTTAAGGTAATCCTTACGGCACGTCTCGAATTCTTGACTAGGAACCTAGTGATCCTGCGCCAGCTAAAGATCCCGGTTTCAAAGTCAAACGCTAGAACTTCGAGCTCCCTCGAAGGCTTATACCATTTCGTTCCGTTGGGTTCAATAACTTCTACCGTGCCTGAAAAATCATCAAAAATCTCTCCTATTGAAGCAACACGAATCTTACCTCCTTCTCTTATTATGATTCTCTCGTTCTCATGAAGACACATTGCATAAGCTGCATCAGGGTCAACAATCCTTGTGTTGAGCCAGTAAAAGCTTCCTCTTCGAGCAGCTGTATCAAATATTGTTTCAAATAACTCTGGTTCTTCAAAGATCATTTTGGAAGTAGTCATCAGCGTCGGTATTGGGAATGTAAATGGTTGTCCAATAGAATCTCCTTCACGAAGTACATCAGCTAATGCTATCATGAATACTTTTGCTTCATCCAAATACTCTCCTAGCGGAGCAACTTTATTCCCAGCTTTAATAGCGTAGTCTCCTTCAAGCATCTTCTTAGCAGCATCTAAGACCACGGTAAAGTTTGTAAACGGTGTCTGCATTCCAACACGGCTTGGGAAGTTTAAGTTATATACAAGCCTCTGCACTTGCTGTTTCACATACCTATACTCTCTTCCCTCATCCTTGATGAAGGGCCCAGCGTACAGTTCTACAGCAGAAAATGCTTGAGCGCCACTAAAGTAGTGTTGTAGAGTAATCAAATAGTTTGCTACATGATCTGAGAAGCTGTCTAAATGCTTAGCAGGCCTAGCTGTTATCGTCGGTGTTTTCAAGCCCTTTTCCAACAATCTAGCGATTGAATGACCTGTACAATACGGTATATAGAGGCTATAGGGGAGTTTATGTACATAGATATATCCATCCCTATGGGCTCTGTAAACAGGCTCTGGAAGCAACGTAATATACTTGTCTAGAGCCTTTTCAGTCATAAATGCAAAGAAGCCTGAAGGCCCGGGGTATCTGTTAGCGTTCTCTAATACATCAAGCGTGCTCCATTTAGCATATTCTTCTAGCACGTCACGAGATGGTTCTCCAGAGTACGATACAGTGTACTTTCTTGAAGCCGCCAAGAATTTCACCACTTTATGATTAGTGAAGTATAATCCCGTTCTATGGTCTGTAATATTATCTGTAAAACGGTAATACTATTTAGACTAGACGCTTAATCACCGCACCAAGAAATTGATGAAACTTACGTAAATACTTCTTGAGACATAATAGTTGAAAAATTTAAATTTCATAAACCCGTTAAAATTGTTCATTGAGGTGGAAATAGTTTTGAATATTGAAAGCGAGGTTAGAGTGAACTATCATGCCCTAAAAAGCTATATCGATAAGGTTGGCGGCACACTTATAGAGGAAAACAATAATGTAGAGATCCTTATTCCTGTTGTTGTAGAGGAGGTTACAGGTGGTATACAGTTTCACCTGAAAGGGACAAGGATTGGAGATGACGTAGTAATAAAGTCATGTACGGTCACTATAGAGTCTGAGAAGACAGCTTCAATAGATGTATCGGATCTCGACCCATGGCTCCGATATATTGCTGAAAAATGTATGCCTTCTTGCTAGAAAGGAGGTGCTTGATAGGTCTTGGAGAATAGTGTTCGTAAAACACTTCAAATACTCGTTGGGGGAACAGCGGGTAGCGGTAGCTTAACTGCAGGCGCTGTTTTAGGTAGAGCTTTAACTCGAATGGGGTACTATGTTATCGGAGTTAACGAGTATCCAAGCATCATAAGAGGAGGCCATACTTCCTACTGGGTTAGAGCAGGTGTAGAACCAGTCTACGAGATTGATGATACGTGTGACGTAGTTATAGCTATGGATGAAGACACGTTTAAACAGCATGCTAACGAGATTAGGAAAGACACCATAATAATATATGATCCAGATCAAATAAAGCATGTGAAAATAAACGCTATCGAATACAAAGTCCCATTAAGAAAGATTATTAGAGAATACGAGCTAGCACCCATAGCAATGAACATGATTGCTTTAGGAGTATGCGGCTCGCTTATAGGTGTGCCAATGGATTATCTCTATAAGGCCATAGAGGACCAGTTTAGAGCTAGGCCCAAAGTTATAGAATCAAACAAAAAAGCTTTGACAATAGGCTATGAATACGCTTCTACAAACACCTTTGAACGGGCGCCGCGACTAGCCGATCCCAATCCATGGGGCGAAAGAATATACGTGACCGGTAATGAGGCCATATCTTTAGGCATGATTAAAGCTGGAGTAAAATTCTATGCCGCATACCCCATGACACCAGCATCTCCTATACTACACTACATGATTAATGTATCGAGAGACAAAGACATTATTGTAGTCCAAGCTGAAAGCGAAATAGCTGCAGCACAAATGGTTTTGGGAGCAGCTTGGGCTGGCGTTAGAGCGGCTGCAGGCACGAGTGGTGGAGGCTTTGCTTTAATGAATGAGACACTCAGTATGGCGGGAATGATCGAGGCTCCTCTAGTAATAATACTTGCTATGAGAGCTGGGCCGAGTACTGGAATGGCTACAATGAATAGTCAGGAAGACCTGCTCTACGCAATATTCGCTGGTCATGGCGAGTTTCCAAGACTTGTCGTAGCGCCAGGCGATCAATATGAAGCATTCTTTAGGACTATAGAAGTATTTAATTTAGCAGAAAAATACCGTGTCCCGGCAATTATACTGGAAGACAAGCACTTAGCCGAAAGCCATCGTAGCGTGCCCGCGTTTCCTGAGAAAACACGTATAGATAGAGGCCAGTTACTGACCAAAGAGGATGTAATGAAGAAATTGAAGGAGGGATGGAGTTTTAAACCATACGAGATAACTGAAACAGGCGTATCTCCATGGGTTATACCTGGTACTCCATACGCCTTAGTCAAATCAGAAAGTAGCGAGCATGACGAATACGGTTATGTAACTATAGACCCGGAAATTGCTACGCAAATGTATCTTAAAAGATTGAGAAAAGCAGAATATTTAAGAAGAGAAATAGAAGAAAAATACGAGCCAATAAAAGTTTATGGCACCGAGATAGATAAGTCCGATATAGTAGTCGTTACTTTTGGGAGCGCGACATGGGCTTCTCTAGAAGCGAGTAAGTATTTACTAGAACATGGTATTCATACTCACATAGTCCAGATATCGTATCTAGCACCATTCCCGATCGAGACTTTTAAGAAAATAATAAAGCCGGGCATAGGTAAGCCTATCGTCACTATAGAGTATAACGCGACAGGTCTTCTCGGCCGCCTTGTATCTCTAGAGACTGGTATAAAGCCTGTGAAACATTTTGGAAAAGTTGATGGCAGGCCTTTTAGACCGAGACATTTAGCTAACTTGATTCTACAATGGCTCAGGAGGTGAAAATAATGACCGCAGCCCCTCTATCTCCTGAAACAGGTAAGGTAATAACCTGGTGTCCAGGCTGTGGAAACTATGCTATATTTAGAGCATTTATATCGACCTTAAAAGAACTTGGTATCGAGCCTTGGAGAGTCGTTGTTATAACTGGGATAGGCTGCCATGGAAAAATGGCTAATTATGTGGGAACAAACTCGATACACACTATCCATGGAAGAGTAATACCGTTGGCAACTGGGATAAAATTGGTGAATCCAGAACTTCTTGTAATAGGATTTGCTGGAGATGGAGATACATATGGTATTGGTGTAGGACATTTACCTCACGTGATCAGACGTAATGTTGATATAAAATTATTCGTCCATAATAACACTGTCTATGGATTAACAACAGGCCAGGCATCACCTACTTCAGAGAAAGGACAAGTAACTAGGACAACGCCCTGGGGCAATATAGAAGAGCCATTAAACCCGATTGCCATGGCAATAAGTCTTGGCGCAAGCTTTGTTGCAAGAGGGTTTGCAGGCGATATAGAGCACCTTAAATGGTTGATGAAAGAGGCGATAAAGCATAAAGGCTTTGCTCTTGTCGACATACTACAGCCATGTGTTACCTTCGATAGACTTCACACATATCAATGGTATAGGCAGAGAGTGTATAAACTAGAAGAAGTAGGACATGATCCAACGAACTGGGATGAGGCAATGAAAAGAGCATATGAATGGGGAGACAAAATACCCATAGGCATATTCTATAAGATAAGAAAACCTACTTACGAAGAACTATTACCCACGATCGCTAATAAACCTCCAATGGTATATAGGCCTCTCGAGAATACAATAAGAGATCTACTGGAGAAACACCATAGTTTATCAGAATAAATTATTTCTACTCCATAACCATCAATAGCTTTACACATAGCGAGTTTAGAGTATTTAATAAACCATTGGGTCTTGAGAGTCTTTGTTAAACACTTATTAAGCCAAGATAAAATAATCATTTATGAAGATGATGTAAGCCTACGGGGTCCGATCAGTATTTAATGAGGAATCCGTGTATTACTGAACAATTTCTGCTACAATAGATTTTGCCAGATACCTTACGGGTTTAACGGAGACTATTCTACGTAACTCGTATCGTCCTTTAATTTTAAATGCTATGGGGTAGCTTGCGGGCTGTCGAGCGATAGTAAAGCCGCCTATATACGCTTCTGTAAACAGGTATTTGACCACAGTATTTGGAGGCACAAGTTTCTTCATCATAGGCTGGTCTATTTCGGCCATCACCTTCTTCCTGTGTACTTTATAGAGCATGTCATGCTTCTTTAATAAATGCTCAACAACGTCTCTACGTGCCCATAGAGGGGTGTTTTCTAGGACAGTAACCTTCCTGATATTTATCCTTCTAAACAACATTCCCATATCCATAAGTTTCTTAAGAAACTCATAATTGATTCTGTAAGTCTCTTTTGTTTCTCCAGGAAGCCCGTATAGAAGATTTATTCCTGGGAGAAGTTCGGGTAATCCATTCCACCCTCTTCTTGACCCTACTTCATTGATTATTTTTATAGCTTCAACGGCTTCGTCAGGATATACTTTTAGGTTGTTTGCCTTAACAACTCTTGGATCAAATGTTTCAATACCTAGTGCTGCAACATCTCCGGGTGTATGGTATTCAACAATTATCTTTAATGCCTCCTTAGCCTTCACAGGGTTATGGGCTATTGTCCCAGGATTAACATTATCTATATGCAACACCTTTAACTCGGGCGCAACCATTCTTATACCATGAAAGAGTCTTCGAAGCTCCTCAACATTTGGCTCCGGGAATTCTTTCTTACCTGTATCTCTAGCCATATAGGCTAGTATGTCGGGTTGTTTACCGAGCCTAAAGTGTCTTGCACCGAAATTATATAGTGACTCAATTTCCCTAATAATGCCTTTAACGCTACGGTAAAGTACCGGCCCATATCTAGGCTCTATGCAAAAACTGCATCCCCCTACAATATATCTAGGGCAACCACGGAAAGTCTCTATCTCAACAACTAGATTCCATCCATAATTGGGGTGTTGTTTAACAATCTTTGCACCAAGTCTAAAAGCCTCATCAGCTATCTTGTAGTCTTCTCTAAGTCTCCAGGGCTCAGCTTTTTCAAACCCATATTTTAACCCATGGTAGATAAAGATCTCTATGTCTCCTGGAACTATATAGTCAAAAAGCCTCTTCATTCTCTCCAAAGAATATGCTATAGAGCCTCCGCCCATCCCAAAGCCATATCTTGCGGCAGGGCCTACAAGTATCCTTGTTTTATCTTGAAGCAGTATGGCTAATCTCTCTAATTCTTCTAAAGTAATCGGTTTGCCCCCGATATATCTCCCAGGGACTTCTGCACCAGCTATAAAGAATACTATATCGCTATTGCGTGCATTTTCCATAAATGAGTCGATATTTCTTCTAACCTGGTCAACCGTATAGTATTTTACATCAATAGTCTTATCTATAAGCCATAGAGCACCAGCTATTAGCCTAGGATACGTCCCAATATATGGTGGAACGCCGAGTCCTGCAGGCTCGTCAGTATATCCATCAAGTATTACCACTCTCTTGATCATAGTCCTACTATTTCCTCTACAATTTTATTAACTAGTCAGTTTTTACCGTTTTCTTCATCTTATAGATCATGGCACCGGGTTCAGGTCTGAACGATATTTCTAATTACTTGTAATTACTTTCTTCATCCCCTCATACCTGTTTCCCCGCTCCCTCGGGCTTCATTGTTCACTGCGGGGGCTCTTTGGGGAGACCCGGGCTCCCCCACATACGCATACAAAACCCTTAACCAGATATTCATAGCTCCAACAACATCTCTATCGGCTATAAATCTGCATTTTTTACAGGTCGCCAACCTATGGTCATAGGATAGCCTAGCTCCACACCTAGGGCAATTGGTTGAAGTATTTCTCGGATTTACAAAGATTACAGGTACACCGTGCTCAATAGCTTTTGATACCACTGCCTCTTGAAGCTTTCTGTAGGTGAACATGGATAACTTCCAGACAATTTTATCCTCTTTCTTAACAATGTTCTCACGTAAATACTTCAAATCCTCTAAAGCAATCGCATAACCATGTTTTTCAGCTTTGATGATAACTTCTTTCGCAAATTTCCTGCACCAATCAATCACGATGTTTCTTGCTTTCCTGTGAAGTGATTTGATTCTGTTGAGGATTTTACTGTTATATCTCCACCTTTTCGGATACTTCCTCTGAATTTCCTCCACCCTAGCTCTTCTACTTAATGCATCTGTAAACCTTGCCCTATACCTCTTAACGCTTGAGCCATTGTAAGCTATTACGTGCCTAAGGTTTACGTCGAGCGCTACAGCACCTCTAGGTGTGTATGGTTTGTACTTTACCTCAAATACTACGCATATGTAGAGTACTCCATTAACGTACTTCAGGTGAACCTCCTTCCACCTAAGACCTTTAAACCTCTCTATATACTCCCTCCTATGAACAATTCTTAGCGTATACCACTTGTTTCTAAGGATAACCTTTACAACGTGGTTACCTATATCAACTCTAGCGTCTTGGTAGTCAAGCCTAGTGCTTAACCTCTTTATTACCGGCTTTGAGCCCTTGATCTGCTTAGCTGACTTAACTAATGCTAGTGCTGTCGAGTAGATGTTTTTAGCTACATGAGCTCTGAATTCGTAACTCCTGAGGACATTGTAGAGCATTTGGTGTGCTTGAGACTTTTTTGGAATCTTATCCAAATCCCATAGAGCGTTAACAGCTCTCTGGAGGGCATACCTATACAGGTTTAAATCCCACAACAAATCGTTGATATCTCCATCAACAATCTCCGCTCTTGCTTTCAACGCCCTACGGTACACTCCCTCGGGCATCACCCAGGCTAGGCGGGTGATAGACGCCTTCATCGGGTGTTCACTGATAAGTATTGGTAGTGTACAGATTTATAAATTTTAGTGTACTAGATGAACGTGGTGGACACAGATGACCTCTATATACATCTTTGAAGCAAAAATTGTTAAGACTGGTGAAAAATACCTGATATACCCTCCGAAAGAGTATCAAGAGAAGCTTAAGAAGCTACACGGAGAGAAAGTAAAGGTAATAGTGATTAAGGAAAGTAGTTAGAAGTATTCAGAGATAATCAAAATAATTAAGCCTGAGCAACCGGCTTTTCATCATCTAGTTATCATAGATACCGTGTGTTCTTAAATCTCTATATCAGTGCCCTTATATAGCTGTATTTTACCTAGTTGCTTATACTTTAATATGGCTGGTATCATCAACATTAATTTTATTAAAACATACTCGTATAGTATTGATGAAGACAGCAAGTATTCATAGAGATCTCTTGGCTCTCTCTGTTCTCCATTAGACTTAACTGATAATCTGATAACAATATCGGAGCATTTTGCTGCGTTACTAGTATAGTTGTATGTTACTACAATGACAGTGTTCTGCATACTGGCTTCTTTTAATATACTGATTTGCTCTATTTCTCTATTACTGGGAGAAGGCTTGTCAATAAATACTATAATGGCGTCTCTATATCCCTTTAGCCGCTCCAATTCCTCTGCTACACTATTGTATCCAAGCCTGAGATATTTACTTGCAATATACCTGCATAAAGCCATATCATCACTATAACATGAGAACACTATTTGTTTCCCTAACCCATCTTTATACAGTATGTCGATTACCTTCTCAAACACAGTTGCATCAACATACTCTAACGCTATCTCACTATAAAGATCCATCGACAACGAGATCAGTTGGCTTATATTCATTCTCTACACCAAGCAAGCCATGATTATAGGTAGAAAAGTGATGGAATAAAAAGAATATTCCTATATGGCTTTGCCAGTTTCCAACCCTTATTTTCTCTTAATAGCCATGCCTACAACTAATCCTATTATCAACAGTATTATACCTACAACTCCCGTCATAGTCCAATCTGTTACCGTGACTGTTGCCGTCTCAGTCTCTACTGATGTTGTTGTAAATGTTGATGTCACCGTTTTGGTCTCGGTCTCTGTAATAGTCTCTGTAACTGTTTCTGTAACAGTTTCAGTTGTTGTTTGAGTCCTAGTTGTTGTCAGTGTTTCAGTTACCTCTTTCGTCACTGTTGTAGTGACAGTTCTAGTTGGTATCGCAGCACCCTCCTTTGCTATTTTAGCCAGCCATCTTATCATGTTAGTTACGAACTTAGGCCCATCAAGTTCCACTCCATAATATACAGACGCCCATGTGGGCTCGTAATCACCGTATGGAGATTCACCACTAACCACGATTACATTATTGTTGTCTGCCCAGTATTCTGCCGCCAATAGAATAAAGCTTCTATTCTTATCGAATAATGGGCTATATAGTAGAGTTGGAGGCGGATTGTTATCTGCCATGTACGCTACATCGCTAGTCCACACGATTCTGACCAAGCCCTCGAAAGTCTCAGTAACAGGGTCGTGAGGTACGCCGTTCTCATCAACCCATATAACAACACTTGGCCCGTGGTATAGTACGGGCTTCTCTATCCCCTCTTTTATTATATCAGTGTATAAGAAGGGCATGTTATCCGGCTCTACAAACCCGAGAACTCTATAATATGCCTTGGCATTATAGACGTCATCGTATACGGCGCCATATTCTACTCTCAACTTGGCGCCGATGACTTCTAGAAGCTCGTTTGCGGCTTTCTGGCTTGAAGGCCCGCCGCCATAGTCGCTATCACTTGCCACCCATAAAGCCTTGTTTCCTTCTTCCAGCCAAGAGATAATCGCCTGCATCTCATCAGGTGTTAAGCTTGTTGTAGGCTGCCCTAGTATTAGTATGTCAACGTTTTCCAATACGTCAGGCGTTATGCTTTCATCAATAATAACCCATTCAACTGTTCTACCATCAACACTTGTTATATTACCCATTATATAGTCTAAATACTTATCGTTCTCACCGTGAGCAAGGTCTACAGCTACTACGACCTTCTCTTCAGCCACGGCATAAGGAGCCATTGTTATCAATAATGAAAGAATTAATAGCGATATTAAGAGTATATATGGTCTCATGAACACATCCACCCTCTACTAAACGTTCACTAAATATTCTACCCCCTACAGATTTAAACCTATAGTCTTGGTATTTACTCATAAAATGCATTTATCGCGGAAAGCATGTTCTCCATAAATCTGAATAATTATTGTCGAAAAGATGATTTGCATAAATAATATAGTTGGTTTTCTCAATCTTAATTAAACGGTGTAAGATATGTTGAGACATAAGTTTCTATCATTATTGCTTTTAACAACAATATTGTTCGCCAGCAGCTTCTCTGTAATAGCATTGTCATTACAGGTATCGGGCAAGTATTCGGCAGAACAATGGCCATGGGGCGAGAAAGAAGAGCCGTTTCCATGGCTTGAGTATCTTAAGAGTCTCACCACGGAGAGAGATGTAGTATTAACGATTATTACTAGGCATGAGTCAACAATATTAGTTAAGACCAAGGAGCTTTTCTTGAACAGTCCCGTGGCAAAAGAACTAGGGATAAAGAATATAGAATTTATCCAAGCAGGGGCAGAACTATGGGTAAAATACATAAATGATGCAAAGAGCATAGGAAACCCAATTGATATTGCATGGGGAGGCGGACCAACGCTTTTCAACATGATCGATATGGAAGGATTAATACAACCACTAGACCCCAATATCAATCCAGCATTCTATGCCGTGCTTTATGAGGCATCAAAAATACCTGATGTGATAGCAGGTTCTTCTACTAAGTCAATAGATGACCAGGGAATAATACACTGGATTGGTGCAGCAATAAGCAGCTTCGGATTCACGGTAAATCATAAGAAGTTAGAGGAATACGGTGTACCTAAGCCCCTTACATGGTCCGATTTAGCTAGTCCCGTGTATGCTAAATATCTTCCAGGTACAGCTTTAATCGGTATAGCAGATCCATTTATGAGTACGAGTAATACACGAATGTATGAGATAATACTGCAAGCTTATGGATGGGAAGAAGGATGGAAGGTACTAACTCTTCTCGCAGCAAACTCTAAGATCTATGACAGTAGTAGTGGAGTAAGAGATGGAGTCATTCGTGGAGAAATAGCAATAGGCATAACCATCGACTTCTATGGCTATACAGCAATGCATCAGAACCCGGATTGTGAATACATTATTCCTGAAGGCGAGAGTATTGTAA
>Ga0180301_10002693_pt1 | contig 13973 bp, 15 predicted proteins | sample GuaBasSediGuay16_FD_121797 | JGI IMG/M metagenome (GOLD analysis project Ga0180301, IMG submission 121797) | Subseafloor sediment microbial communities from Guaymas Basin, Gulf of California, Mexico - Guay16, Core 4569-2, 12-15 cm | ecosystem: Environmental > Aquatic > Marine > Hydrothermal...
CTTCCTAATGGTGACGTGGAACTCGGGCATAGTAGCCAAAGATGATTTCAAAACGCTTCAAAAGCTCATCTTCGACCAGTATGGCACGCTGGAGAACGCGGCCAACCTCGTAATAGTCTTCGCTCCAGGCATCACCGAGGAGGCCGCGAGCTACTGCGCAAAGCAGAAGACCTGCCTACGGCTGGCCCAGCAGGCCCTAAACCAGATCGGCTTCATAGTCATCGGCCCAAGCGGAGAGATCATCTCTGAAGTCAGCGGAAGGCTAAGGGGCTACGTCAAGCACCACTTCCCAGAAGCATACGAACTCCTCTTCAAGATGAGGATCTAATTCGAAATTACTAGCGAGGGAAGCTAGGTTCAGCTTACCTAAGCACGCTTATGTCAACTTCAGCTCGACAGCAAAACCTTTCCAGTAGCACGGTCTTACTCGTAGGAACATGATGATTGTTGTAAAGATCTAAGAAACAACTCAAATTGTTCAGTAGTCATCACTCTAACTGAAGTTTTCTCCTCAACTTCAGGGTCTGTGTAAACAGGAGACTCTAATACGATTACTCCGACAACCCGATTTGCCCTGACTTCATTGAAGCCAAGCCAATTCAGAACCTGTTTTAGGTTTCTTTTGACCCAACTTACCTTCTTTTGATGTTTTTCACACCATCTTTCTGTTCTTTCGAGTTGCCGGGCAATGCTTCTAGCAGAAACATCAGCTTTGGGAGATTTAGCCTCCACGACGAGCACCGTACCGGTAAACTCGTTGAAAGCTACCGCATCTATCTCTCCTGACGGCGTATCGGTTAGCCTCAATGCCCTAAATCCATATGCCGGAAGAATCTCTTCCCGAATTCTCTTCTCGAATTCACGGCCGCGTTTCTCTCGCATTTCATCGGTTAAAGAACCTAAATCTATTAGTCCCCTATCTAAGTCATTAATTAGGAGAACGAGGGCTCTGAGTAGTGCATTCGGCCCGAATAGGATCAGCCCGTTTTTACCAACCTTTCCGAAGAGACGTACAATCGGGCGCCTCGAGAGACTTAATTGTGCATCGTGGAATTTATAATACTTCCATTCTCCCAGTAGCATTTCTCTACTCAGCTCAAATAGGCTTAACGCCCCCTTAATAGCCCTCTTATGAACGGCTATATCTTTCTCAAGCTTGGTTATGAGGCGACTGTATGGCACCCAATCTGCCTCGAGAGTGTTAAAGAAAAGGTGCTCGATGATCCTAGTTATCGTAAAAAGGCTTACTCCATATCTTTCGTTAAATGCCTTCTCGTATGGCTTCACTAAGTTGCCAAAATAGGAGCTCTTTCGAGGGCGGTTTACGTTCGCTCTCTCTTCTAGTACCTTGGCCGTTATACTCCGCATTCTATCAGTCATCATGTCCAAGTACTTGTTTTCCGCTCTCTTAGTCGCCTCATTTTTAATGAATTCGATTTCGCCATTTTCTGTAACTCTAAAACCATCTGAGAAACCTCCATAGTAAAGGTAGTCTGAGAAAGTACATACTTCCAAAAATAGGCTTGCCGCCTCTACAAGCGATACAACTAGATCCTTCGTAACTTTACCATCTGATCGGCTGTTAGCATATAACGCCGTCTCTACTAAGTAACGAAAAACGGAAGGTCCCCTTTGAATCGCAAAAATACTATCTTTTGACGGAGAAAACCAATGCTCTAAACTTAATACGGCATAACATGCTTGCTCGAAATTAACGTACAACTCCTTTAATAGGTCTACCTTAGATACGCTACGGCAGGCGTTAATGATACTCTTATGAATCTCCCCCGCTAACTGGTTCAACTTTTGATGAGCTTCTCTCCCACAGTATTCTCGTGGCTCGCAAACTTTAAGAATCAACTTATTCAAGTGAACAGCCATCTCCTCTTCATATCGACGTGACTGTCAATAATTAAAGCTTCTTAGGATTGCCGCCGAAGATTCCCGTAGATATCCTGTTCGTCAGCTTTACCCGCTTTAGATTAAAAATAGAAAACCCTTTGGAAATCAGTAACTTAAAACTCGCTTCATCCGTCATAATTCTCATGTGAAAGTTATTGCATATCCGCAACGCTTAGCTCCTCGAACCCAAACTCGAAATCCTCTATAAATCATAAATCATAAGTGCGGGGTTTGGTGCTATAATTTTTCGTCTTTTTTAGTATAGAATTCTTTTAGGGCGCGTCTCCTTGTTAGGTTTAACTGCCTTTGGTGCTGGATGTAGAGGTATTCGGAGACGGCTCTATTAGCCTGAGCGGGTGTAAACAATTAGGCACGTATGAATTTGAGGGGGAAGCTAAAGGTAAAGACTCCCGCTACATGGATTTTATGGATTTGAGGTCTGGGTTGATGAGGGTGAAGCCGACTCTCCCTATAAGGTTCTTCCATTTTATGAGAGCGTCTAGAAGACTTATCGCTTCGACTGAAATCTAACTGTGAAGATAAGGCTATAGCGAGGTCTTGATGATGCTACTTGAAGCAACATTAATCGGCGTCATAATAGCAATCGCCTTGGCAGCCGTGGCGATAAGGAGAAGCAGGTAAAAAAGACTTTGATCTAAAAGTCGAGAGCGGCCCTCTTCTTTTTTATTCTACCTTTTTTCTCAATATTCACAGTTTGCCCTTCAAAAGGATCACTATTTTCAGGAGACTGTCGACGTTGCCTGGTAAGTCTAGCTAACTTTTTCAAAGCTTCGGTTGCTATATCTGTTGAAGTAGGAAGGGCAAAAGCCTGATCAATGAAATGCTTTATGAATACTGCCAGTTTCTCGTTTAACAGCGCCTTGGCGGCACAACATTCATCAACTTCTAGCAACTTGATCACTTCTACTATTGATTCGCTAGCGGAGGTCTCCGTGCAAGGAATGTATCGCAGCGCAGATGACAGGAATGACGTGTAATCTAAGCCGATCAAATCTGCTAACAATGAGCCTAATGACTTTATTCCGTTGATGCTAAACAGCACTCCAAATGGAACGAAAACCTTATCTCCTGAGACTATTGGTTCCTCGACTTTAGCGCCTTCATAGACCTCGATGAAAAATATTCGGGCTATTGAGTCTGGTCCGATAACTAGCAGGGAGTCTTCGCAAGTATCGATGGAGGCGCCAGCTTCATTTAGCGTGCTTATGAGGTAGTCGATGGAATCCAGATCTCTAACTGGCAGAATTACGATACGTTTTGAACCTCTTCTAAACCGGAGTTCCTCGACTCTTATCCCTCGTTTCAATCGTAAATTTACGATGTTGAGGATCCTTTTTACAAGTGGTAAGGCGCTTACGTGGTAGACGAGCAAGCCTCTATACTGAGTGGTTCCGATTCTGAGTCGGAGCAAGCCGTCGAAAATGAGGCGAGGTAAATTACCTAGTTGCTCAACTGGGATAGCTATCAAGTCGTCTGAGACATGGAAGTAGAAAGCCTCTCTTGGAGTGTAATATCTGACGGCAATGTTGTACGCAGCCTCCTTATTTCTAAGCTGATAAAGCTGGCTACCTAGAACGGAATAGTAATTTTCGCCAATTTTTAGAATTAGCCACTTAGGCGCAAGTATTGTTGTAGTATCTAAGGAAATAGATGCCGTTGGTCTCCACCTCCCGTGATCGTCAAGATATAGACCGGGCTTTGGAATCTGCACTATGGATACCGGACGGTCTGAAAATCGATATTTGAAAAACCTTTCAAGATCCATCACATAGTCATCGAGGGAGTAGACACTCAATCCCATTGATCTGCAGTATTCTATGAAACGTTTTCTTAACGTTAAAGTGGGAAAACGAAAAATTGTTGATTCCTCGGATATTTCAGGAGTTCCGCCAAATTCCGAACAAGCTCTAGCAAGCAACCATTTCTCGTCGGGAGTGAGCTTCCAAATCGCAGAAAATACGTTAAAGTAGATTTCGAGTATTTGAGCGCCTCTTTTGACGGCTCGGTTAAACAGGTTTATGCTCAAGGTTCCCGACCCGTACGTCCTTCCAGACTTCTCAATCCTACGTACGGCCAAAAGTGTTAAAACGCTTATTAATTTGTAGCTATAGACATATTTATCTGTGGCATGGCCACGCAGGTGCCTAGAGTAGTGGAGCAGGTGGCAGACGAAATCCTTGGGCATCAATTAGGTAATCAAATCTTTCGGGACACGCCGTTAAATAGGTTGGTTAGAAGGCTTGTGGCAGAAGCTATCTATGACAGTAGTAGGCGAACCGAGCCTGCGCTAACGGCATGCCTTCTTCCAGAAGATCTCGCAACAGCTACAAGAAAGATGGAGGAAACTTATAGGAATGCGACATCTTTCTATCAGGTGGAGTTCTATGTCAGAACATCGGATCCCGAAGCTTGTATTTTGGAGTTAGTTTTGAAATTCTTATATATGCGTTCGGATAGCGATGAGCCCGCCGCCCGCGAGCGATCATTACAGGTGACTTTAGCTCAGCTTTTGAAGTCTCACATTGTAAAGTTTGAAGAGCCCGTTGAGGAAGATAAGAAGCTGGTCCTAACCGCTTCTGCAAGGCATGCCACAGAGTTAGGGGTTTGGAAGGTTACTTTTATAGTAGTTAATGGTTCAAAGCTGCCGAAGTCGCAAACAGGTAGACATCACCCTAAGACTATCTGGGATAGGACGTTTTACTGTGTGAGGGGGCTGATTACCGTTAGAAACGGCGAGTTCATCCCGCCAGAGTCTGAGGAACACAGAGAGCTTGAAAGGGAAGCCGAAAAGAGGGGGAAGTTCGAATGGCAATGCCACTGTATTAATTGCACCTTGGTTACATCAAAACTTCACAGTAACCCGGTTCTGTTCTTCACACAGCTGATCGCTATTTGGAGGAGGCAGTACAAAGCAGAAGAAGTAGATTATGAGTCCGAATTGAAGGCTAGAAAAGACCTCCCACAGGAATTAAAAGACATCTTATTCAAAGTAATAGGCGCGACTGGGTTCAAAAAGTTAAGGCGTTTTCAGCTAACGGCGTTAATAGAGGTTGCCAAAAAGCTGTGGCAAGGTAAGGGAGGCGCGGTTGCCGTAAAGGCTCCTACAGGTCTTGGGAAAAGCGCAGTATACTATATGGCAGCAGGTCTGGCGGCCCTAATCGAAGACCTGAAAGGCAGAGGAGCTGGCACTAAAGCAATATTCTTCTTCCCGACAAGAGCCCTTAATGCCCAGCAGTTCACCCAAATCATCGAATACCTTTACAGGCTAAACCAAGAAGTAGGTGCTCCTGAAGATAAGCCGAAATTCACCGTGGGCTTATACATGGGGGTTGGCGAAGATTTGGAAACCGCCATAAGACCACTAAGTCCAACTCAGGTGAAAGATGGCGATCCGCTCCCGCCCCATCTTATCGGAGCTTGTCCTAAATGTAAAGGCAGTGAGTTTATCGTACGGAAAGAAGGTCCAAACAGGATAATTCCAGTCTGTAAGAATGATAATTGCGGCTACGCTTTGCGTTTTGTTTACCTTACAAACGACGAGACTAGAAGCTATTGCCCAACGATAGTAATAGCCACGCCTGACATGCTCCTGAGCTATCACCTTCCTAGATCTGACCTGCCACACGCGTTAGTCGGGGCGCCATCTAGGAGGTGCAATAATTGCGGGGCGTGGTTCCCACTAAGCTATCAAGCAGCTAGGTGCATGTTCTGCGGCGGTGAGCTTTCCAAGAAAGTTTTCCAATCTGCGCCATCGATTATAGTATTCGATGAATATCACGTGCTTACGGGTCTTCAGGGTAACCTGACCGCCCATTTGCTAGGAGCTTTAGAGAGGCTTATGCAACTGTATGGATTCGGTAGACCCGTATATATAGCAGCGACCGCGACGGCGGGAAGGGGCGAGGAAGAATTACTGGGGCAAATTTTCGGAACAAGAAGAGGTGAGGTATCGTTTGTTCCCAACGACGGTGAATGGGGCGCATACTTCAAACGAGAAGAGAACCCGTCTCAGTTGATATTGATCGTAGATCCAGTATGGGCTACTGTCAAGAAGACTGTGTCTTGGTGGGCAGTCAACTACTGTGACTTGTTTAGGCAAACCCTTGAAGGAATCAACGATCCTCGGGAAGCCGAACGGTTTAAGAGGCTTTTCAAGACGATGGCAATCTATGTGCTCTCCAAAATGGAAGGAAGTAGCATAGATGGGTACATTCCCGATCTAGCGAGGAGTCACAGAAATATCTCAACAATTAACGTAAGGTTTGCCCATGGGGACCTTCAACCTGCCGAGATCATCGAGATAAACAAGCAGTTGAAAGATGCCGTTTTAGATGTTTTCATAACGACCTTGCTCTATGCGTATGGTGTACACTTCCCAACATTAAACGTGATAACCTTCTATGGGACGCCGAAAAGCTTCATAGAGCTGACCCAAGTACTTGGGAGAGTTGGTAGAGAGATCTCACCAGAAAGAGGTGATTATGCTCTGGTAAGCCTATTGCTGTATCCGCAGACTCCTAGAGATAGGAGAGTGTTCAGGTACGCTAGGCGAATATTCGAATCGATGGAGGAACAATTAAGAGAAGAGCCCATGCCGCTTAATGCCCTAAATCCAGAGGCTGTATCGCTGTCTATGCCAAACGCTGTGGCAATGCTTCTAATAGGCTTGTTGATAACCAAAATCACAGATCTAGTCAAGGCATTTAAATACCGTATAGGCGATCCTCTACGTACGCCAGTTCTAAAGTCCCTGCTTAGATCCCGTCAGAACTTAGATAAGCTGGAAAGCGAAATAATAGAAGCTTATGTCAAAAGGTATGACGGAATAGGATTTAAGAAAGAGGAGTTGGACGCCGCAAGACAGCGGGCTTTAACAGAGCTATACAGGTTTCTGAGAAAAGTTGACCAAGTAGGCAATCTACGGCTTTCCACATTGGTGAATGAAGATGGGATAGCCACCTTAAGAGGTAAGGAGGACACCGTCGCGTTCAAATTGCCACCTCTACCGGAATGGGTTTTGACTACGGCGGAGGTGAGCTAGTTGCCACGCCGCAGAGTTAGGATAAGACCGATGAGCTTTAATCGGACGAGATATCAAACGATCTTATCAAACTTTAAGGGAGCTACGACAGGCGCCTTTGGTCTAACGTGGGAAGTAACAGACATATCTCCTTCAAGTTCAAGCCCTTTAAGCGCTGAAGAGATTAATTATCTAAGAAAAATCGTGTATGAGCGGACTTCGGCGAGGTCTGCTGGATCCTCGGAGTTAAGTGAGGAGCTAGAAAAGAGATTGAAGCAACTAGGTGAGGTGGTCAAAGGTGATGCAAGAGCGCTAAGCAGACTTGAGCCAATTATTCCTGGCAGCGCTGAAGCAGCTTTGTACCCGTTACTTTTTAGGTGCACGAACCCCAACTGTGGCGCTTTGTATCTTTTCACTTATCAGACGTTACCGCTAGATGAACCGAAATGCAAGTTATGCGGAGGGGATCTAACTCAAGAGCAGGTAATCTTTGTTTGCCCGGTATGTGGTGAAAGGAAAATCCCAGTCCCCGATAAGTACAATGTTGACGAGAATAGCGGATTGCTTTATGATGAAAAAGGGAGACCCATCAGATTCTTGAAGGATGTCGCGTCGCTATCGAACTCCAAGTGGAAATATGGGGACGAGGAAGAAAGACCTGTTCAGAAATATTGCTACTGCGGCCAAGCTGGAGAGAAGCCAAAGAGAATGCAGTTAAAGCCTGCCACCCAAACCTATTACAGGGCGGAAGTTGTCACTGCTGTGAGATGCGGACGATACGAATTGAGCAAGACGAGTTTGGAGCAGATTGTCAGGGATCGCGAACTAGTACGTGAAGCGTCTGGCGAAGAGTTGGATAAGGTGAAAGCCTGGAGAAGGTTTGACAACGTATATAGAATCGGCCAAGTAACTAGGATCTTAGCAACGTATGGCTACAGACCTCTTGATGCTAGAGGTAAAGTAAGGTTCTTTACAAGAGCCCATGGAAAGCAGGCGTTCTACGTGACCAAGGACTCGGGTACCGGCATGGTTATAACGCTGAACAAGGAGAAATTGCTCGGCGCAATTGCCGACGATGTGAAACCGCCAACCAAGGCAGACTACGAATCTGCGATAAATGATCCCAAAACGGCCGCGGCTGCCTTCCGCCTGCTGCATTCTGTATTGCATTCACTAATGTATCAGGCGCCCTTAGAGGCAGGTGTGGAGCCTGCAGCAGTCGAGGGCAAAGTTTGGCTTAAAGAGTGTGCGGTCATACTTTACGAAGCTGGGAGCAAAGGATCTGGATGGGTAGACTATATTTTGAATCACCGCTTTCTTAATTGGGTTAGTAACGCCATAGTCCACGTCTTAGAATGTAGATACAATTGCGAAGATGGATGCATAGGGTGCTTGTTCCTGCGCGACCAGTTATGCCATCCGTTTATCGAGGAGAACGTAGAAAGAGTGGTCATTGGAGAAAGGTTCAAGCCAAATGAATTACTCAGCCGGAGGCTCTTCTTAAAATTCTGGGGTGCTCTATGAGCGCCCGAGGGAGCAACATAGCCCTATTGAAGGAGAGGCTTCTAAACCTGTTGAAAGCCGTAAATGAGATCTCGGTAAGTCGGGCAGCGGAATTACTTAACGAGAGAAAGCTGAAAGTTATGGAAGCAGCATTTCTCTTATGCAAAGAGGGGTATGCATCTTTGCGCGATGAACCCGGAGATATGGTAATCTCGCTAGAGTCCATTCTGGTCTCTAGTCATAGAGCGCGAATAACGGTGGAAGCGCCGGCAATAACTGTTGTAACTGCGCCCCCGAACATATTACAGGAGCTTTACAGGTCGAACGTAACGTTCGTAGACACTATAACGGTCTTCAGGACACTAATAACCGAAGCCGAGTGGGAGATCTTCGCTTGCTTTCCCTTCCTCCAGCCAACTTGCATAAGCTCACTAGAACCTGAGCTTTATCATGCATGTGGAAGGGGGGTTAGATTCAAGTTACTAACAAGACCGGCGAATGAGAAGGCGTCCAAGGCGATCAGCATGCTCACCAGCATCTATCGGGCAAATCCCGATCTTATGTTGATCCGTTATTTTAAACCAGATGATCCGAGGTCGCAGCTACACGCTAAACTATTGATCTGTGACAGAGAAAAAGCTTACATAGGCTCAGCAAACCTTAATTCACGGTCGGTTTGCTCGAACTTCGAGTTGGGAGTGGTCGTAAGAGATAAGCAGATCGTTGATAGCTTGGTGAAGATACTTGACAAAGTGTGGGAAAACGCTGAGGTCTCGTCAACATAGGTTTGGCGCATCAAAGAATGAGCGCTTATTGGACGAAGTTAGATTGAAAATACTAGAATGGTTTATGGAGAATGGTAGGCATGACCTTCCATGGCGGAAGGGCAAATTAACGCAATTTCAATACTTACTGACGGAGAAGCTGTTACAGCAGACTACGGTGACGCATGTGCTGAAAATCTACCATAGCTTCATGAAAAAATACGGTGAACCCTACGCCTTGGCTGAAGCAAGTAAAAAAGAGTTAGCAAGCATGCTGAAGCCCTTAGGCTTCTATAATTTTCGGGCGGATGAGTTTATCAAGATAGCGAAAGAGATTGTAGAGAAGTTTGAAGGCAAGGTGCCAGAAGATTTAGAAAGCTTGAAGTCTTTGCCGGGTATAGGAGACTATACCGCTAAGTCCGTCTTAATAGCAGCATGTGGGGAAAAGTTAGTGGCAGTAGATGAAAATCTCAAAAGACTTGGAGGCAGGTTCTTCTTCGGAGTCGAAAAGGCGTCAAGAAAGCAGGTAAGGGAACTTGAGGAAAAGTTTCTGGAAATGATGGGGGATAGCGATCCGCGGGAATTTAACTGGGCGCTCCTCGATTTTTCATGGGCCGTCTGTAAGAAAAATCCGGTATGCGAGGAATGCCCTATTCGGCGCTACTGCCGCTACTATAGTACAAGAGGTTCTCCGCGGTCTTAGCGTTCAAGACCTTAAGCCCTCCCCTAGAGTCTTCTTCTATTTTCGCTCGCGAGATGCTCCTTGCGATAGCCCTAGCCATAGGCGTTGGCACGGCGTCGCCGGCCAGCCTATACTTGCGCTTAAGCGAGTATTCGAGGCCAATTATCGCCTCCTCTATCTTCCGTGGAAGCGCCTGCAGCCTAATGCACTCAATATAGGAGAACCTCCTATACTCGGATTCTGGCGCCGTAAGCACCCACTTACCATACCTAACCATCTTTAGCGGCGGCGAGCTAGGGTGGAGCGGGACATGCCTGTCCCAGGCGGGAATCGCTAGGCTCGGCTCATGCCAGTCCCGCCTCCTATTTCTCGAAAGGTAAAAGGCGTTGAAGGACGACCAACACACGTCTCGTTTATCAGGTTCAGGCATACCTTTTAGTGCGTCCTTAATTGTTTTGCGGCGTGAGCGGCCTTGAGGGATTCGGTACTCAACGTAGAGGTCTTTCCTAAATCCGACTATGATTAGCCGCTTCCGCTCTTGGGCGACGCCGAAGTCAAGGGCGTTCAGCCGGTATGCGACTACGTTATAGCCAGCTCTATCGAAAGCTCTCACTGCCCGGCGGAAAAACTTTCCACGATAAAGGTGAACCATCCCCAATACATTCTCGAACACGAAGCAGGCGGGCTGCACTTTACGCAGAGCCCGAGCGACTTGGAGGTAAAGCTTGTTCCTCGGGTCGCCCTCATCCCTCTTCCCGAAGAAGCTATAGCCTTGGCAGGGCGGCCCAGCCAATATGACGTCGCAATCAGGGAACCTGTGAACTTTTTCAACCCTCTCTATGAATGGTTCTACCCCAATGGCCTTGGAATAGGCGAGGGCTGCCGCCCTATCGGAGTCAATCGCCCACTCGATGGGAAATTTCTCATCTTTAAACCCATAGTCGAGACCACCTACCCCGGAGAAGAGCGACCCGCATGCTAGCCGCCCCCTCATATCAGGCTTACTAGTAATTCGGCGGGCCTATATCTTTTCCTAATCTATGCTTAACGAGCTTCTGAAAATTCTTAGCAGCTGCCGAAGAAAATTTAACCACCTAGATCGACGATATTCATGGAGGTGACGGTTTTTGGTAGGTCAAGAAGAAATCGCGAGAGTGCCTAAAGGAATGCGACTGGAGGAGTACTATCAGAGAATTTATAGTTGGCACAAGAGAAATGCAGAAAGGATCTTCAGTAAGTTAAGCGGCCGACCCCGCGATGACCCCTATATCCAATGCTATTTTGAGCTAGTTCGCGCAATGCCTCACCCAGATCATGCAACGCCAGGGGACATCGCCTTCATATGCCATGAAGTTATAGCTGGGCTTATGGAATGGGCTTATCATGAACGCGATGAGTATGGCGTCAAGATAGCTGCTTACGCCCACTACATACTAAACACCTTCTTCGATGGCTTTGGCGGAGAGAAAACAAAGCAAATGATAAGGAGTTCAAGGCTACACCCGGATTACAAAATGTCTACATGCATGGATAGGCTTAGGCAGAAGTAGAAAGTAAAGTGAGCGTAGCTAATATCCCGAATTTAATGAATCTAGAAGAGAAAATAGTTATTGCTCGTTGGAGGATTGCCCCCTCGTTAGAAGATCCTTTCCGACGCTAGCGTTGTCTGCTAACTTGTTCACCGAGACGATTTTAAGTGCGTGGTCTTTATGGATGCGCCTCCATCTAGGTAATAGTCTCGCAACATAAGCTACGTCGCTCCCTATTATGTTCTTTAGCCTTTCTAAGTCTATGTCCTCAACTCTGAAGGCGAATGTGTTCTGACCCATCTGGGTTAAGAACACTTCATCGACTTCAGAAAGCCTTTAGGTTGTTATGAATACGGGCTGGATCTCTCTACATTCCTCGAAGCCTATCTGCTGGCAGGAGGCTTTTCCCACGATTCTCTCATCATCCGGTCTGATCACTCCGTCTCTGACCAGCTTTTCATCATAATTTGAGATTGGTCTGCGGAGAGGGTTAAACTCGACTTGGAGGAGGACGGGCTTTCCGCTCTTTGGGCGCTCGATGTAGAGGTATTCCCCTTGATAGACGGAGGCATAGACAAGCTCATACTGAGTTGGTGAACACCTTATAGCGGACCACAACCAGTTATAAATCTCCGAGACAGACCCTCGTGCAGGAGGGATAGCGATGAAGATTGGAAACGCCCTAGTTTTGGCGGTTATCTTTCTTATAATAGGTCTTGCTGTCGGTCCCCTGATCTTTCCGAGAACCGAGACAATAACGAAGACTATGGTCGAGACCTCGACCGCCTACGCCACCACAGCTCTTACTAAGACGGTTACGGCAACTGAAACCACCGCGACCACCAAGACCGTTAAGACGGTTGAGACAGTAACCCATCCAGCTGGGGCTACCACCGTAACCATGACCAAGACCGTTACCCTAGACCAAGTGAGGGGGTATGCTTCTCCGCTACAGAAGACTGTGAAAGCATTCTAATCGGCTTAATCAAGAATGATAGGAAGAGCATTCACGTGATGATCTACAGCTTTACCCTAGACAAGCTCTCCAAAGCCCTGATAGAGACCAAGAACAGGGGAGTGGACGTCAAAGTGGTTATCGAGCGGGAGAACGCGTATGGGAGGGGCAGCGAATACCAAAAGCTACTCGAGACCGGCGTAGAAGTCAAGCTCGACGGAAACCCAAGCCTAATGCATCATAAGGTGATGATCGTGGATGGAAGGATAGTCGTCACCGGAAGCTATAACTGGAGCTGGAGCGCAGAAAACAAGAACGACGAGAACCTTGTGATCATAGACGATGCCGAGACCGCGTCCCTCTATGAAGAAGAGTTCCAGAGGGTTTGGGGCCAAGCGAGCTAGCCTTGAAAACTAATATTTCTTGTTGGGGTTTGATTTAGTGGATGGGGCGCATCAAACCGAGGCGTTCTAAATCGAGGCGCGTCGAGGAGCCGCCGATAATCGCGTTCTTCGACGAGGAGGGAGATGTCGCGGAGCTCATCGTGAAGGGGTGGAGGTTCAAGGTTCCCGAGGTGCCGATAAGGCTGCTGAGAGACGTGAAGCTCAAGGAGATACCGGAAGGGGCTTATGTAGTCCCAATCGAGAGGGTTGAAGGGGACATAGTCTACACTATCGACCTCTGCAGCTTCGGCTTCTGTGAGGTCTATCTCTATAGGGATCGCGCCTGCCTAGAGGTGATGAGCCGCGGCAAGGGCTGGGAATTCGAGATAGGGATCAAACCTTTCATGAATATGTTCGTGAAGAGCTTGAAGGCGGTGGGGAATGAGACCAAGCTGATCAAGAACATAGAACACGACGTCGATGGAGACTACCATTTCGTATACTTCACGGTTCCGCTTAACCCGGAGATGACCATCGGGCAGGCGATAGACATGCTCAAACGGCTATTCAATAGAATTGACGAGGAGATGGAGAAAAAGATAGCCGAGTTCTACGAGGAGAGGCTCGCGGCATGGAGGAGATACTTTAGAGCGAAGAGGGCTCAAGCCAAAAGAAGAGCCCGTAGAGGCGGTAGAAGGTGATCCGACTTTCGCATCTAATCTCTAAACGGCTGCTCGTCTCTAGGCTAAAGTATTCGGCGATCATAATGGCCGCTCTTATAGCACTATTCATAATAGGTTCTCTGGCCCCTCTACCCGAGGAAGAGGGGAGGCAGATAGAAGAAAGGAGTCGCGAATACGGATAGCAGGCTTAAGACCGCGAAAAGGCTCTAAGAGTACGGCTTAGAATTGATCCGATAATCCGGAATAAGCACCAGGCGGGAAGACTAACGCAATCTCGTGGGGTCGATCTTCAACGAGAGCGGCCTCCAGCCAGCTAGGATGACCCTGGGCGCCCTCCGAGGCCGGAAGAAAACCATGGCCTTCGCAAAGGATGTGTCGGCTGTATCATTTGTGATGGGTCTCGTTATGGCTCAGCGTAGCTTTTTCACGGCAATTATTCGAGGGGCTTCTATAAGGAATTCAACTGCTAGAGATGCTAGAAGGCTCAGCCTACGGCTCCAAGTCCTTTTATCCTTCCAGCGGACAGGGAGC
>Ga0180301_10002694_pt1 | contig 13972 bp, 17 predicted proteins | sample GuaBasSediGuay16_FD_121797 | JGI IMG/M metagenome (GOLD analysis project Ga0180301, IMG submission 121797) | Subseafloor sediment microbial communities from Guaymas Basin, Gulf of California, Mexico - Guay16, Core 4569-2, 12-15 cm | ecosystem: Environmental > Aquatic > Marine > Hydrothermal...
AACATTAAAGTGTATCAAGGAACATTATCTGTTTAAGTCAGGATGTGCGGAGCCCCGTTCCCCGCGAATGCTCTCTGATGAAGTCTGGCTCATAAAGCCAGACGGAACAGGAGAACTCCCCAAGGTGCTTGAATGTTATTATTTATTCCCTAAACCACCTCGAGGAGAGAACTGTGCTTGTAGGATAATCTAACAGGATAAAAGTTGCAGTTTTAACAAGTTATAGAATGGAAGCAAACATTCTGTAAATGCATTTAACTAGGAGTTTCCTGTAGGACATTTCGCCTGAGGTTAAGGGTAGCAAATATTGTCTTATTTTGGGATCTTTTTCAAGGAGCCTTAAACTTAGGGATAAATTATTGTAAAAAATTCTGCTGAAGAGTAAGCCTGCCTTCAAATTATCTCCGAACCTCTTTTTGCATGAAAGCCAGTACCTATGGAGGAAATCTCTTCCATATTTTTCTTCTTCAATGGATTCCTTTACGGTGTTGGCTGCAATCTCGCCGCTTAGCATTGCATAGTATATTCCTTCACCCGTCCATGGGTCCACGAACCCTGCTGCATCGCCGCATAGAAGAACGTGGTCCGTGTATATTGATGGGTTACTCCAGTTTATCCTCAGGGGGATTAGATGAGCATTGAAGCGTATATTTAGTGTGGGTAAGGGGTGGGGAAGAGAGCTTAGAAAATATTGGAACTGTCTTCTCGGGTGAGGGAACCTGGGTAGCCAGCCAGCCAACCCTAAGCTAATCGAGTTTCCTTTCGGGAAAACCCATCCATAGCCGGTATAAGTATGGTTGAAATAGACTTCAACAGCAGTATCGTCTAAATCTGGGTTGAAAACTTTTCGGGGTAAAGTTGTCTCAAAGGCTAGTAGTACTTCGTTGGGCCGCCACCTTTCCCTTAAGCCGCTAAGTTTAGCTACACTGCTGTTGACTCCGTCTGCACCTATGATCAATTTAGAGCAAAAGATTTTACCCCTATTGGTGGCGACCTTCACCCCTCCATCATATATCCTTAATCCCTTTACCCTCTCATTTTCAGCTAACATGCAACCACTCTCTACAGCTTTCTCCACAAGGTAAGCATCGAACCTGCTTCTCTCAACTGTCGTGACGATGGGTTTTCCAAACGATTGCACGATGTTCTTGTCTCCTATAAAGACCTTTATTTTAAAGCATTCTCTTTCAACAAGTTCCCCGTTGAAGAGATTCCTTTTCTTCAGAAACTCAACGCTTTTCGGAGTCAATCCCCCTGCACACGGCTTATACCGAGGAATCTTTTCCTTCTCTATAAGCAGTACATTCAATCCCAGCTTTGTAGCAGTATACGATGCTATACAGCCTGAAGGCCCAGCACCAACCACAATCACATCATACAGCTCATTCATACGATTCATCTCATCTAGGGCACAGCGGTAAGGTGGTATTTTCATTACGTTAGCAATATCATTATCATTGACAACTTAATATTTAGAAATATTTATAGCATAATGGATTCTGTTCGGACTTTTCGTTAGGCTGAGAGTCTAATGTGAATGTTAATGGACTGCCAGAGCCTGTTCTTCCAGATTGAGAGAAGAATGTTCATTAAATACATGAAAGGCGATAAGCATACCAGTGCCGGGTTGCTGAAGAAGTAATAAGGAGAAAAAGCTATTAAGTTCTTTTGATCTTTAGTTATTTGGTGATTTAGGTGGGTAGTATTAAGGTGTATATTTCGGAGGAAGTTGAGAAGAAGTTTAGGAAGCTAGCTATGGAGTTATATGGATACGGTAGAGGGGCTTTAAGTATAGCTGCTGAAAAAGCGTTAAATGAATGGGTTACTAAAGTTTCAGAAGCTATAGAGGTTGTTGGCTTATTAGATGATCCCGTTGAAGCCATCTATGGAATGCTTAGCCATGTTAAGAAGAGTGGTGTTGAACTTCAACATGAAGCTAAAGAGATTAGAGCTGAGAAAAACTTGGGGTAGCATATGTTCGTAGATTCCAGTATTTTCCTAGAGGTTGAACTAGCCCAGGAACACGGTGAAGCCTCTAAGAGATTCCTTAAAAGGGTTCAGAAAGGCGAGTTAAACGCCTATACCACTAATTTCCACTTGGATAACATAGTTATCGTCATGGAGAGATACGGGAGGTCTTGGAGAGACATAGCAGTTTTTCTAACCTCCCTGCTACAGTACAAGGGCTTATCCATATACCCTTTAACTATTTACGATAGAATAAAAGCTACAGAAATTATGCGAGAGGAAAATCTGGACTTTGACGACGCGTTAGCCGCCTACGTTATGAAGAAACTCGGCCTGAAGGTTATCGTTTCATACGACACTGATTTCGATAAAGTCAGCTGGATAAAGAGAAAGACTCCGGAGGATCTAGAAGACCCCACTAAGACCCTATTTCAGCGACCCGCTTGTTAATATTATAGTCTCCAGCATTATTTCTCTAGTAAGTTGTGGATATCAGTATTTTTAATCATAAATCACTACAATAGCTGTTGGTTGGCTACTCTCATATCCCCTATTTTCATAATATCAGCTAAACGAAAAATATTTATACAGTAAATATATATATATTCTTGTGATAAAAATGTCACAGTGTAACAGTTATCTTATTAAAACTTTACTAATAGTACTGTTGTTCTCGACAAATATACTTATACTGGTTTCTGCAGAGCTGGCATTTGCTGAAGATGAAGACTACGGATACGGCAGATTTTCTGTGGCCTATGCTTATGTCAGCGGATGGTATGATCCATCGGAACCCATCATATACTATAACTGTCACCATGAAGCAGGCTATTGGGTAGATCCAAATTATCCTTATGGAGGATATCTACGCGTAACAGTATATCCGGGTGAAGGTAATACAGGCTATCCGGCTTATACTTACACTACAGTATATTTATATGATGCCTTTGGTAATGAATTTAAAGACTCACAAGCCCGCGCCATGTTACCGTGAAAACATGGCGAATATATATCTAAGAATAAGATTTAGGATAAGTGGAAGACGGGTTCTTGCATTAGTTCTTTTAGTATCCTGCTTATCCTTTTTTCTCTTCTTGTCACCGATATCCAGCCGCTATACCGTTCATGCACAACCTGCTTGGCTTAAGAAAGGCGTCTATGCGGTTTACAGATTTAAGTGTGCTTATGCTCTTAAAGGTTGGGAGACTAGTTGGTGGGAGCTTGAAAGCCTAGGCAGTGGATACTACAGGTGGGAAGTAATTGAGGTTAAGGGTAGATTAGCCACCTTAAACGTAACCCTTTCAACTGAAAAATTTACTAAAAGTATTATAGTAACCTTGGACACCGAGACCATGGATTTAATAGAGGATGGAAAAACTTGGGGTAAGGCTTGGTTCTGGATCGACGTAACCAGGTTCCCGGCACCGCCATCAGCTACTAAAGTCTTTGGAAACATAACTCTCGTTGCTCGGTGGTTTAACGTGTCATTGAAAAATACAACCGTTTCAAGGATATATAGTATAACGAAGGAAAGCTCCCTCAAACCCGTTAAAACAGGGCTTGGACTCGTAGACAAAGTCATCACCGTTAGAGGCTTTAGCAATTTAACTAGACTTCAACTCAGGATAGATGAGGTATTGCATCAGATGATAAGTATAGGCGGGATTACCTTAAGTTTAAGCTGGTGTTATGAAGCTAGGTATGGTCTATTAGTAGCTGGAGAATATATTGATGATATTTTAACGCAGAAATTTAATGTCGTCTTCTTCAAGGATATGTCAGGTGCAGGCGAGTTGACATACTGGATGTATTTAGAGGACACTAACCTTAAAATTGAGGTGGTTAAAAGTGTAAATACTACTTCAATATTCGAAGAATATTTCATCCCCTTACTCTTAGGTATCCTAGCCATAATATTCGCGGTGGCTTTTATAGTAGGTAGGAGAGGTGGCAGGTTTTGAAGACCCTGACTTTTATTAAGTGGGAGTTTAAGTCCCTCACCAGGCTCAGGGTCATCTTACCCTTAGTGGCTTTCATGTTTTTCACGTCATATTTGGGAGGTGAACTTAGTGGAGTAGTTTTTGTTTCTGGTGAAAATGTCCGTCTCGAAAACTTGGCCAGTATGCTCGGTAAAACGGGGGTAGTATCCATTGAAGGGATATACCTGGCTTTGGCGTTTTTCTCAGCGATCTTAGTGCCGTTTTCCCTTACAGAGGAACTCAATACAGGTATACTCAAGTATTATCTTTCGTTACCTATAAGCCGGTTTAAGGTTTTCTTAGCCAAGTTTCTGGCATGCTATATAGTGCTAAACCTAACCAGCTTGACCGCTGTCTACTATAAAATGTTCATGACGGATCCAAGAAACTTTTTCCGGTTTTTAGCTGTCTCGCCCTTCTACATGCTTCAGCCGTGTTTGATGATTCTTCTAGCAACTTTGTTTACATTCTCTGTCTCACTGTATTTTTCGGTGGTTTCGGTGAAAGCATGGCATGCGTCGCTTTACTCGCTATTCACGCTTTACTCCTTTTATACGGTTAGGCTTGTGAATCCAAGGCTCCGCTGGTACCTGCCTCCATACATGTTCTTTCCCGCTTCCACAAGTATGACAGGTATTTTCTATATCATGTTTTTCTCCGTGTTTTTAACGCTCTCCTCCTGCTATATTTTTGTTAGAAGACTAGAGGTGGCATAAGTGAATCCCGTTTCCAAATTGGGGCTCGTGTTGATTACAGCGGCTTTATCTGCTTTAGCTGGCAACATTTTCACACTCCAGGGACCGGGCTTGACCATTACTTATTCAACTGGACGAAGCTTAGGGCCCCAGAAACTCAGCGGCATATATCTTTTCCTCAAGTCATACGAATACAGGGTTACTATAAGTTGCGACGGTAAAGCCCTTTTTATGGTTTTAAGACTAGAGGATCTACTGTCTTCGGCTGGCAACCTCGAGGAAAAAGCCTTAATAAAGAAGGTTGTAGAGGGTTGGAGCGAGGTTTCCTTTAGACCTGAAAGAAGAGGCGCGTATGCGCTATTGGTTAAAAACTTAGAGGAGAGCAGGTTGTCGGCGAGCTTTGCGGTGTTCACAACCAAGGTTCTTGAAGTAGACTTCTTGATGGATACTATGGTGGCGATCACTATAGGAGTCTTTTTAGTGGTAATCGGCTTGACTCTAAACGCGGTATCTCAGCGGAGGCTGAGAAAATGATAATTGAATGCCGAAACCTATCCAAAAATTATGGTAGAACCGCCGCTTTAAATGATATCACCTTGACAATAGGGGAGGGCGTGACCGGGCTTATAGGACCTAACGGTGCTGGTAAGAGTACATTAATAAAAATAATTTTGGGTTTGATGAAACCTAGCCGAGGGACTGTAAGGGTCTTCGGGCTCGACCCTTGGGTTTATGGCGAAAGGGTAAGGAAAAGAATAGGAGTTTTACACGAGAAACCTGTTTTCCCCAGCTGGGTAACCGGTTACGAGCTCCTCAAGTTTACTGGTAGGCTCCGTGGATTAAGGAACTTGGAGGAGGAGATAGAGGAGGCGCTTAAGCATGTGGGGTTGTGGAATGTGAGAGACAAGAGGATAGGTGAATACTCTGCAGGTATGGTTCAAAGACTTGGAATAGCCCAAGCGATACTAGGTTACCCTGAACTTGTGATTCTGGATGAACCTACAGCGAATCTAGATCCGGAGGCAAGAAAAGAGGTTATCGAGTTAATTAAGAAGATTAAAGAGGAGAAGGGGTCTTCATTCCTCATATCAACCCATATACTCTCCGAGCTCGAGGAAGTATGTGAATATGTAATCATATTAGAAGAGGGGGAAGTCCTGGACCGCGGTGCCTTAAGGGAATTGGCTTCAAAATACTATGCCTATAGCCTAACAGTTAGAGCTAGCAATCCTTTAGGGCTTATAGAGGTTCTGAAAAATCTGGACTATGTCAAGGATCTAGCTTTAAAAGGGGATGAAGTAACTTTGTCTACCTCGAATCCCGAGCTACTAGCTGACACTCTCAGTAAATATGGAGATGAAGTGGGGATAGTTTTCGTGAAAGAGAACCCTAGGCTTCTAGAGAGAATATACTTAAAAGCCACAGGAAAAAGAACTATTTTTAACTTTCAATAAGACTAGAAGCTGAGGGACTATTTGCTTATTTGGGTACTTGTGTAATTTTGGGAGCCATAATAACTTTTCAATATTTTGAAAACTTTAGGCTTATATGCTAGAGTGTCAATATAAGAATCTTGGGGCCGATGAGCTGATGAGCCGTAGGCCGGGGGATGAGGCAACCCCCAGATTCGCCGATGGCTCTGGAGATAAAGCGACGCTCTGGAGCCGTAGGTGGGTCAAAGGGTGCCTAAAAGGTGGGATGAACCCGTGCATGGTATTTCGGGTATTTTCGTTACTTTGGTAACCATGCACGGGCAACCACTGAGAAATAATAGTTCCCTCATAGCATTGGAGGAAGAATAAATGCTATCAAGGCCTGCATGCTTTAAAACTTCCTGACAACGTATACTTTGAACTCCGCATTTATTGGTATAAGATCCTCCCTTTCAATCAATTTGCAGAATGCTGGATATCTCTTCACATGTTTTTCGCTCGTGTTTAATGTAATTTTAAGCGGTAGACTTATAATGTTATGGTATACTTTTTATATGGTGTATACTTTGTCTACCACGATAAAGATTTCCAGAGAGACGAAGGAGCTGTTAACTGATGTGTTGATAAGGTTGGAGGGTGAGTTGGGGAGGCGTTTAAGCTATGATGATGTTATTAGAATTCTCATAAAGAGGAGTAGAGTACGAGACTCTAGGTTGTTGCTGAGGCTTGTGGAGATGAAGGTTTCAGGGAAGTTGGTTGAGAAGGCTCGTAAGCTGTTAGAGGAGGAGACTGCACTTGAGGAAGAGATGTTTAGAAGGAGATATCGTACTAGATACGAGCATACTGGTTGAAATAGTATTTGCTACAGAAAAAGGTAAAGAGCTGGCGAAGCTGATAATAGATGAAGTTATCACACCTTATACGACAACGCTAAATGTTACGGAGGCTATCTACGTGATGTGTCGTTTGCTTGGAATGGAGGAAGCCGAGAGGAGGGTGAATTTAATGTTGAACACAGGGTATTTTAACGTCGTAAGTTCGGATAGAGTTGGTAGATCTGCTGCACGGTGTAAGTGTTTATTTCCGATAAGCATCGTTGATTGCCACACTTTAGCGTTGGCACGGGAGTATAATATGCCGGTGCTATTTTACAGGATGGAGAAGGAATTCGAGCCCATAGTAAACGATTTGAAGAAATGGTTAGGCAATGAAATAATATTTCTTGTAGAATAGTAAGTCCCGTGGCAAACGAGTATACAAAGTTGACAGTACCTTAACGAGAAGGAAGGATGCGCCCCGGCTCTTGCAGGGGGATCACTCTATGTATATCGCTTCTAGTCCCATCTCTTTCGCTATTTTTTCTTGTCCTTTATCGCTTGTGATTAACTTGGCTCTCAGGTTCCTTGCTTGTGCTAAAAACAGGCTATCATAGATGGAAGTGTCATAATTTATGGCGATTTCCAGAGCTTCCTTCAAGTATTTCCCGCTTGGCTCTAGTATTATCACTTCCTCCTTTACGAGCCTTGTCATCTGCTCGTAAAGTCCTAAGGCCTGCCCCCTCGTTATTAGCCTGTACTTTCTCATGTACTTCCATATCACGTTCGCCGTCTCAATGGTCAGCATATCAACCGCATGCGGCTCTGAGGAGGGATCCAGGTAGGGGATTACATTTTCCCAGCCTTCTTCCCTCATTAAAAACTTTGAGAAAGCTGAAGAGTCAATGACTATCACGATCCTCCCTCACTAACTTTTGTGCTGTTCCTCTCGGCGCCTCGGGTAAGGTTTGGATGTAGGCCACAACTTCCCGGAGAACCTTCTTCTTTTTATGCTCCTTGATTCTCCTTTTTATGAATTCTCTAATCTCCTCGCTCCAGTTAACTTCACCCCTCAACCTATCCATTTCCCGCTTAATTTCCGGTGGAACACGAATACTAATAACGCTCCCCATGTAATTCGCCTAGAAGCATTTTTGTAATACAATTATATAAGCGTTTTGTATACATCATGCACCCGCCTGTCTTACGGAGCTGAAGAATTTAAGAGACCTAGAGGATTATTCTACTGCCTGCATGGTAAACGCGTAAACAAAGGTTAACAGTAGTATACCTTGTATCTCCAAGAGTTTAATCTAGGACAATATTAAACATATTTGAAGAAAAACCTGTACCCCAAATAGGAGTAAAGGTCCCCCTGATAAACGTTGAAGCCTTGGCAGATAACGGCAACTACTTTATAAGGAAAAAGGTAAAAATCCCGATTTTTAGCCCTGTATGGTCTAGGTAAAATAGGGAAATTTTATGTCTTTTAACATCGACCCACTGACCGATATGTCATTCATAGTTAACGATATTTTAGGAGGTAACCATGCCCCCCAATATCGCTTAGAGCTCTAGATACATCTTCGTCAGTAATTAGATAATCAAGGTGCCGAAAAGACAGATAGTCACATCAAATTTTCCATTCAGCTGTACATCCCTCATATTCTGAACATGAAAATTGGTATTTAAATTAAACTCCTCAGTCTTTTTTATAGCCTTGAGAAAACATAACTTTAGATAAGTCTATCCCAGTTATTTCATAACCCATCTTAGCTAAGATAATGAGTGCCCTCTAGTTCCACAGTTCACACCAAGTATTCTTTACTGGCTTAAATTTTAGAAATTCATTGAAATACTCTACAATGTCTTTGCATTCCCGCTCACAATTTTTCTATAATACATTAGATCATACTATTCTCCATATTTAGTGTAAATATTGGACATTTCAATAATCCTTAAATTTCAAGATGTTAAAGCTTTTGAACCATTACGATTAACGTTAGATATTGTATCATTTTAATCCTTTAGTCATTAAAAGAATATCCGCAAGATAAGGTTCAAGAGTTATTAGCAATACTAATCTTATCAAGTCAGATATCATTCCAACTTTAAACATGTTCCAAGACTTAATATATCTTGAACCATAAACTATGGCCATCGGCGGAGTTGTACTGGGAAGTGCACTTGAGATTGAAGACGCAAGTGCAGCTGAAATTATCGCTGGTATTGGATTTATCCCTGCTCCCCTTGCTAAGGTAGCCGCCAGAGGACACGCAATTAACGATGAAACGGTATTTGAGGCTGGATAAGTTATTAAGAAGCCTAAGAAAGCACTCAAAGCGGATATTACCCATGGATTTTTAATCCATTCACCGCCTAATTGAGTTATTATTAGTACAAGCCATTGCGAGAAACCGCTTTGCTCAAGGGCTTTACCCATTGCAATGCCCCCACCGAAGAGAAATATTACGTTCCAGTCGATCCCGGTTTCAATATCCTCCCATGTTAATAACCGTCTGCCATCAGCCTTTAATAATCCAAGTAGGAATAATGCTAAAACTGCAGGTAGTGCTTCAGGTAGTGCATTTTTAACCGCACTGCTAATAGGTTCAAGTTGAGGATTAATGTTGGAAATTATAATGAATATTCCTGGAAGAAGCCATAAAGTCAAAGTCAAAAGGAATATTAAGAAAACAAGTTTTTCACCCTTGCTCATAGGTCCTAAAGATTTTCTTTTTTCACTTAACAATTGAATGTCAAAAGCGATCTCCTTAACTTCGATTTTAATGACCTTAAACACAACCAACCAAGATATAATTAACCCTAAGAAAGCATGCAAGCTACCTACTATAAACCAGTCAAAAAATGTCAGAGTAACGTTAGGGAAACACTCTTCTACAACCTTTTTAGCTACTAAATTTGGAGGGGTGCTTATTAATAGGAACATTGCTCCAGCAGTTGCGGCTTGACCTAATGCAAGCATGGTGGCTTCTGCAAATTTACTACCCCGATTAAAACCAGTTGAAGACAAATAAGCTAAGACAATAGGATACATTAAAGAGGTTGCAGCGGTAATTGAACCAGTAATGGTCAACATAAATGTTGGTAAACAGGCTATTGAAAACGCTTTTAACATCGGACTTTTACCTTTATAAATAGTTGAAAAGTAAAATGCTATCCTCTTATCCAGGTTCCAGACTTGAAAAGCCTTAGCTAATACGAAGCCTCCCATGAAAATCCATATTATTGGATCCATAAAAGATCTCAGAGCATCCTTCAACGCTATTAAACCAAATGAGGTGAAAAGTAATGGAGCCAGAAGAGCAGTTAATCCCAGCGGAACGTATTCAGTTATCCACCAAGAAGCAATCCATAACAATATTCCAAGCGAAACTTGAGGAGCAGTTATAAAAGGAGCATTAACAGCAGCTGCAGCTTCACTAACCCACGGCAAGGGAGGAAGTATTAGGAAGAATATGAATAATAAGGGACCTACCAAGGCTTTCGCTAGGTCTCTAGACCTACCCATTCTGAAGCCTCTCCTTTTACAAATATAAAAGAAGTGTATATAAACGTGACCTTCCTGGAGCTATCGAAAAACCAGACATCAAGATGACCTATCAGCATGACTATATAAGTCTAATTGATTTCCAGAAGATACACTACCCTTAACATCAAAAACCACTAAGTGCTATAAACATGTGAAATTGTTATAGCAGCATTTATTAAGTTATCATTCTAAAGTCATAGAGCTACATGTAGATACGTACAAGTTCGAGAGAGGGCACGGATTCCTAGGATATTAGTTGATGGTAACTGTATCTACCTGCTTCTAACCATATGTAGGAATTTCGAGGTTAGTGAGCATAAGAATAAGATCTTCATAGATATTAATGAGGGTAGTGTTAACTGTCTATTGGTTAATTACGGCAAGAATGAAGCCGTATTGTTCTCAATAAGATGCGATAACTAGGAAAATACATACCAATTATAGAAGGATTAGGAAGAGTATCCAGAGGAAGGTAAAGAATCCTAAGTTAAAGGACAAGCTTCTTACTAAGTATGGTAATGGAAACAGCTTCTTTTCTTCAATTAATTTTTCTAGGTCTCCATCACTTGGATAACGCCACGCCGTCACCTTCATTTCCATATGTTCAGCGTATTTAAGAGTATCTATACTCGGTTTTAGTGTTGATTGCAAGCCATGGGACATCAAAGTGTTTTCTCAGATCCAGGAGCCACATATAAACGTAGAGTGCTGTTTTTGAATCAACGTATTTATTGTCTTTCTCTGTTATTACATCTATTTCATGCTGAATGCAGCACCAGTTAGAACGATATTTGTCTGGTGTTAATCCATGCGTCGCCAAGAGTTCGGCAAAAACTGTTCCAAGGGTGTAGCCTTCAGGCCCAACGTCATTATAGCCCTCTTCAACATGTATTTTAATGCAATCTCCGGATAGCGTTCCTGAAGCACCGATTTAACCCGCGTGTATATATCCTCGGTTGAGATCACCCTCTCTTCTCCCACAACTTCTTCCGCTATCTCTGCTACTTTATCAGCCTGCAATCCGCTTCTAACCAAACTTAAAATCAATTTGTCTTCATCGAATTCCTCTACCAAGCCTGAGGCTTTAATCACCCTTCTTTTATCAGACAAGTAACCACATTCAATAATTTCACGTTCCACGAAGTTATCAATAGATTTGTTTCATTCATCAAGACAGCCTCGACCTCAATTCTTCAAGAATACTCTTAATGAGCATTGGGTAGATTATCTGGGAATATTTTCTCTCCCATGAAATCACGTTTCCCGAGTTTATGTCATTGGATTCCGTTATTCTCCTCCATCTCCCCTTAGCATATTCCCTTACATTTTCCTCGATTCTTTCCGCTAAACTCCGGTAGCCTAGCTCCCTTAAAACTTTAGCCAGCCTCCGCAGAAGCGGCGTGAAAACAAATGCTGCGTATTTTTCTTCAAGCCTATAGACTGGATAACTTTCTAAACCATATTTTTCAATTGTTACCCTCAAGAGCTCCTTGAAGTCCCCGACCTTCTTCTCCATCTGATTCAAAATTTTGTTTAGGAGATCAACCCCCACCATCCTGTTGCCGTACTCCTCTAGGTGGACAACTTCCTCAGGAAACCTTTTCCCAGGGTCCCTAGCATCCTCTGCTGGGACACCTACAGCCACTATCGCGTTAACCGTTGAGTCTACAGGCATCTTTAAGATCCTTTTCACTTTAATCCCATTGAAGCTTCCAACCCAGCAACCCTCCAACCCCATTGAATGGGCCATTAATAGAAGGTTCTGGATGGCTGCCGAAACATTTGAGGGCTTACCGTTAAAGAACACAAATACGGCGCCAGCATCGCCTATAAACTCCTGGTTGAGGGATGCCTTTACAAGCTTTCTTTTAGTTTCATCGTCCCTGACAACGATCACCTCCCAGTTGGCGTTATTTCCGCCAGCTGGGGCATAGCATGCGGCTTCTAGAAGCCTGAACACCTGCTCATCTGTGAGCTTTAATGGTTTAAACACCCTTACGGTACGTCGCCTAAATATAACTTCAGCAAACTCCATAACGACCATCATAATCATCAAACCTAACTTAGTTAAATAATGTTCCCCATCTATTTATTTAGCATATTCTTAAAAAATTATTTAAAATAAACATTAATTTACGGTAAAATTAATAAAAACAAGGGAAAATACCCGATCGGTGAAAAAATGAAAACAAAGGAAATCACCTACCTTGTTGTCGCGTTCATTATCGGAGCCTTCGTCTCCGGTGGAATAGTCTATACCATTTACGCCATGAAGGTAGCTGACCTTAATTCCCAGATAAACCAGCTTTATGTTCAGGTAGAGGAGCTTAAGAAGGAGGCTTACGGTCCCTTCATGGGAGAAAGACCCATAGCAATTATAAGTGCATTTAGAGGGGAATTAAATTTCCTCGTCAATGAGCTTAACGCCACTGGAGCCTTAAAGGCTCTCAGGATCGGGCCATGGGTGTTCTATTACGGGGAATTCCAGGGGAAAAAGATAGTACTGTTTTACAGTGGAGTCGGCAAGACAAACGCCGCTGCAGCCACCGAACTCTGCATACTTAAGTTTAGGCCTAAGGCAATAATATTTTCGGGAATAGCTGGGGGAGTGCCGGAGTTCGCGGATGTAGGTGATATAACTATATCCGAAGCCGTAATACACCACGACTATGGAATCGTCATGCCGATTGGAGGGATACCTGGAACAAGTTACCCCGAAACCGCCGACCTGGAAAGGGGATTCATGCCGAGATCCGTTCCCCTGCCGAACGGTAGCAGGGTGATAATGTTCAACGCCTCTCAGTGGCTTGTAAGCCTAGCTGTAAACGCCAGCCATATGATAGACTTTGGTAAGGTTCCGGGGACAAATAGAACACCCGTGGTCAGGGTAGGTATAATAGTTACCGGCGACCAGTTTATAGCATCAACCCAGAAATGCGAATGGCTCTACAACACCTTTAAAGCATTAGCCACAGAAATGGAAGGCGCCTCCGTAGCCCAGGTAGCTTACGTAAATAATGTTCCTTGGGTCATAATAAGATGCCATTCAGATAGGGCAGACGATGTAGCCGAGAAAATTATAGCAGAGTTCTGGCAGTATGCTGCAGAGAACTCCGCTAAATTGGTCTTAAAGATGCTGGAGATGTGGCCACAAAACAATTAAAATCATTTTTATTTAGATATCTGTAGTTTTATCTAGGAAACGGTCAACCAGCTTACCCTTTCTTCATGAATCCGACAGCCACCGCCATATCATCCCGTACAAATACTATTATAGCCGCAACCGAATAAAGTTAACCCTTCTCTAGAATCTTGAAGTACATTGTCCTAGTGTAGGATCTAACCTCACCTTTCGACAAATGCCATGGAAAAATAATAAATGTGATGACATTTACCATATGTTGGGGGCAGAAACATATTATGTTGTGTTCGTGGCATTCGATAATTTTTGTAGTGTCGAGGCCTTTGTAAATTGGGGGTTATTTTATTTGAATAGGTTCCGCCCGGGATGTGGGGTGGGTGGTGAGGG
>Ga0180301_10002695_pt1 | contig 13968 bp, 13 predicted proteins | sample GuaBasSediGuay16_FD_121797 | JGI IMG/M metagenome (GOLD analysis project Ga0180301, IMG submission 121797) | Subseafloor sediment microbial communities from Guaymas Basin, Gulf of California, Mexico - Guay16, Core 4569-2, 12-15 cm | ecosystem: Environmental > Aquatic > Marine > Hydrothermal...
GAGACAGACTTTTCCAGTTTTTCGACAAGATCCGCCAACTGCTCTCCTGCAATTGTACTTGTCTTTGTAGACAGTGGAAACTTTGTTTTTGATGAAATTAAAATTCCATGGGAAGAAATATCTCCGAGTTTTCCAATCTCAGAACCGGTATTTCTGTCAAGTATGGAAAGATAGAATTAAATTTTTCTTCTGTTGCTGGCGGTTCTTTTTTCTTTCATCAGAATTTGCAGTGATATTTTTAAGTAATATCCAGCCGCTTCTATCCGCTGCCGGTAAGAGGATTACTCTCTGCAAGCAGGGTTATCTCTTCTCTAATCGGAAGAAACCGGGTTTGCGCCTGTTGTCTTTTAGTTAAAACCTCGATACCTGCCGTTCTTCTCCTATGAGACCCTTTGGCCGTCTAACCATTACAATTACCAGTATAAGGCCTATTAGTATATATCTAATGTAAGGTGCACGGGTCTGAAACCCCGGAGGCACTACCTGATTGATAAGATAGGTACTCCATGACCATATCGCCCACACGATAAAAGCACCCAGAATCGCGCCTTTGTTGTTCCCGGTACCTCCGAGGGTCAGCATGGTCCAGATGATGAATGTGCCGAAGAGCGGCTCGAACACACTTGGTTGTATGGCTGCTGAGAAGTGGGCGTAGAGAGATCCGCCAATACCCATTATAACGGCACCTAAAACAAGAGATTGGAGTTTAAAGAGAAAAACATTCTTCCCGTCCGCCTCCGACATTGTCTCATCCTCCCGTATTGCTCTGAGTACTCTTCCCCATGGAGAGCGAATACCCCTTTCCAGAGCAAGATAGACTATTACAAGAAAAATAACAACAATGGCCAGATAAACAAAGTTGTAATAATCCGGTGATACGAGACTGCGAAGAGGTTGGGGGAGACCAATCAACCCCTGGGGACCGTTCGCCAGCCAGGATTCGTTATTAAAGAAAATACGTATGCTTTCGGAGATACCTATGGTGGCTATTGCCAGGTAGCCTTCGCTCAACCGAAGGGTCAGAAGCCCGACCGGTATGGCTATAAGACCTGCTACAATTGCCGCGGCCAACACACCTATCGGAAAAGGCATGCCGAGACCGAAAACCTGTTTTACATAATTGGCAAGAGCTCCTGTGGGCATTCGAGAGGTTACCAGCGCGGAAGTGTAGGCACCCAGTGCAAAAAATCCGGCGATGCCGAAATTGAGAAGACCCGTATAGCCCCAGTGAACATTTAACCCCATGCTGAAGATCGCATATATGGATGCCATGGTGGCGAAAGTTATGAGGAAACTTATAATTCCTCCTAAAGCTGTATCCACTTTTTACCTCCTTCCGAATATCCCCTTGGGTCTGAAGATAAGAACCAGAATCATAATTATAAAAGCAATAGCCGGTTTGTATGTGGGACGCAACCATGCAGTAGATATCTGCTGGGCCAGACCCAGAATAAGCCCGCCTGCAAGTGCTCCTGTTATGCTCCCCTGCCCCCCGAGGATAACTGCGGCAAAAAGAGGAAGCAAAAATATCCACCCCATTTCGGGACGCAGTTGTGTTTCTATACCGTAAAGGATACCTGCAATTGTTATTAGAAGACCTGCTATGCCCCATGCCCAGGCAATCATCATTTCTGTATTGATCCCTGCTATCCTGGCAAGATCAGGGTTATCGGCAAGTGCCCGAAGAGCCTTCCCCATCTTGGCCTTTAAAAGAAAAAGGTAAACTGCGGCTACTGCAGACCAGGAAATAAGCATGATGAATATCTCATCGACCCTTAATTTTATACCCATAGGAAGGAACAACATCTGTCTTAAACCGGGAGTGTAGAATTTAAAGTCTGCCCCCCAGACAATATAGATGAGACCGCGCAAACACCAGGCAACTCCAATGGAAGCGATGAAACCGGCTATGGAATGAGCCTTCCCCTTTCTCATCGGAGCATAGACCCATCGGTCAACGACTATTGCAAGAGCCATGGAGATAAGGATTGCCGGAATAAAGGCCAATACCAGACTCCAGTTAAATGAGAAAGGACCTGCCCGTGTATTTAAAAAATTGATTCGAGAAAAAAGAGTTGCAAACAGAAGTGCGAGGTAAGCTCCTGCGGTCATCTGGTCTCCGTGGGCTATATTGAAGAGATCTGTTATCCCCCAGATTAGTGTGAGCCCGATACTGCCCAGTGCTATGATACTTCCAAGTACAATGCCGTAAACAATAAGCTCGGGCATTTAATCCTCCTTCATCTGCCTAAATAGAGTTTTCCTATTTCTTCATCTTTCATAAGTTCTTCTGCCCTGCCCTCGGCCTTCTTCTCCCCTCCTTCGAGGATGTATGATTTTGCAGAGCACTGAAGTGCCTGGGCGTTTTGCTCAACCAGGAAAATAGTTACCCCCTGGCTGTTAAGTTGTTTAATTTTCTCAAAAATGTGGTCCACCAGCAAAGGAGCCAGTCCGGTAGAAGGCTCATCGAGCAGAAGCATCTCCGGATTGAGCATTAGGGCTCTGCCTATAGCGAGCATCTGCCTCATGCCTCCGCTTAAATCGCCTGCCCTGCTTCTTCTCCGATCGGTCAAGTCTGGAAAAAGCTCGTAGACTTCTTTCACCCTGGGCTGCCAATCGTCCTCCCTTATGAAGGCCCCCATTTCCAGGTTTTCCTGAACGGTAAGAGAGGGAAATATATTATTCTCCTGGGGCACGTAACACATCCCCATTCTTGCTACTTTTTCTGGAGGTGTACCGCTTATATCTTTTTCTTTAAAATATATCTTGCCTTCCCAGGGGGATATTACCCCGAAAATGTTTCTAAGAAGGGTGGTTTTACCTGCTCCATTAGGGCCGAGTAGAGATACGATCTCTCCCTGATTTACTTCCAGTGAGACATTGTGCAGAACTTCCATGCTTCCATAGCCGGATGTTACATTTTCTACTTTCAAAAAACTCATACCCTGGCACCTCCCAGATAGACATCCAGAACTTTCGGATCGTTGGTTACCTCATCGGGAGTACCTTCTGTAAGAATTTTTCCTCTATCCATGACTATAATGGGATTGCAAATATCCATAACCAGCTCCATTTCATGACCTATAAGCAGTACCGACATACCTCTTTCCTCTACAAGCCTCTTTATCCGATCTGCAAGTATTTTTCTCTCGGTGGGATTTACACCTGCCCCGGGTTCGTCGAAAAGGACCATTTTTGCATTCGACATCATGGCGCGTGCAAGCTCGAGAAGTCTTTTCTGCCCGCCGGAAAGATTACCGGCATATTCATCTTTAAGGTGGTAAAGACCTACGGTGTTGAGTATTTCATTAGCCTTCTCCCGCAACTCCTCCTCCTGAGTTCTTACCGCCCGTGGAGTAAACCATGTTTTAAGGAGGTTTTCCCCCTCCTGACTGGGAGGTACGAGCATTACGTTTTCCAGAACTGTCATTTGTTTGAGCTCACGGCTTATCTGAAAGGTGCGGCACAGCCCTTTATGGTAGGTATCGTGCAGAGAGAGGCCGTCTATCCGTTCGCCGTCGAAATAAATCTCCCCCTCATCGGGAGTATAAAACCCAGAGATGAGATTAAAGAGGGTTGTTTTACCTGCCCCATTCGGGCCGATAAGCCCTGTAATTCTATTGGGGGCTATTTCCATTGAAACCCCGTCAACGGCTTTTATACCGCCAAAATATTTTTTTACGTCTTTTAATGAAAGCATAGAGGAATTATCTCCAGAGCTCAAAGAGCACCTCCTCGGATATGAGGTAGATTGAAAAAATCTCTTCTTAAATATTTATAATAAAGAGGGATAATATAGGTTTTTTATTGTTAAGTCAAGAGAAGGAAATTTTTTTTTCACTTTATAAAAAAATTTTATCTGTACCCTATTTACAATTGTTACTAACTCGTGTTATAATTTAATTGTAAAAATCTTTTAAAGAGGAGGTTCTTATGATAAAAAAAGGTAACTTGCACAGAGTATTCCTGTTCCTCCTGATGGCTTTAGTAATATCCGGCCTATGCTTTGCCGGAGGGAAGAAAGAGGAAAAGGCGGCTGCGCCGGAAGAACCAAAAGGAACAGGAAAGGTTACCGTGATGGCGGTATGGGGAGGTCAGGAACTGGAAGTGTTCCGGGAAATGCTCAAGCCCTTTGAGGAACGTACAGGATATAAGGTTGAATACGAAGGTACAAGAGATCTCGACGCCATTCTCACAACAAGGGTAGAGGCGGGTAATCCACCGGATATAGCCGGGCTCCCAGGACCTGGAAAGATGGCACAGTTCGCCGCAGAAGGCAAACTTGTGGATCTAAGCACCGTACTGGATATGGAGAGGATAAAGGCGGATTACGCCCAGGGATGGATCGATCTGGGTACTGTAGACGGTAAGCTGGTGGGTCTTTTCACCAAGGCGGCAATTAAGGGCTTAATATGGTACAGACCCGACCAGAAAGAGAAATTGGGATTCGCCATTCCTGAATCGTGGGATCAACTTATCTCTATATCGAAGAACATTTCCGATAAAGGAGTTGCACCATGGGCGATAGGTCTTGAGAGTGGTGCAGCAAGCGGATGGGTAGGCACCGACTGGCTGGAGAATATCTTTCTTAAAACACACGGTCCCGAGAAGTACGAAGCATGGTACAAGGGAGAAATCCCCTGGACTTCCGGCGAGGTACGTAGAGTGTGGCAAGAGTGGGGCAAAATCGTAGCAGACGAAAAGATGATTTACGGCGGAAAACAGTATGTGCTCTCCACAAACTTCGGCCAGGCCCACGCCCCTCTCTTCGCAGATCCACCCCAGGCAATATTCCATCACCAGGCTACCTTCATCGTAGGATTTATTCAGGATCAATTCCCCGATCTCAAGCCGGGTGAAAATTACACTTTCTTCAAGTTCCCCTATGTTAACAGCAAATGGGCTAAATCGGTGGAAGCAGCAGGCGATGTATTTGGGATGTTTAATAAAACTCCCGAAGCTGTGGCACTCATGAACTATCTCTCCACACCGGAGGCACAAGCCTACTGGGTATCCGGAACCGGAGCTCTCTCACCTAACAGAAATGTGTCGCTGGTCTTCTATCCAGACGAGATCACAAAAGAGGCTGCAAAAATATTGAAAGAGTCCGAGATGGTTGTCTTCGATGCTTCTGATATGATGCCCGGAGAGATGAACAATGCCTTCTGGTCTGCTGTTATGGACTATGTGGAGAATCCTGCAAATCTTGATTCTATTTTAGAAAGGCTCGAGAAGGTAAGAAAAGAGGCCTACTGATGTAAGTAGGACGAAGACCCGGGGGAGTCTCTCTTCTACCGGGTCTTCTCTGTTTCCGGGGCCGGAAACAACCGGAAAAAACGGAGGTAAAAATGCTCATTCAGAGGGTGTTTCTGTCGATTCTTGCTGTTGTTGCCGTACCTGCGGTGCTGGTTGTTTATATGTTTCTGTCCGAAAAGGGACTTATAAAAAGTAAGAGAAAGAGCTTTACCGACAGGATAAGACCCTTGCTGTGGCTGCTGCCTGCACTACTTCTTATATCAGGTATCTTGATATATCCAGTCATAAATACCGTAGTTCTCTCCTTTATGAGCGCCAATTCTACAGAGTTTGTGGGGCTTAAAAACTTCGCATACATATTTGCAGAGAAGGAGATGTTGATTGTACTTAGGAATAACGCCCTCTGGGTCGTATTCTTTACCCTGCTTACAGTAACACTAGGTCTGTTGATCGCTGTGCTAACAGATCGGGTTAAATACGAATCTGTGGCAAAGGCTTTTATTTTCCTGCCCATGGCCATCTCTTTCGTGGCTGCCGGTGTCATCTGGAAGTTCATGTACGAATTCAGACCAATTGGGACTCCCCAAATCGGTACTGTAAACGCCATATTGACCGGTCTGATTTCCGATTTTAAACCGCAGGCCTGGCTTTCCAATCGAAGTCAGAACAACTGGGCTCTTATAATCGTAGGGGTCTGGATGTGGACCGGCTTTGCTATGGTAATACTCTCTGCTGCACTTAAAGGAATTCCCTATCAACTGGTTGAAGCCGCACGCATAGACGGTGCGAATGAGTTTAATATATTTTTCCGAATTATCCTGCCGCTTATGAAGAATACTGTGGTAGTTGTTACCACCACCCTGGTAATAAATGTACTTAAAATTTTCGACATAGTATATGTAATGACCAATGGAAATCTCGGAACCGAGGTTATTGCCAACCGCATGTACAAGGAGATGTTCACTTACAGAAATTTCGGCAGGGCAAGTGCCCTTGCGGTTTTACTCCTGGTGGTAATCATCCCGGTTATGCTTATAAACATAAGAAGATTAAAGGAGGGGGGAGCTCGTGGTTAAAAGGAAGGGAACAGAAATTGTAAAACTAATTGCTGCAAGAATACCTCTTCACCTTGTAATTATAGCCATTACCGCAATATGGTTTCTCCCTTCACTCGGTCTCTTTATAAGCTCATTCAGACCCCAGCACCTCATTCTGAATACCGGTTGGTGGAAGGCATTTGAGTGGCCTCTTCGGTTTACTCTGGAAAATTATAAGAGGGTGTTGACTACCGCCAACATGGATCGCAGCTTCTTTAACAGCCTGATGATTGCAGTACCGAGTACTGTTGTGCCTATATTGATAGCAGCATATGCCGCTTATGCATTTTCCTGGATGAAGTTCAGAGGGCGAATTTTACTTTTTCTCTTTATAGTAGGTTTACTGGTGGTACCGATTCAAATGACTTTGATTCCAATTCTCCGTATATATAACAAGTTGGGTCTTACGGGTACTTATGTGGGGATATGGATCGCCCATTCGGCTTACGGTATGCCTCTCTCGGTTTACCTTTTACGGAACTTTATCGGGGAGCTGCCGGGCGAGATGTTCGAATCTGCCTTTATTGATGGTGCATCCCACTTTGATATATTTTTCCGGCTGGTACTTCCCACCTCAGTGCCTGCAATTGCTTCACTTTCTATCTTTCAATTTATGTGGGTCTGGAACGATCTGCTCGTCGCACTCGTATATCTTGGAGGTACACCCGATGTGGCTCCCATGACCGTAACCATAAGCAATCTCGTAAACTCCTATGGAGGCGGCTGGCATTTGTTGACTTCTGCTGCATTTATTTCTATGATACTTCCCCTGATTATATTCTTTTCACTGCAGAAATATTTCGTGAGGGGTATACTTGCAGGATCTGTTAAAGGGTAATCTTTAAGAAAAATGAAGAGAAACAAACGTGTATCATCTAAAGATGTAGCAAAACTGGCGGGCTGTTCGAGAACCACGGTCTCCTTTGTACTGAACAATACTCCGGGGAAGAAAATTCCGGAGAAAACCCGCCAGAGGGTACTCAAAGCTGCTGAAGAGTTGGGATATATACCCAACCAGTACGCCAGACGTCTTGTCATGGAAAAACATCTATCGGTGGGACTCTTTGTCTGTCATCCAAAATCTGTTTTCTCCGATGCCTACATTATAAGACTTATAGAGGGGATAACACAGGTTCTAAATCGTAATCGTTGCCGGCTGGTGATACAACCTTTACAGTTGCTCGATTCAGAATACCTTGAAATGGCAAAGACGGACAATGTGGACGGAATAATTCTTCTTAACACTCACGATAATGACAGGGGCTTACCAGGCATTTTAGAAGCGGGATTTCCACTGGTTGTAATAGGTACACTTCAGGATAAGAGTATACCGCAGGTGGATATTAACAACAGAGCCGCCGCAAAGGATGTGGTAAATTACCTGGTAGAAATGGGGCACAGGCGCCTCGCCATGATAACTCATGCTCCCCTGGTCTTTTACGCTGCAAAGGAAAGGCTCGAAGGGTACAGGGAAGTGCTTGAAGGTGCTTCGATACCCTATGACAAAAATCTCATTAAAATTGGTGATTTTTCCGAGGAAAGCGGTTATGAGGCAATGAAAGAGATTTTGCGGTTAAAAAATCTGCCTACAGCAGTTTTTGCAGGAAACGATATCATAGCTTACGGCGCAATAAAGGCGATAAAGGATGCAGGCTTGAGGATCCCAGACGATATTTCCATTGCCGGATTTGACGATGATTTTCTTTCCAGGTATTTGAATCCTCCTTTAACCAGCATGACACTTCCTGCTGCGGGGTTGGGCTCAACTGCAGCCGAGCTGATAATTCAATGCATCGAAGGGGAGATCTCCCGTTATGAGGCCCCATCCATTATTCTTCCAACACATCTATCGATAAGAGACTCCTGTAAAAAACCGGAAAAATGATAGATTCGTATAAGCTGAAAGATTGGAAAGTCATAGAGGAGCCATTCCTCAGGGATTTAGTACCCAGAAGTGAGACACTCTTCTCTTTAGGAAACGGGTATCTAGGTTTAAGAGGTGCCTTTGAGGAGAAGAGAGAAGTATATCACTCAGGCTCCTACCTGAACGGCTTTTACGAGATCATACCCATTACCTACGGAGAGTGGGCATACGGATATCCCCAATACAAACAAAGAATGCTCAACCTGCCCGACGGTACTGTTATAAAACTCTTTGTAAACGGCGAGCCGCTCGATCTATCCAGAGGGAAAATCATCTCTTACAGGCGTATACTGGATCTAAGGGAAGGCTCGCTGGAAAGAACCCTGAAGTGGGAGTCTCCGGGTGGGAAAAAAATTCTACTTACGGTAAAAAAGATAGTCTCTTTTACCCGCAAAAATGTGGCCGCTTTTAAATGGCAGTGTAAATCCTTAGATGGGAAGGTTACCCTGAAAATTGAATCAGGGATAGACTTAGAGGTCCGGCAATACAGAAAAAAATACGATCCCAGAACCGGTTCCGCCGTATCACCGAAACCGCTTCATATTGAAAAACAGCAGATCGACCAAAAAACGGGTTTTCTCTGCTTACGAACAAAAGCAAGCAATTTAGTCCTGCTGTGTTCGATGTCAAACCTGCTGAAGTGCTCTGCTCCTTTTAAAACAGAAACAGAATCAAAATCAAATCTGCTGAACCATATTTTTAAAGCAGAGACAAAGGGGGAAGAAGAGATTACCCTTTACAAATATCTTTCCTATGGATATTCCCGGAATTTCATGCGATACACTCTCGAATCGGATGTCCTTGGTGCCCTGAAAGAGGCCGAAACTGCCGGATTTGATAGCTTACTCAATGAACAGATTCAATTCCTTGAAAGGTTCTGGGCGAAGGCGGATGTACAGATCGAGGGAGATGCATTCCTTCAGGAGTGCGTACGGTTTAATATTTTCCATATCCTTCAAGCCACAGGATATGGCGGGAAAACCAGCATTCCTGCCAAGGGGCTCACAGGAGAGGGGTACGAAGGACACTACTTCTGGGATGCCGAAATGTACGTTCTGCCCTTCTTCCTCTACACTCATCCGAATACAGCAAGGGAGATTTTACTCTATCGTTATTGTATACTGGATAAAGCCAGAAAAAGGGCAGGAGAACTTCACCACCGGGGCGCCCTCTATCCCTGGAGAACCATAAACGGAGATGAGTGTTCCGGATACTACCCTGCAGGTACTGCTCAATATCATATAAATGCAGATATTGCCTATATGATTCGCAAATATGTTAACGTAAGCGGTGATACCTCCTTCCTTTTTCTCTGTGGGGCCGAGATGCTTTTTGAAACCGCCCGTTTCTGGACAAGCCTCGGGGATTATATACCGGGTAAAGGCTTCTGCTTAAACGTGGTAACAGGACCAGATGAGTACACCGCACTGGTTAACAATAACACCTTTACAAACCTGATGGCCAGAGATAATCTCAAATATGCATCAGATGTTGCATCTCTTCTAAATAGCGAATACAAAAGGGATTACACCTGCATTGCAAAAAAAATCGGGCTTAAGGATACAGAAATAGAAGATTGGAAGCAGGCTGCAGATGAGATATACATTCCCTTTGACAGGAGACTGGGAGTGTTTCCTCAGGACGATACATTTATGGAAAAGGCGGTGTGGGATTTTGCCTCTACCGGCGATGAGCAGTATCCCCTCCTGCTTCATTTCCACCCTTTAAATATATACAGGTACCAGATCCTGAAACAACCCGATGTGGTGCTTGTGCAGGTGCTTCAAAGCAGACATTTTTCCCTTGCAGAGAAAAGGAGGAACTTCGATTACTACGATCCTCTGACTACAGGCGATTCATCTCTTGCGCCGGCGATTCAATGCATAGCGTCCGTCGAACTTGGCTATATGGAAAAAGCGATGGAATACTTCATAAAAACCACCCGCTTGGACCTGGATGATATCAACAAGAATGTAAAAGACGGCATTCACATGGCGGCAATGGGGGGTACATGGCTTGCTCTGGTCTATGGGTTTGGCGGACTTAGAGATGACGGAGAACTGATCAAGTTTTCCCCGCACCTTCCTGCGGAGTGGAGCAGAATATGTTTCCGGCTTGCCGTTAAAGGAGCCCTTTTAGAAATGGATATTTATCCTGAAAAGGTTTTATACACTCTTCTATCGGGAGAAGATTTAACCTTTTTCCATGAATACCGAAAAATAAGCTTGAGAAAAGAGCAGAAAGTAGAGTTATCGACCAGGCCAAGATTGGAAGCTGTAATCTTCGATCTGGACGGTGTAATTACAGATACGGCGGAATGTCATTATAAGGCATGGAAAATGCTGGCAGAAGAACTGGAAGTTCCCTTTGACCGGAAGTTGAACCAGAAATTGCGGGGGGTGGGCAGGATTGAATCTCTTAAGTTGATATTAAACCGGAGTGCAAAGCATTACTCCGAGGAGTCTATAAAGGAGCTTGCCGACCGAAAAAATGACTTTTACAGGAAGTTGATAGAACAATTGGGGCCTTCAGACCTTCTACCTGGAATCGAGAAACTTCTCAAAGATTTACGCAGAATGGGTATAAAGACGGCGCTGGCATCTGCAAGCAGAAATGCACAACGGGTGATAGAGCTGCTCAAGGTAAAAGAGTATTTCAATTTTATAGTTGATGCAAACACCATAGTTGTGGGCAAACCCGACCCTGAAATATTTATTAAAGCGGCAGAGGCTCTTGAAGTACCCTGCAGAAACTGTGCAGGAGTGGAAGATGCCCAGGTAGGCATAGAGGCTATAAACAGGGCAGGAATGTTTTCCATAGGTGTGGGGGATTATCTTAAAAATGCGCACTGGAAGATACCACACACGGGTAAACTTACCGCAGAAGAACTGTTAAAGCAGTTTGAAAAGAAGCAGGGGGCGAGGCTTTTGAATTTTGACAAATCCGACTAAACCATTTGAAGGCTCCTCGAAGATGGTTCTTTTCTGGTGGAAGTATAGTTAGTTAAGGATATTCACCGGCTCAAGCTGCATGGTTGTCGCAGAGCCCTTAAGCTTGGTATCCCGTCGAGACCTTCGCCGAGTTTTTGTCGGTCACAAACTGGATGTCAAAATTCAAGTCCTGACCCCTTTACTCTTTACTTTTTTTAAGATTTTCTCTCTGAATATAATCCCCAAGAAGAAGAGAAGAGCGGCAACCGACATTATGGAGAAAGCCAGAAACCACCTCTTCTCTGCTGCAGCATCACCCATCATGACGCTTCCCAGAATACCGGGTAGACGCCCTAGACCCGAGACGAGCAGGAAAAGAGGAAATTTCAGAGGAGATATCCCGGCTACATAGCAGAGCACGTCCTTTGGGATTCCGGGAATTAAAAAAAGGAGGAAAAAAGCCACTACCATTCTGTCGGATCCAAGTGCTCCTTTAAGCTTATCAATATTTTCTGCCCCTGCAATCTTCTTAACAAAGGCAGTACCGAACTTTCTTGCCAGAAAGAAATTAAAGGTCGATCCTGCGATTATACCCGTTATGGAAAGTAGAACACCTATACATACACCGAAAAGGTATCCCGCTGCAATCTGTGGAACTTCTCCCGGTACAATAAAAATTACAACCTGAAAAAACTGCAAGCCCACAAAAATCAGTGGAGCAAACAGCCCCCAGCCTCTTACCCAATCTTTAAGTTTCTCCGGTGTTGAGAATAGATCCCATAACTGCTCATGAAAAATCAAAATTATTACTATTATGGTAGCAATAAAGAGGGGAAATGTTATGTAAGAAACCGTTTCTAAAAGTGGCTTTTTTTTCATCATCCTTTAATCGCCGTATTCGAATAATGAATATACAAAAATATAGACCCTTTGACTACTTATTAAATTTATTATATAATAATTTCATGAATTCCCAACAAAGTAGAAATACTTCGCAAAGATTTAAAATAAACCAGGAAGTCGTATATCCTCTCCAGGGCGTCGGTCGTATTAAGGCCATAGAAGAGAGAGAGTTTAAAAATAAATCTATACCCTACTATATAATTTATCTGGAAGTCTCCGATATGACCGTGATGGTACCTGTGGACGAAGCAGAAAACCTGGGTATACGGGCTATTGTCTCCAGCTCGGAAGCGGAAAAAGCGCTTTCCCTTATTTCCGGGGACTATGAACCTATATCGGCCGACTGGAAACTCCGCTATCAGATGAATCTCGATCTTCTTAAAAAGGGGAGTGTCCTGGATATTGCCACCGTTGTAAAAACGCTTTATCACAGAAGCAAAATAAAAGAACTTCCCATAATGGAAAGGAAACTCTTCGATAACGCTTTAAAGCTCATGATCGATGAAGTCTCCTTCGCTCTTGATAAGCCCAAAGAAGAGGTAGAGCAACTTATCTACAGTAAGATGGATGAGGAGTGAACTCTGCTGTAATAATAACGGCCGCCGGTTCGAGTTCCCGAATGGGTAACAGGATAAAAAAAGAATATCTCATATTAAATGGCAGGAGCATTCTCTCCATGGCCATAACACCCTTTGTTGAAACAGGTCTTTTCTCAAATTTTGTGGTAACCGTCCCCCCCGGAGGGGAAGAGGCAGCCAGAAGATCACTTGTGGGGACAGGCTTCGAAGAGATGATTATCTTTCAAGAAGGTGGAGAAACGAGGCAGCATTCCGTATTCAAGGGGTTGCTTGTACTTGAATCGCGTAAACCTGAGTATGTACTTATACACGATGGGGCAAGACCCTGGGTTACCAGGGAGCTCATAGTTGAAGTACTTAAGAAATCGGAGGAGTACAATGCCTGTATACCGGTTGTGCCGCCTCTCGATGCCATTAAAACTGTGGATGAAAGTGGTTTTATCGTCTCCCACCTTGATAGAAAGAATATTAGATGTGCTCAAACTCCTCAGGGTTTTCGTTACAGAGATATTCTGGAAGCTCACAGAAAAGCAAGCACAGATGGGAAGGAATATCCGGATGACTCGGAGGTCTACTGTACCTACTGTGGACGGGTGGCTGCAATTTCAGGAGACCCTGCAAACAGAAAAATCACATTTGTCTTTGACCTGGGGGGAGCCAGATGAGAGTGGGATTCGGCTACGATCTTCACAGACTGATAGGAGGGAGAAAACTTCTCCTCGGAGGTTGTACGATTCCATCCCAATTCGGAGAAGCCGGGCACTCTGACGGAGATGTGCTGATTCATGCCCTTATCGATGCAATGCTGGGAGCAGCCGCCATGGATGATATCGGCCGCCACTTTCCTCCATCCGATCCCGCTTACAGGGATATATCCAGTATGGTTTTACTCGAAAAAACATTGGCCATGATTGAAAAAAGCGGGTATTCCGTGGTAAATGTAGACTGCACCGTTGTACTTGAATCCCCCAGGATTGCTCCGTTTATTGAAAAAATCAGAGAAAATCTGGCCGGGGCAATCGGTACATGCAGCACTTCTATATCTGTTAAGGGAAAAACAAAGGAAGGAGTCGATGCTGCAGGAGAAGGAAGGGCTATAGAAGCGTATGCTGTAGTTCTCCTTGAAAAGAATGAAAAATAATATAGAAAAAATATTTTCCGTTCTTCGCTCGGAAGCTTCCTGCGGAGTTGCACCGTCAATAAACGAGATATCAAAACGGCAGAGGGATCCTTTCATCGTTCTTATCTCCACAATGATCTCCTCACGGACAAAGGATGAA
>Ga0180301_10002696_pt1 | contig 13967 bp, 9 predicted proteins | sample GuaBasSediGuay16_FD_121797 | JGI IMG/M metagenome (GOLD analysis project Ga0180301, IMG submission 121797) | Subseafloor sediment microbial communities from Guaymas Basin, Gulf of California, Mexico - Guay16, Core 4569-2, 12-15 cm | ecosystem: Environmental > Aquatic > Marine > Hydrothermal...
AACACACTGCTACAAAAACATGACTGGTTTGAGCGACGGAACTTACCAGTTTAAAGCATATGCAAACGACACCTCAGACAACTGGAATGCAACAGAATTAAGGCAGGCAACGCTTGACACAACACCACCAACATATTCCCAAGATTCTGACAATTCCTCTGGAACAGTCAACGAAGGCGACACGGTTCTAACATCTGCATACTGGACTGACAACAAAAACCTCAGCTCAGCTGTGCTTAGAACCAATCAGTCAGGAACCTGGCAAAACCAGTCTTATCTGGAATTCGCACAAAACCCGGAATACTCAAACTTTACCATTGACACAACAGGGCACAGCGGTGAAACTCTTTGCTGGAAAATCTTTGCAAATGACACAACAGGAAACTGGAACACAAGCATGCCGGAGCACTGTTTCTATGTGATAAGCATAGAGATGGAAATTACAAAAACATACAACCCGAGCTTTATTGTGGCAGGAACCAATGAAAGCATAGATGTCAGAACAGACGTGAAACTTACAAATTCGAACAACCCCGTGTACATGATAAACATTACAGATGAAATACCATACGACTTCGCACCGCCGGAAAACACAAGCGTAAATATCTTGTTTATTGATTACAGCCCCTACCAGATTATCAATATCACAGGAAACGCAACGGTAACGGTTAATGTAACAGACCTTCCGGGAACCAGCAACACCCTGTTAATTATTAACATATCAAACATATCACAGACAGACGCGAACGGATACATGGAAACCAACGATACCATAAGAATAGAATATCAGATGGTTTCCTCTCAAATGGACCCGGGTGAGAACAGAACGCTATACACGAATGCAACGCTTACAGACACGCAATCAAGCAAAGGCTCTGACTGGATAAACACAACCCTGAACTGTGCTGCCGTTGTGCTCAGGGGCTATAAAACAATATGGATTCCGGACCTCTCAAACCCGCAGAACCTTAGCGTGAAAATAGTTATAAAGTCATTGGGAGGAACAGTCACTGATATTTCTCTGGCAGACTATTTGCCGGCAGGCGTTGAAATAAAAGACCTGAACGTAACATATTATAACTATACATCCGGAACAGTTTCAAACCTTTACAACGGCTCTGATTATTATGTTGCAGACCCAACGCAAACAACCCTTCCTGACGGGACATACGCAGATGTTTATCATTATAACTTTTCTTATGCATTTACAAACTGGGACGGGAACCTTTATGAAAACGATAACATCAGCCTTGAATACAATATAACTGTTCTTGGCGGAGGCGAATGGAAACTGCCAGCCATAATCTCTGGTTATGATCCCCAATACAAAAAACACATAAGAACAGAAATGTACGCTTCAGCGAACGTTCCTTCATTTGACGTTATGCTTGAAATCCTTACAGACACTGTTTTCCCCGGAGAACCTGTAAAGGCATTGCTCAGAATAGTAAATGTGGGCGGTCCAAGAGCCAAGGTTGATGTTTATGTTGATTATTCCGCAAAAACCCTCAAAGGAGAAACCATTGTGGAAAAATCAGAAACAATAGCCGTGGTTGAGCAAAAAGAAAAAAGCCTGGAGCTTGTTATTCCGGAAAAAATAAAACCAGGCATTTATGTTTTTGAAAGCTATGTAACCTATACAGGCAGAGAGGCTTTATCAACAGAAACGTTCAAGGTTGAAGGCGTAAAAGAAAAAGGGTTTATAGAAAAATACGGCCTTTACATTCTTATGTTAATAATAATTATTGTTTTGCTGGTTATGTACCTAAGAGCAACAAAAACCCAAAAAATCGCCGCTGTTTTTTTATTCTTGCTTTTGTTGCAGCCGGTAGTTTTTGCCCAGTTCAACGCTTCCCTTGAAATTATCACAAAAAATCCCCAGCCGGGTAACACGCTCAAAGCGCTGCTCAAAATAAACAATCAGAACTATACAGGCCTAAAAACGAACGTTGTTGTAACCTCTGCAATTACAGGAGATTCCGGTTATCCTTTAATTGAAAAAACCTCTACATACCCTGTTTCTGATTCCCGCGATATTCTCCTGAAATTTAAGCTTCCAGAGGATATGCAGCCGGGCAGCTATATTCTAAGCACAAGGCTTTTGTTTCCTGAAAACAAAACAGAAACGCTTCATAAGGTTTTTAATATAAAAGGCAGCGAGGATTTTGGTTACTTGTTTTTAATCCTTGCGCTGCTGGCGGTTTTGACAGTTTTTATAAAACGAAAGTAACAATTTATTGAACATATGTTCGAAAAATCGAACATTTAAATATGGATTCTCTAATAATAAATATGATAGATGAAATTTTAGATAACAAAGTAAAAATTAAAATAGCAAAACTCTTCTCTGAAAGAAAAGAGGAATTTCAGGTTTCTGATGTTGCAAGAATACTTAATATCTCCAAGTCAAGAGCAAGCGAGTGTCTAAGGCAATTGGAAAATGATGGTTTCCTTAAAAGCAAAACAATAGGCAGAAGCAGAGTTTATCAACTGAAACGCTCTTTTATTACAGACACCATAACAAGTTACCTTCAAGACAAGTCTGTAATGAAAAGAATAGAAACCCGAATAAAAAAGGAAATAAAAAAACTAAACCCTGTAAGTTTTGTTCTTTTTGGTTCATCACTCTACAGCCTTAAACCCGGAAAAGATATAGACTTTCTTTTGATATATGAAAACAAACCACCTGAGAACATTTATGAGATTTCAAGCAAACTTACTGAAGAGTTTGGACTAGATGTTTCTATTTTAACTATGAGCGCAGAAGAATTTAAAAGAAAAGCAAAAAAGGGAGAAGAATTTATTTTGAATATTGTTGCAAACCATAAAGTTTTAATTGGAAAAAAACTAGAAGATATTATATGGTAAAGGATGTCAGACGGGAAGAAGCAGACAGGTTTTTAAGGAAAGCTGAAGAATTTTACGACTCTGCGCTTGAAAATTACCAGAAAGGCAGATACAACGCCTCAATATTTGATTCCTCGCAATCAGTAATTCTTGCAAACGATGCGTTTTGTGTTTTTATGCTGGGGAAAAGGCCCAGCAAGGACCATAGAGAAGCTGTTAAGTTACATATAGAAGCTGCTGCTGGTAGTGAAAACAAAAAAACCATAGTTAAGGAGAGCCTTGAAAAAAGAACAGAATTTGGATATACAGAAAGGGAAGGCAGCCAAAAAGAAGCAAATCTGCTCCTTATCAAATCAAAAAGATTTCTGGACTGGGTTAGAACAAGGATAAAAGGATAATAACCTTATCTCCTGAAAAACCCCTCAAGAGAGAATTTCTTTTTGTCTTCCAGAATGTCTTTTTCTGTGTAACCAAAAGCCGACAGAACCCTTAAAGCTGCAGGAACTACCTGGTTACGAATATAATATTCAGGGTCATAATCTCCAGCAAATTCAGCAGGTTCTGCCCTGAAAGATATTGATCCCTCCCCGCTTGTAATTACATACCTTATTGTTGATCCTGTTCTGATATTCCTGCCGCTTTCTATTAACTTTTTTGCCACAGCCACATGCGGGCTTATGGCTTCATACTCTCCCAGCTCTTTGGTTAACTGCGTGTAAATTATCAGGTCCTGTTTTTTGATTTTACCCTCTCTGAGTTTTTTAATGGTTTCCTTCACAATCTTAACAGCCTTTTCAGGAGAGCCTTCCTTAAGAATGATTTCGATAACCTTTTCCTGTGTTTTTTTGGCTATACCGGCCCAGTCTCTCCTGACCTTTTCAAACCCTCTGACCACAATATTTCCTTTGTAATCAAGCAGCGCGTATTTTTTCTTTGCGGCTGTTCCTGTTTTGCTTGGAACAAAAATCCCTGTTTTGTACATGTCCCTGAATTCAAGTTCCATAACGCCCGGCAGGCTTTTGTTAACCCTGCTCAAAAACCTTTTCGCATGCTCTTTATTCCTCATTATAATAAAAAGAGAATCAGTGTCGCCGTAAATAACATCTACTCCTTCTTTCTCTGCCATTTCCATAACCCTTTTAATATAATATCTTCCCCACGCCGCTATAGATTGCGCGCATACCCTTGAATACCATCTTGAACCGGGATAAGCATAATATCCATAGCTTGAGTTTGTAAGAATTTTAACTGCGTACTGCCTGTTGTAAAGGCTTTTATAATAAGGCGTGTCTCTTTTCACATGTTTCATTTTTTCTTTTAACTCGTTTCTTTTTTTTATAAGCTCTTCTATTATTTTTGGAATAAATCCCTTTTTCTTTAAACAAAAATGATGCTCCTCTCCGGGAACCTTTGCTTTGGGATTCCCTTCGCAGCATTTGCAGTTCAGTGTTTCAGGAGATATGTTGTGCGTTATGGTTATTGACGGATAAAGCGACTGAAAATCGAAAAGAGCAATCTTTTTATGGATTCCCGGCTTCGGAAGCTGCACATAGCCGCCGGTGTAAGGCGGCGCTTTCCTCCTTCTTTCTATCTCATCATATTTCGGCGTGTTTGGTATTATTTCATTCTCTTCAAAAGCCCTTCTTATCAGCAGCCACTCAACAAGCTGCGAATAAGTCATTCTCGCAACGTCAAAAGGCGTTTGCCCCACAACTCTGGAAAGCTCAAAAACCTGCGGAATTATATACTTTGAAAGTTCCAAAGCAAGCTCAGAGTCTTTTAAGCAATATTTTGCTATTTTTTTCAGGTCCCTTTTCTTCCACGCCTTTTCTATGTCTTCCCATGTCATTTTTTCCTTGCCTTTTCCAAGCAATTCCTTGGAAACCATGTCTAAAGTCAGTATCTCGCTTGAAAGCGTTGAGCCAAGAATGTGCTCTATAAAATCATATATGTCCAGATGAAGCCTTCCGGCAACGTATGCAGAGGAAATCCTTCCCCTTCTTTTGAAAACAATTTCTGAGCCATCCCTTGAAAGAATAAATTTGGTTTTGTGCTTGTCTGCTTTTTCTGTTAGTTTGATAAAATCATACCTGTCTGTATTATATCCAACGATTATATCAGGGTCCCTTTTTCTGACAATATCCGCAAACCTCTCTATCATTTCTTTCTCTCCTTTCAGAACTTCGATGTTTCTTGTTTTTTTAGCTTTGCCGTGAGTAAGAACTTTTTTATATCCGGAATTGTCCATAACAGAAATTGCGATTATCTTGTCATCCTCTTCAATGCATTCTATATCAAACGCAAGAACCCTTAATTCAGGATACCCTTCCTTTTCTATCCTTTTTATTTCATCCGCTTCTATCACGGTATCCGCATCAATCTCCTCTTGTTTTTTCTCGCCTCTTACCTCTATCCATTCCACTGGTATCAAACCCTTATCTATCAGATACCTTTTGTAAAACGAAATTGAATACTCATACTCCTCTTTCACATCTTTCCTGTCTTTAACCGCGTCTCTGAACTTGGAAACATCTGCTGCTTTTTGCACATATACCTTCAAAAGCTTTGTCGGTTTCCCGTAGATTTTCTTTTCCACTTCTTCAATCCTTAGGATTTTCTGGCCGCCTATCTCAATGTTTTCCAGTTCTCTTTTCAGTTCAGGCGTTGTTTCCGCCTCAATATAAAAATACGGAACAAAACCGGAATCAAACACGACTATGCTTTCCCCTTTGTCCGTTTTTCCCCATATCCTTACCACAGGCTTATCCTCTCTCATAAAATAATCTATGCCCAGTATGCAAAGCTTCGCAGCAGCGCGTTGCATGTATAAAAATTGAATTCTTGGTTAAAAAGGTTAATGTTTTAAAAATCCATGGCAGAGAACTGCTGCACAGGCATTTTATAGTTCCTGACGCAATAAATTGCAAACATTTCAACAGGCTCTTATCGCTTATCAATGAGCTTTATTTTTTTAAACAAATACATTCCGGAATCCCCTTCCCAGATTTTTTCAGCTTCCAAAATTTCTATGCTTTTTTTAAATACAGGGCAGTCCAGAACAAAGGTTTCGGCTTCGCCGCCCTCAAAGCCAAGGTGAAAACCATGTTTTTTGCTTAATTTTTCAAGTTCTATGAGCGCGTTTCTGTCTATAATTCTTCCCAGCCAGTCTTTTCCAAGACCCTCGCAAGAAACAGCCACAACCATTATTTTAAAATCGGATTCCAAAAGGGTTTTCCAGTATTGTTTCATATCTTTTTTCCAGAGAGGAGCAAAAACCTTTAAATTAAGGGAATCAGCTATTTTCTTTACCCTTTCATATTGGTATCTGCTTGCCAGACCGCCGACTGAAATCCCATCTATTTCCTTCTTTATCTTTCGCAAAACCCTTTTTAAATCAACAAGTTCCTTTTCCTTTTCGCCTTTTGTAGTTTCTGCAATAAGCGGCATTTCCATGGCTTCTGCCTGATATCTGGTATATTCTATATCAGGATAATGAAACATATAGGATTCAGGGTTCTTGGAAACAATTGAAATTAAATATTTTACTTTATGACCTCTTTTTAGTGCTTCATACACAGCAAAGGTTGAATCCTTCCCGCCAGAGAACAAGGCAGCCAGTTCCATAGAAAGTTTTTTATTTAGGTTTATAATAAATATTTTAATTGATATAAAATTGCTTTTGGTGAGGAATTCGTGGTAGAAACGGACACAGAGGAAAATTCTTCTGAAAAAACAATACAAGAGAAGATTTTATTAAGGCTGATGCAGGAAGAAAGAAAACCAGTAACAGATTTTAGCGCAGGCGGTTCTGTGGTTACTTCTCCTTTGGTTCGTAACGGAGTTGTTTATTTTGGTTCATGCGACAAAAACTTTTATGCCCTTGATGCTGAAAACGGGAAAATGTTATGGTCTTTTCCTACCGAAGGACCTGTTGTTTCTCCGCCATCAATACGCAGCAACAGTATATACTTTGGTTCATATGACCGCAATCTGTACGCTGTCTCGCTGAACGGGAAATTAAAGTGGAAGTTTCCTGCACAGGAAAGAATATTTTCAAAACCCAGTGTTTTTCAGGAAAGGGTTTATTTTGGTTCCTGTGACGGAGTTCTTTATTCAGTGAACGCGCGCACAGGTAAATGTCTCTGGAAATTCAAAACCAACGCGCCCATACTGTCACAGCCTAAAATCTATAAAAAAACCATATTTTTCGGTTCCAATGATTATAATTTTTATGCCCTGACGCTGGACGGCAAGCCAAAATGGAAATTTGAAACAGGCAAAGAGGCGGGGTTTTTCAATTCCGTTATCTATAACGACACGGTTTATTTTGGCTCCTTTGATTCTCATATATATGCCTTGAAAGCAAACACAGGAAATCTTCTTTGGAAATTTGACGCAACAAAACCGCCCAACACGCCAATAAAAAGAAAAGACAATTTCCTTTTCTTTGGAACAAGAACGCATTTTTATGCAATCAACACCGAGGGAAAACTGGTCTGGAAGCTGCCGATAGGAAACCATGCCGGAAGCGGCGTTTCTGTTTTCAGGGACATGGTGTTTTTCAGCGGAAACGATAACCATCTTTACGGCGTTGATGCAAAAACAGGGAAGGTTGTATGGAAATTTCGTGCAAACGGTTACATAAGTCACACATGCCCTGCTTTTTACAACGGAAAAATTTATTTTGGTTGCTGGGACTGCAGCTTGTATTGCGTTACGCAAAACGCTGAGCTGGTTTGGAGGTTTGAAACGTCTTTAAGTTGCCCCTCCTTGGTTTTTTCCGAACAAAACGGGCAAGAAACAGAGAAGCAGCCGATTGAGTGGGAAGAAACCGAGGAAAAAGAAACAGAATTAGAAGAAAAAAAGGAATTTGAATACGGAGAACCGAGCGAAGATTATACAGGCGAACTGAAAAACTACCTTAAAGGCAAAAAGTATATGGATTAATACATGAGAACAACAAACACAGCGACCATTGTTAAAACAGGCAACAATGTTGCGAAAAACGCTCTGTTGGCAGGCATTTTATGGAATTTTGAAAGTCCTTTGACATTAAGGTACCAGCTCCACAAAAAGAACACAAAATTTATAAAAGGCAGCCAGAAGAAAACAACAAAAGGCGTTGTTCCATACACATACGCTTTATAGGTTTTTTCATACTTTCCCTTGCCCCCGCTTATTTGAACACCAAAATGAACGGCTGCAGACGCTATAAAAGCACCAACCAGAAACAAAGCATATACCGCCAAACCTGCACCAAACAAAGCCAGAGGTCCGAAAAAACCAAAAAACCAAAAGACATTGAAAAGTCTAATACCAGAAGGCATGAGATTTGAGATTATAAAAAACATATTCAATAAGAAAGCCGCAACAACCAGTGTGAACATCAGAGGCAGAAGCAGAACCAATGCAAAGTATTTGAAATCCTGTTCAAAACTTCTGTTTTTCACTGTTTTGAAAAGCTTTTCAGAGTCCGTGAAGCAAAGTTTGATAATATTGAACATTCCATCAACCCGCAAGGTTTAATATCCAGTTTATGCCAAAAAAACCGCCCCAAGCAAGCAGACTGCACATAATAAGCTTACCTATAAACACAGCCAAAAAGAATTTTTTTATATTATACTCAATAGCTCCGCAAAAAATACCTATCACGTCTGTTGGCAAAGGCGTCGCGGCGAACAAAATTATTACCGGGAAAAACCCATGTTTTTTTGTCCACTTTTCGGTTTTTTCAAGCCATTTGGAAATTTTTTTCTTTCCTGCCTTTCTTCCGCCGAAACCCAGCCCGTAGCCGGTCAATTCTCCCATGCCTGCGCCAAGAGCAGAAAAAACAGCAACCAGCCATGGATTAAGCATCGCGCCGAAAAGAAAAACAACCAGAAAACTGGGAACAGGAAAAATTATGCTTGCGTTTCCCAGAAGGTTCACAAAAAAAATTCCAATATATCCCCAAGCGTATGAAACAGACACTGCCCAAGAAACGAACTGTGACGAAAAACTTCCAAAATCCATAATAAATATTGGAGCGAGCAAATAAAAATTTAACAATTGTCGTTGTGAATAGCGTGAATTTAAATATCTTACGCACCTAAGAGTTTGTTAATGACCCGCACAAAAATCATTGCAAGCCTTGGCCCCTCTGTTTTTGAAAAAAAGGACATATTGAGAGCAGCGAAAGCAGGAATGGATATAGCAAGAACAAATATGAGCCACAGCAGCCATTCATGGCATTCAAAAGTTATAGAAAGAACGAGAAAAGCAGGGGAAGAGCTCGGAAGGAAAATCCCTGTGCTTATGGACATTCAGGGTCCTTGCGTCAGGACAGGCGAAATACCAATAAACGGTGGTTTTATCAGAATCAAAAAAGGAGATTCTGTTGTGTTTACAATAAAAAACAACGGCTCCAAAAGCAAAATATTTGTAAATTATCCAGAATTCATAGAGCTGGTAGATAAAAACAGCCTTATATTTCTGAGCGACGGCGCTGTTCAGTTAAGGGTTGTGGAAAAAACAAACAGAGACGTGATATGCGAGTCGCTCTATGATGCAAAAATAAAATCAAGAAGCACCCTTTCTGTTTCTGAAAAAAGCTTTAATCTCCCCGCTCTTACAGAAAAGGACTGGAAAGACATTGAGTTTGGCGTGAAAAAAGGAGTTGAATATTTTGGTATATCTTTTGTGAAAACAGGAAAAGAAATAGTTGAAATCAGAAACTTCTTAACCCAGCAAGGGAGCAAAGCCAAGATAATAGCCAAGATAGAAACACCTGAAGCCATTCAAAACCTTGAAAATATAATAAAAGTGTCTGATGCTGTTATGATAGCAAGAGGAGACCTTGGCGTAACGCTTCCTTTGGAACATACGCCTTTCCATCAGTACAATATAATAAAAAAATGCAAGGATTTCAGAAAGTTTGTTGTAGTGGCAACGCAAATGCTTCATTCCATGAAAAACAAACCAATACCAACCAGAGCAGAAGTCAATGACGTGTTTACAGCAGTGGTTACGGGTTCTGATGCCATAATGCTCTCCGATGAAACAGCAGAAGGCAAATATCCGATAGAAACTATTCAGTATGCAAGAAAAATCATAAAAACAGCAGAGAAAATACCATACAAATTATCTATTCATACTCGTTCCAGTGCTTTATCTGAAGCTCAGAAAGCCTTTTATTTGAAAGAGCCTGCACAAAAAGCTCAGATATCTGAAGGTTTGTGAAAAGCGGAACAGAAAAATCAATTGCTTTTCTCCTCAGAACATAGTCATTTCCGAAACTTGTTTTTTTCTCCGGGTTTGGTATAGAAATCAGCAGTTCTATCTTTCCTTCTGTTATGTAATCCAGAACATTCGGTTTTTTACGTTCATGGATTTTGTAAAGCATGGTGTTTTTTATTCCATGTTTTTTCAGAAAGTCTGAAGTGTGTTCAGTAGCGAATATATCAAACCCCATTTCCTTAAGTTTTTTGGCAGAATCCAAGAATTTGTATCTGTTTTCTTCTCCGCCTATGCTTATAAGAATGCTTTTTTTGGGAATTACAAAACCAACAGAAAGGATGGCTTTTAAAAAAGCTTCATACACATCTTTCCCGAGACAGGCAACTTCTCCCGTAGAAGCCATCTCCACTCCCAAAACAGGGTCAGCGCCTTTGAGCCTTGAAAAAGAGAACTGCGGCGATTTCACACCCACGTAATTCAAGTCAAGCACGGATTTGTTGTTTTTCACCTTTTTTCCAAGCATTGATTTAACAGCAATTTCTATAAAATTGGTTTTTGATACCTTTGAAACAAAAGGAAAAGACCTTGAAGCCCTGAGATTGCATTCTATAACCTTTATCTCATTATCCTTCGCTATGAACTGAATGTTAAAAGGACCTGTTATGTTCAGAGCCTTTGCTATTTTTTCTCCTGTTTTCCTTATCTTTCTTATGGTTTCTATATAGATTTTCTGCGGCGGCATAACCATTGTTGCGTCTCCTGAATGAACTCCCGCGTTTTCCACGTGCTCAAAAATTGCCGATACAACTATTTTCCCCGATTTTGCAACAGCATCCATTTCTATTTCCTTTGCGTTTGTGATAAATTTACTTATCACAACAGGATATTTCGGCGAAACCCTTGAGGCTTTTTTGAGATATTTTCCCAAACGCTTGTCATCAAGAACAACGCTCATTGCTGCCCCGCTTAAAACATACGAGGGCCTTACAAGAACAGGATAGCCTATTTTCTTTGCAAACAGTTTTGCTTCTTTTATACCCGTTAGTTCTTTCCATTCAGGCTGGTCTATCCCCAGTTTGTCCAAAAGCTTTGAAAATTTATATCTGTTTTCTGCTCTGTCTATGTTTTTTGGTGATGTTCCCAGAACTTTCATTCCTGCTTTATAGCACTTCATTGCTATGTTATTGGGTATCTGCCCGCCCATGGAAAGAATAACCCCGCTCGGGTTTTCTTTTTCATATATATCCATGACTCTTTCAAAACTCAATTCGTCAAAATAAAGCTTGTCGCATATGTCATAGTCTGTTGAAACGGTTTCCGGGTTATAGTTTATCATAATTGTTTTATATCCTAATTTTTTCAGGTTTGCAACAGCGCTTACGCAGCACCAGTCGAATTCAACAGAAGAACCTATGCTGTAAGAACCAGAACCAAGAACTATTATTTTGTTTTCACCAGAAAAATCCACATCATTCTCGTTCCCGTTATACGTGAGATAAAGATAGTTTGTTTTTGCAGGGTATTCTGCTGCAAGGGTATCTATCTGTTTTACACAAGGAATGATTCCAAGCTTTTTTCTTCTCTTTCTCACACTCATTTCATCTGTTCCCGTGAGTATTGCTATCTGTTTGTCTGAAAACCCTTTTTGTTTTGCCTCAAGAAACAAATCGCTTGGAAGCTGTTCAAGTTTGTGTTTTTTCAATTCCTTTTCCAAATCTATTATGTTTTTTATTTTGTAAAGAAACCATTTGTCTATTTTTGTTAGTTTGTATATTTGTTCTATGGAACAGCCTTTTTTAATGGCTTCTGCAATTCCAAACAATCTCTCGTCTGTTGGATGCTTTAGTTCCTTCTCAAGGTTTTTAAATGAATAGTTTTCATTGCAGACCAGCCCGTACATGCCTATTTGGAGCATTCTTGCCGCTTTCTGAATGGCTTCTTCAAAAGTCCTTCCTATAGCCATAACTTCTCCAACAGATTTCATTTCTGAACCAATTTTCTTTGAAACCCTTCTGAATTTTTTCAAATCCCATCTTGGTATTTTCACTACCAAATAATCCAGAGCAGGCTCGAAGCATGCAGTTGTTGCTTTTGTTACATTGTTCTGAAGTTCGGGAAGACTATAACCTAAAGCAAGCTTTGCGGCAATAAAAGCCAAAGGATAACCAGTTGCTTTGCTCGCCAGCGCAGAGCTTCTGGAAAGCCTTGCATTGATTTCTATTATCCTGTAATCCCCGTTCTCAGGGTTCAAGGCAAACTGTATATTGCATTCGCCCACTATTCCAATATGCCTGACAGCCCGGATGGAGATATCCCTCAGCATATGGTATTCCTGATTTGTCAGGGTTTGCGAAGGAGCAATAACTATGGATTCGCCGGTGTGAATGCCCATGGGGTCAAAATTCTCCATATTGCACACTGTTATGCAGTTGTCTTTGGAATCTCTCACAACCTCATACTCGATCTCTTTCCACCCTTCAAGATATTCTTCAATCAAAACCTGGCATGTATGGGCAAATGCCTTTCTAAGGGTTTCTCTGAGCTGTTTATCATCCCAAGAAATATCGCTTCCCCTTCCGCCAAGCGCGTAAGCGACCCTTGCCATCACCGGATATCCTATTTTTTTGGCTGCTTTTAAACCATCTTCAATGCTCCTTACAGCTATTCCTTTTGGCGTTTTTAAACCAATTTCATTCAGTTTTTTGTTGAAAAGTTTTCTATCCTCTGTGTTTTCTATTGCTTCAGGGGGCGTTCCGAGAACCTTGACCTTAAATTTTTCCAGAATTCCCTTTTTCCATAACTCTATGCCGCAGTTCAAAGCAGTTTGGCCGCCAAAGGAAAGAACTATACCGTCAGGCCTTTCTTTTTTTATGACTTTTTTAACAAAATAAGGGGTTACAGGAAGAAAATAAACCCTGTCAGCAAGATATTCAGAAGTCTGAATTGTCGCAATGTTCGGATTTATTAAAACTGTCTCTATGCCCTCTTCTTTCAGAGCTTTGATTGCCTGACTGCCTGAATAATCAAACTCTCCTGCCTCGCCTATTTTCAGCGCCCCGCTTCCTAATATCAATACCCTTTTCGGTTTTTTCATTTCGTCACTCCTAAAAACACATCAAAAATAAACTCTGTATCCACAGGTCCGGGAGAAGCTTCCGGGTGAAACTGAACACTTATCCAGGGCTTGCTTCTGTGCATAATCCCTTCGTTTGTTCTGTCGTTTGCATTAGTAAACCAGGGTTTCCATTCTTTGGATAGGCTTTCAGGAGCAACAGCAAAGCCGTGGTTCTGGCTTGTAATATAACATCTTCCTGTTTTCTCCTCTATACAAGGCTGGTTCTGGCTTCTGTGACCAAATTTAAGTTTATAGGTGTCCCCGCCCGCTGCAAGAGAAAGTATCTGGTTTCCCAGACAAATTCCGAAAACCGGCATTTCACCATCCATTAACTTCTTAACAACCCGGGTCGCTTTTTCAGATTTTTTCGGGTCGCCGGGTCCGTTGGAAATGAGAACGCCTGACGGTGAGAAGCTCATTATTTTTTTAAAGTCTGTATCAGCAGGAACCCTTACAACCTTCACATTTCTTTTAACAAGGCATCTTATTATATTCTCTTTAACACCGCAATCTATCAAAACAATGGTTTTATCCCCTTTCTTATTGTAGGTTTTTATCTCTTTTGTTGTTACCTCAGAAACAAGGTCTCTTTCATTGGGGTCTGGTATGTTTTTGGCTTCTTCTTTCAACAAATCCAGATCTGTTTTTTTCTCATACGTCTGAAGTGTTCCGAGCATAACACCCTTTATTCTCAATCTTTTTGTAAGTGCTCTTGTGTCTATCCCGCTGATTCCCGGGATTCCGTTCTCTTTTAACCACAGGTCAAGTGTTTTTTCAGACGTTGCATGAG
>Ga0180301_10002697_pt1 | contig 13966 bp, 12 predicted proteins | sample GuaBasSediGuay16_FD_121797 | JGI IMG/M metagenome (GOLD analysis project Ga0180301, IMG submission 121797) | Subseafloor sediment microbial communities from Guaymas Basin, Gulf of California, Mexico - Guay16, Core 4569-2, 12-15 cm | ecosystem: Environmental > Aquatic > Marine > Hydrothermal...
CCTCATATTGAATTTTGAACGTTAAATAATTGGTATAAAATAGAGAAACTTTCTTTACTTGAACTAGGGGTTAATGGAGATGCCGAGAGAGCTAATCGCAATCGCTCCGCGTACACCCATAATTAGAGAATATGAAGAGTCTCCTCTAAAGCCTAACCAGATCCGCGTAAAAAGCCGTCTATCTGCGGAGAAACATGGAACAACGCTAATAATGTATAGGGGCTCCTCCTCTTTCTCCAATAAGATGTTCGATCGTGACCTTGGCATCTTTGTGCCTAAGCCATATGGTGAAAGAAAAATCAGTTGGGGAGACTTTCCGATCAAACTCGGCAACATGACTGTGGGAATCGTAACCGAAGTGGGAAATGAAGTTAAATCCTTTAAAGTAGGAGACAGAGTCTACGGATATTTACCTATAAGGGAGACCCACACAGTTGATGAAAAGCAAGTTGAACTGGCCCCGCCGGAGCTCAGCGATGAAGATTTAGTCTGTATTGACCCCGCTACTGTTTCTCTAATGGCTGTACGAGAAGGGAACGTTCGGGTTGGTGACAAGGTTGCGATATTCGGACTTGGCGCGATAGGCTTAATGACTGTTCAAATGGCTAAGCTTTCCGGTGCTCGTCTAGTAATAGGTGTCGAACCTATCGAAAAACGGAGGAGATTAGCGGAGAAATATGGAGCTGATATGCTTTTCGATCCATCCACTTGTGATGCGGGGTTAGAAATTAAAAAGATTACTGGAGGAGTAGATGTTTCAATAGATACGAGCGGTTCATATCAAGCGTTGCATCAAGCAATAAGGGCGACAAGTTATGGAGGCGCTATTGTTCCAGTTTCATGGTATCATGGCGAAGCAAAGGGGCTGAACTTGGGTGAAGAGTGGCATTTCAATCGGTATTTGATGATTTCAGGCGCACGGGTTGAGAGCGAACCTTATAGAGATTATCCCCGCTGGAACAGAAAGCGAGTCTATGAAACCGTTATTGAGCTCTTCAAAAAGAAAAAATTAACAAGTAAAGGCTTACTTTCCATCGTTCATTTTGACGAGGTTATCGAGACATATCGAATGATTGATGAAAAACCTGAAGAAATTATTAAATTAGGAGTAATCTACAAGTAGGCTTGGGGAGTATTCAATATTAATTGAGGGCGATTAATTTGGCTAAGCATGAAGCTATGCTTTATGAAAAGGTTAAGAATAATCAGGTGAGATGCAATCTTTGCGCAAGAAGATGTTTAATTAAGGACGGAGGATTCGGATTTTGTAGAGTGAGAAAAAACGAAGGTGGAATACTTTATTCCTTAAATTATGCGGTTTCTTGCGCAGCCAATGCCGATCCGATAGGTAAGAAACCGCTCTCGCATTTTCATCCCGGCGCGTATGTCATGTCTATTGCGACTATCGGATGCAATTTCCGCTGTCAGTTTTGTGATAATTGGAACATAAGCCAAGAAAGCAGTATAATTGGAAGATATTTTCCGCCGGAAGATGTGGTTAAAGCTGCTAAAGATTATGGTTGTCAAGGCATAAGCTACACGTATACTGAGCCGACTATCTTCTTTGAGTATGCCTACGATACCGCTGTTCTCGCACATAAGGAAGGACTATTCAACACCTTTGTCACAAATGGATATATGACCCCCGAGGCTATTCGGACAATTGCCCCTTACCTTGACGCCGCGACCGTTGACTTTAAAGGAGGAGGAGACCCCGTATTCTACAGAAAGTTTTCTTCTGTCCCTTCAGTTGAACCTATATACGAAGCCTTAGCGGAGATGAAGAAACGAGGAATCCATATTGAAGTTACAAACCTAGTTATTCCCGACGTTGGAGACTCCATGAGTCAACTAAGCAGACTCGCAGGATGGATATGCGAAAACTTAGGAGCCGACACACCGTTTCATCTTTTGAGGTTTCATCCAGATTACAATCTCACCACGATAAGACCGACGGAGATAAAGACCTTGGAAGAAGCTTATGAGGTTTCCACTCGTGCAGGGCTCAATTACGTGTACATAGGTAATGTGCCTGGGCATAAGTATGAGAATACTTATTGCCCACAGTGTCAAGCTCTTCTTATTAAAAGATACGGTTTTGGAATAATCAAGTGGAATCTCACAGAGGACATGCGTTGCCCAAATTGCGGCGTGAAGATACCGATCAAAGGAAAGTTTCATAAGGAAGGCTTCTCGCTTCCATCTCCAATAATTTAGAATTTCTTGAAAGTCTAGACGTGCAACGCAGCGTTAATAAGGAAATCGCCCTATATCATTTTTGAAATTTCATGTGGCGGATAATTCGTAGAGATGCTGTTTCTGTTCTAGAAGATGAGAATGCCCGTGAAAGCCTTAAAAGATACTTTGACGTTATGCAGGATGATAAACCAGCTAAATTTTTAATAGCTAAGAAAGTTCCCGCGGACTTTAATGAAGATGATTCCCTCAAAGATCTTTGGAGCCTGCATGATGATCTCCTCGATGAATTTACGAATCTACAACAAGAAATGGACACAAAGATAAAACGATTAGATGACTTGGAAACCCCGGAGAAATCCTTTCTTGACTTGAAAGAGACGATAGCTACGCGAATCTTAGAGAGCTGCCATTTCTGTACAAGAAGATGCGGTGTAAACCGCTTGAAAGGAGAGTTTGGATACTGCAGATGTGGCACGCAGATTGTTGTCTCATCGATCTTTGAGCACTTGGGCGAAGAACCCGAGCTTGTTCCCTCCGGGACAATATTCACTATGGGCTGCACGATAAGATGTCTTCACTGTCAAAATTGGACCATTTCTCAATGGTTTGAGAGCGGTGAGATATACTCTCCGAAGAGGCTGTCATTGGCGGTTGAACAGTTAAGAAGAAATGGATGCCGAAATGCCAATCTCGTTGGCGGAGAACCCACACCATGGCTTCGGCAATGGCTCCAAACATTCAAGCATGTAAGAGTGAATATTCCGGTTGTTTGGAACTCTAACTCCTATTATAGCGAAGAGACCGCTAAGCTACTCGCCGGATTCGTCGATGTCTACCTTTTGGATTTCAAGTACGGCAACAATCAATGCGCGGAGAAAATCAGTGACGCTCCTATGTATTGGGAAGCCTGTACAAGGAATCATCTTTATGGGAAGAAGTATGGCGAACTCATAATACGTGTCCTTGTTCTTCCAGAGCATTTAGAGTGTTGCACGAAGAATATACTGAATTGGATATCCGAGAATCTAGGACCAAACACCCGGACAAACGTTATGTTTCAATATAGACCGGAATGGAGAGCTCATGAGATCCCGGAGCTTAGGAGAAGACTTACCGTTACAGAGATGGAGCGGGCGGTTGAGATTGCTAAAGAAGCGGGATTAACTAACTTTATCACTTGACTCAGTAGCCATTTCGTTGAGAGACGTTTAAGCATAACTGGCAATCTAATTTTGTATTGCGGTTGGACATTTTAATGGGATTACGCAAGCGAAAACTTTTAACCGAATTTCATTTCTCCTTTTCTAAGAACCTTGTGAGACCGATGAATAATGCCTCGTTACGGTTTAAACATATTATAATTGACCGTGAAAGGCCCAAAGACCTGCGCATAAAAGCTGCAGGGGATGTGAACCACGATGATTTTGTTGACATAGTTGTTGCCAGCAGCAGAGGCCCCCAGTCTGGCATGAGCATCCGCTGCCTAAAGGTAATCCAGCGACTGACCCATAGAAACATCGCATCATAGGAGGGATACGTGCTCATAACATAGAAGACACGACGGACAGTGAGGAACATCAATTCTTATCTCATAAGTCATCGCATATGTAGCTGGGTGTAGAGATGAGCCAAAAATCGGAGAAAAAGGGAGTCACAATCTCGGTTCCGGAGGAATATTACGAAGGATACACTTTATTTTGTCACACTTATGACCCGCCGAATGTCGCTGCTGGCGAAGTTGCTCATATGTACTTGATTGATATGGATGGGAATATCGTTCATGAATGGATAGCTAAAACGGCGGTTCAGCTTCTTGAGCTTCTACCCAACGGCAACCTATATTATACGACGAGAGATAGATCCCTCATTGAACAAGCTGGATTAAGAGAGATCGACCCCAAAAGTAACGTTGTCTGGTTCTTTCACTGCCGCGTAGATCATGACTTCCATATAATGGAAAATGATCATCTGATGATCCATTGTATTATGGATAAGATGGTTCCTCCCATAGGGCCTGAACTGAAGCGTTGTCCCTACATCATAGAGATCACACGCGACAAGCAGCTGGTATGGGAATGGTTTGGAGAAGAACACATAAAGGAACTGGAAGATCTGTGCGGCATCAAGTTTCCCTTAAAAAGGTCTCAATTCAAGGGATATCCCGAATATATGATTAGGCACCTTCTATTCGATTGGGCTCACAATAATACATGTGAGGTTCTGCCTGATACTCCTCTTGGGAGGAGGGATTCGAGATTTAAAGCTGGGAATATTCTCTTCAGTTATAGAAGTCTAGACGTCATTGGGGTGATCGAGAAGGAGAGTGGGGAGATCGTTTGGGCTTGGGGCCCCGGCATCCTAGATGGGCAGCATCAGCCAACCATGCTTCCAAACGGCAACATACTAATCTTCGATAACGGAACACGCAGAGGATGGTCCCGAGTCATAGAACTCAACCCAATAGAGGAAGAGATAATCTGGGAATACATTGAAACGCCTGAAAAGAGATTCTTCAGTGCATATATTTCCGGCGCTCAATTACTCCCAAATGGAAACGTGCTTATATGCGAAGGCGGACCTGGTCGGCTCTTCGAGGTTACTCGTGACAAAAAGATCGTCTGGGAGTATCGAAGTCCATACAAAGAGAAATGGACACATGGTATATACCGGGCTACACGCTACTCTCCCGAATTCGTTAAGCCTCTACTTGAAAGAATAGCAGAAGATTAAAAGGTAATCATTTTGGATCAATGAAAATCACTGAACAAAGTATTACAAAGAATGCTCATGGATAGTCAATCTCCTTTTTAACCCTCTAAGCTGAAGATCCAGATAGAATAAATAATAGAGGAAGCGATTACAAAGTATGAATATAGAACATCCCAGTGTTTACATATCATTTTTATCCCCCTGATGAGTCGAGAGGTTGAATCATCATATTATTTTCTCTCGGCTCTTCTGTTAGCTAACTGATTGTCTGAGCTTTATTCTGAGAGGATCTCAGCCAGCTTATATTTTTCCATATCGAGTTCTTTTCTTACTCTCCATGAATAATCTAAATCGACGGAGTGTATCTTTCCATTATGTATGCCCACCATTCTTTTCTTCTCGCCATTAAGTAGAAGCTCAACCGCGTGATAGCCGAACTGCGATGCAAGTATTCGACTTTTAGCCGTAGGTGCACCTCCTCTTTGAATGTATCCCAGCACTGTTAGTCTTACCTGGTAACCAGTCTCTTCAGATATGCGCTTTGCGACTTCACGTGAATCGCCCGCTCCCTCGGCCATAACAATGATCTCGGATGTCTTCCCGGCTTCACGTGCACTTCTAACTTTCTTGCAGACTTTCTCCATGTCAAATTTGACCTCTGGAAGAAGAATTATCTCAGCTCCCCCTGCTAGACCCACTTCGAGAGCCAAGAATCCACGTTTTCTTCCCATCACCTCAACAACAAAGATTCTTTCATGCGAAGTAGCCGTGTCTCTTATTTTGTCTATAGCTGATAAAGCAGTGTTGACCGCCGTATCGAACCCTATCGTTGTATCAGTCCCCATAACATCATTATCTATAGTCGCCGGAATTCCGATCACAGGGATGCCGCTGACCTTATAAAGGTTGCTTGCCCCTGCGAATGTTCCATCTCCTCCGATGGCTATGAGTCCCTCGATTCTGTGTTTCTTCAAATTTTCAGCAGCCTTCTCTATTCCCTCAGGAGTCTTCATTTCCCTGCATCGCACAGTTTTTAGGATAGTCCCGCCGAGATTTATGATCCCGCTGACTGATCTTGCTCCTAACGGTCGTGCTTGTCCCTCGATTAAGCCGGCATATCCCCTTTCGAAGCCAATGACTTCTAATTTGTTGTGAATAGCTGAACGAACGACGGAGCGAATAGCAGCATTCATTCCAGGCGCATCTCCACCTGCTGTAACGACTCCTATTCTCTTCTTGGCCATCTTCAAACACCATCCATCTTCCTTTAGGGCGGTTATCTATTAATAAACGAAAGATAAATTAGATAAAAAGGCCTCTTTTGTTGCATGGCATGCTAAGAAGAAATTGAGAGAATTTTGGAACATGAGAGTTGAGGGTGAGAGTTTGACCGATTTGGACAGAGAGATCCTTGAAAAATACGAGAAAGCAGGTCAAATAGCATCAAAAGTTAGAGAAAGAATGAAAAGTGTAGTCAAGGAAGGAATGCGGATCGTCGATATCTGCGAGGAGGCTGAGGAGACTATTAGAAAAATGGGTGGTAAACCGGCCTTTCCATGCAATGTCTCCATTAATGAGGTAGCCGCGCATTATACTTCTCCACCTGGGGACAAAAGGACTATTCCGAAGAGATCAATTGTGAAGATCGATATAGGCGTCCATGTTGATGGGTACATTGCTGACACGGCCACCACGGTCTGCTTTAACCCTGATTATGAAGATATGGTTCAAACCTCTGAGGCTGCCTTGGAAACCGCTATTCGTATTATTCGACCAGGAATCTCCACTTCAGAATTAGGATCGAAGATTCAAAAGGTTATCGAAAATAGAGGATTTAAGCCGATATCTAATCTTACTGGTCATCAGATTGGAAGGTATATGATTCACGCTGGAAAGTCTCTACCTAATGTTTCCCACATTTCTTTTAGAAAGATTCGTGAAGGAGAGGTTTATGCTATTGAACCGTTCGTCACCACAAATAAGGCTGAGGGAAGAGTAATTGAAGGAAATGAGTCTCACATATTCAGATTTTTGAAGAGGAGGAATCCCAAGTTAAGAGAATCAAAGAGACTTTTACGGTTCATAGAGAAGAACTTTAAGACTTTACCCTTTGCAAAAAGATGGCTCAAGAGATTTGGAGTCATGGACGGATCTGCATTTACGGATCTGCTTGAATCTAAGTGCTTATTGGCTTATCCAGTATTCATAGAAGCAAGCGGAGAACGGGTAGCTCAATTTGAACATACAGTTTATGTAAGTAAGAACGGCTCCATCGTCTTGACTTAGGCAACCAAAAAAAGGGAAGCTACCCTCTCTTTTTCTTCGTTTCTTCAGACTCTCTAAATATGGTATAAATGAACATTGAACCTTTACATTTCGGGCATGATTCAGCCTCTTTAAGGACATAATCGCCTTCTCTGAAATCTCGCGTTGTTTCAAAGCCGCAATTAGAGCATCGAATCACTGTGGAGACCTTTGGTTGTTCAAATCCGAGTTTAAGAGGCTTACTTCTCATTTGAAGGGCCACATAGACCGAAAAGCCAATAGCACTCGCGCTTAGGGTAAGAGCCAAAACATCAATGTACCCTGTTTCCCTGTACATTTTTAGCACCTGAATGACTGTGACGAGTGCGAGAACAACCAAGACGGCCGCTATCATCATAAAGAAAAACGGCATTCTCCTCGCGTTGCTAGGTTTGCTTTCCATTACAGATCTCCTACTGCGCTATTCCAATAGTGTTCCCTATTCCCGCGATTATTACATGATCTCCTTCTTTAGTCATCTCGAGGATTATCCTTTTTATCCTTTTTATGACCTCATCGACGCTGTTGGCTATCTCCTTCCTCATCACCGAAACAACATCCTCTATGCCTTCCTTTATTAAGATCGCGTTTAAAGGCACTTTATACTTCGTTGCGACCTCTTCTACCTTGTATTTATCTACTCCTGGCCCGCCTATAGCAACCCCGGTGCCCTCAGCAACCTCCCCCGACTTTTCGCCTTCAAGCTTCTGAGCGGCATCAATGACTATTATCCTGTTGACTCGTCCTTCCTTTTCTTCAAGCAGCTGCCTTATGGCTTCGCCTGGTTTGCCTACATTTCCTCCGGGTCCTTTAGCCTTGAGCACATACGCTATTCGCCCCTCTATTGGAACCTCGCTTACAATCGTGTCCTTCGCTATCTCGTATTCTTTATTTCCGTGCATAAGCCTCGCAGCTACGAGGGGGCCTACTCCGTCGCCTATCGGTTGACCGGTTGTGAAGGCTATTAAAGCGCTTGCAAAGGCCTGGGATTCCTTCATTATCTGAGGAAGGATCATCTGGAGCTGTAGTATTACGTAGAAGCTTGACGTCTTCTTCCCCACGAGGTAGAAGTGTCTGACAACCTTGTATATCTGATTCAATGCTAAAGCGGCTTCAAGCATATTGGCCAGATTATTTATTTTTGTTTCGTCAACATCCGGAACCATAAGTTTAACCTCGTCTTTGAGCCTGAAATCACGAACATCAATTATATGCTCCAGCCGCCTTATGATTCCTGAAGGATCAAGACTAACTGGTGGAATATAGACATGCTCAAGAACGCGGTCAACTCTTTCCGTTGGGTCGTTTTTCTCTTTGCTTAACTTCTTGATTGTGGAGATCGCGATTTCTCTACCGCGGTCTCGCATGAGCTTTAATCTGAAGAGTGACCCTTCAATCTCCTTCAACATTATTTTGACCTGAAGGCGCTGTCCATAAAACATGTATAATACAAAGAAGGCTAGCCAAAGGACTTGGACGATCAGCCCTATCATGCTATCTTGGGGAGCGACTCCCTGAGCAACATCGAAGAATGTTTGACTTATCATCAGAGCATGCTGCACCGAGTAGAAAAGTGAAAAATCGGTTAATAAATTTTGAGCAAAAATCCGAAGAAAGGAGGATGAAATATCTCAATTGGCAGGCCCAGATTAAAGAGGCTCATCCGCTGAAGTGTGCAATTCTGACTCTCGCCGATTACATTATTCTTTAATCACTATCGATGCGTAGCCGACAATTGCGTCGGTTGAACCTTGAACATCATAGCTAGTTGCGTACTTTAGAAGATCGCCTTTCGACGCGCCCATTTTTTTAGCGGCAACAATCATCGTAGCCACTGGGAGATACCCGCACATTGTATAATTGTTTTCACGGACTTTTCTGATAAGGCCTTCCGCGTCAAGTGAGATGATCGTTTCAATCAATGACCGATCGGTCTCATACACCCATTTCAAAACCTTCTCAAACGGTCTCGTTCCAACAGGCGTATATCCATAAAGAGGCCCGTAATGAGTAAAGTCTGTACTGCCTATTATGACTATGTCTCTTCCCAGATCCCTTGTTGCTTCAGCAATCGCCGTTCCCACGTTCTCACACATCTCGTAATCTCCATAGCCCACAGTAATGGGGACAATCTTGAATTTTCCATCGTAGATGTACTGCAGAAATGGAAGCTGAATCTCAATTGAATGTTCCCCTTCATGAGCCTCGGGATTTATATCTATGAATTCAGAGCCTCTCACTATGGCCTTAGCGAGTTCAGCGTCGACCGCTACATCGCCCATAGGCATTCTCCAGACAGCGTCAAACATTGTTGCGAATCCCGGGTTTCCCCCGTGGCTTACACCCAAGATTACAAAAGTCTCCGGCCTTCCATCTTGAGCTAAGCGGTGATAAAGATGGGATGCTATCGGGCCGGAATAAATGAGTCCAGCATGCGGAGCAACGCCGCCTATAATCTGCCGCGCTCCATTCTCAGAGACTTGGGGTTCAGATCCTGTTCCGTGCCTTGAGTGGAAGCACCGTTTGATTTCACGTTTCTCCTCATCTGGGTCGAACGGATGGAAACCCCAAGCTGAGGCTCGTCTAACATACATGTGCAGTTCCTCAAATTTATCTTCATCAACGGAATATAAAATAGTAGCATCATTAAGGTTTTTCTGAGATGATCCATTATTCGGAGTTGCGCCTTTGGATTTTGAGAAAAGAAACTTTATAAATAATGATCCGAAACTGCCTAACGTTATGTCAACTCCAAATTCGAGAATAGATGATAGAATAAACGAGGCTGAGTTAAACATTCGGGAGATAACTCTTTCTTCCTCTGAAAGAGCCCTTTACGATTTCATAAGAAGACGCGGTGAGGTTATGACTTCAAATCTTCCTCCGAAAATAAGGGGTGCTCTTCCTCATCTCATCCAAAAAGGACTTGTAGCAATCTATAAAAAACAAACCGCACCTTGGTCTGTAAAGAAAAGAAAATTCGTTGCGGCTAAAACGTGAGGAAAAAGGGGAGATCTGAAAGTTTTAACTTTTCTTTTTGTTTCTTTGAACAGAAAAACATAGCAGCTTCCTAAGGTTTCGGAGGTTTTTGGCAAAACCTTTTAAGTATTAAAATATTTTTAGTTTATCGCGGGTTTTATTTTGACTATAGTTTTTTCCTTCATAACGCATATAAGAACTGCAAATAGAGGTTATTAACCCCCTTCGTAACTGGGATTCGTGATATTTATGACCGGGAAACGATCAAGATTAGAAATGTATCTCGATGTTCTCGAGAAGATAGGTCAAGGAATCAATAAACCCACAAACATAATGTATAGATGCAACTTGTCTTGGCGGCCTTTCCAAGAGATTCTAAGGTCGCTTATTGAAAAAGGACTAATTGAAGAAATCGAAAAGTATAACCGTAAATATTATGTGATAACGAAAAAAGGAAATGAAACAATCTTCTATCTAAAGAAATTAATTCTAATACTTCACCCCGTAAGAAACGGAAAGTCCGTCATATCAGGCAGAAATTCAGAGCTTCTGATCTCAATAAGAAGAGACCTTTACTTCCCTTCCATACTCCGTCCGCAAGAGCGAAATAAAAAAGAGAATGATTGACCCTTCTTCTATGCCATCTCAATCCATCGCCCAAGATTCTTGGCGAGGGCCTTTTCACATGCAAGCTTTGCCGTCACAGCGTCTTGAACCGCTAATCCAGTGGATGTAAAGACTGTAATCTCGCTTGACAATGTTCTACCAGGCTTTAACCCCGCGACAACCTCGCCTAATTCTCCACAAACGTTCTCTTTAGTTATTATACCCTCGGCAAGCGGAACATTTATCTCTCCGGAATGTGAACATTGCTCCCAATCGTCGACATAAATCTTCGCATGTGTAAGTATGGAGGGGTCGAGTTCCTCTTTCCCAGGAGCATCCGCACCAATGCATGTTATATGAGTTCCATCGGAGATCCATTCATCTGATACCAGAGGCTTTCTCGAAGGAGTCGTCGTCACGATTATATCAGCATCTGCCACCGCGTCTTTTACATTCTTAACTGGAAGTATCCTAGCCCGCTCTCCACATACGATTTCCATTTCCGAGACATATTTTTTCCTACTTTCCTCACTGCGACTCCAGACCCTAACTTCCTCAAGCCTTCCATAGAGGCTCAAGAGAGCCATAAGTTGAGTTCTTGCCTGCGTCCCAGCGCCTACAAGACCGATTATTTTTGAGTCTTTTCTTGCTAGATACTTTGCTGCGATTCCGCCAGCTGCCCCAGTCCGCATCGCGGTGATCCAAGTGCCGCTTAATATTGATAATGCCGCTCCGTTTTTTGGATCAACAAGAATTATCGTTGCCATAACCGTTGGGAGCTTAAATTTCTTGGGGTTATCTGGATGAGAATTCACAACTTTTACCGCGGAGACTTCAAGTCTCTCGAGATATGAAGGCATAGCCCTTAAATCGCCGTTGTATTTGTTATATGTAACATAGATTTTAGGAGGCATCTGTGCGTATCCTAAAGCTTTTTCTCTAAAGGCTGTTTCCACAACCTCCATGACTTCGCTCATGGAAAGCAGAGGTTTTACATCTTTCTCGGTGAGAAGTAATATCTGCATTTTCCTCAGCTACCATATTGGTACCCCATTTTTCGGGTTCCTTGTTGCCTCCATGAACTTTTCAAAGATTTTCCTAGTCACAGGTCCCATCTTTCCCTCGCCGATCTGACGTTTATTAACTTCCCTTATAGGCATCACTTCTGCCGCTGTTCCAGTTACAAACGCCTCATCCGCTCCGTAGAGCTCCGCGACCGTTATCCCTCTTTCAATAACCCGGTAACCCAGATTCTGAGCTATTTCCTTGATGACGCCGGCAGTGATTCCAGGTAAGGGACCGCTGGTGGATGGAGGAGTAATTATAGTGTTTCCCTTTACGATAAAGATGTTTTCAGCCGTCGCCTCGCTTACAAAGCCATTTGAATCCAAGATTATAGCTTCATCAAAACCTGCATTGTTAGCTTCAATCTTGGCCAATATGCTGTTTAAGTAATTCAGCGACTTGATCTCATGAGTAGTTGCGTCTACAGGGTCTCTTCTAACCCAAGAGACCATCATGCTCATCCCCTCTTCTCGTTTCTTCTCATCATACAGCTGCAGTAGGGGAACAGCGATTATTATCACTGAGGCTTTCGGACATTTCCTTGGATCTAGACCTAAGTCTCCCTTTCCTCTGGTAACGACAAGTCGGATATAGGCGTCTTTTAGATTGTTCTTTCTCAGCGTCTCTAGAACGGCTTTCTCCATTTCCTTCTTTGTCATAGGAACGTTCAACATAATTGCTTTAGCTGAATAGTAGAGCCTGTCTATATGCTCTTTAAGTTTGAATACGATGCCGTTGTAGGATCTGATGCCCTCGAAGACTCCGTCTCCGTACAGAAAACCGTGATCAAAAACTGAGATTTTCGCTTCTGATTCGGGATAGTATTTTCCATCAATATAGACTAGATTTTCTTCTTGGGACAAATCGTGGCACCTCACTTGGAAGGTATTTAATTTACACCTAATATGTGTGACGATAAAAAAGAAAGGGATGCGGGATTATCCATAGAAATGTGGTCTTCTAGAAAGCCTAATTGGAAGACTTAAAGGCTTGAATGGTTTATCTTTTGTCTGTTTCCTTATCTCAGCTACAAGTTCTTCAAGCCTCATTTTTCTTATTTCTCCTCCTCTCTTAGCTCCGGATACACGTCGATCTCTCACGGATAAGACTTTGGAATCTATCTCTTTTTGCCCTATGACAATTATGTACGGGATCCATTCCCTCTCAGCTTCCCGAATCTTCCTTTGCATCGTTAAGGGCCTATCATCCCAATCAGCTCTTATGTTGTGGCTAGAGATTTCCACCGCGATTTTTTCCGCCTCTGTAAAGAACCTCTCGGTAACCGGGATGACTCTGACTTGAGTTGGAGAAAGCCAGAGAGGCAGCATAGGAGGCTTCCCCTTCTTCTGTTCCATGTAGGCCTTTTCAAGCATGGCGTAGAGATCCCTCTCAATAGCTCCGCTTGGAGAGCAATGAAGTATCAAAGGAGTTCTGCTTTCTCCTTTTTCGTCAATATAGGATATGCCATATCTCCTTGCGTTCTCTATGTCTATCTGGTCGGTTGAGAGAGCTGAAGCCTTATCTAGATTATCAACGAAGTTGAATTCCCACTTTAGAACGAAGTAGAAGAACCGTTCATCCCACATCTCAGCCAAAGCTGGTTTTCCGAATTGCTTAACCAATAAAAGGATGAAGTCCTTATTTTCTTGATAGAAATCTTTCGTGAATCTTATGGCTAATTCATAGTCATCCCGGCTTAGCCCAAACCCCTCTAACGTTTCAATGCTCAATTGAAACCTTTTTAGAAATTCCTCTTTAGCTTGATCCATATCGGCGCATATTGCGTGAACATCGGGCATTGTGAAGCCCCTTAGCCTTCTGAGGCCTGAGAGCTCGCCGCTTTTCTCTCTTCTGAAGCTGTAGCGAGTCAGCTCGTATATCTTAAGTGGGAGCTGGCGATAGGAGATCTGAGCGTCATGAAGCATTAGAAATTGCCCAAAGCATGCGCTGAATCTGAGGAAAAATTCTTTATCATCTGACTTTAAGATGTACTGCCTCGCTGGGAATCTATGTAGATAATTTGAAAGAGCTGGATGTTCAAGGTCGTACATGATCGGAGTCTCTACTTCCATACCTCCATATGCGATTATCTTCTCCGTTACGA
>Ga0180301_10002698_pt1 | contig 13965 bp, 18 predicted proteins | sample GuaBasSediGuay16_FD_121797 | JGI IMG/M metagenome (GOLD analysis project Ga0180301, IMG submission 121797) | Subseafloor sediment microbial communities from Guaymas Basin, Gulf of California, Mexico - Guay16, Core 4569-2, 12-15 cm | ecosystem: Environmental > Aquatic > Marine > Hydrothermal...
AGTACCTATTTAAGGGAAGGAGAGGGTTTGCAAGCCTAAGAAAACTGGGAAAACCTGCTACGTGCTTTTTGCGGTGGATGATGAAGGGCTTGGAGCCATCATCGACATCCAGCTTCAAATGAGGATTTTTGAAAGATGCTTGGAGGCAGAGGGCATCCTGTGGCTTAAAGGTTGCAGGGGTTCAAAAGAAACGTTAAGGTAGGCAGGTCTATCATAGATTATTGCTTGAAGTGTGTCAGGGAAGAGGTGCTCTTGGAGGTGAAAAGCGCCGTCATGAAAGTGGGCGAATATGCTATGTACCCTGACTACCCATCGCCCAGAGGAAGAAGGCATTTAGAGGACATCATAAAGTGGAGAAAGGCGGGAGAGGGGGAATAGTGTTTATTACAACTTTGCCCGGAGTGACGTTCTTCACGCCTAACAGGTTTGCAGACCCAGAGATGTACAGGTTGCTGGTTAAGGCTGAAAGGGCAGGAGTGAACATTAAGGCAGTCAGCATGCATTATGACCCGTCACCCTCTTTCATTTACTTGGATGATCCTGAATTAGATGTCGTCTTTAACCGTAGAGGTGGACTTTAATGAGGGGGAAAACGAGGCTGCTGGGAAAGGTGAAGAAGGCCATTGAAGAGTACAACAGGTACAGGTCTCCTGAAGCCGTGGCAAAGTTGAAGTCGCTACGTGCGGACAGCCTTTTAGTAGAGTTTACAGGGTCATTTTGCTACACGTGTGGAGTCTATGACTATCTTGACGACCTGAGAGTTATGTTTGAAGAAGAGGGGATGAAGGCTGAGATGTTGGAGGTGGAGAGCGAGGGCGACATATTTATTGTTAAATTTAGATTGATTAGGTTGGAAACGAAGGAGTCATCTGAGAGTTTCGGAAGAGTTTTAAAGGGGGAAACGGCGAATTAGTCGTGTGGACGACTTAGATGGAAGTTGATGAATATTTAATAGGTAAATTTTCTTAAAAAGTAATTATCATGTATCATTAAATATATATTGTATTGGTTTGAATGTGGTTATGGTGAGAAATTATTGAGAGGCGTCCACCTTGAGGATATACATCATATATAGTGATGAGTTTGGAGAGAAGGTTGCTGGCAACCTGATAAACTTCTCCACGTTCTGTACTTCTTGCGGAGACCTGTGCGAGCACTGCAGGCAGGATTATGGCTCCTTCGCCGAGGACATTTACGGATTGTATAAGGCTCCCGCCGACCTACCCTCCTTCGTCGAAAACCCCGAGGAATACCTCCCTAGGGATCCTCCTAAATGCGACCTGATAATAGCCGTAGGATTACACCAGGACATTCTTGCTAGCATCTCCATCCTTGCTGAGAGAGCTAGGGCGAAGGGTGTAATAGTTCCCATAGAAGACGGGAACTGGTGTCCGGTTGGCCTCCAGAAGCAAGTGGAGAGGAGCTTGGACGAGATAGGGGTCGCCCACGCCTTCCCACGACCCTTCTGCACCCTAGAGGAAAGGGGGACAAACGACGTAATAGACCAGTTCATTAGGAGGTATAGGGTTGGTAGGCCGGTGGTGGAGGTTGAAGTTAAGGGAGACCTAATAGTGAAGGGTAAGGTTTTGAGGACTGCACCGTGTGGAAGTACGTTTTACATTATGCAGCAGATAAAGCTGACTAGGATTTACAGGTTGAATGATAGGATAGCCGAGGCGCACCACTCCTATCCCTGCACAGCGTCCATGCAGTACGATAAGGTGATAGGGGACACCTACCTCCACGTAGGAGGCTACGCTATAAGACGAGCGGTGAAGGAGGCTATAGACAGGGCGCTACTACGCCAGTTAAAGGAGAAAGAGATTGTGGCGACCCTTTGAAGCGAGAAGGGAGAACTTAAGAGAATTTTGGGGAAGAAAATTACCGTTGGTGTGCCGTGAAGGAGGAAAAGAGAGGCCTATAAAATAAGAAAATAGAGGTTCGTGGGAAGAGAGGGTTATCACATCTCGCACTTTAAACCTTTTTTCCAAACTCTTCCTTTTACCGGCTTCAAGTAGTTTTCTGACTTTGGCCTCTGGCCAACTTTAAGTTAGAAAGGCATTTAAGAATCATTAAACAGTTTGAGAGGGGACGGGTATTCAGGAGATGCTGCTTAACAATCAATGAATTTTATAAGAGGGGTTCCTCCCATGTAAAGGTTAGAGGAGGTTTTTCATTGAGTGATTATGCGGTGATGCTGAAGAGGAGGGTGGATGCATTCCTTAAGGATGCACGAGTGGGCTTTGAGAGGGAGACTACGATTTAGTGTTATTTCATGTTGAGCAGTTCCTTTAATTACGTCTTAAAAGGACTTCTGTACATGAAGATAGGTGACTACCCGAAGACGCATTCGATAGTTCGCCTCATGAACGATTTGATGAGGACGTATGAGGATGAAGTGAGGATGAACGCTTAAAGAAGTTTTATCATGAAAACCTGGAGAAGCTATACTCCTTAAAGATGCATAATATAACCTCAAGGTATATGCTTAGGGAGTATGGTGGGGAAGTAGCTGAGAGAGTGGTAAGGTTTGCGGAGGACGCTTTAGAGGTGCTGGAATGGATGGAAAAACGTTCGTAGAATTAATGCTTGAAACCTTAAGGGGGTGGAGGAAGTATTATGATGGAATGTACGGTTACGTGGAGGAGATGAGGGACGTTGTGGAAGGGTGATTCACAGGAAGGTATGCTGTTTGGAAGCGCTGTTAAGGGAGGTATGAGACCTGATAGCGACGGAGGCGTTCTAATAGTTACGGTGCTGGCTGGAAAGGTGGGGGGGAGAGTAAGGTTAAGGATGGAAGTAGCCGAGAAGTTGGGGTACATGCCGTTCGAGATACACGTGGTCACGGTCGAGTACGAGAGGTGGTGTAAAAGGTTCATAGACAAATACATGGAAGTTTAATGGGGGTCTCTTTATAGATTCTCCATGAACCTATCTAACTGCTCCTCCGTGTCCTCTGACTTTAGGAATATTGGGACGTTGGTCATTCCTGTTGCGATGTAGCTTGAGAGAAGCCACTCTCCTGACGTGAACTCCAAGGTTCTCTCAAGGATCTCCCTATCGACCATGAATGTGTTGCTTATGAGGCCGCGATCGTATGGCCTAGGTAGGGTTCCCACGAAGTACGTGTGAAGCTGCTGCAGGGCTGAAGTGTTGAGGTGGGCTATGCGCTGGGTTGCTAAGCACCCCCCTAACCCGTACTTTCTCCCTTGCCTTAGGAGCCTTTCAACCTCTTCCGAGCATGCCTTCTCCACTCCGGACGCTTTCCCTGGGGCGGGGGCGAACTCTTGAGCCTCATCCCAGACGAAGAGTATGTAGGGTTTCACGCTGAACTCCCTTTTCCTTCTTGAAAGTGTAGCCCTGATCATTGTTATGGTTAACTGCTTGATTGTTTCAGGGTCGCTTACTGAGAGGCATATTAGCCTTGTATCGGACTCAAGCAGCTCCTTGACGAGGGCTTTCGGGCTGTATCCTCCGGCGAGCTCTTCCTCCCCCATCCTCTTCTTAATCCTCGTGTAGATCGTTTTCAGGGATGATATCCAGCCATAGAGGCTGCTTCTCTCGTAGATTCCATACGTTTCCTTAAAGTATTCGACGTGCCCGTTAAGCTTGTCCACGTATTCATCGTCTATTTCGTCTTCTTCCGTGTATCCTTTAGCTGTCATGTAGCTATCGGTGAACATCCTTATTTCCTTGATCGCGTTAACATAGTTTGGCTTATCGGTGTTTGACTTCTCCAGTCCCTCCAAAGTTTGAATCATGTCAGAGAATGTTATTGCTTCGATGCTTCTCCTGACAAGGTGGGTCACCCTGCCTAGGGACATTATTCTTCTCAGCCCCTTCAGAACCTTCGGATTATGCTCGTACTTTTTGGGTTTAACTATGGACATGTTGAACTCTTCAGGGGTGCTAACCTTCCGCTCCAAGACGACTAGGGATGGTATGTTCCGGTCAGCAAGCACGTCCATGAGGAGGAAGGGGTACTCGCACGAAATATCGAATACCATGACTTTCGTGTCCTGCGTGTAGTTCATTATCTTCCTTATGATCGTCGCGAGGAGGTTGCTCTTTCCGCCGCCAGTGAAGGCGAATATTCCGAAGTGGTATCTTACGAGGGAATCGTAATCAACGTATATTGGGATGTCTCTCCCTGTGAACTCGAACATTTTCAGGGTTCCAACCTGCCCCCCCTTCCTACCTTGAAACTTCTCTTCAATGTTTCGGTTGTACATGTTCTTGATCATTTCCTCGTTGAGCACGTAGACGCGCTCACCTAGAATGGGATAGGAGAAACACCTGACATATTCGGCTGATTCGCCCATCACGACCAAGTCGTAGTTTATCGGTATGGCCGTTATGTGTATTGCCATGGTCGACTTGTCGCTTGTCTCCCAGTCCTGAACGGTCTGCTCGATTACCTCGAACTGCATGGGGAAGTACTGGTGCTCCCTCACGCCCATGAGGCCGAAGTGTTGAGGCCAGAAGCGGGAGAGCTCCATGAGGGTGTACCTCTCCTCGCCTTGAGGGCTACTTCTAAAGTTTTTGACCGCCAAGAGCATTCCAACATCTAGAAGGCGGAGGAGTTCTCTTTCGTACTCGACAAGGATCGTGCAGGTGTACGGGGCTGACGTGCCCAGTCTTTCATCCGAGACGGACCTGACGGGTTCAACCCTACTCAGCCTAGCTCTGAAGGAGCCATCAAAATCCGTGAAGAAAAGCCTAGCCTGATCGTCCAGCTCGCTCAATTACATCCCCCTCTCAACCTTAACCAGTAACGATTGAAAGATAAATGTTTAACCGAGAGCGGGCTATTGGGTGGTGATGGGGGAACGCGGCGATTCAACGGGATCGCCTAGCTTGTTCAAACTCACTTCTCTTGTCCCTGAAGCTCGACATGTAGAAGACGAAGGATCTGACGTCTTTCCTGTTCATCACCCATGTTTTGGCCGAGTCTATTATTTTCTTGAAGATGTGGTAGTGCCACTTGGCAATTTTATCCGCTATGAAGAGTGGCTTGTTGTGTCCGAAAGCTTCGGGGATGGACGGGGGCGCCATGGAGGCAAGCACTGTTAGGAGCATGTTCTGGACGGGGTTCTCCACACTGGCATCCCTGTAAATTATGACCTCTAACGGCTCCTCTAATCCACCGTAGACGTTAATCAAGGGGAGAACCACTTCCTCTTTGAGGTCAAAGCCCGGGTAGACGAGCCTGTCTATGAGGAGAACGTTGCTCCTCAGCTTTGGATCCCTCCTTGCTTCAGCCAGCTGGACGTAGCTTCTCAGGAAGAGGCGCTCCATCGAGGTCTTGTTCCTTCTGGCTCCTAGGACGTAGCCGACCCCTCTACTCCTGTCGGGGATTATGGTAGGGAAAATGGAGTCATACTCTATAAGCGCCCAGGGAGGCTTAATATCCTCCCAGAAGGACAGGGAGATGGATTGGAGAAGCATGCGGTCTGTGTTCGGGAGGGATGCTAATTGGTCCTGTGGTGGGGCATCTTTAAAGAGGCGGCAATGGTGGCATACTGGTATCACGTGGTTTTTGAAGTCTCTGGCATAGGTGTCTTTTGTTATTCCCACAAGGAGCTTCCTATTCTTCCAGCATTCCTCTATGAGCATGTACTGGGTGAAGAGGGTGATGAAGGCGAGGTCCAGAGTTGTTATTATGCGGTGTTCGCCGTCAACTTCAACGCACATCTTGTTCTCGGCTTCTCCACCTGCATCCTCGAGGAACAGGCGGTTTCCAACATCTTCAACGAGCTTTTTCACCCTGCTCCATGACGTCTTGTACCGTTCAGCTAGGGAGTACTTCCCTCCCTTCTCCACTAGTACGCCCTTAGTGGTGAACGCCTTCATGTAGCGTTCAACCTTCTTCACGCGTTCACCCTTGACTCCAAGGATGCCGCAGACCTGGCTGGGGGTCAGAGGCTTGTCTGACCGCTCAAGGAGGAAGACTATGCTATGTCTTAAGTAGTCTCCCCGTGGAGGGGGGAGACCGAGCTCCGTGCTTACTATCCTGTGCCTTGCGAGGAGGAGGTCTTCCTCGTCTATAGGTGTCCCGTCGACCTTCAACCCTAGAATAGCGCACATCTTCCAGTATTTCCTCTTTGACGTATCGTATAGGATTGAGGAGAGGCTGTTAGAGAGGGATCTGTCCATTAGGATTATTTTTGTTTCAGGGTTGCGGTTAGAGGCGAAAAGGTAGGAAAGGTAGAACTCTGCGAAAGTCATGATCCAGTTGGATATACGTGAGTTGTTAACGACCTCCTCGTCTGCCATCGGCCTTGAGAGGCCGCCCTCCTCCGTGAAGAAGGTTTGGTCAACCTCTACGACCTGGTTTACGAATAGTGGGACGCAGCTTGAGACCCCGCATCCTTCCCTGATAACTCTGTCATCGTAGTTCACCTTCGGAGGAGCGCCCTCGCGGAACTCCACCGTTCCGGTTGACGCATATGCCCCTCCGAAGAAAAGTACCATGTCGAAGAGTAGCTGGGAGTACTCTGTCCCGTCTACCGCTGCGAACTTAACCATTTCCGAGCCGAAGAGGCGTCTAGCCGTCTCACATGCACCTTTAAAGTCTATTTTTGAGATAATGCGCTTAGAAAAGAAGTTGTAGAGTTCGGATGTGACTGCCAGCTTCTCAGAGTAATCCTGGATTTGGCTCTGGATACCAGACCTTAAAAGCCTACCAATCCTACCAAGCTGCACGCTTATGAAGGACGCCTCCAAAAAGCACACCACCACGCATTCACAAGAACGAGATTGAATGAGGAACATAAAAAAATATCCAGAAAACTCGAGATTATCCCCTTTGACGGCCCCTTAGGATAGGCGTTTAAGAAGTCGTGTACGTCCCCCCCTTAGGTGAGTTATAGTGAGAGGGAGAAAGACGTAGGCCGCCGATGGATTCTATGGAAGAGGGGTTAACTCTAAAATTTGATGATAACGCAAGAAAGTTCAAGGGGATGCTGCGGTATTCAAATGGAGCCATATAGAAGCTGATTCTTCGAAGGCTTCCTCAGCAAGGCGAGCACGCAGGCAGAGCGTTCAAGGAGGCAGAGATCTTCAAGGCGAATGATACTAGCCAACGTAATGGTGTGAAAATGATTGGAACAGCGTCACCTAGGGGGAGACAAGGGAATCAACTTCGTGTTGTCTTTCATACTTTTATGAGATTGCGAGTATAGTTAAACTTTTAAGGTTTAAACTTAGTAGGTAGGCTTTAACGAAACATGCCCGTAATAATTGGGTGAAAGTAGGAGAGGAAAATGGAAGCATTAGTTGGTGAGAGGTGAAGGAGGTTGTCCAGAAAGAGGAGGGCGGCTAGGAGAAGAACCGTTAGAAAGAGGAGGTATGCACTGCTGGGAGCCCTTCTCATGATAGTTTCCCCGTTCATACCGAACATATACTTCGCCTTTACAACCGCCCCAGGACAGATATTTCCTTCCCTAACCGGAGGAATAACGTTTTGGCTTGACATAATAGGGATCTTGACGCTTGTGATGGGCGTTATAGTACTCATTGGATACTTGGTTTCCGAGAGAGACCTGTCGATGATCCTCACGATCCTAGGGGGGGTAATAGGGCTGCTTCTAGGGATAGTAGGAGTAGTATCGATGCTGCCTTCGCTGCCGTTCGGGCCAGCAGCCGCCGTGATAGGTGGAATCCTGGCATTGGCCGGGTCAATAAGTTAAAAGTTAAACCCATCCACTATCTTTTTTTCCTGCACGAAAAACGCTTAACAAAAAGGAGTGTTACGAGTCTCGTGCATTCTGAAAGTTAATTATTTTGCATGAGGTTTGTCTCTTGCTTGGTGATTAAATGACGGAGTACGTTGTTAAAGATGGGGGGACTAACCGTTCTTCCCGCAGAGTTCAGGAGAAAATACAGGATATTAGACGAGAGAATATCCTGGCCAATGAGGGAGAGTAGGATTATATCATGCCTAGGTAGTAGCTGGGAAGACCTTCACCGTACCTCCAGAGGTCATGCCAACCTAAGTTAATGAAATTTTATTGAGACCTATGAAGGGGGGCGGAGGCAGCTACAGTTGATGGAAAGATGAGGCGGGATGATGTTGAAAGTCGAAATTATTATGATTTTTACTTAACGTTGCATGGTGACTTTCAAGGTCCCCCGGTTTAATGGGGGAGTGCAGAGGTAGCTGATTTCTCTTGTGGCATTGCCATGATGCTTTTTAGCGTTGTGAGGAGCGGGGTTCAGCGGACGTAGTCTTTTTTATAGGTATGTGTCCGCTTTGGGACGCGTCACCTTGGAGGGTGAGACCTTTAAGGGCTCGTCCCCTTTCGGGGTAACCCCAGAGCCCCACATCCTAATTCGGCACGATAGGCAGCTAAGCTGCCTGAACAGACGGGATCAAACACATTTTAGGAGAGAAAAGGTATAAGAGAGATGTAAACAAAATGTGTTATGGTTGCAAGGTGTTTATCAATGTCTACGAAAATTGTTACTGTTTCGCAAGGCGTCTCAGCGTTCTTTTGGGTTGCTTATATGGTTCTATTTCTATTATTATTTCTTCTACCGTTGGCAGGAAGCGGACTATGTGGTCTTCTAGCTCTGATGAGAGATCGTGGGCGTCCCTTAGGGGCATTGAGTCATCCAGATATAGGGTGAGGTATATGTTTGGTTCTCCATCGTAGTTTTTCACTTCCACCTCGTAATCGGCTATTTCCCCCTTGAGGGATTCCTTAAATGACTCCACCGCTTCCTTAACTTTTTCAACTAGCTCTTCACCGACCGCTCTTTCCGTGGACTCTAGAATCCCTCTCTCCGCAGCGTCCAGGTCTATGTTTACTTCTTCAATGCGGGGGATTTCACGTTTCACCATTTCCTCGAACCTGTCAGCCATCATGCTGGCCTCCCCCACGCTGATGTCCGATGGAACCTCCAAATGCACGTCCACATGGAGCTTCCCGTTAACTTTCCTTACAACCAGCCCGTGGATGCTGAATCCCTCATCTAACGCGAGCGTCCTAATACGCTCAACGATGCGCCTTGGAGCCCTTGAAGGATCAGTGTCTATGACGACGTCGGCACCCGGCAGGACTTTCAGTATTTTCTTTTCAACCTCTGACGCCACCCTGCTCGCCCTTCTAAGCGACAACAATGGGTCCAAAAGGATCGTCGCATCAACGAAGAACTTGTTTCCAGCCTGTCTAACCCTCACACGCTTACAGTCAACTACTCCCTTAACTGAGCAGATCAGTTTCTCCAGCTGCTCTGCCATCCCCTTCGGAGCCCTGTCAAGCAGCACGTCCACAGCCTTCTTGCTGATCTTCAAGCTTGCGTAGAACACCAGCCCTGCAACCACCATCGCGGCGGCGGGGTCTCCATAGCGCAGGAAGTCAACGCCCCATACGGACGCAGCCCTAGTAAGGGCTAAGCCAACAACCACGATCATCGATGACCATATATCCGTAGCGAAGTTGAGGGCGCCGGCTTCAAGAACCTGACTATTGTACTCCCTTGCCGCCCCAGAAAGCAGGCGAGAGAAGAGGAAGCTTACTGTTATGGAGACGCCCATAACGATGAAAGCCCAAATGTTCACTTCAACGCCAACCTTCTTGAATAGGAGGCGCTGCAATGCCTCGTAGAAGATCCAGCTTGAAGTGGCTATGAGAAGGAGTGCCTCCATGAATGCGGAGAAGTTTTCAACTTTACCATGACCGTAATGGTACTCAACGTCAGCTGGCTGCCTTGCGACTCTAACCGCTAGGAACGCCACGAACATGGCTACTAAGTCCAAGATGGAGTCGAGGGCCCCTGAGAGAAGGCTGAGGCTCTGGGTTAGGAGGCCTACTCCCAGCTTTAGAAGCGTTAAGGATATAACGGCCAATACTGAGAGTGCGGTAAGCCGTTCAGGGTTTAACCGGGACAAAAAGCTACTTAAACCCATTTGACTTTACATCCACCTTCCAGAAACTTTCAGGGGAGAACACCATAACCATCTTTCACACCTTAAGTTTTATAAAGATTGCCTAAAGGCCATGTGTAGGCGGTAAGTCCCCAATTGATTTAAACGCCGGATTTCCTTCTCGCCCTTATAATTCCTCTCTCTGTGAGGATGAAGTCTACGGGTACATCGTGGGGCTCGGCGAGATGAGATAGGTCCTTAAACACTTGGCACGTATGCACTAAGGTTCCCACCAGCATCCTAGGGTTCAGCCTTTTCAAGTATGTGACCTCTTTATCCCCGTACCCTGAACCCTTCCCTATCCTGTTTCCTTTATGGTCCACTGCCACGCTGCCAACCACTGCTATGTCAACACGTCTCTTCAAAGGCTTCCCTAGGATTGACAGGTGCTTTATTGAAACCTTGTTCGGGTCGCTTCCAGCCTCGAGAAGCCTAAACTCCTTCATGTGAGGAGTCGCGTATGCAAGGTTTTTCCCGTCCATGAGCACCAGACGCCTTAGGGGTTTAAGGGCTGCGTCTGGACCCGTAAAAACGCACTCAGCACTATGGTATTCTTCAAGCTTTCTTATGTTGTAGGCGGCGGCAGTAGAGCCTTTAAAGTTAGGGATTCGCCCATGGGGTGGAAGGGGGAATACGGCTATGCCTTTATCTATCATCATGTCCCAGACGTATTTGCGGACAGCTTCCTTGCTCTCCACCGGTACACCAGCCGAGCGTTAAGTGCGGGACCGCTTCTCTGCTCTTATGAAGGCGGAGGAGAAGGCTCTCACCCTCGTGAATCCGGTTCTTTTCAGTAGTGCATCGAACTCCTCCACGGTGAAGCCGCCGTGCCCCCCTACCAAGGAGAAAAAGACGTCTTGGGTTGTCACTTTAGGCTTCTTTTTCAGTGGTGTTGACACTAGGAGGAGACCTCCGTCCTTGAGGACCCTCGCGCATTCCTCAACTATTTTTTCAGCTGAGGGGTACCATTGGAGGATTTGGAAAGCGTAGACGACGTCGACTGACCCGTCATCCAGCGGGAACGGCTCTTCCACCTTTGGGTCGAGCGTTAGGAAGGATATGTTACCTAGGTCGAAGAGCCTTTTAACGGTGCCGTCCACGTTTACCTCAGCGTTCCTGCACTCGTCGATTATTGTGCTATAAAAGTCAGCGGCTATGAGGCTGCAGTCGAAGTCGAGGAACTTTAATATTAGGAATGGTTCGGTTCCAAACCTGCACCCTAAATCTAAGATTGTCTTTCCTTTAAGGCGGCGCTTACCTCCTAAGAGGAGGAGTATTTCACGTCCCAGGTTGAAAATCCTGTTGTTTTCCTGCCAGTAGTATGTAAGTGCGACCTCAGGTGAACCCCTATCCTTGCTCTTCCCCCTCAGTATTTCAAGCGCTGTTTTGGAAAGGTATCTTTCAGCAGCACGGTAGACGGCATCCACATCCTTTAACTGGGTAAAGCGTTTTTTAAGATCTTTAAGTTTCTCGATCTCTCCATAGTTTACTTTGAAGCCGTTATCGTGCTGGGCCATTATGCCGCTTCTTACAGCTACATCCAGCAGGTTTTTAAGCAGGTTCTCCCGCTCAACAGGCCCTAGGAACGTTTTAATCTCATCGTAGCTCCTAGGTTCCTCCAAGAAGGAGACGACTCCAAGCTTTTCCAGTATAGTTATAACATAGTTAGTATACATTACATGGGCTATTTTCCTACTACCCCAGACTTTCCCTAATCCCTGAATGGTTTTAAAGTAGAGAGTAGCCCTTAAAAAAGGGTTTAAGAGGGGTGCCACCTACTTCCCGTCCTTTCCATCACACGTATCAAGTTCAGGTTTTTGAGTAACCTGTAACTCTTTAAAAGCTTAACCATGTCTCTTATCCCGCTGGCTGAAAAAATCAAGGCGTCCACCGGCGCTTCACGCCCCACCGATGCTAAAATGTCGATCAAGTCGCCTCCGAACGGAACAGGGGAAAGCGTTATGAGGTCTAAGTCTATTTCTACCCTCTTACCGAGATCCTCTATGATCCTAGCTGCATCTAACGCCAAGTATGGGTCATCCGCGCTGGCCTCCAAAACGGATAAGATCACTTTTTGAAGAGCGAAATCGGAGGGTACGTCCACCAACCCTAAGGAGCTAAACATTGAGGCTAGATGGTTGAACAGGTCTTCACTCCATCCCCCACTACGCTTCACGATCATGGCGTTCTCGCCGGATACGAACACCCAGTACTCGACTCCATCCACAACGTACCTAGCTGACCTGCCGCTTTCAACCAAGGGGAAGAAGCTTTGAGACTCATCACCCCAATTCGCGTCGCAGTAGGTCCTTTTCCGTCTGTTAAGGAAGAGAACCTTAGCGCTAACATTTGGAACGGGGAAGAATGGCTGAACCCTTTTCCAAGCAGAGGAAACGTCTCTGCGCTTAAACCTCCATGGAGACGCTTTAGCAGCGACAACCTGTTCGTCCGCGTTAATAGACACCTCTAAAACGTGATCGCCATGGTCAAAGGAGAACGTTGAAAAACCATTCTCACTAATATCACCCTGAAACCTTTCGTACTCGTAGTCGTCCATTGGAATCCTATAGCGGTACCGTTCCTTACAAATAGGACAAAAAACCTCAAACGACAGCAAGAATACTTGATCCACAAGCAACCCTCACTCAAAGGGTTTACTGGCAAATAAAATCTAGAAAAAAGGTGGAATAATAAATATTTTGTAAGTTCCCCTTGTTTTCCCGTCTAAAATGGAAAAAAATGGAAAAATTGCATGTTCTTTTCGTCTTCATTAAATAAGAAATATGATTGTTGGTTATATCCATGTTGTAGTATGTTGTCCTCCTCTTAAAAGCCTTTGGTGGTGCTGACATACTTCATTTATTAATAAATCTAATAATATTTAACAGTTTACGTAATATTTTTAAGTAGAAAAGGAAATGTGTGGGTTGAGAAGGGGTGAAGGCTTCATGGGAGACGGAGAAGTGAAGAGGATCACTGTGGTTATTTCAAGTGGCCCTTATACGCATGAAAGGTCGTACACGGCGTTAAGGCTTGTTCTGACCGCGCTGGTGGAAGGGCTTGACGTCAATGTGTTCTTGATGGAGGACGGGATTTTCGTGGCGCATAAGGGCCAGAACCCTAAAATGTACTCCAATGCTTTGGAGTGGATGCAGAGGGCGGTTAGGGAAGGAGCTAAGCTGAGAGTCTGTGGGGTTTGCTGTGAGGCAAGGGGCGTGAGGAAGGAGGAGCTCATAGAGGAAGCGGAAATAACTACTATGGAGGGACTCGTCGAGTGGATAAGGGAAAGCGACCAGACGATTTGGATATGAGAGGAGGATGGAGTATGAAGGCGGATCACAGGATTGACGTGAGAGGGGAAGCGTGCCCGATGCCCGTGATCTTGACGAGGGATAAACTTAGGGAGATGAGGGACGGTGAAGTACTAGAGGTTACCACGGATTTCCCGGCATCTAGGGATAACATCAGGAAGGCTGTTACCCGTGAGGGACACGAAGTCCTAGGTGTAACGGAGGAGGATGGAAGCTTCAAGATTTACATTAGGAAGAAGGGATAGCGAATGGCTATGCCTACGTCAGCGCCGCATGGTTGCCACGATTTTTTGTGGGTCTAGGATCATTTCGATGGCTTGTAATGGGCTTGTGACCACTATGTCTGCGTTCATGATCGCGGTGGAACTTGCGCCCTCCTCTCCTATGACCACTATTCCGATCTTCGCTTTTTTCAACATAAGCGCGTCGTTCCTTCCGTTCCCCACTGCGATCGTGTTCTCAGCCCCCAGTTCCTCTACTACTTTTTCCTTCTCAACGTCCTCCGGAAGCGCTTGACCGCTTACGCGCTTCCACCTAGCGCCGAGCATTTCGCCGACTTCGGCAAGGTTGCCTCTGGTATCTGACGATAGAAGAACCACGTTCACAGTTTTGGAAAGCTGACGGACCTTGCTCTGAACTTCAGGGGGTACGACGCCGTTCATGGAGAGGGTTCCGTTTAAGTCGAAAACTACGTTTTCCACCCTGACATCACCTACTCCCGGA
>Ga0180301_10002700_pt1 | contig 13965 bp, 12 predicted proteins | sample GuaBasSediGuay16_FD_121797 | JGI IMG/M metagenome (GOLD analysis project Ga0180301, IMG submission 121797) | Subseafloor sediment microbial communities from Guaymas Basin, Gulf of California, Mexico - Guay16, Core 4569-2, 12-15 cm | ecosystem: Environmental > Aquatic > Marine > Hydrothermal...
AGAAAAACCGATGAAAGAATTAGGGTTGCAGCAAGGTTTTTAGCAAACTTTCCACCTGAGTCTATTGCTGTTGTATCTTTTAGGCTTTATGGTCATCAGCCTGTTAGAAAGTTTTGTGAGGTTACTGGGGCTATACCGATAGTTGGAAGGTTTCCACCAGGAGCTTTTACAAATCCTTTAAGTCCAAGCTATATGGAGCCTCAGGTTATTGTTGTCACGGATCCTTCTGCTGATGAGCAGGCTTTAATTGAGGCTTCTAAGATAGGTTTACCTGTTGTTGCCTTATGTGATACAGATAACACGTTTAGGGGTGTTGACCTAATAATTCCGGCTAACAATAAGGGTAGGAAGGCTTTAGCGATGGTTTATTGGCTTCTTGCAAGACAGCTTTTAAGGGAGAGGGGTGCTATACCTCCAGATGGAGACCTACATATCCCTGTTGAAGACTTTGAAACTAAGCTTGTTCCCCAAGAATAATTTTTAGTCTCCTAAAAATTTTTCTTTATGGTTTAAATAGGTTTTATAGTGTATTCTATTTTGGTGTAGGGTTTGAAGGTTAGGTATCCTAGGAATGCAGGTTCATGGTATGCTGGAACCTCTGAATCTTTACGTAGACAGATTGAGGAGGATTGTTTTCTTCATAGGCTTGGTCCTGGTAGGGTTCCTAAGCTTAATGTTGATGGTCCTAGAAAGGTTGTTGGTCTTCTTTGCCCCCATGCAGGTTATATGTATTCTGGTCCTGTTGCTGCCCACTCTTATTGTTTTCTTGCTGAGGATGGTAAACCTGAAACTGTTGTGGTTTTAGGTCCAAACCATACTGGTTTTGGTAGTGCTGTTTCTATAATGGTTGAGGGTGTTTGGAGAACACCTTTTGCTGATGTTTCCATAAATTCTAGGGTTGCTAAGGCTATTCAGGCTGGGTCAAAATATTTGGATATTGATGATTCAGCCCATCTCTATGAGCATTCTATTGAGCTTCAGCTTCCTTTTCTCCAATATGTTTTAGGTTTTGATTTTGATTTTGTTCCTATATGTATGATGCTTCAAGATTTTGAGGTTGCTGTTGATGTTGGTAGGGCTGTGGCTAAAGCTTTAGAAAACGTTAATGCTGTTGTTATTGCTTCAAGCGACCTAACCCACTATGAGCCTCAAACCTCTGCTGAAAAAAAGGATAGGATGGTTATTGAGGCTGTTAAAAAGCTTGATGAAAAAATGCTTTTTGAGGTTGTGGAAAAGTATAATATAAGTATGTGTGGTGTCGGTCCAACTGTGTCAATGATTGTTGCATCAAAAATTTTAGGGGCTAAAAACGGTGTTTTACTAAAGTATGCAACCTCTGGTGATGTTGTTGGTGATAAAAGTGCTGTTGTAGGTTATTGTGCTATGGGTTTAACCAAATCCTAAAAGTTTTAGCCTATTTTTTTGTTGTGCATGACACTGCATTACAGTGCATTATATGTTTTTAAAGTGGTTTTCTTAGGGCGTATTCTTCTGGTTTGAATCCTCTAGTTTTAAGCCATTCAGCGGTTTTTCCTGTGACTATTAGGGGTGTTTCTTTTCTTAGTTCTTCTATAGACTTTTTTCCTGTTAGGAACATGGCTGTTTTTAGTTCGTTGATTATGCGTTTAAGCTTCCAAACTGTTTTTTCAACGTTTTCGGCTGCTGTTTTTAGGAGTGGTAGGGCTATTCCGGCTGCGTGGGCTCCTAAGGCTAATGCTTTAGCGACATCTATCCCGTTTCTTATTCCTCCTGTTGCTATGGTTGTTAGGTTTGTTGTTTTTACTGTTTCTATTAGGCTGATGGCTGTTGGTATTCCCCAATCCCAAAAGGTTAGGCTTAACTCTTGGTTAAACCTTTTTCTAAGCTCTTTAGCCCTATAATATTCTACTGCAGCCCAGCTTGTTCCACCTGCACCACCAACATCGATACCTTTAACTCCAGCCTCCTCAAGTTTTTTTGCTGTTTCAGCGGATATTCCTGAGCCTGTTTCTTTGACTATAACTGGTATGGTTAGGGTTTGGGTTAGCTCCCTAATCTTTTTTAGGGATTCTTTAAAGTCGGCTTGCCCCTCAACCTGAACAGCCTCCTGTAAGCTGTTTAGGTGGATTGCTAAAGCATTAGCCTCAACCATTTCAACAGCTTTTAAGGCTTTGTCAACCCCATAACCTTTTACAAGCTGAACACAACCTATGTTTGCTATAATAAAGGCTTTAGGTGCTTTTTCCCTTACAATCCTAAAAGAGTATTCTTGTTTTGGGTCTTCAATAGCAACCCTTTGGCTTCCAACACCCATCCCCAACCCAAGCTTTCCAGCAGCCTCAGCCAAATTAGCGTTTATTTTTGCTGCTTTTTTTGTTCCACCAGTCATTCCAGCAATAATTATTGGGGAGGAAAGCCTGTATCCAAAAATGTTTGTGGTTGTGTCTATCTCTTTAAAACTTATTTCTGGTAGGGCTTCATGGATTAAATGTATATCCTCAAACCCTGTAGAAACATGGGATTGAACATCCTTGGTTAAGCATATACGGATATGGTCTGCCTTCCTTTTTCTTGTTTCCCCAACCAAACCAAAAACACCAGCCTAAACAACCATACACTCAAATCTTATTCTAGGAGAAATTACAATTTATTAGTAACCCCTAAACATTTCTATCCTAACCAGCCACACCACAAACATTAGAGGTTAGAGCTGAAAAAATGAGCATAAACTCTGATAAGCTGGAGGAGGTAATCCGTAAACATAGTCTTTTAAACGCTTACCTACATAAGGGTAAGGCTCAACCTCAGGTTGTTCTTGGAAAAATTATTGGTGAAATGCCTTGGCTTAGAGAAAAAGCAAAAGAAGTTTTAGAAAAGGTTAAAGTTATAGTTGAAGAGGTAAATAGGCTTTCGGTTGAAGAACAAAAAAGAACTTTGGAGGAAAATTGGCCTGAACTTTTACAGGCCAAGGCTAAACCTGAAAAAAAGGTTTTACCTCCACTCCCAAACGTTGAAAAATATTCTAAGGTTGTAACAAGGTTTTCACCAAACCCTGACTGTGTTCTTCATTTAGGTTCAGCTAGGGCTGTTGTTCTCTCATGGAAGTATGCAAAAATGTATAATGGAGAATTTTATCTTAGGTTTGAGGATACAGACCCAAGATATAAACGTCCGGTTTTAGAGTTTTACGACCTAATACGTGAAGACCTAATTTGGCTTGGATGTAGATGGGATAAGGAAATAATCCAAAGCGATAGGCTTGAAATCTACTATGAGTATGCTAAAAGGCTTCTTGAGGTTGGTGGAGGATACGTTTGCACATGTCAACCCCAAACCTTCAAAGAAAAAATTCTTTCATGTAAACCATGCCCATGTAGAGAGCTTCCAAAAGAAACCCAGCTTGAAAGATGGGAAAAAATGTTGGATGGAAGTTTTGGTGAGGGTGAGGCTGTTGTAAGGGTTAAAACAGACCTAAACCATCCAAACCCTGCTGTTAGAGATTGGCCTGCCATCAGAATCATAGACACAAAAAAGTTTCCACATCCAAGGGTTGGAGACAAGTATAGGGTTTGGCCGCTCTACAATTTTTCTTCAGGTTTAGATGACCATCTGCTTGGTATAACCCATATTATACGTGGAAAAGAACATTTAACGAATGAGCAGCGTCAACGTTTTCTTTACAATTATTTTGGCTGGGATTATCCTGAGGCAATCCATTATGGTAGGCTTAAAATAACTGGTGCTGTTTTAAGCAAGTCTGAGATTAAGCTTGGTGTTGAAAAAGGTGTTTATGGTGGTTATGGAGACCCTAGACTTGCAACCTTAATTGCTTTAAGACGTAGAGGGATAACTGCTGAGGCTGTTGTTAGACTTATGCTTGAGGTTGGGGTTAAACCTGTTGATGTAACCTTAAGCTGGGAAAACCTATACGCATACAACCGTAAAATCTTAGACCCAAAAGCAGACAGATACTTTTTTGTTTCAAACCCCATCAAGCTTGAAGTTTTAAACGTAGAAAAACCTTACACAGCAAAACTTCATCTTCACCCAGACTATCCTGAAAAAGGGTTTAGAGTTTTTCAGCTTAAACCAGAAAACGGTAGGCTAACCCTCCTAGTTTCAACCTCAGACCTCAACCTTCTTAAACCAGAAAAAGTTGTTAGACTGATGGGTCTTTTCAACATTCAAGTTAAAAACGTTGAAGAAAAACTTGTTAAAGCAGTTTTCCATAGTGAAACCTACGAGGAGGCTAAAAAGCTTCATGCACCCCTAATTCACTATCTTCCCCCTACCAAAGGTGTTAAAACTGTTGTGGTTATGCCGGATGGGTCAACCATAGAAGGTTTAGCTGAGGAATCATGTGGAAAGCTTAAGGCTGGAGATGTTATCCAGTTTGAAAGGTTTGGGTTTGTTAAAATTGAAAAGGTAAACCAAGAAATTTTGGCATACTACACCCATAAATAAATAGTTAGAGCCTTATTTGCTCCAGCATACTAGAGACGGTAAAAACTTATAAATTTGAGTTAACTTTAATTTTGCACATATCAACTGGTGAGGGTGAAGGCGTATGAGTAAACCTTTCTACGTAAAATTCGATGTGCCAAAAGAGCTTGCTGAAACCGCCTATGAAGCCCTCCGTATAGCGAGGGAAACAGGAAAAATTAAACGTGGAACAAACGAAACAACAAAAAGTGTTGAAAGAGGTATAGCTAAACTTGTTTTAATAGCTGAGGATGTTGAACCACCAGAAATTGTCGCCCATCTCCCACTCCTATGTGAAGAAAGAAAAATCCCATATGTTTATGTTCCAAACAAGGATAAGCTTGGTGAGGCAGCTGGAATAGAGGTTAAAGCAGCCTCAGCAACAATAATTGAGCCTGGAGAAGCTAAAGATATTGTTGAGGAGATAATTAAAAAGGTTGAAGCATTAAAAAAGGGTTAATCCGCCAAGAGTAGGCGGAATAAAAAATGAGTTCAGAGCTTACCCCTGCAGAGGTTGTTGAAATAGTTGGTAGAACAGGTGTAACTGGAGAGGTTATTCAGGTTAGGGTTAAGATTCTTGAGGGTAGGGATAAGGGTAGAGTTATAACTAGAAATGTTCGTGGACCTGTTAGGCTTGGAGATATTTTAATGCTTCGTGAAACTGAGAGGGAAGCAAAAAAGATTGCCTAATGGAGGTTGATTTTTGCCTAAACCTAGGGTTTGCTCCTTTTGTGGGAAAGAGTTTCCACCTGGAACAGGGATGATGTATGTTAGAAACGATGGTGTTATCCTATGGTATTGTTCAAGCAAATGTAGAAAAAACTCTTTAAAGCTTCATAGAGACTCTAGAAAGCTTAAATGGACTGTTTATTATAGGAAGAAGGAGAAGGGTAAAGGCTAAATTTTTATGGGGGCTAAAAAATGGCTGAAAAAACTTTTGTCATCCTAAAACCTGAAACGGTTAAAAATAGGCTTATTGGAGAAGTTATAAGCAGAATTGAGAAGGCTGGATTCAAAATTTTGGCTATGAAGCTTATATGGGCAAGTGGTGAACAAGCAGAAAAACTTTACGAGGTTCATAAGGGTAAAAGCTTTTACAGTGAACTTATCAGCCACATAACTTCAGGTCCCATTGTCCCCATGATTGTTGAGGGTGAGGATGCTGTTAACAAGATGAGGATGCTTATTGGAGCAACAAACCCTAAAGAAGCAAAACCAGGAACAATTCGTGGAGACCTAGGTATATCCATAACCATGAACATTATTCATGCAGCAGACAGCCCTGAAAACTTTCTTAGAGAATCAAAAATATTTTTTGGTGAAAAAGAGGTTTTAAGCTACTAAAAAAATTTTTAGGGTTTAGATTATTAGGGATAGGAATCCTGTTGCTAGGAAGACTGGTAGGAATATTATTGATATTGTCTGTAAAACCTTGATTAACGGGTTTATTGAGGGTCCAGCAGTATCTTTTAATGGGTCTCCAACAGTATCACCCATAACCGCTGTTTTATGGGCGTCTGAACCTTTCCCACCAAAGTTTCCAAGCTCAATATATTTTTTGGCGTTGTCTAAGGCTGCACCACCATTAGCCATCCAGAAAGCCAAAAACACCCCTGAAACTATGGCTCCAATAAGTAGTCCTCCAACAGCCCTAACACCAAAAACCACACCTAAAACTATTGGTGTTAATACTGCTAGAAGGGCTGCTACTGAAAACTCTTTTAAGGCTCCACGTGTAGCAATATCAACACATCTTGCATAGTCTGGTTTTGCTGTCCCCTCCATTATACCCTTAATTTCTCTAAACTGTCTTCTAACCTCGTTAACCATTTGCATCCCTGTTTTACCCACAGCCAAGATTAGGTAGGAGCTAAAGAAGAATGGTAGAAATCCTCCAACAATTAAACCTATGATGACTAATGGGTCTGTTAGGAAGAATCCTGATATGGGTTTTCCTAGGAATTCAAGCCCTCTTAGGGCGTCAACCCTAAAGGCTTGGAATAGGGCTAAGGCTGAGAGTGCTGCACTACCAATAGCAAAACCTTTGGTTGTTGCTTTTGTTGTGTTTCCTATTGCGTCAAGCTTATCTGTAACCTCACGAACCTCCCCAAGGTTTGCCATTTCAACAATACCGTTTGCGTTGTCGGATACAGGACCAAAAGAGTCTATAGACATAACTATACCTGAAAGTGAAAGCATAGCCATTGTTGTTATTGCTGTTGCATAAATTCCAACCATGTTAGGCTCCAAACCTCTTGGAGTTGAAACATATCCTAGAATAAACGATATGGTTATGGCTACAACAAGTATAATCATGCTTGGGAAGGTGCTTTTTAAGCCTACAGCCAAACCTGTAAGAAAGTTTGTTGGTGGACCTGTCTGGGAAGCCTCTGAAATCGAGCGGACTGGTGGATAGTTGTATGAGGTATAATAGTCTGCTGTTTTTTCAAGCATAACCACGGTGATAAAGCCTAAAATGCTACATACTAGGAGGGTGTAGGTTAGGAGAGACTCAAAACCAAACATCCACCCTGCAAATATGTAAGTCAAAATAGTGCCAACAACAACGGTAACGTAGAATGCTAGGTTTAAAGCCTTCATAGGGTCTCCCTTCCAACCCTTATGGATACATAGGCTTCCAACAATAGAACCAAAAATTCCTGCAGCACCTAAAAACAATGGAAATAGGATGCTGTTGTTCCATAGGTTTGTGTTTCGGAAGGCAAAAAACCCTATAAGCATAGCTGCAATAGCTATAACCACATAAGACTCAAAAACATCAGCACCCATCCCAGCACAATCACCAACATTATCACCAACATTATCAGCTATCACAGCAGGGTTACGTGGGTCATCCTCAGGAATTCCAGCCTCAACCTTACCAACAAGGTCAGCTCCAAGGTCTGCAGCCTTAGTATAGATGCCTCCACCAATCCTAATAAACATCGAAATAAGGCTTGCACCAAAACCTAAACCAACAATCAAAGGAACAGCCTCAGGGGTTGCTCCAAAAGCCAAATATGAGCCAGCAACACCAAGCAAAGCAAGCCCTGCAACACTCATACCCATAACAGCTCCAGCCCTAAAAGACACGGTTAAACATGGACCCATACCCTTTTTTGCAGCCTCAGCAGCCCTACTTGCAGAACGTGTGGTTACAGCCATCCCCAAATATCCTGCTAAAGCAGATAAACCTGCACCTATAAGAAAGTCAACAGCAATCTTCCAACTGTCGCCCCATGAAAAACCTGAAATCTTTCCTGCTAACCCTGTTGCCTCACCAGCAAAAGGTAAAGCCAAAAATATTATAACAGCCAAAACAACAGCGATAGGGAAGATATAGCTGTACTCCCGTTTTAGGAATGCGTTTCCACCCATCCTTACAGCCTCAGAAATTTCACGCATCCTAGGGTTTCCAGGGTCTTGTTTAAGCACCCAAGAAGCAAAAACCCCAGCAACAGCTATCGCAACTATTGATGCTATTAATGGTAATATTAACTCCATTTTTCTGTTCAGCCTCCCTAAAAGCTTCTTTTTTATTCCACCCTAAAAATTAAAACTTTAAACTTTTAAAGTTTGCAGGGGTTCTGTTGAGCTTTTTAGTGCTTAAAATAATTAATGAAATTATTACATTTAGTTTGCGATTTATTCACTTAACCTATTATTTTCTGAATCTGGTTATAGTTTAAAAAGCTTCTTTGCTATACTAAGTAAACAGTAAAGAAAAAAGTTTATAAGGAGCAATTGGAAGGTAATTGGTAAGAAGAATATAGTAAAAAGAGGTGGAGGTGGTTTATGTGCCTAAAGCTGGAAGGTACGAGTATCCCGATAGGGATTTAGATAGTTGTGTGGAAAAGGTGAAAAAAATTCTAGAAGTTTGTGGTGAAAGTGCGAGAAGAGAAACTGTTGCGGAGGCATTAGGCATGTCTGCAGGAGGTGGTGGATTTAATACCTTAGTGGCTTCAATGGCAATGTATGGATTAGTGGAAACAGGTGAAGGAATTATAAAAACCACTGAATTGGCTAAAAGAATAATTTATGGAGAACCTAAAGATATTGAAGATGCTAAAAGCAAGGCTGTAAAAAGGATAAGCATTTTTACTGATCTCTACAGACAATACGGAGAAAATGTAACAGAAGAACAATTAAGAGCTTTCTTAAGAGATAAAGCTCTGGTGGATTTGTCAAGAGTCCAGAAAATAGCTGAAGAGATCGGCAAAATATACAAAAAAGTGGCAATCTACCTTACCTACGCTGAAAAACCTACAACTCCAACAATAGGTGTTGATGAGACCGTCGATAAGAGGGAAAAACTTATGCCTGAAGGAACCAAGGCTGAACCATTAAAAATTCAGTATGGAAGCGTCTACATTCAAGTTCCACCAGACGACGCAGAAGCTATAGCAATGGCTAAAGCCGCTTTAGAGTTCATGGAAAAAATAGTAAGAGAAAAGCAACAAGGTGAAAAATAATTTTTAAGTAATACTAAACCAGATTGATAATTAAGCACCAAACTAAATGTAATTCTCATTTTATTTTTAGCACTAAAAGCTTAACAGAACAGCTGTTAGAGGAAAAACTTAAACCCTAAAATATTAATCTTACCTTACCACCTTATAGGAGGTAAGGCTTCCAAAGGGAAAAATTATAGTTGTGGGATTGCTTTGACCCTACGTCAACCGATAGTTGCTGTTTTAGGTCATGTAGACCATGGTAAAACAACCCTACTAGACAGGATTAGAGGAACTGCTGTTGCTGCAAGAGAGCCTGGAGCAATAACCCAACATATAGGTGCAAGTTTTGTTCCAACAAAAGTTTTAGAAGAGTTTTGTGGGGAGCTTTTAAAGCTTTTTAGGTTTAAAATTGAGATTCCAGGTCTTCTTTTTATTGACACACCTGGACATTCAGCATTCTCAAATTTGAGGAGACGTGGAGGTTCTGTGGCTGATATAGCCATCCTTGTGGTAGATGTTATGGAGGGTGTTCAACCTCAAACAGTTGAGTCGCTTGAAATTCTTAAAACCTATAAAACACCTTTTGTTGTTGCAGCAAACAAGATTGACCTTATACCTGGATGGAAATCTAAACCAGACAAACCTGTACTTGAATCCCTTAAAACAGGAGAATCCTCAGTTTTAAGAATTCTTGATGAAAAGGTTTACACTATAATTGGCTCTCTTTCCTACCATGGGTTTAACTCTGAAAGGTTTGATAGGATAAGAGACTTTACTAGGACTGTTGCTGTTATCCCTATAAGCGCAAAAACAGGTGAAGGGCTGCCAGACCTTCTAGCCGTATTAGCGGGTTTAACCCAACAATACATGAAAAAAAGGCTTACGGTTAGTTTAGGTCCTGCCAAAGGAACAATTCTTGAAATTCGTGAGGATGTTGGTTTAGGTGTAAACGTTAACGCAATAATTTATGATGGTGTTCTACATAAAAACGACCTAATAGTTTTAGGTGGAAAAGAAAAACCCATAGTTACAAAGGTTAGAGCAATACTTGTACCAAAACCCCTAGACGAAATTAGAGACCCAAGAGAAAAGTTTAGCGAACTTGAAGAGGTTTATGCGGCTGCTGGAGTTAAAATTGTTGCTCCAGGGCTTGAGGATGCTATTGCTGGAGGACCAATATATGGTGCATCTGGGGAAGGTGAGGTTGAGGAGCTTCTTAGGAGGGTTGAAATGGAAATTAGGAGTATAAGGATTTTAACTGATAAGGTTGGGGTTGTTTTAAAGTCTGACACTTTAGGCTCTTTAGAGGCTTTGGTTAATGAGCTTAGAAAGGCTGGGATTCCTATTAGGATAGCTGATGTTGGTGAGGTTTCAAAAAGGGATGTAGTTGAGGCTTCTGTGGTAAAAAATGAGGATCCGTTTTTTGGTGTTGTTTTAGGGTTTAACGTTAAAGTTTTACCTGATGCTGAGGAGGAAGCCCTAAAAACTGGTGTAAAAATTTTTCAGAATAACGTTATTTATAAGCTTCTTGAAGACTATGAGGATTGGGTTAGAACCCAAAAAGAGGCTAAAACCAGAAAAACCTTTGAATCTCTTATTAAACCTGGAAAAATTAGGTTTCTTCAAGGGTTTGTTTTTAGGAGGAGTAATCCTGCAATATTTGGGGTTGAGGTTTTAGCTGGAAGAATAAAACCCCAATATCCGTTAATAAGGATGGATGGAACAAACGTTGGTAAAATAGCCCAAATTCAAGATAAAGGTCAAAACATACCTGAAGCCCTTAAAGGGATGAAGGTTGCTATCTCTATGAGGGAGCCAACCGTCGGTAGACATGTTAGAGAAAACGATGTTTTATATGTTGATGTTCCTGAAGAACATTTAAAGGTGCTTCTTAGAGAGTTTAAGGATATGCTTACCGATGAAGACCTAAACTGTATCAACGAGTTTGTTGAGGTTAAAAGAAAAAAGGTTCCCCATTTTGGTTTTGGAATATAACCTAAAAACTAAACTAAAAACTAGGTTTTTGTTATGGCTGGAAAAATATACGTTAAAAGTTTTGGCTGTTCAACAAACATTGCTGATGGTGAGGTTATTGCAGGATGTCTAAAAAAGGCCGGATACACAATCACCCAAAACCTATCCGAGGCTGAAATCGTAATCTACAATACATGTGCAGTTAAATCCCCAACAGAAGACAAAATGATTAATCTACTCAAAAACGTCCCACCAAACAAAAAACTTATTGTTGCAGGCTGCCTCCCCCTAATAAACTTTGAAAGGGTTAAAAGGGAAGCTAGGTTTGATGGGGTTATAGGTCCTGCACCAGGAGATAGGATAGTAGACCTTGTTAAAAGGGTTGAAAAAGGAGAAAAACATGTTATCCTTAGAAACGATTTTAAGCCAAGTCTTTCCCTTCCAAGATTTTGTTCTTCACAAGTTGTAAGAATAATTCCTGTTGCTTATGGTTGTATCGGGGCTTGTAGTTTTTGTTGTGTGAGGTTTGCACGTGGAAAGCTTAGAAGCTATCATCCAGAAGAAATCTTATGGGAGGTCGAAAAATCTGTTAAAAAAGAGGGTGTAAAAGAGGTTTGGCTTACAAGCCAAGACCTAGCAGCCTACGGAAAAGATTTAGGTTTATCCTTGATAGACTTGCTGGATAAGGTTGTTAGGGTTGAGGGGAAATTTTTTATTAGGTTGGGGATGATGAACCCAAAAAACGTTTTAGAGTTTCTTGAAGACCTAGCAAAAATCTATATGGATAAAAAGGTTTTTAAGTTTATTCACCTCCCCCTTCAAAGCGGAGATGATGAAGTTTTAAGGCTTATGAATAGACCTTATAGTGTTGAAGACTTTAAAAGGATAGTCTCCTTTCTAAGGAGTAAAATTCCAGATTTAACCTTAGCAACAGACATTATTTGTGGTTTTCCAGGTGAAACTGAGGAGGCTTTTAACCGTTCTTTAAGGCTTATCGAAGAAATAAAACCTGACATCGTTAACATTTCAAAGTTTTATCCAAGACCAAGAACCCCAGCCTCAAAAATGGAGATGCTTCCAACCTCAGAGGTAAAAAGAAGGTCTAAACTTATGACAAAGCTTACTGCAAAAATTTCCCTAGAAAAAAATCTTAGGTGGGTTAATTGGCATGGTGAAATTTTGGTTGATGAAAAAGGGTTTAAGGGTTCATGGGTTGGAAGAAACTTTGCCTACAAACCGATGGTGTTAACAGAAAACAACCAAAACCTTATGGGTAAATATTTAGATGTGAAAGTTGTAAAAGCCCACCAAAACTATTTAGAGGTTAAGCCTCAAACAGAAGCCAGCTAAAAGCATGTTCTAAAAACAGCTATAATTAACACGTTTAAACCACAATTTTTAACATGTTTTTGAGTATTAGGTTAAACCATGTGGTAAGCTTATTTTTATATACCAGTAACATTCGTATTTAAATTGTATTCCCTTCTAAATACGAATGATATAATACCTTGAAAAAGAAAGTTTCTTACACAAGAAAAGGGGGAGAGGTGGATGAAAGTATTCCAGCTTACGCTTCCCATAAGCCTAGACCCCCCAAAAATTGGAGGTGAGCTTAACTTGTTCGATCTAGAAGAAGAAATTGAGGTAGATCCAAGCAGAAAAATTAATCTTGAGTTAGACCTAGACCAGATGGAGATGGAGTAAAAACCTAACCATTTTTAGGTTTAAAACTGAAGTGAAAGTATTCTGATGGTTTAAAGCCTCAGGATTTTTGTTTTAATTTTTAGGAGGATTTTTGGTAAAACCTCTTTTAACGATGTTTCCTCCTCCTTTACTGGAATTGTTTTCCCTCTTTTTATAGAACGAAAAACTTCTTCAGGGTTTTCTCCTCTAACATCCATTATGGTGTAGGCTTTACCTATGCTTGAGGGGATATGAGCATCACTTCCACCAGTTTTAGTGTATCCCATCTCCTCAATCAAATCCTCAATTTTTTTTACGTGTAGGATGTTTGGGGTTGAAGCGTTAAAAGTTTCAACACCATCCGGGTTAATCTCCCTAATAGCATCTATACCCAAACTATTTTTAAGCGGATTCATGGGGTGGGGGACAATAACAATCCCCCCAGCCTCACGAATTTTTTCAGCAGTTTCTAGGGCTGATAAACCAGGTTTTATAGGTTCTGAAACACCCAAACCTATAAGATGACCTTCTCTTGTTGTTATCTCTATTCCAGGAATTATTATTAGACCAGAGTTTTTTGGAATTTTTTTATGTGCCTCTGTGGTGTCATGGTCTGTTATTGCAAATCCATCTAAACCAACTTTTTTTGCCACTTTTATGGCTTTATCTATGGTTATACGGCTATCCCTAGAATAAACCGTGTGAACATGTAAATCTATTTTTATCCTCATACGTATTCCCAAAATTTAAAAGGCTAACTAAACTCTGTTTTTTCAACCTCTTTTAATGATACTTTTTTAAACAAGAGTTTTGGCTTATTAATCTTATGTCCAACCTCAATCCTCTCCTCAACCCTATCCCACCAAGTAAAAGCCTCATCCAAACCCAAAATTTTAAAGATTTCCTCGGATGTTTTAGGTATTATTAGCTGAAGAAAAACCGCTAAAGCCTTAACTAGGTGAATTGCAACGTAAAGGGTTGTTGATGCTTTTTCATAGTCCACCTTAATTGTTTTCCAAGGCTCCTTATCGTTGATATACTTGTTGGCTGAATGTGCAAAACCCATTATTGTTGAAACTATACTTTGCAACCTAAAACTTTCAAGGCTTTTTTCAACCTCAAACTTTGTTCTCCTAATATTTTCTAAGACTTCTAAGTCATATTCATCCATTTCAGCCGGTTTAGGTATTTTAGAGTCAAAATATCTGTGGATAAAGGTTAAGGTTCTATGGATAAAGTTTCCTAGGGTGTCGTTAAGGTCGGAGTTAACCTTTTCAACAAAAACCTCCCATGTAAAGTTTGTATCCCTTGTTTCAGGTCTAATAGCAATAAGCGTATACCTCCAATAGTCTGCAGGATAAAGCTTTAAAGCCTCATCAATCCATATACCCAC
>Ga0180301_10002701_pt1 | contig 13961 bp, 13 predicted proteins | sample GuaBasSediGuay16_FD_121797 | JGI IMG/M metagenome (GOLD analysis project Ga0180301, IMG submission 121797) | Subseafloor sediment microbial communities from Guaymas Basin, Gulf of California, Mexico - Guay16, Core 4569-2, 12-15 cm | ecosystem: Environmental > Aquatic > Marine > Hydrothermal...
TAGATGCGATAAAGACCACGAAACATGTTGTGATAGAAAATTCCACAATTGTCATTCGAAATTTCTCTTTCAATGCTGTTTAGCCATTTTCAGGGCCTCTTTGGCCGGGACGCGGCAGGCCTTGCCATTACGGTTTATAATGACATACTGGCCAAGCAATGCTTTTCGCTGTAATTCTTTCCGCACCGCTTTTCTAAGACATTTGCCGGCTTCTGTCGCCATTTTACTCATTCGCTTTGTTTTCATTCGATTGCCCCAGAATTATCTCATATATATTTTGGTTAAAAATGCGTCGGACTTTGCCATCCTGCTCGAAAACAGGAACAAACCTGGGCTCTGAGTTATCGTAGCAAATTACTTTATCGCAAAGAGGAATGTAAATTTTTATAAAATTATGCATTACACGAGGATAGCGTCGGTAAATTGCATCATCGGGTATGTCATGTCCGCCGTGCTCAACGCGCTCGCGAATCCGTTTCTTTGAAAAAGCCGCGCTGGGTATCCACAGGAAAAACATGACCAGTTGCCAGTCGCCCTGTCTGAGTTTTTTCAGCAAACTGATTTGACTGCGGCCTGCGAGTGTCGTCTCAAAAGCAAAGTCCTCCCGTTTTTTTATATTCGCATATATTTCCCGAAGAAAAAGACGACCAGCCTCATATTGGGCCGATAACGAGTCAAAAGGCGAGAGACCATAAGCAATAAGGTCGGCATTGACAAAGTTGTGGCAACCGGCTATTTGCGGCAGGTAGCTTAGTGCAAATGTAGTCTTTCCTGCACCGTTTGGGCCTGCAATGATAAAACAGATTGGTTTTTGTTTTTTTCTCATCGGGTATAATTATCCAAAGGTTCTCAGTTTTTCAAAGGTTTTTTTGAAAACTACAAACCGAAACAGATAAATAGCAACAACCGGTTATGAGTGAAATGGATTCTGAAATTTAGTGAAATCAGTCGGCCCGGCGGCTATAATGGGTCAAAAATTCAGTAAGGAGACGTCTGATGGCAGAGGAACTTATCGGGATAATAGGCGGAACGGGCCTGGGCGATGAGCTGGGCGGACTGATTACGGGCGCAAAGAAAGAAGATGTGCGTACCCCCTTCGGCAAACCCAGCAGCCCGATTCTTGTAGGTAACATGGGAGAGAGAAGAATCGCATTTATTAATCGCCACGGGCCGGGACATGTTCTTGGGCCGGGTGAGGTGCCCTACACAGCCAACATCTTTGCTTTGAAGAAATTGGGCGCGAGATGCTTAATAGCGAGCGGGGCGGTCGGCTCGCTTAAAGAGGAAATAGCGCCGAGGGATTTAGTGGTGGCGGACCAGTTCATCGACAAGACCTTTCGCCGACAAGGCACTTTCTTTACAGACTTCGGGGCGGTGCACTGCGAATTGGCTCAGCCCACCTGCGAGCGACTCAGAAAAACTATTTTGGCCTCGTCTGATGCTGTGAGCGCAAGAGTCCACGCCGGAGGCACTTATGTCTGCATGGAAGGGCCGCAGTTTTCCACCCGTGCCGAATCGCTGATGCACAGGACGTGGGGCGGCGACCTTATCGGCATGACCGCCATGCCCGAGGCCAAGTTGGCTCGCCAGGCCCAGATGTGCTACGCCCTTATCGCGCTGGTGAGCGATTATGACTGCTGGCGAGAGCATGACCCGAATGTGAAAAAGCAGGACCTGCTTGAGGAAATCATCGCTAACCTTCAAGCCGCCACGCAAAACGCGGTTGAGCTTATAAAGGCCGTCCTGCAGTCTGGTGAAACCTTGTGCTCTGATGACTGCCCATGCCGAAAGAGCCTGGAATTAGCTGTCTGGACAAAACCCGAAAAACTCGACCCCGCAAAAAGAAAAAGCCTCGATGTATTGTTTGAATAAATGAATTTGGTATAGAATACCGGTGCGCATCGACCACGGCATTTCAGATGCTAAATTTCTGCAATGGGTTGCACCCTTTTCACAGAAAAGGGTGCCACGCTGCTCTTATTGGATAGACCTGCGGTAAAACCGCAGGCTCAATATTTGGTCGGCGGGCCGGGTGAGAGGCGTTGTGCCAAGGTGTTTTGTCATTTCTTGTAGGCTTCTTTCGGGTCGTAAACCTTTTCAGCTATGAATTCGAGGTGTTTGTCGCTGTCTTTTTTCAGCGCGCGGTAGAAGCATGACTGGTAGCCGACGTGGCACTGGCCGGCGCTGACGCGGACCTTCAATATCAGGCAATCCTGGTCGCAATCGACTAAAATTCGCTCGACTTTCTGGACGTGTCCGCTTTGCTCGCCCTTTTTCCAGAGTTTCTGCCGGGTTCTGCTGAAATAGACCGCCCGGCCGGTCTTAATAGTCTCGGCCAGGGCCTCGGCGTTCATCTGGGCCTTCATCAGTATCTGGCCGGTTTCGGCGTCCTGGGCTATGGCGGTTATGAGGCCGTTGGCGTCGAATTTTGGGGTGAATTCGAGGCCTTGTTCGATATTTCCGTTTGCAGCCATTATTGTTGTTCCCCTATCGTTAAATTCCGGATTCCGCATCCCTTCAACCTTGTTCCCCCCTTCGCACAAGGCTACGGAGGGCAGACAAGCGCGGAATGACAGGCGTCTTGCCATACAGTGTTTTAACTGCTATGATGCCTGAAAACAAGTATTTTTGAGGAATCTTGATTTGTCACAAGACAGTGAAAAAAGAAAAAAACGTCATATCTTAAATTTTCTGCGCATCTTTGTGGCCGGCGGTGCCCTGTTTCTGGCATTTAGAAATCAGAATATGGCAGAGTTGGGCGGGCAGTTGCTTCAGCTTAATCCGTTGATTTTAGCGGTTGCGGTCGGGCTTTTTCTGTTTGCACAGTTAGTATTCGTAATTCGGTGGCGGCTGCTGTTACGGGTGCTGTCAATTCATATCAGCTTGTGGGTGGGCTTGAAACTGCATTTTCTTGGTTGGTTTTACAATAACGCGCTTCCAAGTTCGGTAGGAGGTGATCTTCTTCGGGCGTGGTATGTTACACACCATTGCGAACGGAATAAACGAGCAGAAGCGGCATTAAGTGTATTTTTTGACAGGGTTATCGGGTTGACAGGTACGATTTTGATGGCGTCCGTTTGCTACTGGCTTATTCCGGTTGAGGAACAATCCACTGTCGGAGCAAACAAAGTGAGTGAACAAACAGGGATATTTAACGGTATAGCAGATTCCTGGTTGGTCTTAGTTGCGCTGGCTGCTGGAATTGTAGCGGTTTTTTGTGTTGTCGGAGCCAATAAGAAAGGGAGGGTGTTGCTGGTTGGGTTGTGGGGTCGGTTTTGCGGAATAGCAGTAAAAGGTATATCAGCGGTGAAATTATTCGGAAAAAAGCCGGTTACGATTATCTGTACACTCGGATTGACAGTTTTTCTGCAGGGGATAAGTATAGTGGGTTTCTGGCTTTTGGGGCGGAATCTGGGGATAGAAGCGCCAATCAAGTACTATTTTGTCTTTTTCCCTGTTTCCTGGCTTATCGGGACAATTCCTATAAGTATTGGCGGATTAGGTATTATAGAAGGGACTGTCAAGCTTTGTTTGAGGCAGTAGGTGTTTCTAAGGCAAATGCATCGGCGATAGCGGTCTGTCAACGACTTGTGTGGTGGGCCAGTTCATTGCCTGGGGTTTTTATTCATCTGTCGGGTGCTCATTTGCCTACCGAAAAAGCAGATTTTTTTGTTGACTCGAAGAAGAATTTAGATTAAACTGCAAAGTTCATTACTGGTTGGTTTTATTTTGGAAAATATCACGTAAATACGTGATTGTTACAATATTCAACAACAATACGCAAAGGAGTGTGGTTTAGGTTATGCAGGGTGTTAAGAACTTCAGGACCTATTTTTTCAGGGGGCTGGCGGCTCTGCTGCCCACAATTCTGACAATCTGGATTTTCGTCCAGTGTTACTCGTTCCTCAAAAATAATATCAGCAACCACATAAATCGTGGTGTGGTCAATCTTCTTGTGGCGACGATTGACTGGTACCCGCCAATTAATCCAGACCAGAAGATCGAATATGCCAAATCGCTGGAGCCGGAACTCCGGGCTGCTCCAGATGCCCTTAAAGACAGAATAGACGACGAAGATATAATACTCGGAACACGGCTGGCGGTGGCGTCAGAATACTGGGTTACCGGTCCGGGGCAAATTGCAGGATTCATATTGGCTTTACTTGGTGTTGTTTTTATAGGGGCATTTCTTGCGAGCGTGGCGGGAAAGACGCTCTGGCGAATGTTCGAAAAGGCTCTAATGAATATTCCGGTGGTCAAGAAGGTATATCCATACATAAAGCAAATTACGGACTTTATGCTAACACGCAAGTCCCTGTCGTTCAGTAAGGTTGTGGCTATACAGTACCCGCGCAAGGGCGTGTGGTCGGTTGCGATGGTAACGGGGACCGGGCTAAAAAAAGTGGTTGGCTCTGTTGAGAAGGATTTCTTGACGGTTTTCGTGCCCACGTCACCGACGCCATTTACGGGTTACGTGATAATGACTCCAAAAGACGAGACTATGGAACTGGATATGACGATTGAGGAGGCGTTGCGATTTACGATAAGCGGTGGGGTAATTACTCCAGCGGAGCAAAAAGCCTTTGAGGAGATGGCGAACAAAGATGAAGTTGACGGCGTATAAACGGTGCTAATTACCATGTTTATGTAAAGGAAGGAGACTAAAGATGCTTTTCACTATTACCGGCAAACACATCGAAGTTACCCAGGCAATCAAAGACCATGCACGAGATAAAACGAAGAAACTGCCGAGGTACTATAACAGCATAAACCAGATTGAAGTGATAATAAACGGCAGTGAAGGCGGCAAGCCGAGCGTCGAAATCATAGCAAGGGGCGAGCACAGCAATGTCTTTGTGGCTAAGGAAACCGGCGAAGATACTTATGCCTGCATCGACCTGGCGGCCCGCAAGCTTGAGAGGCAACTTAGAAGGAAGAAGGAAAAACAGCGGAACCATAAACATATAAGCGGCATGGTGGAAAAGGAAGTAACTGTTGGTGAGTCCGACGAAGACGAAGAATTTCTGTAAAACGGTCTTTGCCGGCCGGATCTATTGTTTGGCTTCAATGTATTCTGCCGGGTCCGTTGGATTTTGGGAGTAAGTATGAAACTGTCGGATTTTGTCTGCTTTGATGCAGTTAAACCCCAATTGGATGCATCCGATCGCGATGGTGCAATCTCCGAACTTGTAGAAGCGTTAGCCGCCGCGGGAAAAATTCCATCAAAAAGCACAAACAAAATCACCAAGGCCGTGATAAAAAGGGAAAATGAGGCGAGCACAGGTATAGGTAAAGGTGTGGCTGTGCCTCATGTCAAGCACGCCGCCATCAAGCAGGTTGTTGCCACGGTAGGATGCAGTAGCAAGGGCATTGATTTCAACTCTCTCGATAAGCAGCCTGTTTACTCGGTGATCCTTCTTCTGAGTCCTGCTGATAATACCGACGTGCACCTGCGGGCGATGGAGAATGTCTTCAGGAATATTCAAAAGGATGATTTCCGGAGTTTTTTGCGGCAGGCCCGGACGCTCAAACAGATTCAAGAGACCATATTTGACACTGACGAGCCGGAAGGTTAGCCTATTCGAAGGAGTTCGGTGCTGCTTTATTGATAACAGGCCGAAAGCAAGTTGTCGGCGATTAGGATTTGTATTATTGGAGAAATGTTAGTATTGGCCGAGCCGGTTTACGAGATAGAAATTGAGATAAGGAATGCTGACGGCCTTCATATGCGGCCTGCGATGCAGTTCGTTGATTTGGCCAGCACGTTCGCGTGTGATATTAAGGTCAGCAATGACGATACTTGCGTGGACGGTAAAAGCATTATGCAGATGACCATGTTGGCGGCCACTCATGGAACGAAGCTGAAGGTAAAGGCGCGGGGCTCTGATGCGCAAGAGGCTATCAAGGCGCTGCAGGAGCTTGTTGAGGAAAAATTGTTTAATGAGTCGGCTACCGCCGGTAGTAGCGGTCAGAACGGATAGAAATTAGGGATGGAAATACGAAAAGGTATTGCCGTTTCGCCGGGCATTGCCATTGCCAGGCCGATGGTTATCGATTCGAAGGACTATCGGATACCCAGGAGGTCTATCCTGCCTTCCCAGCGGGCCGAAGAGGTCAAGCGTGTGCGCAAAGCCTTTGCCGGTGCTATTGCCGAATTGACCGCGCTCGAAGCCGCACAGGGCATCGAGGAAGGCAAGATAAAGGACATTTTCGCAGTGCATTTGAGATTCCTCCGTGACAAGAGCCTAAGGAAAAGGATCACCGATTTTGTCCAGGGTGAATGGACCACCGCTGAATATGCGGTTTCAGCGACATTGCGGGAAATCGCGTCTCATTTTGCCGGCAAGGATGACCCGTATATCCGCGAGCGAGCGACCGATTTTTACGATATGGAAAAACGCCTGCTCACTCAACTGTTGGGCAAGGTACGTGAAGACGTTGAACATCTGACAAAGGAAGTGGTGATTGTGGCCCACGACTTGACTCCGACTCAAACAGCCGGCTTCAATAAAACATTCGTAAAGGGGATAGCCACCGAAGCCGGTGGAAGAACAAGCCATACTGCGATTGTTGCAAGGTCTCTTGGGATCCCGGCGGTAGTTGCTCTTGAAGAGATTGCAGCGAGTATCACCACCGAAAGCACGGTCATCATCGACGGCAACCGTGGTGTGGTTGTCATAGACCCTGATGAGGAGACCATCAATGAATATCAGCGCTATGTGAGCGAGTTGTCACAATTTGAGCACCGACTTTATAAAATCAAAGACGAGCCTGCTGTTACAAGAGATGGTATTACCGTATCACTTCTGGGCAATATCGAGTTCCAGGACGAGGCCGAGCTGGTCAAAGAAAGTGGTGGGGAAGGGATAGGTCTCTATCGGACGGAGTTCTTATATCTTTACGGAGACAGTGAGCCTACGGAACAAGACCACTACGAAGCCTACGCTCATGCGGTACGTACCTTTGAGACTAAGCCGGTTGTGATAAGGACCATGGATCTGGGAGCGGACAAGTATCCGCACAGCCGGCCTCATGCCGTTGAGTCGAATCCGGTACTTGGATTGCGTTCCATCAGATTTTGTCTGCAGAACCTGACGATGTTCAAGAACCAGCTCCACGCCATACTGCGGGCGTCTGCTCTGGGTGACATACAGATTATGTTCCCGCTGATAAGTAACCTTCAGGAACTGCGGCAGGCGAAAATGGTACTTCGTGATGTCATGGAGGATCTCGACGAATATGGCGTTCCCTACAATCCCGATGTGCCGGTGGGAATAATGATCGAGACGCCCAGCGCGGCATTAACGGCATCTTTGTTAGCGGCCGACTGCGACTTTTTCAGTATCGGGACGAATGACCTTGTGCAGTACACTCTGGCTGTGGACCGTGCCAATGAGCACGTCTCGACCTTGTATTCGGCTGCGGATCCGGCGGTGCTGTCTCTGCTTCGGAATGTTATTCATGACGCCAACAAGGCCAAAATCGGCCTGAGTATATGTGGAGAAGTTGCTTCCGACCCGGAATTCATCATGTTGCTTCTTGGTATGGGGGTCAGAACTCTGTCGCTGGCTCCGCCTATGATCCCGGAGATAAAACAGATTGTCCGCTCGGTTACGCTGAGGGAGTGTAATCACCTTGCGCGGAAGGTGGCGACGATGGATTCACAAAGGCAAATCAAAAATTACCTTCGAGATGCGGCGATAAAGATTCTGCCGGAAGCGTTTTGACAATGGGCCTCATCAAGAAACTAAATACTAACGACTAAACGAAAATGACTTTGGTAGTCAGGTTTAAGATCAGGGGCAATTTGAGGTTTTTATCGCACCATGAAACGATGGCGATGTTTCAGCGAGTGTTTGCGCGTGCTCGAATTGGGTTGTGTTACAGCGCCGGTTTTAATCGGCGTCCGAAGCTGTCTTTGCCGCTGCCTCGAAGCGTGGGGATGCTGTCGGATGCCGAGCTTGCATGCGCCCTTGTGTGTGGTGATGAAAACAGTCTTGACGCCGAGCGTCTTAAAGAACGGATTTGCGAGCATGTGCCGCAAGGGTGTGAGATAACCGGTATTGAACTGATAGAAGGCAATGTCCGTTATCGGCCCGTATCGGCGGTGTACGTATTTTCTTTGGCCCATTCGGCCGAAGATGATAGAATCAGGGCAGACATTGAAGCCTTGCGTCAGGCTCTTGCAGCAGGCAGCGGGGTTGTTGTTGAACGTCGAGGCCATGGAACGAAGCCGGCCCGCAAGATAGATGTCAGCGTGTATGTAGATTTAATCGAGGTCGAAGGCGGTGACCTGGTCGTCAAGTGTAATATCACAAGCGCCGGGACCGTGCGGGCCGATGAGATATTGCAGCTTTTGCAGATAGACTCTTCGCAACTTTCAAGGCCTGTTACGAAAAGGTCTATAGAGTGGACGCGCAATTAACGGTGGGATGTTAGTTAATAGCTGGAGTGTGGTTATGGCAAGAGAGATGCTTGTAAATGTTGCCGAAGGCGAAGAGTGCCGAGTGGCGGTTATCGACAATGGCTCGCTGGACGAGCTTTACATAGAACGGGCAAGCCTTATCAGCCACGTCGGCAATATCTATAAAGGTCGAATTGTAAATGTTGAGCCGAGTATACAGGCTGCTTTCGTCGATTTCGGATTAGGCAAGAACGGCTTCCTGCATATAAGTGACGTTCATCCCAGATACCTCAGGGGCAAAGACGATTCTGCTGGCAGAATCGGTCGCAGAAAGGCGCTGGGTGAAAGGCCGCCAATCCAGAGGTGTCTTAAGAAGGGCCAGGAAGTTGTTGTCCAGGTGATAAAAGAAGGGATTAATACGAAAGGACCGACCCTGAGCACATACGTGTCAATGCCGGGCAAATACGTAGTTTTGATGCCGTGGATGCATCGCACCGGCGTTTCTCAGAAAATCGAGAATGAGGACGAGCGCAAGAGGTTGCGCAAAATCATTACCCAGTTTGAAGTCCCCAAAGGCGCGGGTCTTATCATCCGAACAGCCGCCCAGGGAGCAACCAAGAGAGAGCTGCAGAATGATGTCGCTTATCTTAACAGGTTATGGGGTGCGATTCGCAAAAGGATTGACACCGAAACAGCACCTGCCACTATATATCAGGAATCCGACCTGATAATAAGGACTATTCGGGACATCTTCACGAGCAAAATCAGCAAAATCATTTGCGACAGCGAGCCCATCACAAAAAGGATAAAGGATTTTTTGGGGATTGTTCAGCCGCGACTCAGGAAGAGAGCTACATACTACGAGGACAAGACTCCGCTGTTCCACAGATACGGAATCGAGAAGGAAATCAGCAAGATTCAATCGAGCCGTGTGGAACTTAAGAGTGGCGGATACATCGTAATAGAGCAGACAGAGGCGTTGGTATCCATCGATGTCAACAGCGGTAAATATCGTCGGCAGGACAGTGCCGAGAAGACGGCACACAAAACGAATAATGAGGCGGCGAAGGAAATCGTCAGACAGCTCAAACTCCGCGATATGGGCGGGTTGATCATTTGCGATTTTATAGATATGCGGGACGTCAAACACAAAAAAGATGTGGAAAAAACTTTCCGCGAGGCACTCAAGAAAGACCGGGCGCGTTCAAGAGTCCTGCGAATGAGTCAGTTTGGACTGATCGAGTTGACGCGTCAGCGGATGCGGCCGTCACTTCAGTCGAGCACATATCTTAAATGTCCCCATTGCGGCGGCTCCGGGATAATCAAAAGCCTCGAATCACACTCAATCGAGATTATGCGGTTGCTTTTTCTCGCTGGTGCCAGAGGTGATATCAGGAGGATTGAACTGAGTGTTTCTCCGGAGGTTGAAGGCTTCCTGCAGAACCGGAAACGCGGGATAATCAGCGAGCTTGAGGCCGAATCCGGCAAACAGGTCATTATAAATGCCGACCCAAATTGCGCCGGCGCCAGCTATAACATGGCCTGCTACAATGAGCGTGGAAGCATGGTGCGATTTTAACGGCTGCAATTGCCTATTGACTAATCGCGACCAGGATACGATAATCTACCCATATTATGAAAGCATTAGTCAAAAAGGAGCCGCTGCAAATGAAGTTTGACCTTGATTACGCAAGAAGCGTGATAGAAGTCGAGGCAGGCGCCATAAAATCCCTTGCCTGTGTCATAGACGACTCTTTCGCCGCGGCGGTGGAGGTAATTTACGGCGCCACAGGCTCGATTATCGTTACCGGCATCGGCAAAGCCGGCATCATCGGCAAAAAAATCAGCGCCACATTGGCCTCCACCGGAACGCCGAGCCACTTTCTCCACTCCGCTGAAGCGGTGCATGGTGACCTGGGGCGAGTTCAGGAAAATGATATCGTTCTTGCTTTGAGCTATAGCGGCGAAAGTGATGAAATCATTCGATTGATAGACCCTGTAAAACAAAGACAGATTAGGCTGATTGCTATTACAGGCGATGCCGAGTCATCCCTGGCCAAACACAGTGATGTCGTTCTGTGCACAGGTCGGTTGTCCGAAGCTTGTCCATTAGGCCTTGCTCCGAGCGTCTCGACAACCTGCATGTTGGCGCTTGGTGATGCGATTGCATTTACCGTGATGAAGGCACGGAATTTCAGTGCCGAAGACTACGCCAGATTTCATCCCGGCGGTGCGCTGGGTGCCAGGCTGATTACGGTTGGTCAATCGATGATGTTTAAGCGAGGAGAAAAACTTCCGCTTGCCAGTACAACCGACACGATAAAGGAGATGTTGGATAAGACGGCCAAAATCAAACGCAGGGGGGCGGTAATGATAGTTGATGCCGACGGCCGGCTGGCGGGGATAATAACCGACGCCGATATTCGGCGAGCGATGGGGAAAATCGGCGCGGCCCTTTTCGACCGCACCACTTCCGAACTGATGACACCCGACTGCAAGCGCGTTACGGCCGAGACACTCGCCGCTGAAGCCATGGCGATTTTCCACAAATACAGGATAGACGAACTTCCTGTTGTCAACGGCCTGGATAAGCCGGTGGGCTTAATCGATGTCCAGGATATTGTTGCAATAAAGATTTCCCGTTGAGGTATTATACACATGGCCGTCAAACGAAAACCCGACCTGGCTGCGATAAAAATGCTCGTAATGGATGTTGACGGTGTTTTCACGGACGGCACGATAGCAATCAGTGATGAAGGGACCCAGAGCAGAAGGTTCAACTACCTGGACGGACACGGCATCAGGCTCTGGCACAGAGCGGGCTTTAGCAGCGCTATTATAAGCGGCAAAGATTCACGGGCGACGGCTATCCGCGCCGGCCAACTCGAAATCCAACACGTTGCGATGGGTTGTACGAAGAAGCTGCCGGCCTTCGAATCGCTGCTGGCCGAGGCTGGTCTGGGCACCGAGCAAGTCGCCTGCATCGGGGATGATCTGCTTGATCTACCCTTACTAAGGCGCGCAGGTTTTGGTGTGGCGGTGGCGAACGCAGTTGACGAATTAAAAGAAGCTGCCGACTATGTAACAAAACTTGCCGGGGGCAGCGGTGCGGTGCGCGAAGTGATTGAACATATCTTAAAGGCCACCGGCAAGTGGGACCAGCTCATGGAGCGGTATTTGGTCTGAGGGCCCATGACATCATGCTAAACCGCAGAAAATTGCTCGTATGGTTGGCTGCTTTTGTTCTGGTGGTCGCAGCTTATCTGGCATACAACCGGCTCGTTGTTACCCCCCCTATACGAATTCAGCCGGAACAGGAGGATACCACAGGATTTGATGTACCGGACCTTGACGCCGGCTCTGCAAAAATCGGTGAAGCTGTGGTCGGGACTGTTGAGAAGTCTGAATATATCGTTCTTGACGACAGTAAAAATGTCAAACAGGTCTTTGGATTTAAGAGGCTGCTCAATCCTGATGCAGGCACCGAAGAATGGAAACTTCAAGAACCGTATATGGAGATTTACAAACAAGGTGTCAAATATGAAATTGTCTCCGATCGCGGTACCTGCCGGGTTGAAACCGTTGCCGGCAATCCAAGTCCGGCTAGCGCCCACCTCATTGACAATGTGAGAATCAACATTCTGCCTGCGAGCGCCGATGGGCCGCCTGAAAGCACGATACACCTCGACGACCTTTACTATGATAGTGAGCGGTCGGAATTCAAGACTGACGGCCCTATAAAAATAGTCTCACAAAATGGTCAAATGGAAGGGAAGGGGATGCTGTTGATATACAACAGCGCGCTCGGTCGTATCGAATACCTTAAGGTCAAGGACCTGGACTACCTGTATCTAAAAGATATCTCCGTGGTATCGTCTGCCTCTGAGCAAAGAGCCGAGACACCGGTTGTTGAGAGCGATAAAGGATCAGTTCGTTCTGCTGATAACGTTCAGTCTGGAACCGGTGGGCAAGTGCGGAACCGCCGGGACGACTACTACGTATGTCGGTTTGAGCGGGATGTGGTCATTACGTACGGCGCGCGAATTATGGCCGAGGGAGCAGATGAGGTTACTATCAGCAATATATTATTGTCCGGTTGGCCGACAAATGAAGGCTCTGCTTTGACCGACCCAAACTCCGCCGGCTCAGATGAAGTACCTGGTGCTGAAACCGTGACGAAACCAGCCGGGCCGGAGGCGCACCCGGAAGTCGTTATCGCTACTGACTCTGCTGCAAAAGGGGCCGGGGATGATTCGGAGGATGTTTATGTTACGTGCAGGGGCGGGATAACGATACAACCGGTAACTTCGATTCTCAGTACTACTGATGCGACCTCAATGATCGACGAAAGCCCTGTGATAGAACTGGTGGGAAAACCCGTCTCTATCAGGCGAATAGCTGCGGCCCGCCCTGGCCGCGCGACCACAATAGCCCGGTGCGGCATGTTAAAGTACGACCTTGGCAGCGACATTATGGATATGTTCACCAGCAACCATCAGCCAAGCATCTTTCTCAGCATGGCTGGGTCCAAAGCTCAACTGGAGACAACCGGCTCGGTGAAATGGGACCAAAAAGCGGACAAAGCAACTATCACCGGTCCCGGCAGATTGTTAATGCCTGCAACGAAAGAGCACGTTCTACAGGCCGAGACTCCAACCCAAATGAGCTTCAATGGCGTTATGCAGGTGTTTTTTGCCCGTCATCGGGCAGGTGTACCGTTGCATGGACTTAACTTGAAATCGGTGAATTTGCTCGGCGGGATGGCGGCAGCTATGGGAGACAGCAAAGAGTCACACATGTCAGCCGAGTCCGCAACATTCTTTTTTGATGAGACCAGCGATATCACTCGTGCGGACTTGGCCGGAGTTGTCAACTTTAGTTCCGAAAAAGGCCGGCTCAATTCCCAGCGAGCAAAGGTTATGTTCGCAACCGATACTACAGGCCGGACGCATCCTGTAACGGTGCATGGTACGGGCAAGGCCACGCTCACCACTGCCGCAACTCGTAACAGCGAGTGGCCGGCCCGATTCAGTGCTAAGAATATCGATTATGACATGGAGGCCGACTATGCTTCTGCAACCGGGCCGGTGATGTTCACTTTTTATACCGGAGACCCCAACTATACTGACTCAGACTCTGAGCCGGTGCCTGTTGTAATCACCGCTGATGACAACGCCGAATTTTTTGGAGACCAGAACCGGGTTGTCTTTAACGGAAACGTTGTCGGCTTAAGGCGAAGGCAAACGCCTGCTTATTTGCAGACGAGCACATTCAGCGGCCAAAAGTTGATCGTGGACATGGCACAGACCCGGTCCGGTTCGACCGACGTGAGCCATGTAACTGTTGTCGGTGGCAAGGTCCGGCTTGAATCGGTGCGCTCGGTCGATGAGGTAACCATAAATCACGTCAGGCTCTCATGCAGGCAAATCGACTATGAAGCGGACGATGAGACAGTCATCGCAACAGGACCGGGTGATATACAAATCAACAATGAAAACGCTCCGCCGCCTGATAAAGACCGGGCCGATAAGAAAATCAGTCTGCAAAGACCGTGCTA
>Ga0180301_10002703_pt1 | contig 13956 bp, 11 predicted proteins | sample GuaBasSediGuay16_FD_121797 | JGI IMG/M metagenome (GOLD analysis project Ga0180301, IMG submission 121797) | Subseafloor sediment microbial communities from Guaymas Basin, Gulf of California, Mexico - Guay16, Core 4569-2, 12-15 cm | ecosystem: Environmental > Aquatic > Marine > Hydrothermal...
AATTCTTCCAGGAGGGTTCTCTTACGGGGATTACTTAAGAAGTGGTGTTATTGCTTCCCATAGTCCAGCTATGGATGAAGTAAAAAAGATGGCTGAAGAAGGTAAACCTATCCTTGGTATATGTAACGGTTTTCAAATTTTAACTGAAGGGGGGCTTCTTCCAGGAGCGTTACTTCCTAACGATTCCTTAAAATTTGTTTGTAAATGGGTAACGTTAAGATGTGAAACAAGTCGAACAGCATTTACAAGATTAATTCCTGAAGGAAAACTTCTACACATCCCAATAGCCCACAAAGAAGGAAGATACTTTAACGACAAAAAAATTCTAAAAAAAATGAAAGAAAAAAGGCAGATAGTGTTTAGGTATGTTAACAAAAACGGTAAAATCACTTCAGAATCAAACCCAAACGGGTCTGTTGATAACATAGCTTCTGTTTGTAACGTTGAAGGAAATGTTCTCGGACTTATGCCCCATCCTGAAAGAGCTTCGGAGAAGATTCTAAGTCCCTACCATGACCAAGATGGATTACTTATCTTCCAATCCATGGTTGACTTCTTAAAACGTTAGGTGAAATGGGTTGGTTGAAGTAACAACTACTCTTAAGTTGAATTTAACTCCGATGGAAATCAAGCTTGTAAGAAAACTGTTAGGTAGGGAGCCGACTGAAGTTGAATGGGGTATGTTTGATATAATGTGGTCTGAACATTGCTCCTATAAAAGCAGTAAACCAATCCTTAAAAAATTACCGACAAACTCACCAAGAGTTATAGTTGGACCTGGTTATGATGCTGGTTTAGTGGATATAGGAGATGGGTATGCTGTCGCTTTTAAAGTGGAAAGCCATAACCATCCTTCAGCCATAGAACCATACAATGGAGCAGCTACAGGTATAGGGGGAATTATAAGGGATATTCTTGCTGTTGGAGCTAGACCGATTTTACTTGTTGACTCATTAAGGTTTGGTAAACTAACAGATGGTCATACAAAATGGCTTTTCCGTTATGTTGTTAAGGGTATAGGGGATTATGGAAACTGTATAGGTGTTCCGACGGTTGCAGGGGAAATCGAATTTGATGAAAGTTTTAAAACAAACTGTTTAGTCAACGTAGCTTGTTACGGGATAGTAGAAAAGAACCACACATTTCTAGCTGAATTTAAACACCCTGGAGACCTTCTTCTCCTTATAGGTGGAGCTACTGGAAGAGATGGAATTCACGGTGTAACTTTTGCATCAAAAACCATAGGAGAAAATGCAGAAGAAGATAGACCTGCAGTCCAAATAGGAGACCCTTTCACAAAAAAACTTCTGATTGAAGCTGTTTTGGAAATCCTAAAAACAGGGTATGTGCATGGGTTAAAAGATTTAGGTGGTGGAGGTTTAACATGTGCAACTTCCGAAATGTCAGCTAAAGGTGGAACTGGTGTTGAAATTGAGCTGGATAGACTTCATGTACGTGAAGAAGGAATGACTCCTTATGAGCTTATGCTTTCTGAATCTCAAGAAAGAATGCTTCTTGCAGTTGACCCTTCAGGATTAGATGAAGTTACATATATCCTAGAGAAATATGAGATTCCCTACTCCATTGTGGGGAAAGTTACTGATACAGGTAAACTTGTTGTAAAATTTAGGGGTAAGGTTGTTGCTTCAATTCCACCTAAACTTTTAACAGAAGCACCAATCATCAAAAGAAAAGCAAAAAAACCTAAGAAATTCCAAAAATTAAAAAGTTTTAAAAAACCACGGGAACCAAAAAACTTATCGGAGATTCTTTATAAGCTTCTTGCAACACCAAACATCGCATCCAAAGAATGGGTTTACCAACAGTATGACCATGAAGTAGGTGTTAGAACAATCATAAAACCTGGTGAAGGAGATGCTGCTGTTCTTCGAATTCTTGGGACTTCTAAGGCTATAGCTGCAAAAGCTGACTGTAACAGTCGCCACAGTTACCTAGACCCGTTTCATGGTTCTGCTGGAGCGATTGGAGAAGCAGCAAGAAATGTAGTTTGTGTTGGAGCTGAACCCATTGCTTATACAGATTGTTGTAATTTTGGTAACCCGGAAAAACCTGAAATTTTTTGGCAGTTTAAACGTGGAATCGAAGGTTTAGCTTACATGAGTAAAGCATTGAACATTCCATGTGTTGGAGGTAACGTTAGCTTCTACAATGAAGACAGTGAATCAAAGATTGCTGTTAAACCAAGCATAGTTGTTGTAATGTTAGGTTTGATTGAAAATCTGGATTGGATAAGAACTATGGGTCTAAAAAATCCGGGAGATGTAATTATTTTGGTCGGTAAAACTTATCCAGAGTTGGGTGGTTCAGAATATTACCATGAGATTCATGGTTTAAACGGTGGAAAACCCCCTAAAGCAGATGCTTCAAGAGAAAAAGCAATAATACAAACAGTTATAAAAACGATTAGAGCTGGATGGGTTCTTTCAGCTCATGATTGCTCTAAAGGTGGACTTGCAACAGCTTTAGCTCTTATGGCTATAAAGGGAAAACTTGGGGTGAAGGTGGACCTTACAAAAGTTTTAACATCCAACATAGAAAGAATGGATGAACTTCTTTTCTCCGAGTCCTATGCAAGAATAATTGTAACATCAAAAGAAGAAGATGCAAAAAAAATACTTAAAACCGCTACCTTGTATGGTGCACCAGCCAGTATAATAGGGAAAGTAGTCGATAACGATGAGTTTGTTCTATCAAAAAATGGAAAAAACGTTGTTGAATGTTCCTTAACCCTCATGGAAAAGGTCTGGAAAGAATCAATACCAAAACAAATGGAGGTTGCTTAAGATGGTAAACAACAACATAATGTCTAAAAAAGAAGCATGTGGGGTTGTTGGAGTTTACGATAGAGAAAAAGATGTTGCTGAAAGGATTTTTTACGGACTTATGGCTTTACAACATAGAGGACAAGAATCTGCAGGTGTTGCTCTTACACGAGGAGATGGAAACATTTACCTGAAGAAAGGTATGGGACTTGTTGGGGAAGCTTTTTCCTTAGCAGAATTATCCATGTTAGCAGGTAGATTTGGAATAGGACATGTAAGATATTCAACGGTTGGAAAATCAAGTTTAACGGATGCTCAACCATTTAACTTGGATAGTGTAGCATTAGCCTACAATGGAAATGTAGTTAACTATAGAGAGCTTAGAGAAAACTTGAGAAGAAAAGGTGTATATTTTACTTCAACTTCTGATGCAGAAATCTTGTTAAACATTTTGCTTCGTGAACAAAGAGAAACGGGAGACTTTTTTGATGCATTAGCTGAGCTTACTAAGGTCGTTGAAGGAGCTTATTCTGCTGTTTGTTTAACTGGTGAAGGAGAAATTCTTGTTTTTAGAGACCCCATCGGATTTAAACCCTTATGTTATGGGAATGTAGATGGTTCAGTAATAGTTGCTTCTGAAAGTGTTGCAATAGATACGTGTGGTGGGAAATTAATTTCAGATGTTAAACCTGGGGAAGCTTTACTGATTTCTGATTCTGGTGTGGAGAAAAAATGTTTTACATGTTCTAAACAAAAAGCTCATTGCATGTTTGCATATGTGTACTTTAGTCGACCAGATTCGGTTATCGAAGGAAAAAGTGTTTATGAAGTAAGATTAAAACTAGGGGTAAATCTTGCAAAAACCTACGAAAATGATGCAGATGTTATAGTTCCGGTTCCAGATACTTCAAGACCTGCCGCTGAAGGAATAGCTCGGTCTACAGGACTTCCGGTTGCAGAAGGTTTGATAAAGAACAGGTACATTCATAGAACGTTTATTATGCCTTCTCAAAACCTAAGAGAAAATGCTGTTAAACTAAAATTAAACCCACTAAAGTCAGTACTTAAAGACCAGAGGGTTATCCTTGTAGATGACAGCATAGTCAGAGGTACAACCATAAAAAACATAGTTCAGATGATAAGAAAAGCAGGTGCTAAAGAAGTTCATGTAAGAATAACTTGTCCACCAATAATTTCACCATGCTTCTATGGAATAGACATAGCAACCCACAGGGAACTTATTGCATCCAAAAAATCTGTTGAAGAAATTAGAAAAATGATAGGGGCTGATTCACTTGGCTACCAAACAATTAAAGGGCTTGTTAAAGCAATAGGTTTAGGTGAAGAAAATCTTTGTTTAGCATGTTTAACTGGGGAGTATCCCACACCTTACGCTCAAAAATTAGCGGAAGAAATGAAGAAAAAGCCTCCGATACAAGGAAACAGATACATTGAACTTGGGTTAGAAGGAAGAAGGTAGGTGTAATGTTTTGGGTGGAGTTGTAGGAATTTATGGTTTTAGTAAAGAATGGAGAATGGCTCGTTTTCTATATTATTCTTTACTTGCTCTTCAACATAGGGGACAAGAAAACTGTGGAATCGTAACTTTTAATGGTGAATCCTTGGTTCAGTACAAGGCAGAGGGACTTGTGGACCAAGTTTTCTCAAAACCGGAAACCTTAGAAAATCTTCCAGGATGGGTTGGAATAGGAAGTGTAACTTCCACTCCTGAAGAAGACCCTTCTAAAATTCAACCAGTTATCGTTTCTGAACCTGTTCCTGTAGCTTTATGTTTTGATGGAAAAATTCTAAACCTGAAAGAGTTGGCTGAGAAGGAAAATCTTAACGAAGATACCGATGCTGAGTTTCTTGCTAAACTTTTTTCAATCGAATTGGAAAAAACAGGCAGGCCAACTGAAGCAATGAGTAACCTTATGATGAAGGTTAAAGGTGCTTATTCTTTAATAGCCTTAACTGGTAAAGGAGAAATGGTTGCCTGTAGAGACCGTTTTGGAATAAAACCTTTAGCTATTGGAAGTTTTGGTTTTGATTATGGGGTTGTAGCATCTGAGAGTTGTGTTATGGATGTTATAGGTGCTGATTTTAAAAATGATATTCAACCTGGTGAAATGTACTTTTTTGATGCTTACAGTATCGAAAGAAAACAAGTTTTAGAGTCAAAACCTAAGTTTTGTGCTTTTGAATATGTTTACTATGCAAGACCTGACTCTATTGTAAACGGAAAAAGTATCTATGAAGTTCGAATGAAGATCGGTGAAAAACTCGCCGAAGAACATGCTGTAAATAAGGGTGAAGTTGTTTTAGGTGTTCCTGAGACAGCTATCCCTTTTGCGGTAGCCTACTCAAACAAAACAAAAACACCGTTAGGAATTGGTTTTGTTCAGACAGGAAGAAGAATCAGAAGTGCAATCAAACCAACAGAGTTTGAACGTATAGTCGGGGTTCAGTTAAAGTTAAACCCCATAAGGTCAGCTATAGCTGGAAAAGTTACGGTGCTTATAGATGATAGTGTTGTAAGGGGGACAACTACAAAAAACACTGTAAACCAGATGCGAAATAAAATGGGTGCTAAAGAAGTTCATGTAAGAATTGGAAGCCCAAGACTTGTTGCACCATGTCCTTTTGGAACAGATGTACCTGAAAAAGATGAACTTATAGCTGCAAATTTAAAGACGGAAGAAGTAAGTAAAGTCGTGGGAGCTGACACATTTTACTGGTTAAGCTTAAAAGGTTTAGTTGAAGCTATAGGTATCCCAAGAAAAAACCTTTGTTTAGGATGTTTTACCGGAAAATATCCGTTGGATGGTGAGAAAAACGGTTAAAGTTTTGTTGGTTGGGGAAGCAGCACGTGAACATGCAATAGCCGAAGCGATTTGTAGAAGCAGATTAGACCCAAAACTTTACGCCGCTATGAAACTAAACAACCCGGGAATAGCTTCCTTATGTAAAATCACTGGTGGAGAAGTTATTCTTGGAGACTACCAAAACCCAGAATTTGTTGTTGAAACAGCCAAAAAACACCATGTAGATTTTGTGTTTGTAGGACCTGAAGAACCTCTTTTTAGGGGGGTTTCTGATGAACTTGAGAAAGAAGGAATTCCCTGTATTGGAGCAAAAAGAAAACCTGCTGAGTTAGAGATGTCTAAGGCCTTTATGAGAAGACTTATGTGGAAACATAGGATTCCAGGTAGACTTAGGTTTATGGCTTTTTCAAATGTTGAAGATGCCATCGCCTACATTAAGGAATATGCTGAAAGTGTAGCCTTAAAACCAGCAAGACAAGCTGGAGGTAAAGGTGTTAAAGTAATAGCAGACCTTCAGGCTTACCTAACTTCTGAAAAAACTCATGTAAAGGAAGAACATGCAAAGGCAATAGATGAAAAGTACATGAAAGATTATACGGATATAGAAGACAGAATTCTGATAGAAGAAAGAGTTGAAGGCCCTGAATATACTCTTCAAACATTCACGGATGGAAGAACAGTAAAACCTTTACCTTTAGTTCAAGACAATAAAAATGCTTTTGAGATGGATATAGGTCCCGAAACCGGAGGAATGGGTTCTATAGCTGGAAAGGGAATGCTTCTTCCCTTTGTTACAGAAGAAGAATATAGAAGGTCTGTTGAAATTGTGAAGAGTTGTGTTAGAGCTGTAGAAAAAGAAACTGGTGAAAAATATAAGGGAATAGTTTCTGGACAGATGATGTGTACCGTAAGTTGGGGGCCCACCATAATAGAATTTTACAGTAGACTTGGAGACCCTGAAGCCGTAAATGTACTTCCAATCTTGGAAACAGACCTAATTGAAATTTGTGAAGCTATCATAGAAGAAAGGTTAAACAAAATTAAAATGAAATTTAAAGAAGTTGCAACAGTTGTTAAATGTATCGCTCCAAAAGGATATCCTGAAGAAAGAAACCTAGCAAAAGGTCATCCTGTACATATAAATGAAGAAACCATCAAAAAACGTGGTTGTAAAGTTTATTATGCATCAACAAACCTACAACCCAACGGTAAAATTATATCGGGAGGTTCAAGACTGGTTGAAATATTTGGAACAGGAAAAACGATTCCTGAAGCAGGTAGGAAGGTTGAAGAATGTATACCCTATGTTTGGCTTGAAGATGGTTGGGGTGTTTTCCATCGTAGTGACATAGGTTCGGAGCAACTTTTAGAAAAAAGAATTGAACAAGCTAACCTTATTAGAGCGGTATATAAATATCGAGCTAAAAAAGGTTTGATAGGAAAAACTGTTGAATGGATTCCAAAAAAGGGAAAAATCATTTTGGAAACCTAGAAGGGAACAAAAAGAAGAATGGGGAAGAAAAATTTGACTGAAAAACCAAAAGTAGCAATCGTTATTGGAAGTGAGAGTGACAGAACCATAGCTGAAAAATCAGCTAAAATACTTGGTAAGTTTAACATAAGCTACGAGATTAAAGTCTTATCAGCTCACAGAAACCCAAAAGAGTTGGAAGAATACATCAAAAACTGTGATGCTGAAGTTTTTATTGGAATTGCTGGACTTTCAGCCCATCTTCCAGGATTTATAGCTTCAAGAACAGAAAAACCAGTTATAGGTGTCCCGGTAAACGTAAAACTTGGAGGGTTGGATGCTTTACTTTCAATGGTTCAGATGCCTAAAGGTGTTCCTGTAGCATGTGTAGGAATAGACAACGGTGAAAATGCAGCTTGGCTTGCAAAAAGAATTCTTTCCATCAAAACTAAGGATTAGAATTAGAATAACTACAACGCAAAGATAAGTAAAAGAACACTAACCAAGATAAGCCCAAAAGGTAACAAGTTGCTTGAGTATCTAGTTTTTGAAATACCTTGGAAACCATGTCAAAAGAACAGAAATCACTCTGGTACATACTACAGCTAACCTTGAAACCATCATTTGTTCTCTATCCGTTAACTTTCCTTCCTTCAACAGAAGCTTCTTTATTGGGCTATAGATGTGAGTTACCGCTACAGTTCCACAAAAGATTATGAGGGCTACAGCTGTTGAAAAAGATGCAACAAAAGCACCAGCAATTAATAAAGCGGTAACATAACTGGGAACGGTAGCTTCTCCAAGCATAAAAGTAGATAATCAGCTTTATCAGGTGAAACTATGACACCATTAACTTCAGTCCAATAGGTAGCTGCAAAAGCAAAACCCATAGCACAAGAATAAACTATTCCAATCCAGAAAACCATCTATGAAAGAGCCCATTTTACAGATTGAGCATTTTTAGCTCTAGCTGAAACCATAAATTACTCTAACATCAAACCTTCAACAACTTCATTTGAAGTAAAGGTCAAAATAGCTGCAAGTGAAATTCTAGGAGAACATATTATTCCATGTTTAGTTAGCGGTTTTAAAATTTCAAATCCAAAGATTGACTTTTCACTTCAAATATACAACAGTTCCGATACTGTCCGGATGGTGAAAGAAGGGGTAGTGGATATTGCTGCAGTCCAACTTCCTAAAAAACTTAAACATTACATCGAAAAGTTTGAGCATCTAATGATTGCAGAAGATAGGCTGGTGGTTATTTCTGCGGTAGAATATGGAATCCCTACCGGTAGAAGTATTACTGTTAAGGAGTTAACTAAACATCCGCTTGTATTAAGTGAAGAAAAAACAGATTTAAACCATTTTGTGAGACATCTATTCAGCATTCACCGAATCGACCATAGACAGCTTAAGGTTAAACTACGTTTGTTTGGGACTTCAGCTATAATTACAAGTGTTTCTTGAGGTTTGGGAATAAGTCTTATCTCAGAAATAGCCGCCAGAAAGGCGGAAAATGCTGGATTGGTAAGAATCACACTGATAAAAGATAAGGAAGTTGAAGTACCCATTTATGTACTCCGAAGAAGTAATGGTTCAAATAAAGCGTTAAACGGATTTTGGGAATATCTTAAACGTACATCGGAAAGGTTTAAAGGTAGACTTCCATGTATGATTAAAATGTCGGTTTTTGGGAGATACTTGAGTGAATACCTCCAATAAACAAACGCTCTTTTTCTACGATGAGAGTAATGGATTGTTTCTTTAGGTAGAATACTAACCAAACGTTAAAGTTATAAATATTCGATTTTCTCACAGAGTATAGGGTGATTCTTTGAGGTCTTTTAAGCTGTATCTATGCATGTATGGGACAGTTATGGTTTTGATAGCATTATCTACGTTGTTTTTTGCCGTTCTTTTAACATGGATTGGGATATCCAACCTACTTGTTTTAACGTTAATCGTCGTAGCATTTAACCTTGTTCAATGGCTTTTTGCCCCAAAAATGATAGAAGCCCTTTACCATGTTCGAGAAGTCTCGTTTTCAGATAATCCTAAACTTTACAGAACAGTTGAAAGGTTAAGTAGAAAAATGAAGTTAAAAATGCCTAAACTTATGATTGCAAGTATCCCCATACCAAATGCATTTGCTTATGGTTCACCCCTAACCGGAAATAGGATAGCTGTCACAGAAGAACTTCTTAAGGTTCTGGAAGACGAAGAAGTTGAAGCTGTTTTAGGACATGAACTAGGACACCTTAAACATAGAGATGTTCAGATAATGATGTTTGCTTCGGTTTTACCAGCGATTTTTTACTTCCTGGGGTACTCATTGCTACTTTCAGGATTTTTTAGGGGATATGGTGGTTATGAATCACGTGAAGAAGGTACCCTACCAGCTTTAATCATAGGTTTTGTTTGTATGACCATCTACTGGATTCTATCGTTGTTTGTTTTAGGTTTAAGCCGTTACCGGGAATATTATGCAGACAGGGAAAGTGTGTTTAACGTGGAAGATGGAGCTAGAAAACTCTCAGAAGCACTTGCCAAAATAGTTTACTATACCAGTAGACAGAAAAGCAATTTTAGAAGGGAAGCAAGTGGTCTAAGTTACTTTAAATCTCTGTTTATCTCAGACCCGGACAGAGCTGAAAAGGATAGTTTAAATTTGGTTTTAGCTAAGAGGGTTTCCGACCAACAACTTGTAAACCAAATATTAACTAGAAAATTAACAATGGCTGATAGACTTATGGAAATTTTTTCAACCCATCCAAACATTGTAAAAAGATTAAAAGCCTTAAAGGAACTGGAATAAAGAATATTTTTTAAGTTTATTTTCCCTGTCTGGGAAAGGTTTAGAGTTGTAGGTTGCTCTTATTTTTATATTTGGAAAGAAAAGAATATCTAGGGTTAGGTTAGTTTATAAAAAGACAAGATAGGAGTGACATTAATTGATTAGGTTTGAAGAAATGCGTGAAATAGCCCAAAAATATAAATCTCCTGTGGGAGTTGTTTTAGGTTCACATTCAGCCTTAGATGCGATGGGAGGGCTTAGAAATTTTGGTTTAAAAGGTTTGGTCTACACAACCAAACAAAGAGCATCAATCTATCTGAGGGAGCCTCGAGTTGGTAAACCTGAAGAAGTTATCGAAGACTTACCATGTATAGTAAAGAGGGACCTTTATGTTTCAAACGACCTCTGGGATATAGTTAGAAAAAAAAGTCGATGGGTTGAAGCAATCCTAATTCTTGACAGATACGAAGACATTCTAAAACCAGAAAATGTGGATGCATTATTGGAGTTGGAAGGAATTCAAATCCCAAACAGGGCTTTTGCTGTTTATGTAGGTGGTGAACGTTGTGAGAGAATAGAAAAGGATTTCCCGGTACCTATCTTTGGTTCTAGAAGTCTCCTTAAGATAGAAGATAGAGAAAAACTTGAAAAAAATTATTACTGGTACTTGGAGCAGGCGGGGATACCCCATCCTAAAGCCTTCAAATATAAACTTGAGAAAGATGGAATAAGGTTTGAAGAGAAAATAGAACAACCCATTGTTTTAAAGATCCCCCATGCTGGTAGAAGACTTGAAAGAGGATTTATATTTGCAGCTAACAGTACAAGCTTGGAAGAAAAGGTAAGAAATGAACTTAAAAACGGAACCATTCTCTACGAAGATTTAAAGGATGGGAGAGTTGAAGAATACATTCCGGGTGTAACTGCAAACTTTAACTTTTTCTATTCACCATTGTATGCGGAAGAAGATTGGGGTGAAGTAGAAAAATACATGGACAGAAAAAAGCTTGCTAACGAGTTTCTATCCATCGATGAAAGAAGGGAAACAACCCATGACGGAATTTTAAGGATGCTTGCAGAAGACCAGTTAAAAGTAGATTGGAGTAAGACTCCATACCCCCTAAGTTTTGAAGTTACGGCTCATGCATTAATAAGTTTAAGAGAATCGTTGTTAAGAAAGATTTACCCGATAGCGGATGCGTTTGTCGAGTTAACTCAAAAAACAGACCCCCCAGGAATGATTGGTGCTTACTGTATCCAAACTTTGATAACATTTGAAAAACAACCGTTAGTTGAAGCGATATCTCAGGGAGTTTATGATGCTTCCGGTGAAATCTTGTACGATTTTGTACCTAAAACTCAAGATGTTGCTGTAAGACATGGTGGTGGAACAAATGTTCATCAAGGGATAGGTTCTCAATACACTAATGCAAAATACAAGAGAACTATGAGTACTGGAGACAGGATTGCTCTGGAACTTTTAAGAGCTAAGAAAGCAGGAAAACTAGGGTTGCTTGTGACCTAGGCCCCCAAACAGGTTTTATTTTTTGTTGAATTATTAAAGTATACTTTAATACGTTATTGAATGTAAAATTTTAGTTAGGGGTTGTCATGATCCGTGTTGGACCTGCAGGTATACCTCTTGCAGTTAAAGGTCAGAGTTACAGAGAAGCCCTGAAGTACTGTAGAGATATTGGTTTGGATGCTCTTGAAGTTCAATATGTACGTGGTGTAAAAATGAAGGAAGATGTAGCAAGAGAACTTTACGGTTTATCAAAAGAATTTGACGTAAAACTTTCATGTCATGCACCTTACTTTATCAATTTATGTGGTGATTCCACAACAATAAAAAAATCCCAACGTAGGATAGTTGAAACATGTAAAATTGGGAAACTTTACGAAGCTGAACTTGCAGTTGTTCATCCAGCCTATTATGGAAAATATTCAAGGGAAGAAGCAAACAAGATGGTTATTAAAGCCATAAACGAAATAGCAGATGAATGCCCTATTCCCATCGGTATTGAGACGATGGGAAGACAGTCCCAAGTGGGACCTGTTGAAGATGTAATCAAAATTGTGCATGAAACAGGGCAAAGAATCGTTGTAGATTGGGCACATATCCATGCTCGTGGAAAAGGTTGTTTTAAGACAAAAGAAGACTTCCTAAAAATACTGAACTTAATCGAAAAGGAGCTTGGTTCTAAGTCTTTAAAAAACCTTCATCAGCATTTTACCCAGGTTCTTTATTCACCCACCGGAGACGAGAAAAAACATCTTGTGTTTGAAGAAGGAGATATGAATTTCAGATTTTTGGCGGAAGCTTTAAAAGAAGTTGGTGTTGGTGGAACAATAATTTCTGAAAGCCCTGTTCTGGAAGTTGATGCTGTTAAATTTAAACAGATACTTAAAGAGTTTGGGTTAGGATAGGACTTTTTTTCTTCAGTTTGGAAACATCATCTTCAAGATTTCCCTATAAGGGTTAAATGTTAATCTGATCGTATGTTCACCAAAACCATAAACAATGAAACTGATAAACCCATCCTTGTCTGGAAAAAGAGAAATTTCTTTTTGACCATCAAAGGCAATCCAACCTGGGAAATAAGCTTCCTTAACTAGAACTTTGGTTTTTGAAGCTTTTGTTTTTAATACGATATGGATAGAATCTTTGTCGATGTTCCAAACAACCTGAGCCTGAGGCTTTGTTTCGATGTAGGTTATGTTTAACTTGTTTTCAAACAGAGTAAACCGTGAACATTGAACAACTGGTTGAAATGTGCTGTTTTGTAGAAGGAAAATTTTTGAAGAATTTCCAAGAAGAACCCATTTTATTCCATAAGTTTCAGGTTGATTTATGAAATGTAAAAGTAAAGTTTGGTTTGTTGAAGAATTTATCGTTTTTTTAACGTTTTGTTTTATGATGGGTAAAACAGCTCCCTGTGGATACCATCCATCTACTAAAGGTTTATTTGTGTAATATGGAGAAATGTAAACCCAGTAAGGTGTGTTGATGGCTAGTATTCTTCCATACTCTGGACAGCTACTGATATATTGTAATATTGGATGAGGGACCTTTCCCACAAAGACTTCTTCTGTTAACACTGTCGGGAAAACCTGAACTATAACCCTTGCCACAACAAGATTTAAAACTACAAAAAACGTTAACCAGATACGTTTTTTGTTTAACTTTTGTTCAAGTTGAAATTTTTTACCTATTTTTCCCAAAGAAAAACCTTTAAGGTCTGCCATAAAAACAGCTAACGGAATAGCTGAGTAAAGTTGAAACCTTAAAAAGTCAACTTCTTCTCCAAAGGGTAGAAGATATTTTAACGGTAACAAACCAGAACCTAACAGAAGGAATAAAATCATCCAAGTTAAAATGGTAGCTTCTCTAAAACCAGCTGGATGAAAGAATTTTCGAACAATCCAACATAGTAGAGCGGTAAAAAGAATAAGTAGTATTACCGAGACGGGTAGAAGAGTTAGGTTTCCCGTTTGTGGAGTTAACCAGTAATTTCTGTAGATGAAAAGGGGAATCCACCATAAACTTGAAAACATAAAACCGAGGAAAAACATTAGTCCAAAAAGAAGAAGTTTGGTTAAAAGTTGTTTTAGTCCAGGTTTTTCAAATGTTAAGACTACCATGTAAACAACGACGACCACACAGAGTATGTAGGCTGAAAAGTGATGGGAAAGTAAGGTTAAACAAAAAAATATGGAAGCTAAAAAAACACTTTTCTTTGAAGCTTTTTCTATGATTTCAACCAAATAGATTAAGGTTAGAAGAAAGAAGGGGTAACTAACAATGTTTGCAAACCTACCAAAAATTATGGAATTATGGATTGTAGAAGGAACTAAACTAAAAATTAAGGTTGCATAAAGGGAAGCTTTTCTTTCGAGGTTTATTTTTCTACAAAACTTGTAAAAAACAAGGGGTGTTATTAAAAGAAAAACTAGTTCAACAAACTTGTAGGAGAAAAAAGCATCAATCCCCAGACTGGTTGGAAGAAAACCCAGAAGATAAGCTAAGGGTGAATAAAAAATAAAAAGAGGACAACCACAATACCAATCAAAAAACCATAA
>Ga0180301_10002704_pt1 | contig 13954 bp, 14 predicted proteins | sample GuaBasSediGuay16_FD_121797 | JGI IMG/M metagenome (GOLD analysis project Ga0180301, IMG submission 121797) | Subseafloor sediment microbial communities from Guaymas Basin, Gulf of California, Mexico - Guay16, Core 4569-2, 12-15 cm | ecosystem: Environmental > Aquatic > Marine > Hydrothermal...
AGTTCTTCTTCAGCTTTTCTAAGCCTTCTAACAAGTTCAAGCCTTGAAAGATAGCCTTCCTCACCCTCCTCCTGCCTAATAGAATCCTCAACCCTCTCAACAATAAACTTCGAAAGTGAAACTCCAGCCTTTTCAGCCCTACGCTTCCAATCCTCAACCATCCCCAAAGAAGGCAAATAAACATAAACAGTCCTATCCTTAATAGTCCCAGTCTTACCAAGATTAGGCTTAGGCATAAACCACCAAAAGAAAAAAGCTTAAATCCCATATTTAAAATTTACCGGTAAATTGATGCGGGGGGTGGGATTTGAACCCACGAACCCCTACGGGACAAGGTCCTAAGCCTTGCGCCTTTGACCTGGCTTGGCTACCCCCGCAACCAGAATAAATGTTTTAGGGTCTTCCTTAAGTTTTTTCCGATATAGAGGTTTTCCTCCATAAAACTTTTCCTGTTTTTATGTTTTTTACCTCTAAAACCCTATGGTAAGGTATAAACGTTTCACTATCAGTTTCCTTGTCTTTGTAGGTAAACCAAGATTTTCCTATTCTCACAATTAAACCACATGGAACTGTTTTTTTGTTTTCTTTTGCTCCACGATGGGTATAGGTTAAAACGTAGTCTTTAACGTTTAAACGTTTATCCCAAAAAATCTTGTTTAAAACATCTCTTAAATCCTTTCCACACATCCCTACCAACTATAGATTTATAGGTAAGGGAGGTCGTATAAATTCTCAAGGAGGTATTTCTTTGGAAAACGAATCGATGGCTCGTGAATTCCCATACCTTCCAGGAGCAACAACTGTGGGTATGGTTTGTAAAGAGGGGGTTGTTTTAGCCTCTGAGAAAAGGGTTGCGTATGGTTATCTTGTTTTAAGTAAGGCTGGGAAAAAAGTTTTTAAGATAACTGATAAGGTTGGGGCTGCATGTGCAGGTCTTGTTGGGGATATGCAAATTTTGGCTAGGGAGGCTGCTGCCTATGCAAACCTACATTCCTTGGAGTGTGGAAGACCTATTAGTGTTAATGCTGTAGCAAAAATTGTTGCAAACCTTCTTTTTGAGAGAAGGCTTTCCCCGTTGTTAACCCAAACGATTATTGGGGGGGTTGATGGTGAAGGTCCACACCTATACGTTTTAGACCCGTTAGGCTCAATAATTCCTGATAAGTATGCTAGTGTTGGTTCTGGTGCTGAAATTGCAACAGGAATTTTGGAGGCTAACTATAAGGATGGGCTTTCAATCGAGGAGGCTAAAGAGCTTGTTTTTAGAAGTATTAGGGCTGCTGTCTCAAGGGATGTTCAAAGTGGGGATGGTGTAGACTTTCTCTTGATAACAAACGATGGCACAAAAGAGGAAAGTGTGGAGTTTAGATAGTCTCCCAGAAAATCTTAGTGAAAAAGTTTCCTTTCTTCTTCTCTTTAAAAATTTATTTAGGTTAAAACTAAAACCTGTTTTAGGTTGAGGTTTTAGGTTGGGGTTTAAACCTGAAATTTCCCTTAAAGATGTTAAACCAGTTTTAGAGAAGCTTATTTCAATTCCAAGTGTTTCTGGAAGCGAGCATGAGGCTGCATCCTACGTTAAAAAATTTTTGGTTGGGGCGGGTTTTAAGGTTGAAGAAGTGGCTGTTAGGGGATGCGGACCTACAATTTTTGCGTATCATAGGTTTGATAAAAAAGGGTTTAACCTACTTTTTTACGGTCATCTTGACACTGTGAAACCTGTTAAAGGATGGAGGTATTCTCCCTTTAAACCTAAAACTGTTGGTAACCGTCTTTATGGGCTTGGAGCATGTGATATGAAGGGTGGAGTTTCAGCTATTTTAGCTGCCTCAAAAAAGGTTTTGGGGTTAAGGCTTTCTGGGAGTTTAACCGTAGCCTTGGTAAGTGATGAGGAGCTTTATTCTAGGGGGTGTTATACTTTGATTAGGCTTGGTAAGCTTAAACATGTTGATGCTGCTCTTTCAGCGGAGCCTACAGGTTTGGATAGGATGGAGGTTGGTAGGGTTGGAAGGGTTGTTTACGATATTATGGTTTATGGGAAAAGTGGGCATGCTGTTGTTGAAGACTACGAGAGTAACGCTTTGGTTGAGGCTTCAAAGCTTATTTTAAACCTTAGAAGGCTTAAAGGTTGGAGGAAAAATTTAACTGTTTTAGCTATGAGTGGTGGAACAGAATTTTTGTCAACACCTGACTCTTGTAGGCTTGTTATTGATAGGAGGCTTAAGGTTGGTGAGGAGATAGAGGAGGCTATAAGAGAAATAAAAGTTTTGGTTGGTAGGCTTGGGTTAAAGTCTAGGTTTAGGGTTAAACTTTTTAAAAGACCAACACCCTACATGAAACCCTACCAAATCGATAGGAAACATCCTATTGTTAGGGCTGTTGAGGAAGCATGCTTAAAGGTTAAAGGGTTTAAACCTAGAAAGGCTTTGGGGGTTTGTGTTGGGGATGAAAACTATCTTGTTTGTGAGGCTAAAATTCCAACCGTAACCTTTGGTCCTAAGGGTGGGAATGAGCATGCAGCAAACGAGTATGTTAGGCTTGACTCCGTGGTTGATACAGCCAACATTTATTTGGAGACAGCAAAAATTTTGCTTAACCCTCAGCCCTAAAACTAAAAATATTTTAGGGTTAAAAACTTAAAGCTAATGGTTAAGGTTATCTTTTAGATTACCATCATAAGGTTTGGTTTTAGGGGGTTGGAAACCTTCCCAACAATCTACGAGGTTGAGGTTTTCAAGGAAAAAGGATATGTTAGAAGAAAATGTGTTTCATGTGGAAGAAATTTTTGGACAGTTAACCCTGACAGCCAACTTTGTGGAGACCAGCCTTGTGTAAGCTACACTTTTATGGAAAAGCCTGCAACCCATGTTAGGCTTGAAACTGTTGAGGCTAGAGAAAAATTTCTTTCCTTTTTCGAGAAAAACGGTCATAAAAGGATTGGGAAATATCCTATTGTGGCTAGATGGCGTGACGACGTATATCTGGTTGGGGCTTCAATCTACAATTTTCAACCTTGGGTTACAGATGGAATAATTCCTCCACCAGCCAACCCCCTAACAATATCCCAGCCATGTATAAGGTTTACAGATATAGACCTTATAGGGAAGTCTGGACGCCACCTAACAGAGTTTGAGATGATGGCTCACCACGCCTTTAACACACCCGAAAAACATGTTTACTGGAATAATGAGACTGTAGAGTTTTGTTATAGGTTTTTTACGAAGGAGCTTGGTATTCCACCGGAAAAAATTAACTTTATTGAGGATATGTGGATTGGTGGTGGAAATGCTGGTGAAGATTTTGAGGTTGTTGTTGGAGGTATTGAGCTTGCAACACTTGTTTTTATGCATTATAAACAAAGGGATAGTGAACTTTACCCGTTAAAAATTCAAACAGTGGATACTGGTTATGGGCTTGAGAGAATAGTTTGGCTTACAAAAAGAACTCCAACAATTTATGATGCTGTTTTTGGTTCTGTTATTGAAAGGCTTAGAGGTTGGGCTGGAGTTAAACCTCCAGAAGAAAAAGTTTTTGTTGAGGCTTCAAAGCTTGCTGGCTTAATAGAGCTTAAAGCCGGAAAAAACCTTAGGGAGTTAAGAGCCAAAATAGCTGAAAAGCTTGGAATATCCACAGTTGACCTAGAAAAAATTATGGTTCCTATGGAAACCATTTATGCTATTGCAGATTTTAGCAGAACCCTAATTTTTATGTTGGGGGATGGTGTTGTCCCATCAAACGCTGAAGCAGGATACCTTGCACGTCTACTAATAAGAAGAATTTTAAGAAACATGGATAGTTTAGGTTTAGAGGTTCCCCTTATAGAGGTTTTAAATCTTCAGCTTAAGGAGGTTTCAAAAAGTTTTCCTGAGTATGGGGAAAAGGCTGACCTAATATTTGATATGGTTAGGGTTGAGGAGGAAAGGTTTAGGGAAACCCTAAAAAAAGGTGAACAACTCGCCAAAAAGGTTGTTGCTGAGGTTAAAGCTAAAGGCTTTCAAAAAATCCCAGTCCAAAACCTAATAACCCTTTACGACTCCCACGGGTTAACCCCAGACTACGTTTCCCAAATAGCTGAAAAAATGGGTGTAAAGGCTGAAATTCCAGACGACTTTTACACACAGGTTGCAAAAATCCATGAGAAAGCAGCCCCCACCATGGAGGAAAAACCTATAGAGTCTAAGGTTGAAGAAAAGGTGAAGGAACTCTCTCCAACAAGACTTGTTTATTATGAGCAGCCATACCTTAAAGAGTTTAAGGCTAAGGTTTTAGAGGTTTTAGAGGGGAAATATGTGGTTTTAGATAAGACATGTTTTTATCCTGAGGGTGGAGGTCAACCTTCAGACCTAGGAGTTTTAAGATGGGATGGTTTTGAGGCTAAAGTTGTTGATGTTCAAAAGGTTGGAAATGTTGTTGTTCATAGGGTTGAGGGGAATATTCCTGTTAAAGGTGTTGAGGTTACTGGTTTAATAGACTGGGATAGACGTTTAAGGCTTATGAGAAGCCATACAGCAACCCATATTTTGATTGGAGCTGCACGTAGGGTTTTAGGAGACCATGTTTGGCAGGCTGGAGCCTCAAAAGGTGTTGAAAGGTCTAGGCTTGACATTTCCCATTATCTTAGGCTTACGGATGAGCAGGTTCAGCTTATAGAAAAACTTGCAAACGAGGTTGTTTCAAAAAACCTTGAAGTAAAAACTTTTTGGCTTCCAAGAGAAGTTGCTGAACAAAAATATGGGTTTAGAATTTATCAGGGTGGAGTTGTCCCTGGAAAAGAGTTAAGGATTGTTGAGACTGGGGATTGGGATGTTGAGGCTTGTGGAGGAACCCACTGTAAAACTACTGGTGAGGTTGGCTTAATAAAGATAGTTAGAACTGAAAGAATTCAGGATGGTGTTGAAAGAATATTTTTTACTGTAGGTTCCTCTGCCATCAACCATATTCAGCAGACTGAGGCTAAGCTTAGAAGTATGGCTAAAACTATAGGTTGTCCTGTTGAGGAAACTGAGAAGGCTGTAAAAGGTTTGGTTGATGAAATTAAAAGTCTTAGAAGGGAGGTTGAAAAATTAAAGGAAAATCTTGCAAAACAATTAACTCTAACAATGCTTGGGGAAATCAAAAACGTTGGTAGGGTAAAGTTTCTAGGGAAAACTTTAGAGATTGTTGATGTTGAAACAGCAATTAAAACTGCGTTTGAACTTGTAAAAAGGGAGCCAAACCTAGTTACAGTGTTTACGGTTCCTGATGGAGAAAGGATGAGGCTTGTTGTTATGGTTGGAGGTGAAGCAATAAAGGTTGGGGTTGATGCTGGTAAACTTGCCTATGAGGTGGCAAAAGCTGGTGAGGGAAAGGGTGGAGGGAAAAAAGATTTTGGTCAGGGTGGAAACCTTAACCCTAAAAAAGTTTTTGAAGCCTTAAAAGCTGCTGAAAAAATTTTGGGTGGGAGGTTTGCAGACTCTTAACTGGAAGGCTATAGAGGAAAAATGGCAGAAAAGATGGAGTGAGGCTAAAGTTTTTGAGGCTAACCCTGACTGGAATAAACCAAAATGTTTTGTCACTTTCCCCTTCCCATACATGAGTGGACCTTTACATGTTGGTCATGGATATTCAGCTTCAAGAGTTGATGTTTATGCAAGATATATGAGGATGAAGGGTTTTAACGTTCTTTTCCCATGGGCTTGGCATTGGACAGGTGAAACTGTTGCAGGAGCTTCTGAAAGAATTAAGCTTAAAGATGAAAAGTTTATTCACGCTCTAAGGGTTGTTGATGGTGTTCCTGAGGAAGAGTTGGAAAAGTTTGTAGACCCTGTCTATATGGCAAGATACTATACAGACTATAATAGGGAGGCTGTAAAAAAGCTTGGTTTATCTGTGGATTGGAGAAGAGAATTTCATACATCCTCCCATCATCCAACCTTTAGCCGTTTTGTTGAATGGCAGTATCTAAAACTTAAACAAAAAAACTTTATCATTCAAGGAACTCACCCTGTTGTTTGGTGTCCAAAATGTGAAAGCCCAACAGGTGAGGCGGATAGGCTTGAAGGAAGCGGTGTTACTCCAGAAGAATATACCCTTGTAAAGTTTAGGTTTGAGGATGGATGGCTTCCAGCAGCAACCCTTAGACCTGAAACAGTTTTCGGGGTTACAAACCTATGGTTAAACCCTGAAGCAACCTATGTTGAAGCATTAGTGGATGGTGAAAAATGGATAGTAAGCAAAGAAGCAGCTGAAAAACTTAAAGAACAACTAAAAAAGGTTGAGGTTTTAAGGGAGTTTAAAGGCTTAGAGCTTATGGGTAAAACATGTAGAGAGCCTGTAGAGGAAAAAGAGATACCTATACTTCCAGGGTGGTTTGTTAACCCTTCAAACGCAACAGGGGTTGTTTATAGTGTTCCAGCCCATGCACCCTATGATTGGCTTGCTTTAAGAGACCTTCAAAACAATCCAAGCCTACTTGAAAAGTTTGGTATTCCTGTTGAGGATGTGAAAAAAATTAAGCCTATCCCAATGATTAGGGTTGAGGGTTTTGGGGAATATCCAGCTGTTGAAATTGTTGAGGAGATGAGGATAAAAGACCAAAACGACCCTAAGGCTGAGGAGGCAACAAAAATAATCTATAAAAAAGAGTTTCATAGGGGTGTTATGAGGGAAAACTGTGGAAAATATTCTGGTAGGCTTGTTTCTGAGGTTAAACAGGTTTTGGTTGAAGATTTTAAGCGGAAGGGGCTTATGGATAGTATGTGGGAGCTTCCTGAAAAGGTTGTTTGTAGGTGTACAACCCAATGTCTTGTTAAAATTCTTAGAGACCAATGGTTTTTAAACTACTCAAACCCTGAATGGAAAAAGCTTGCTAAAGAGCTTCTTTCAAAGATGAAGATTTACCCTGAGGAGGCTAGAAGATGGTTTGAAGATGTTATAGATTGGCTTCATGATTGGGCTTGTACAAGAAAAACAGGTTTAGGTACACCTCTACCATGGGCTCCAGAATGGATTGTTGAAACTTTAAGCGACTCAACAGTTTATATGGCTTTTTACACGATAAACAGGCATATTAAAGCCTTAAACATTCCAGCAGAAAAACTAACAGAAGAATTTTTTGACTACGTTTTTTATGGTGTTGGTGAACCTGAAAAAATAGCTGAAAAAATGGGGATAAGCATAGAAGCCCTAAAAGATATGAGAAAAGAGTTTTTATACTGGTATCCTGTCGACCTAAGAAACTCTGGGAAAGACCTTGTCCCAAACCATTTAACCTTCTACATTTTTCATCATGCAGCCCTATTTCCACCTGAACACTGGCCCAAAGCCATAGCCATAAACGGTTTTATGAGGGTTGAAGGGGAGGAGATGCATAAGTCAAAAGGAAACTTTATACCTTTAAGAAGGGCTGTTGAAGATTTTGGTGCTGATATAACTCGCTGTGTTGTTTTGCTTGCTGCTGAAGGGATGGATGACCCTGACTGGAGAGCCTCAAGCCTAAAAGAGGTTTCAAGCAACCTAAACTCTTTTTACAGATACATTTTGGAGCTTCAAAACCTTGGAGAGGAAAAAGAGGAAAAACATCTTGAAAAATGGCTTTTAAGTATTCTTCAAAAAAGGATTAAAAAGGTTTCTGAAAGCATAGAAAACCTAAAAACAAGAACAGCTTTAGAAACAGCCCTATACGAGGTTTGGAAAGATTTCCGCTGGTATATGAGAAGGGTGGAAAAACCATGTAAAAAAACCGTTTTTTATGCTACTAGGGTTTGGGTTAAGCTTCTTACACCGTTTATCCCCCATCTTTGTGAGGAGTTATGGGAGAAGCTTGGAGAAAAAGGGTTTGTTTCAACTGCCAGCTGGCCTAAATATGAGGAGGAAAAGGTTAGTTTGGAGGATGAGGAGGTTGAGGAGCTTATCAGTCTTCTGGTTGAGGATACAAAAAATATTCTTAGGGTTTTAAACGTTCAACCTAAAAAAATCTGTTATTATGTTGCAGCCAAATGGAAGTGGGAAACCTATCTTAAAATCTTAGAGAAACGGAAAAACGGTGTTTTGGGTAGGGAAACCATAAAAGAGTTTATGGTTCAACCTGAAATTAGAAGGATGGGTGGGAAAGCAGCTAAGTTTATAGGTAAAACTATAGATGAGGTTTTAAAGATGCCTGGGGAGCTTTTGGAGAAAAGGCTTAGGATAGGTTTTCTTGACGAGTATTCTTATCTTTTGGAGGCGAAAAACTTTTTTGGGAGAGAGTTTAAGGCTGAGGTGGAGGTTTTTAGGGAGGATTCTCCAAACATTTTTGACCCTAAAAATAGGGGAAGTTTAGCTGAACCCTACCGTCCAGCCATCTACATCCAAGACTAAAATTTTTTGTTGGATGTGCCTTTTTTGAATGTTAGGCTGGATGAGGCTGTTAAAGATTTTAGGTATCTTTTGGGTAGGGGGTACAAGAGAGAGAGTGCATTAAAATTTGTTGGGGATAGGTATCAGCTTAACAAGGTTTTTAGGCTTTTACTTTATAGGTGTGTTTACGGAGAGGAGGAGGCTAAAAAACATAGGGGTAAACTTGTTTCCCAAAAAGATGTTTTAGGGAAGGTTTTGGCTGTTGACGGATATAATACGCTTATCACCGTTGAAAGCATGTTAGAGGATAAACCAATAATTTTTTGTGATGATGGGTTTATCCGCGACCTTTCGGCTGTTCATGGTAAACATAAACCAACCAAAACAACCGTTAAAGCTCTAAAACTTTTGGCTGAGGGTTTGGTTAGGGTTGGGGTTAGGGAAATAAAATTTTTCTTTGATTCTCAGGTAAGCTATAGTGGGGAGTTAGCATCTTTAACAAGGGAAACTTTAAGAGGGTTTGGTTTGGTTGGGGATGCTGTTGCTGTTAAACAGGCGGATAATCAGGTTTTAGGTTTTGGGGAGATAGTTGCTAGTAGTGATGCTGTAATAATAGGGAAGGCTAGGAAGGTTTTTGATTTGGCTGGAGAAACAATAAAAATGTATAACCCACAAAAAATTTTAAGCTTAGACAACCCAAAACTTCAAAAGGAGTTGCTTCGTTTAATTGAAGGTTAGTGTTGGTTTAAATGGAGGCTAAAACTTTTCTTAAAAGGATTGTTGAAGAAGTAAAAGGTTATCGTGGATTTACAAGAAAGGCTTGCATTTGGGATTTAGCAAAAATTTTTAATGTTGAGTGTAGGTTTGATGATGCTGGATGGTTTAAGGTTGGAAACCATAGGATAGTTGCAACATCAGATGGAATAGCTGAAGAGCTTACAAGGGATGACCCTTGGCTTGCAGGATTTTATTCTGTTCTTGTAAACGTTAACGATGTTGTTGCTAAGGGTGCAAAACCAGTTGGATACATAGCCATAATATCCTCAAACTCTCCAGATGTTAGAAGAAAAATAGTTGAAGGTATTAAGGAGGCTATAGAAAAGTATAGGCTAAAAATTTTAAAGCTTCATACTCACCCAGACTCAACCTACGACTCTGTGGATGCTGGCTTGGTTGGAGTTGCAAAAAAGGTTATCTCAAGTAACACAGCAAAACCAAAAGAAAAACTAGTTCTGGTTATCGACATGGATGGAGATTTTAGGAAGAAGGGTTGGGTTAGATGTTTTGACACGGTTGTTAATAAGTCTGCCAACAGGCTTAGGAAGCTTTTAGGGGCTATATGGAAGGCTGCTGAAAAAAGTTTGGTTACATCTTCAAGGGATATAAGCTCACCTGGGTTTTTGGGTTCAATAGCCATGCTTTGCGAGTCTAGCCGTGTTGGAGCAAAAATAGATGTTGAAAAGATTCCTAAACCTTCAAACGTAGATTGGCTTTTTTGGCTTACATCCTACCCATCCCTAAGCTTCATATTCTCCACAAAAAAACCTGAAAAATGTTTGGCTTTCTTTCGGAGATATGGTTATGAAGCAAACATTGTAGGTGAGGTTACAAAAAACAAAAAAATAGTTTTAGGTTATCGTGGTGAGGAAGAAACACTTTTAGACCTTAACAGGGAATCTGTTTTTGGTGTGAAAAGAGGCTAAGCTAAAGATATTCTGTTAAACTTTTTGTGACAAGAGACTCTAAACTTTCACCCTTCATTTTTAGGTCGTTTAGGCTAACCTTAAACCCTTTACCAGTTTTAACAAGGTTTTCGGGTTTAACCAAAAACCAGTCTAAACCTGTATGCTTAAACTTTATGGCAAGATAGGGTTTTGCACCAAACCTATCAGAAAACCTGATTAACTGTTCAACAGATTCTTTTCTAACATAAAAGGTTTTTTTCCTAGAAGTTTTTACCTCAATAGCCAAAACAAACCCTTTTCTACCAGCCAAAATATCAGGTCTATCAAGTTTTGTTCTTGAACCTGAGGCTGGAGCTCTTAACACAGCAAACCCTAAACTGTCAAGTCTATGGATAAGCTCTCTTTCCTCTCTAACTCCCCTAACCAAAACTCAACCCTTCAAAGGATTGCGGAAATAGCCATAAGCTCCGGTCCTGTTGTAAGAGAGCCTACTAGGGCGCCATAACTGTTTATTACAACACCACTACTAACAAAGTAGACTCCACTATTAACTGTTCCTATTGATACTGGTGCCTTTAGAAGGTTTGAAACAAACTCTTTTTCCTCCTCTGAAATGTTTGGGTGGGCTAAAATTCCCTTATTTGAGGCTGCAGCCACAGAGCCAACATAGGGGAAACCAGCAAGTTTTCCTGTTAAAACTTCAACATCAAGAATATCTTTAATCATTGCAACCTCCCTTTTTGTTAGGATTGGGGAGACCAAGGCTCCATAGTCGTTGGCTAGGATAAGGTTTCCAAAAGCTGTTTTTCTACTTTCAACCCTTCCAACATTAATATCAAGACTTTTTTTAAGAAAGTTAACATCCTCATCTGAAACATAGTGGGGGAGAACAATACCATTAGAGTTTGCAGCAGCCAAAACACCAGCAAGCTTAGACTCTGCAAGGTCTAAGCTTAAAACCTTAACCTTTAAAACATTTTTTATCCTCTCAATTTTTCTTTGGGTTAAACCTATAGGAACTATTGCAAACTTATCTGTTGCAAGGGAAAAAATCCCTATGTTAGGGCTGCCAAACATGTTAAACCGTAGAATAGTCAAACCAGCCTTTTCACCAACCCCAATTCTTGGTTAAACCTAAACAACCCACCATCCTTTCTAGGTTTTTCCATATCTACTAACTATATAAGCCTTTCATATCAAGGCAAAGAATAGTCTTAATAGCCACCAAAACATGAAACTGTTAGAAATGACAGAAAAAGATTATGACCTAATAATTGTCGGCTCAGGTCCAGCAGGTCTTTCAGCAGCAATCTACTCTGCAAGACTAGGATTAAAAACACTAGTTTTAGGTGAAACCCTAGGTTTAGCTAGTGAAGCAGCAATAATAGAGAATTATCCTGGATTTAAAAAAATATCTGGGTTTGAACTTATGCAAAAAATACTTGAACAAACCGTAGAGGCTGGAGCGGAAGTTAAAATCCCTGAAAAGGTAACCGAACTTGCTTTAAAAGATGAGACTAAAAAGGTTAAAACGGAAGATGAAACCTACACTTGTAAGGCTGTAGTTATAGCGACTGGTTGCACCCACCGAAAGCTTAACGTAGCTGGTGAGGAGGAGTTTAGGGGTAAAGGTGTAAGCTACTGTGCAACATGTGATGGACCGCTTTTTAAGGGTAAAAGGGTGGCTGTTGTTGGTGGGGGGAATTCTGCTGCTGTAGCAGCCCTATACCTTAAAGATTTGGCTTCAAAGGTTTTTCTTATCCATAGGAGGGGAGAACTTAGGGCTGAGGCTATTCTTAGAAGGAGGATTTTAGAAAGTGGTATAGAGCTTATCTTAGATAGTGAGGTAAAAGCCATAGAAGGAAAAAACCTGGTTGAAAAACTAGTTGTGGTTAATAAGAGGACAGGAGAAGAAAAACATGTTGAGGTTGATGGAGTCTTTATTTGTGTTGGTGAAAAACCTCAAAGTGAATTAGCCAAAAAAGCTGGTGTTCTTGTGGATAGGGAAGGCTTTATCGTTGTAAATAGGAAACAGGAAACAAACCTTAAAGCTGTTTATGCTGCTGGAGATGTTACCGGAAACGTTAGACAGATAGGAGTTGCTGTGGGTGAAGGAATAACAGCTGCTATAAACGCCTACCTTCAGCTTAAGGGAGGATGGTATGGGTTAAAACCTTAACAAATAAAAATTTTTTACTGTCTATTTTTGTCTATTTTGTAGTTTTAGACCTTTCATCCTTCTAGCCTTAGCCTACTCTATTACTGTTATTGCTTGGTTTGGGCATTGAACCTCGCATGACCTACAAACAATACATGCATCCTTGTTTACTGGAACAGACTTTTTACTTCCCTCTACATCCTGAAGCTCATAGACAGACACAGGACAAACTTCAACGCATGTTCCACATCCATTACATTTTTCAGGGTCAACCTTTATCTCAACCATTTTTTTCTCCCATCCATAGTTTTAGGTTTTGGTTATTTCTTCTCATAGATAAATCTTTTGTGTCAAGATAACTATTAAGATCGTGATATAACCTCAAACCCACCATCTTTTTTCCCAACATAAAGCATATCCGCAACCCCAACAAAAATTCCTGTTTCAACAACTCCAGGTATTCTTTTTAGCTTATCATCAACCTCTTTAGGGTTTTTTATTCCACCACAGTAAACATCAACAATAAAGTTTCCGTTATCGGTTACCACAGGTCCAACCTTCCCCTTACCCTCCCTAACCTTAACATCAACCCAATATTTTTTTGCTTCCCTAACAACAAAGGAAACAGCAAAAGGTAAAACCTCTACTGGGACAGGTGTTTTTAAGCCGAGTGTTTCAACAAGCTTAGTCTCATCAACAATAACCACATACCTTTCAGATGCAAAAGCAACTATTTTTTCTCTTGTTAATGCGCCTCCACCACCCTTAATAAGGTTTAGGTTTTTATCAGCCTCATCAGCACCATCAATGGTAAAATCTAGTTTAGGATGCTCGTCAAGCGTTGTGATAGGGATTCCCTCGTTTAAGGCTAAGAAAAAAATCTGGTAGGAGGTTGGAACAACCTTAATCTTAAGGTTTTCCTCCCTAACCCTTTTACCCAAAAACAAAACAGCATATGCAACGGTGCTTCCACTCCCTAAACCAACAACCCACCCATCCCTGACAAGTTTAACAGCCTCCCAAGCAACCCTCTTTTTTGCATCCTCACGCCAATCCAAAAGGTTGAAGGTCACCCCTCAAGCTCTATTTGTTCAAGTTTTTCCAGTTCTTTTTGGAGGTCTTGTCTAAGTTTTTCCAGCTCCTCATCAGCTTTACTTCTTCTTGGTGTTGGTGGTGAAGGTTTTTCTGCTGGTGGAGGTTTAGACTCTTTTGTTGTTGGTTGGGTTAGTGTTGGTGTCGGGGTTGGAGTAAGTTTTACCTCTGCAACTTTTTTAGGTGTTAAACCAATTTTTCTTCTAATCTCCTCAATTTTTTTGTTTACCTCATAAAACTTTTCCTGAAACATTTTGATAAGTTCAGCTCTTGCCTCTTCAAGCTCATAAAGGCTGATTAGTTTTTGGTTATAGTCTAAAACAGAATCTATTTTTGAAAGCTGCTCCCTATATTTTGCAACAAGCCTATCTCTTTCTTCCGGGGTAATTCTACCTTCAGCTGCAGCCTCATAAAGTCTTGTTAAACTTTCACTTAAAATTTCTTTTTCAACGCTTGAAACCCTAAGCTCACTTCTAGCCCTATTAACATCTTCAACAGTAAAACTTTTCTCGATTTTTAAGCTTAAAGGGATTGAGGTGGGTTGAGGAGGTTTTTCGTTTTCACTTGTGTTTTTTGTTTCCTCCCTTTTTTTACGTTTAAAAAGGAGAAATGTCATACCCTTTACCTTAACCTTCTAAAGTTAACCTCACTTAAAGTATTTTATTCTTAAACGGTATTTAAGCACTTTTAAGCATTTTTAATCAAC
>Ga0180301_10002705_pt1 | contig 13954 bp, 16 predicted proteins | sample GuaBasSediGuay16_FD_121797 | JGI IMG/M metagenome (GOLD analysis project Ga0180301, IMG submission 121797) | Subseafloor sediment microbial communities from Guaymas Basin, Gulf of California, Mexico - Guay16, Core 4569-2, 12-15 cm | ecosystem: Environmental > Aquatic > Marine > Hydrothermal...
GCATTATAAGTATTAAGTGTAATCTCTTGGCTCCTACCATATGGTTACCCTATCCACATATCTGGTGAATGCTATTTCGTGAATGGTAAATAAGCATTTCCCTTATAGGGGGTACTCTTTACTCTTCAGGAGAATTTGATATATGTTGTCTGGTAGATCGCCTATATACTTTAACAGGTCTAGTTCTATAGGATGCGGCTTAGCAACAATCACAATACTATGAGGAGGTGGAGGATAGGAATAGTTCTTTAAATTATAGAGTAAATCAGCTTTTATAACTTGATCCCTGGTAGCAAGTCTAGCAACTCCAATACCAATGACCCCTCTTAATAACTGCTCGTCAGAATATTCCTTCTCTAGTTCTCTAAGTATCTCTACAGCTTCGTTTATAGTCATTGCATATCCTTCTTCCAACTTGAGATCCAGTAAGACTAGTGTATGCAGATTCAATTTTAGGTTTGCATAAATAGTTTCTATAACACTAAAAGGTTTAGATACACTAGGGCGTACCAAAGTCACTGTTTTTCCAAAACGATATGCTTGCAACCCTGTAGCACTAGCTATCGCCGAGTAAATACTTATGCCATGAACTGTTTCAACACTAACGCCTCTAGATAGGGCCTCTACACGAATGGCATCATGCGTTGTAGCAATGAATGGATCTCCTGGAACCAGTATCGCTATATCATTCTCTCTAGCTTCATCAACAATCCTCGATATATTTACGCCTTCAAGATCCTTACGTGAAGCAAATACAAACTTCTTCTTCGAACCAATAATACTTTTTAAAACATCTAGATCAAAATCAGGCACTATGTTTGTATACGTATCGATATATATTTTGTCAACTTTCCTTAATACTTCAATAGCCTTGAGGGTTAGATGACTTATAGATAAGCCTAAACCCACAAAATATAACGTCATTTACTGACACCATCTAGGTTGTTTTACATACTTACTTAGTTACCAAGTTTATTCCTGCTTCCTAGATAGAGTTTAAGTATACTTGATAGTATGTATAACAGGTGATATCATCATAGCGCTAGCAGGTGATCCTGGTGAAGTATAAGCTCTTGGCAGTAGACATTGATGGAACGATAACTATTGATAGAAATACGTATAAATTAGATCTTAATGTCGTAAGCTATATGAGGCTTTTAGAAAAGCACGGGATCATGGTAGTATTATTGTCATCAAACGCTCTTCCTGTGGTAGCTGGCTTAAAAAGATATTTTGGACTAAAAGGCCCAGCTGTCGGAGAGACGGGTGCATTAATATATTTTGGCAACGACGAAGTCGTTAGACTATCAAAATATTCAGCTAAAGAAGCCCTAAAATATGTTCTCGAGAAATACGGCGATTATTTAAAAGAGTCTTGGCAAAATCCATTTCGTTTACACGATTTTGCTCTTAAACTTAAAAAGCCTATTGGAGATGTAAAAGGGTTTATAAGCAAGGTTAAGGCTGATGTAGAGAAAAGGTATCCTTATATCAGGGTATCTTATAGTGGTTTTGCAGTTCATTTAACACCTATTGATGTAAGCAAAGCTAAGGCCTTAGAATTAATTATCGAAAGATATGGGTTATCGACAGACGAGGTTGTAGCCATAGGTGATAGTGTAATGGATATAGACTATGTTTCGATGGCTGGACTTGGTGTGGCAGTATCAAATGCTGATGAGGAGCTAAAAGCTGTGGCAAAATATGTTACAAAGAACCCGAGTTCGAGCGGTTTTATTGAATTAGCAGAAATGCTTTTAGAAAACAAGATTTAATTAAGAAATTGTAGATACTCGTTAGATAATAGGAATTTCTAATTAATGGGTGTTTAGCAGTATTGTTGACAAACCTATATAGCCGTATAAAGTATTTAGCAAACTACCTATACATGAAGATTATTACGGATAAATCTAGGGCTAAGTTCATTATAACGACAAGTGTTATAGCGCTAATATTGTTGCTAGAATCTCCCCTTTCTTGGAATTATTATGATGTAAACTATTTTGTTACATGGGATTATATTTTAAAGAACTATGGTATATTTCATGTATACAAATATTCGACTAAAGTCGCGTACCCGCCTTTATCAATATTCATATTCGTATCAATGTATGAGCTAGCATTATCATTTAGTACTGTTAGCACGGCATTACCCATGATAAGATTGTTTGTAAAAATACCTTTAATAGCCTCTATTGTAGCCATAGCTTACATACTCTACAGATATTATGGCTGGAAGTCGACTAAGTGGCTATACTTGTCTTACGGGCTTTATAGCACAGTATTCGGATATCAATTTGATTTAATAACGGCTTTAGGCATTGTTTTAACATTGATTTTCATTTACCGTAAAAAGAACTACTTGTTAGCGGGAATGTCGTTCTCTTTAAGCTTATTAACTAAACACCTCACAATAATATTGATCCCGCTGATATTCTATGACATATACTCGAACAGGAAATTAAGAGGGATATTAGAATTTTTAATGGGGTTACTTATAATAGGTGTCCCAACTACAGTACCATTCCTTATATATTCGTTTAAGGAGTTTATTGAAAAGGTATTGTTATTTCATAGTAATCGTTATCCACAAGACCTAAGCATATATGCCATACCAGTATATTATTATGCTTACGTACTTCATAGAATCAATGATATACCCTCATATTTAAAATGGATATGGATACCAATATTCATTGCTGCATACACAATTACTGTAACATGTATACTTAAAAAAGCTAGGATAAGTGAAGAATGTGGGTATATAAGATACGCAATAATATTGTTACTAAGTATATTGTTAAACAAGATAGGAAACAACCCCTATTATGTATGGCCGTTACCGCTACTAGCAATTATAATGGCTAAATATGGAGAAAAGAAAAAGTTATTGAAAACAGCGTATATAATAACTCCAATAATATCTATGTTCGTATACCCGTTCTTAACATTATTTTCGGCTGCCGTAGTAAATAGTGGATATTTCATAGTGGAGGACTTAAAATTCTATAATGCATACATGTTGTATGCATTATCATTTGTAGGTTCCCCTAATACATTTGCAATAAAATTCCTTGAGCTAAATAGGGAGTATTTATTCAGTATATATAAACTACTCTATGACAATATCTGGTTAGTGATAGCGATACTTACGGCCCTATACTTAAGCTTATTAGCATACATGATAAGATATCTTACAACCCTGCATAAAAGTACATGTACAGAATGCTGTTACATACACAAAAAAGCCCGAGTGTGAAGATCTTGGAGAACTTGTTATTCATAAAACTGGGGGGTTCATTTATAACTATAAAGGAAAAGCCCTTCACTATAGACTATAAGGCTCTAGAAAGCGCGGTTAAAATTCTTAGAAGAATATCGAACAAATATAAGATACTACTAGGTCATGGTGGAGGCTCATTTGCTCACCCGATCGTGAGTCTAATAAAGGAGTATGGTGATGATAAGAAGACTATAATATACTGTCAACAAGCGACAAGATTGCTAAATAAAATCGTAGTTGATACATTATTGGAGAACGGATTACCAGCAATACAAGCTCAGACAAGTATGATCATATCTTATAGTAGGGAGCGAGGATACGAGATAAATACTACACCGTTAGAAATAGCGTTAAATCATAATATCATACCAGTAGTTTATGGTGAATGTATTCTAGATGAAAGAAAGGTTTATCGTGTTGTATCAACTGAAGAAGTATTTAAACTGCTTGTAGAGAAACTTAAACCCAGGCAAATAATATTTATTGAGAGAGTTGAAGGCGTATTCAACAAGGATCCATTGAAGTATAAGGATGCCGAATTAATAAAAGAGATCAATAAAGATAATTACAAGGACATCTTAGGCTTACTATCAAGTAAATCATATATTGATGTCACTGGTGGCATGTATACTAAAGTATCCTTAGCTGTAGAAATAGCACGGAAGCATAATATACCGAGTATCATCGTCTCTGGGTTTGATGTTGATAATGTAGTAAGAGCTATTGAAGGAAAAGAATTTTATGGGACGCTAATACACTGGTAAAGATAGATGATGTAGGCTGGATTGCCTGAAGAATGATGATTTCCGGCCTTACTGATGAGAAAATTAAGCTTTACGGCATCCAATGTTATCATGTTAAACAAAGTATATTGTGGCAAGGCCAGGCTCTATATCTACATAGGCTTCTCTTTTGGCACTATATGCTACAGTCAAGATTTCTGCAGTCAGAATAACATATTCATATAAGTATGCACCGGGGGTTACTATGGTTAAGAATTTTTCAAAACCCATGTCTTGATATCTTACTTCAAAATTTTCATATAAGACCTCTTTAATGATTTTACCATGACCTTGTTTGGGTTCAATAGCATTATCAAGATATATGTACGTGTATTTACGCTTTTTCTGCTTACCTGTTTCAACGTGCTCATAGCTGGCTATCTTCCCGTGAATGATTATAGTCCTGGGTCTTAGTTCAAAAATATAGTTCTTCGAGCTTATGATAATGTGTTCGCCTTCTTTACGTATCTCAATAACGCCGTTATTCCATCGTAGATATAGTTTATTATTTTTCATTCCCGATCACTCTAGTAATATGAAGAAGTCTTGACCATACTACAATGTTATATTAATTAACTATATAAGCCTTTAACTAAATTAGAATATACTCAAATCATAATATGGGGAAACAATATGCCTAAGACACCAAGCGTGCTATTAAAACAAGAGCTAGCTAAAAAGCAGTTAGAATTACTAGATATCTATAGATTCAAAACACATGATATCATTAGGGTAAGACATAGTATGACGAACAAGGTGTACCTAGTCAAGGTTGAAAAACACGTATCAGACATAGCTAGTGAAAAAGATCTTGATGAAATAGTGAAGAAGATATATGAAGCTGTGTCAAAAGGATAGTTTTTAAAATTCTTCATCTTGTACATACAGCATAATATGATCTTATGAGTTCTTTAAAGAAAATGATCTTTTCTCTCGATCCCCTCAATTTTAACTTTAATTGCTTTTTATCAAAACTCAAGTCCTCAACCATTAACCCCAAATATTTCGCTACTTCTTTTATTTCCCTAAAGTCTATATCTCTAGGCTTCTCCCCAATTTCTATTCCAAGAGCTTTCATAGGCCAGCATGTCCTTTCATGTGTATATAAATTGGCCATACAAGCCATCGGGAAAGGCACTAAGTTTTGAGTTTTTGCATATCTTAAAATAGTCTTTTTTATATCCGTAATATTTACAGAAACCTGTTCATGTCCTTTAGGCATACGTGGTATTCTCTTTAGAATAGGATCTATATTGAAACCTACAGTTTTTAGACGCGAGATTATTAATCTAGTCACTCTAAGAGACCCAACAACAACTCCTATAGCACCGTTCTTTTTTGCTAAGGAAAGAAGTTCTTTATACTCGGTATCATTTATTCCAGGTATTACGGGTCTATAAAAGAGTATGGGCTTAAGACCTTGAGAGGATAGGTTCCGTATTGTTTCTAATCTCTTCTCGGGAGAAGGGGCAAATGGCTCCAATTTGTTACTATGTTTTAAGCTTATTATTGTTATTAAAGGACTGATGCCTTTATCAATATGGGCAAGTCTTTTTGCATCGTTTATCGATAGATATGCTTTCGTGGAAAACTGTATAGGGTTACCAAGATATCTGGCGATATGCTCAATATATTCAAAAGACTTTTCTCTAGTTTCTTTCGTGAAGGGCTCTGTTACAGAGCCAATAGCTATTAATGTCCCATATCTACCTGGGATAAAGTAGGGATTCCTAACTAAGGCATATACTAATTCTAGGCCACTAAGAGGATAAGGTTTTATTGTCCAGGGAAAACCCATGTCTTCTATATAACAATAAATGCATCGAAAACTACAGCCTATCCCAGTATGTATGGTCATTCCACAGGGTCTAGGCTTCCTCTTGGAATGAGGATCATTTAAAGCTCTCTTAATTTGCTCTTTATTCAATAATTTCTCTAGTTCTCTAGCCAAACTATCTTTTAGATCTATTGCATCAAAAACGCTTTCAATGCTACGATACAAGTATTTTTTCACCTTATGTGAGATAGTCGGTATATAGGTTTAACTACCTAATACATAATCTCATCCACATACCGGGGTATATAGGGCTATGAAAAACATTTACAGATGTAGAATCTGTGGATCTTTTACTGAAGAACCTGTACATTGTAATGTAAAAGCAGAGCTATTTCTAAGAGGTGATCTAAGGTTAAGATTGAGTAAGTTAATATCGGGTTTATTACGCCATTATCCTCAAGAGATAGGATTAAATGTTGATAAAGAAGGTTGGGTTGACTTAGATGAATTAGTTCATAAAATAAAGACTAGATGGAGGAATAAAGAGTTGTATCAATGGGTTACAAAAGAGCACGTCATAGCATTAGCTTTACTCGACCCTAAGGGAAGATTTGAGTTAAAAGGAAACAAGATCAGAGCTAGATATGGTCATAGTATTGATATAGAGATAAAATATCCTATAGAATATCCGCCGATACTATATCATGGTACTAGCGTGGATAGACTAAAAAATATATTGAGAGAAGGATTAAAACCTATGAAAAGACGATATGTTCATTTAACAACGTCGTTGGAGAACGCTATTGAGACAGGACGTAGACATGGAAAACCAGTTGTCTTGAGAATTGATGTTACCTGTTTAAAGGGAGAAGGCGTGCCTGTCTATAAAGCCTCTGACTTGATTTACTTAGCACCGTTTGTTCCATCTAAATGTATTTCTATTGAACACGGCTTTTCATGATCTCGAAAAGCTCTAGTAGTTTCTGCTTAAGTAATGATATAGATGCATAATACCTGATCATGTTAAAGCTTTTTGCCGACTTAGGTATTATGCCCTTATTTTGCAGGAATTTTATTTTCTTAGCAACATCATTTATGGTGAGGTTAGTTTTAGACGCTAAGTCAGATATAGTTATTGATGATACAAGCTTCTCTAAGAACTCTTTATCCTCCGGAGTCAAAGGTTTTGATAGGGCAAGGAGATTTATTGTATCAACAATAATACTGCCTATTGCCTCTCTAACTATATTCTCTAATTCTTCGGCTTCTACAAGAAAATAGTCGCTTAATTGTATAACTTTTATACCAAGTCTTTCTGCTAAAGCAGCCGCTGATTCATCTGCAAACCCCTTTGCTACAACAAGCGGTTTTAAACCAAGTAGCTCTGCATTTACATATGCTTGCCTAAGCCCCGAAACATCGATGCGGCCAGCTTTTATCTCAACAGCATATTTATTGCCTTGCTCATCAACGACTATTGCATCTACTTCTCCTATTTCAATACCATTAACTTTAACTTTCTTCCTTGTCTCAATGACCTTATATCCCAGTGATTCTAAAAACTCTAGAGCAATACGCTCACTACTACGCCATCTACGCTTAGCTGATACCATTCTCTAGACCCAATCTTAAAGTCATAATTATCCTTAATATGCTAATATCTCTGATAAAAATTAGGGAGTAATAGTCATGCCTAGATATAGGAAGAGACTAGATATCGAGAGATATTGGTGCGAAGAACCCATAATAAGAACCATACTATGGTCTATCATGGCGCGACAGGGTATGCAACTATATTTCTCCCATAATAAGGGTCCTTTAGTGTTTGGAAGAAACGACATATTACAAGCAAACATAAAGATCAATGATAAATACACGTGGGGTAAGTTTCATGTAGACATAGTCGCTTATGATAGAGATAAGAACGTGTTACTTGTTGGCAATATTGCGTCAATATTATATGCATGGCTAAATTATTTGGACCTGCCAAAAGACTTTCATGAAGCATATTCGGAATATGTTTTTTGTCCTCCAGAAAAATCATGCAAAGCATACGAATTTCTATCAACACATGATGTAAGCGTTAAACCCAGCTTAGCCTCCCGCATGTATAAATCAATAATAGTATTAGTAAGGAGATATGGCAGGATAAAAAGACTAATCAACACATATAATCCCAAAATAATATTAATGGGGATTATACCGTTTTATGCACTAAAAGAAGTTGCGAGTAAGGTTAAAGACTGTTTAGAAGAAATCATAGACCATGCAAAAAGCCAAGACAAGATAAAAATTGATGGATACAGCGTATACACATTTTATCCTGAAGGAAAGATAAAAGACCTTCCAGAAAACGTATCATTTATCAAGACATACGGTAATGAAACTCTAATGCCTGAAAAATACATTTATCATGATATAAAATCTCTTGTTGAAGCCAATGGATGTAATCAATGCAGGTATAAAGGGGAGTGCTTGAGTAGAATTAGGCAAAATAGAATAGCAGTTAAGTAATTTAAACCGTCGTATAGATTTTATTATATGGATGAAGAGCCGTCGGACACCTGAATGGTGAAGAAACCCCCTGCTTCTCTGACACACTGTATCATCTTTCAATAATCCATGTAGTCTCTAGTCCCTTATCCATAAGCCTTATCCCTAGTTTTTCTAGCTCACTTCTTATCTTGTCAGCAAGCTCGTAGTCTTTTCGAGCCCTAAGCTCTTTACGTATTTCTACAATAACTTTTACCAAATCATCGATCATTGTACGCAGCTCTTCGCTGGGTTTTTCAAAGTACTTATCTAGAACGCCTAATACTGTATTATATTCTCTAAGTAACTGATATGCTTTCGCAACAAGAGTGTATTTGGGGTTATATTGAACGTCTTTAAATACTATATTGGTTAGTTCCCTGACTGCTGCAATAGCTTGTGCTGTATTAAAGTCATTACTTAGAGCTTCGTGGAATCTTCTTCTCGTTTCAAGTATTTCATTAAGTATCTTAATATCGTTATCATTTAGTCTATGGTAGCCTGTTGCTTCACGTGATAATTTGTTTAACAAGTTGACTGTTGCTACTAATCTCTCATAGAATTTCTCGGCTTGTTCAATAGCTTCTTCTGTAAAATCTTGTGGTTTCCTATAATGACTACTCAAATACCATAATCTAATGGCTTCTGGCTTCCACTTCTTAAATGCTTCCCGTAGGGGGATTATGTTGCCTAGACTCTTACTCATCTTGTCCCCGCGAATAGTAAGCATACCTATATGAACCCAGTATTTAACCCATGGACTAACGCCTAAAGCTGCCTCACTTTGTGCCCTCTCATTTTCATGATGAGGGAATATTAAATCCGTTCCCCCACCATGAATATCTATGTGTTTACCGAGATATCGTGAACTCATAACACTACATTCAATATGCCATCCAGGCCTGCCTCTACCCCATGGAGATTCCCACCATGGTTCTCCAGGTTTTGCAGCCTTCCATAAGGCAAAATCATATGGATTTTTCTTTTCACTCAAAAACTCTGGCTCCTGATTCCATAATGTCTTGTCCTTTCTGCCACTGAGTCTACCATAATCAGGATACTTGTCAACATCAAAATACACGCTACCACTAGGGGCAACATAAGCATATCCTTTATCAATAAGTATTTGTATGAACCGAATTATGTCATTAATATGTTCTGTAACACGAGGATGCAAATCGACATGAATGTTTAGCTTGCTTATAGACTCCATATAATCTTTTGTATATATATCAACGATCTCTCTCCAGTCCTTATTTTCTTCTCTAGCCCTATTTATGATCTTATCATCGATATCCGTTATGTTCACAACGTGATATACATTGTATCCTCTTAATACAAGATACCTCTTGAGCGCGTCAAACAGTACATAAGCTCTTCCATGCCCTAAATGACTATAATCATATACTGTAGGCCCACATACATACATTTTGACAAGACTATGGTCGAACGGCTCAAATACTTCAACACGCTTTGTCAACGTGTTATATATCTTAAACTCCATAAACATCATGCCTGAAAATCTTTTTCACTTAAATAACTTTTAAAGTTCTAAGGTTTATAAAAAATTACTGAGAACCTACGTATAGGCATATGGGTTTATTGATGAAATCCAAGAAAATACTCCTAGCCATAGTATTGTTGATATTAATCTCTATAGGAGCTGTGATTTTGTATTATTATTTTATTAAAAAGCCTACAGAAGGAGCTCAATTAGGAGAACTTGTTATTGAACAAAAAATTAATGAACTTTTAAAAGATAAGCCAGCAACCATCAAGGTCAAGTCTCCTGCATTCAATTATGGTGAAAGAATACCGGATAAGTACACTTGCGAAGGACTAGATCAATCGCCGCCCATAATGATAGAAAATGTACCAAGCAATGTGAAAAGCCTTGTCTTAATAGTATATGATCCTGATGCGCCTAAAGGCGTGTTCTACCACTGGATATTGTACAACATACCAAGTAATTTGACGTTCCTACCCGAGAATATACCAAAAACACCTACTACAGTTTACGGATCCCAAGGAGTTAATGATTTTGGGAAAATAGGCTATAACGGTCCCTGCCCGCCACCAGGTCATGGAACTCATAGATATTATTTCCTAGTAATAGCCTTAGATGAGACAATTAACATAGAGCCTGGAAGCGAGCTAGATGAAGTTCTAGAAAATATTAAAAACCATGTATTAGCTTATGGATATACCATGGGCACTTATAGCCGATGATTTTTATCGCTCGTTACCTAGTTCATTAAATACTTCCATAACTATTTTTGCTAGGGTTTCAAACTGCTCCTTTAACTCCATTGTTGTCAGGAATGTCTTCTTTTCTTCAATGAGGTTATCACTTATGACTAGTAGTGCTGCAGTCTTAAAACCACGCATCCATCCGAGGGCGAATAGGGTTGCGCATTCCATCTCAATAGCCTTATATCCTAGTTTACTTAACCTATGGGCTAACTCGGGGTCTTCAGCATAAAATGAGTCACTACTGTATACAGGGCCTAAATGATATTCTATGTTGCTTTCATCTAGTTTTTCTTTGATCTTGAACGTTAGTACGGGATCAGGCGATGTCGGTAGGCAATGATTTGGCGCATACAAGTTTAGTCCTGCACCATTACAAGCCATTCCAGCACCCGTGGCCAATACTATCGAACCAATCTTAACCTCTTTTACTAATCCGCCAGCTGTACCTATTCGCACAATCCGTTTTGCTCCAAGCATTTTTAATTCTTCAAATATTATTGCTGCCGAAGGTCCTCCTATTCCATGAGTCGCTAGTGTGACCTTAATGTCTTTATACCTACCAGTAATAGTTAAGAAACCTCTATGAGTATTAACAACTCTGGAATCACTTAATAATTTAGATAAAAGCTCTACTCTGCCAGGATCACCTACTGCTATGACATTTTCAGCAATATCGCCGGGCTTAGCCTTTAAGTGGATAACTTGATGAGGCAACCCCTTCAATCACCTTTACGAAAATGTTTAGCCTAGAAGTATATAAGAGTGAAGCACGGTTAATAATATTCATGGTAAAGAACTTCTTTACTTCTTCCTCCTTCTCTTCCTAGATCTTTTAGATTTAGATTTCTTCCTCTTCCTTCTTTTCCTCTTTACTTTCTTAGCACTTTCTTTAACCTCAGTGCCTGTCCTTGTGGCGGTTAATGGCGGTAAATATAGTTCTTCTCTGAATAATATTCTCAGTCCCTCCATGGTCTTTACTCCGATAGCATCGAAATCTTCATTAATTGATATAGTTCCTTCATAAACATATCTATCCTTGTCTATACTAATACTTTTTACTGGTACAAGTTTTTCTCCATCACATTTATAGATTATGATGGAATCTATTTGAACAGGCTTAGGATACAATACGGTCTCACTGTACTCTATACTTCCCTCTCCCTCAGTAACTGATATACCTGGAACCTCTACTTTTGCGAAAACATAGCCATTATTACATTTATCTCTATTATCGTAAACAAGCTTTGACGCATAATAAGCTAGTTCATTAAGCAATTTATTAGGTTCTTCACCATGTTCTAGATTAATAACATTCCAAGAGATATCATCTTTATCAAATAACGTCAATTCTATATCATCGACTTTAAACATGGTTGGCTTATAGACTTCTATTCGCGCTAAAATCTTTGGCATCAATTAGCCACCCTACCACATGACTAAATACACTAAAATCTCAACTATCTTTATAAACTTAATCATAAGGATCAAGTCAGAGACTTTGAACTGTAGCTTTCTGTGTCTTCTTGTATTGTTCTGTTTAAGCAACATGATTTATAGTGGGACATACCAACAGTCTTTATGTGTGAAAGCGATGGGAGCAATACTTCAAGCCCCATAAAAATAAATGTAGATGTGAGCCCTTATGTCGTTGGGCTCGAACACCGCCCATGATCCCATGGGATGAGCCGTGAGAGTGAGCCCTCTGGGCAAGGCAGAACCAATGAAAACCATACCACATTGAAGTCAAAAAAGGCATAGAGTGGTACAGTTAGAGGAAATGGTTGGATGAATGCCTATATGCTATTTACTGGAAAATAAGAGATGTTCAGCTAACATAGCTACTTTATGACCTAGTCCATAACAGTGTTCTATGATCTCATGTATAATACTCTTATTTATTTCCTCAATAACTTCTCTTAAATCGGGGGGATGATTAGTAAGCCATCTCGCATTAATAATTATTCTATTGTCTTCGTACCATGCAAGTCCATCATCTTCTTTTATTACAAAGTCTATTTCGATATCACTCTTATCAATCTCTACATATTCCGTCATTAACATGTCCCCACAGACTGTGGTATATGACTTTATACAGAACAGGGGTTTATAAGATGTTTAACACCTATTGTATTAATAAAAAGGTTATGGTAATAAATTTGATCAAATAATATTTTTAAGTTAATGATTTAATAGTAATGAAATGTTTATAACAAAAAGGTTATTTCTTATAACCTATTTTTCGTAGAAACTCGTATCTCTTTTTCTTATCCTCATCTTTTTCTATGCCTAATGGAGTATATCCGTCGACAACGCCGACGATAGCTCTTCCTTGTTTAGTTTCTGCAACAATGACTTGGACTGGATTAGCTGTAGCTACATATAGTTCTACAACTTCTTGAACATGCTTTATTGTATTCATGATATTTATTGGCCAAGCGTTCTTGATGTATAGGACAAAGGTATGGCCTGCCCCAATTTTATATGCTGAGTCAATAGCTAGTCGAACCAACTCGTCATCATTACCGTCCCATCTAACAAGCCTATCTCCACTTGCTTCATTAAATGCTAGCCCAAACTTTATCCCTGGAACACTAGTCACTAAAGCCTCATAAAGATCTTCAACTGTTTTTATAAAGTGGCTTCTACCAATGATTACATTACAACCTTCTGGCACTGGAATATCAATAACCAAGAATTTTACCTCAGACAAGAATTCCACCTCTCCTACAAATCTCCTTCTCTATTCCTATCCTTATAGACTCACGTAATAAGCCTTCTTTGATCACACTATTGCGTCCCAAATACATTTATGCATTATGGTTGTGCGACCGCTTCTTTACCAACCTTCTCTACACAAAGATGTCTTTGAGTTATATTGAAAATAAGCAAGAACATTCTAAGAGCTTGTAAATTGGTCTTGGAAAGTCTTGTATTAATTACCGTTTTCGTCTCCTTGTTAAAAATTGATACAACATTGTATATTAGAATCATGAAAGTAATTTATTAGTCTCTTTTCACCATGGGGAATGGTATAACTTCTTTTATACTTGTTGTACCAGTAAATAACATTACCAGCCTATCTATCCCTATTCCTATCCCACCTGCAGGCGGCATTCCCACGCACAAAGCTTCAACGAAATCATAGTCAGGTTCATGGGCTTCTTTGTCTCCTTTCTTTCTTCTCATTTCCTGTTCTTTAAATATAAGGTATTGCTCCAAGGCATTGTTTTGTTCTGTATAACCGTTTGCGACTTCTATTCCTGCAATAAATAGCTCAAATCGCTCTACAAGCCGTGGGTCTTTTCTATGAGGTTTAGCTAGAGGCGA
>Ga0180301_10002706_pt1 | contig 13946 bp, 9 predicted proteins | sample GuaBasSediGuay16_FD_121797 | JGI IMG/M metagenome (GOLD analysis project Ga0180301, IMG submission 121797) | Subseafloor sediment microbial communities from Guaymas Basin, Gulf of California, Mexico - Guay16, Core 4569-2, 12-15 cm | ecosystem: Environmental > Aquatic > Marine > Hydrothermal...
CTACTCCTTTTGTACCTGATAGAGGAGAAAGGAAAAAAAGGAGGAGTAGCCAAGACGGTCTCCTTGGGCTTTCAACCGGAGAGGATAGCCGAGGAATTTGGACTCCCCTTAGAGGAGACGCCTGTGGGTTTTAAGCACATCTGCGAGAAGATGCTAAAGGGGCAGGTCTTCTTTGGAGGAGAGGAAAGCGGAGGTTATGGGTATCGGGATCACCTTCCGGAAAGGGATGGTCTTCTTTCCTCGCTTCTTTTGGTGGAGATGCTCACCAGAAAGGAAAAGCCCCTTTCGATGATCTTGAAGGAGATGGAGGATAGGTTCGGCCGCTCGTTTTTCAAGAGGGTGGACCTTAAGCGGGAAAGGCTGATAAATAAGGAGAAGATGGTGGAGGAGTTTTCCTCCTGCCCGCCCTCTTTTGTAGGAGGAATAGCGGTTAAAGAGGTGAAGACCATCGATGGGGTTAAATTCGTGATGGAAGATGGAAGTTGGCTTCTTCTCAGGCCATCGGGAACCGAACCGAAGATGAGGGTTTATGCCGAATCATCTGATAAACAGAAGCTTGCCAGGATCATAGAAGAGGGACTGGCGATGGCGAGGAAGATAAATGTATGAGGATCTGCTGATAGCTGGATTTGGAGGACAGGGAATAATATTTGCTGGAAAGCTCTTAGCCTATGCAGCGCTGAGAGAGGGAAAGCAGGTTACCTACTTTCCCTCCTATGGAGCGGAGATGCGGGGAGGCACGGCCAACTGCACTGTCATAATTTCTACCTCATCAATTGCCTCTCCCATCATCTCCTCTCCCAAGAACCTCATCGTGATGAGTCAGCCTTCCTTTTTGAAGTTCTTTCCCCGGGTCAAGGAAGGAGGAAGGGTGATTCTCAACTCTTCCTTAGTGAAGGAAGAGTTAAAGCGCGACAAAGTCGAGGTGATTGAGATACCGGCTAACGATATCGCCGAAGGTCTGGGAAGCTCCCGAGTGGCTAATATGGTAATCCTTGGAGCATGGGCTAAGGTATCCGGGGCGGTCCGGGTGGATACACTTGTTCAATCTCTTAAAGATGTAATATCTAAGGATAAGATGGACCTGCTCGTCCTCAACGAACGAGCCTTAAGGGAGGGAGAGAGATTTGTCAAGCCAGCTCATTGAGTCCTTCTTTGATCATCTGGAGGTGGAAAGGGGGCTTTCTCCACATACCATAAAGGCTTACAGGAATGACTTAAAGCAGTATGCAAGGTGGCTTAAGGTAGATATTTTGAAAGCAGATTCCTCTCTTATCGGACAATATGTGTCCGAGCTTAGAAAAAGATACGGGCCTTCCAGCATAGCCAGGAAGCTATCCGCCATCCGTATGTTCTACAGGTTTCTTCACTCGGAGGGAAAGGGCAGTGGTAATCCCTTAGAGGACATTACCTCCCCCCGACCGGGAAGGAAGATTCCCCGCTATCTTTCCCTTAAAGAAGTGGAGCGACTTTTGAACGCTCCCTCCGGGAATACTCTTTTGGAGATCAGGGATAGGGCAATCCTGGAGGTCTTGTATGGGGCGGGCCTTCGTATTTCGGAGTTGGTCAACTTGAACCTTTCTGACTTGAAGTTAAAACAGGGATGGATAAGGGTTCTGGGGAAGGGATCAAAGGAACGTATCATTCCCTTGGGGAAAAAGGCCTGTCAGTGGGTGAGAAGGTACCTGAGGGCAAGGAGAACAGGTAAAGGGGAGGATGGTCCTCTTTTTTGCAATCGTTATGGGGAAAGGATTTCCCGACAAAGCTGTTGGAAGATGATCAAAAAATATGCCCGCAAGGCAGGCATAAACAAGGAGATGTCCCCTCACACCCTTCGGCATTCCTTTGCCACTCACCTTCTCTCGCGAGATGCGGACCTTCGTTCAGTACAGGAGCTTTTGGGTCATAGCAACATCAGCACTACTCAGATCTACACCCACATCACCCAGGAGCGTTTGAGGAGGGTCTACAAAAAATATCACCCAAGAGCTTGAAATGCAAATAATTACCACTCACATCGGGACGGACTTCGACGCCTTGGCCTCGATGGTGGCAGCGAGGAAGCTATATCCGGGAGCAAGCATATGTTTTCCTGGCTCCTTGTCCAGGGAGGTGAAGTTGTTTATGCACCTTTATGGAAAGCTGGTCCCCAACGTAAAGGTGGAGGAGATTGACCTGGACAAGGTAACCCGGCTGATCATCGTAGATACCCGCTGGATTGACAGGATAGGAGTCTTCGGTGAGCTCGTTGGAAGGAAAAGTGTGGAGATCCACATATATGACCATCATCCGTCTCACTGCGGAGATATAGAAGGAGATGGAGGAATATGCAAGGAAGTGGGGGCTAACATCAGCATCCTGACTAAGCTGATAAAGGAAAGGAATATCTTCATCAGCCCGGCTGAGGCAAGCCTTTTTACCCTGGGAATTTATGAGGATACCGGTTCTTTAAGGTTTAGCTCCACCACTCCTCTTGACCTTGAGATGGCCAGCTTCCTGCTTTCTAAAGGAGCAAGCCTTGAGCTGGTCTCGAGCTTCTTAAACAGAGGACTGACGGAAAAACAGACCTTCGTATTAAACGATTTCTTGAGAAAAGCTAAGACGAGAACCATTAACGGGATAGAGGTGGTGATGGTGGTCACCGAGGTCGAGGAGTTTGTGGGGGGACTGTCCCTTCCCCTGCATAAATTTATTGACCTGAAAAATATCAGGTTGATTTTCGCCCTGATAAAGACAAAGGATAGGGTCTATATGATCGCCCGTTCGCGAGTTCCCTCGGTCAACGTCGCCGAGATACTTTCTGCCTTCGGAGGAGGAGGGCATAACTTCGCTGCCTCTGCTCTGATCAAGGGCAGGGATGTGGAGGAAATAGAGCAAGAGCTTTATCAAATCTTAAAGAAGAGACTGAAACCTTCCCTTATGGTGAGGGAGGTGATGAGCAGGCCGGTGATAACTGTCTCCCCTCATACCTCAATTAAGGAGGCTAAGGAGATTCTGCAAAGATACCTGATAGAAGTCCTGCCCGTGGTGGAGAAGGGTAAGGTAGTAGGGATAGTTCCTCGGGAAAGGATAGAGCGTTTAGCTGTCCAGAACAGTTCCAAGATCACCCTGAAAAGCTACCTTTCGCCTAAGTTCGTGGCCATCAGCCCGGATGTCTCCATAAGAAGGGCTCAGGAGGTGATGATGGAGGAGGAGGTAGGAAGACTTTTTGTCATGGAAGATGACAGGATACTGGGAGTTCTTACCGGCTCTGATCTCTTAGAGGCGTTTCATCGAGGAAAGGAAAAAGGAGCAGGTGAGAAGCTGGTGAGCTTGGAGCAGCTTTTAAAGGAGCGGGTTCCCGCAAGGATTCGACATCTGATGAGGCAGGCAGGAAAGGTGGCTCATCAGATGGGCTATAGAGCCTTTATAGTGGGTGGATTTGTAAGGGACCTTCTTCTGGGGATAGAGAACCTGGACATAGACCTGGTGATTGAGGGAGAGGGAATACCCTTTGCCCTTCAATTTGCCCGCAGGATAGGAGCAAAGGTCGTAACACACAGGGAATTTGGGACAGCTACCCTCACCCTTTCCGATGGTTTCAAGCTGGATATAGCCACCTCTCGCAAGGAGTTTTACCCCGAGCCTGCTGCTCTTCCTCAAGTCAAGCCAGCTTCTTTGCGTGAGGACCTTTTGCGTCGAGACTTTACCCTCAATGCCATGGCCATAGACCTCGGACCTTCAAACTTTGGCAAGCTAATAGATTTTTTCGGAGGGCAGAATGACCTCATAGAGGGAAAGGTGAGGGTCCTGCACGAGAAAAGCTTCATCGATGACCCCACCAGGGTATTCAGGGCGGTAAGGTTTGAGCAAAGATACGGCTTTCTCATCGAGGAGGAGACAGAGAGGCTGATCAGGGAGGTGCTGGAAAAGAGAATTTTTCACAGGTTAACGAGAGAAAGGATTAAGGAGGAGCTAATTCAGATTCTCGAGGAGGATAAGCCAGAGAAAGCCATCCGCAGGATGCAGGATTTAGGGGTTCTGGAGGCAATTTACCCTGGTATGCGCCTCACCCCTGAAGGGGAGAAAGTTTTAGACCGTTTGGTAGATGTATTTGCCTGGGTTGAGATTCTCTCTGAGGAAAGGCCAAGGAAGTGGCTAACTCGCCTTTTGGTTTTATTGGAGCCCTTAAGTGAAGATAAGGTAAAGGATTTCTGTCAGAGCTACAGGTTCACCAGAGAGGAAAGAAGCTGCATCATCGAAGCTAAAAGTAAGGTAAAGGGTTTGGTGGAAAAGCTAAGAAGTCCAGAATATCTTGCTCCCAGCTTTATCTATTATCTTTTAGAGCCCCTTCCTCAGGAACTTCTTCTCTTGGCTATGGCTAAGACAGAGGAAAAGTTGGTGAAAAAGCGCATATTTTTCTATCTTTCTCGTCTGAAAGATGTCAGGATAGAAGTGGACGGACAGGACTTAAAACGTATGGGCTACAGACCTTCCCCAAAGTTCAGGCAGATTCTAAATGAGGTCAAAAAAGCTCGTCTGGATGGAAAGGTAAGGACGAAGGAGGAGGAGATAAGTTATATAAGGGAAAAGTTTCCCGATGAAGCTAAGGAGGATAAATGAAAGTTATCGTTCTGTTTTTTTCCTTGATAATTCTTCTTTTTTCCATAATCTTTCATGAATGTGCTCATGGGCTTATGGCTGAAAGACGTGGGGACCCCACGGCACGAGATGCGGGAAGGATAACTCTTAACCCCATTCCACATTTAGACCCCATTGGTTCGATTCTTTTGCCGGGCATTATGATTCTGATGAGCCTGGCGGGAGCTCCCCTTATCATCTTTGGCTGGGCAAAGCCTGTACCCATCAATCCCTATAACCTGAACGATCCCAAAAGGGATATGATGTGGATAGGACTGGCGGGACCAGCGGCAAATCTCATCCTGGCCATCTTTTTCAGCCTGATCTTTCGCCTCATAGCCAGTCCTCTCTCCTTAGCAGCTACGCTCCTCTTTTATGGAGTTGTGATTAATCTGGTTCTGGCATTTTTCAACCTGATTCCCATTCCACCCCTCGACGGTTCCAGGATCTTAGCTGGACTTCTTCCCGAAAGCTATAGCTACAGACTCTTGCAGATAGAACGCTTCGGCTTTATAATCCTGATTATATTGCTGATAAGTGGGGCTCTAAGCTTCCTTTTTAACTTAGCCATGAGACTGAGCGTTCTCTTGACCGGGGTATATCCGACTTTCTTAGGTTGAAAGGCTTTTTATTCTTTGGAAGGAGGGCAACTTCTAACTTACTATTTCTATTCCCCTGTGTCCTTCGGTAATTTCCCCTATCCTCTTGGCTTCCTCTCCCTGCTCTTCAAGAGCCTTGAGGACAGGTTTTTCTTCCTCAGGCGAGACCATCAAGGCCATCCCTATCCCCATATTAAATACCCTGAACATCTCCTCCTCTTCAATTTTGCCTTCCTGCTGGATTATACGAAAGATGGGATGAACCTTCCACCTTCCCTTATATAGTTTTGCCCTGCACCCCTCAGGGAGGATTCGTGGGATGTTTCTCATCATTCCTCCTCCGGTAATGTGGGCAATCCCCTTTATGCTGAACCTGTCCAGCAGGAACAATATCTGAGGGGCGTAGATGCGTGTGGGCTCTAAAAGTTCCTCCTCAAGGCTTCTGCCCAGAATGTCCTCTGTTTTTTTCTCGGAAAAGCCCCTCCTCTCGAAGAAAACCTTTCTGACTAAGGAAAATCCATTGCTATGCAATCCTGAGGAGGAAATTCCCAAAATCTTATCCCCTGGGCTGATCTTTGAGCCATCGATTATCTTTTCCCTTTCCACAACTCCCACGGCAAATCCAGCCAGATCATATTCTCCTTCTCTGTAAAACGAGGGCATCTCCGCCGTCTCCCCTCCCAGGAGAACGCAGCCGGCTCTTCTGCATCCCTCTATTATGCCGCAGATGATCTGTTTTCCTGTATCTAAGGAGAGCCTTCCCATGGCCAGGTAATCAAGAAAAAAGAGTGGTTTTGCCCCCTGAGCTAAAAGGTCGTTCACGCACATGGCCACCAGGTCTATCCCTACGGTGTCGTGCCTTCCGAACTTTTGAGCTACCTTTAACTTTGTTCCCACTCCATCGGTGGTGGCCACCAGGACCGGGTGTCTGTAGGCCTCCTTATTTAAGGAGTACAGGCCGGAGAAAAATCCTATCTCCGATAGGACCTGATAGGAGGTAAAGGAGCGCGTCTTCTCCCTTATCCATCGGGCAAGCTCCTCTCCTCTTTCCACGCTTACCCCGGCATCTTCATAGGTTAGCTTTTTCTCTTCCCTTTCTTTCCTCATATTTTTACAGCCTTCCCGTCTCAAAGATGTACTTCGTCTGGGGATGAACTTCGAGGGAGTAATCTCCGTTGAAACAGGCGGTGCAGTAGCTTTGTGGATTCTTTACACAGCTTAAAAGCCCCTCTAAGCTTAAATATCCCAAGCTGTCCGCTCCTATTATTTGCCTTATCTCCTCTACCGTGTGGGTGGAGGCAATGAGTTCTCTCTGAATGGGAGTGTCGATTCCGAAAAAGCAGGGAAACTTGATGGGGGGTGAGGAGATGCGAAAGTGAACTTCCTTAGCTCCGGCTTCTCTGAGGAGGCGAATTATCTTCCTACAGGTAGTTCCCCTTACAATGGAGTCATCCACCAGGACAACTCTTTTCCCCTTTAGTACATCTTTTACCGGGTTCAGCTTTATCTTTACCTCCATATCCCGCAAAAACTTTACTGGCTCGATGAACGTTCTTCCTATGTAGTGATTTCGAGTAAGTCCCATTCCAAAGGGGATTTTGCTCTCCTGAGCATAGCCCAAGGCGGCAGATACCCCCGAATCCGGAACGGGTATCACCAGATCCGCCTTAGCTGGATGTTCTTGGGCTAAGCGCCTTCCGAGTTTTTCCCTCACGCAGTGGACGCTTTCCTCGAAGACTAAACTGTCAGGACGGGCAAAATAGATGTGTTCGAAGATGCACTGGCTGACCCTGGATTGGGGCAGGAAAAAGGATTTTAGACCCTTCTCATCGATGACCAGAACCTCTCCCGGCCTTATCTGCCGAATGTACTTTGCTCCCAAGAGATCAAGGGCGCAGGTCTCGGAGGCTAAAATGAAACTTTCTCCGAGTTTCCCCAAAACCAGGGGTCGAAATCCCTGAGGGTCTCGCGCTCCGATGAGCTGATGATTGGTGAGAAGAAGAAGGGAGTAGGCCCCCTTAACCTCTTTCAAGGCCTCCAGAAGAGCTCTTCTTTTTCCCAGTGACTTGGAAGCTCTGGTGATGAGGTGTACTATCACCTCGGTGTCCATAGTGGTCTGGAAGATCGAGCCTTTGGACTCCAGCTTTTCCCTAAGTTCAGATGCGTTGATGAGGTTACCGTTGTGAGAGAGAGCAATTCCCTCTCCGAAGAAGTTTATGAGGAGAGGTTGCACGTTGATCGATGCGGACGAACCCATGGTGGAGTAGCGGTTGTGTCCGATGGCTATGTGGCCGATAAGGGTTTTCAGGATTTCCTCGTTGAATACCTCATTGACCAGGCCCATTCCCCGATGAACGCAGACGTTGAACCCATCTGAGGAGACTATTCCTGCACTCTCCTGCCCCCGATGTTGAAGGGCGTAAAGCCCCAGGTAAGTCAGCTTCGCTGCCTGGGGATGGTTGTATATGCCGAAGACCCCGCATTTTTCTCGCACGAAATACCTCCCTCCTTTTTCGCTAAGCTCTCTCAATAATCAATCAAAACCGCCCTGCATCTGTCTGATCTTCTCTAACCTCTGCTCTTTTTCCACAGCCTTCAGACGCTCTCTTTCGCCTTCTTTTCCCTTCGCTCGATGAGAGAGAGCAATTATTGCCTCTTCATGGCCGTAGCAGATCACGGTATCTCCTTCCTTAATGACCGTATCTCCTTGTGGTGCACCGATGTATCTTTCCTCATTGTTTACCCTGCGATACAGGCCAATTATAAGAATCCCCTCTCGGTTAAGCTCCAATTCCCTAAGGCTTCGCCCGGCTAACCAGTTTTCCTTGTGCACCTTAAACTCGGAGATGGCAAAGCCCTTGCTCAGTCCAAAAAGTTGCTCATAGTCATAAGCTCCCAGTCTTGTATATCTTCTGAGGAGCTTTTCGATTATTCTGCTCATTATGCGGTCTGCCCACCTGGAGTAGGCAAAGAGATATAAGATGGCCAGGCCGATGGCGATCAGTCCACAACGGACTCCAGCTTCCCTTGCTGATTGTCCGACGAAGGTGAGGATTAAGGTGGCTACCGCGGATGTGAGACCTGCGCTGCCGAACAGCATCAGAATGCGAAGAATTCTTCTTCGAACGGGGTGAGAGACAAGTGCTTCGGACTCTGAAGTGGTAAAGCCTACCCCGCAGAATGCTGACTGAGCCTGAAAGGCAGCTACCTCCCGTGAAAGTCCGGTCATTCTCAGGGCAACTGTTCCTATTCGCACGACAATTATCGAGAAGACAACGGTCACCAGAAATGAGATGAGTGCTATCATGAGCTTTCCCTGTGGGGTTTATCTTATTTTCTCACTCTTTTCCCCTCAGGCGTGCGCCAAACTTTCTTTCCAGCATGCTTACGAGAGCTTGCTGAACTCTGTCTACCTCCTCGTCCTTCAGGGTCCTATCCTGAGCGCGGAAGGTTAAAGAATAAGCGAGGCTTTTGTGGCCATCAGGGATGGATTTGCCACGATATAGGTCAAAAAGCTCCACTTTCTCCAGTATCCTTCCCCCTCCTTTTAGGATAGTCTTTCTGATTGCCTCCGCTGGTATGTCCTCCTTGACGATTAAGGCCAGATCTCTACGCACAGAGGGGAACTTCGGCAGGGGCTTAAAACTTTTTTTTGGGACAAAGAATGAGAGGAGGGCGGAAAAGTCAAACTCAAAGACATACAAAGATGAGGGGAGCTTGAAGTTCTGACAAATCTCGGAATTTAACTTTCCGAATGCCCCCAAACATATTCCTTTCTTTTTCGCGAGTGCGCTTTGCTTTTTCGAAAGATAGCCGAAGCTCGAGGGGATAAATTCGGCTTCCTCTATGCCCAATCCCTCCAGGAGAGCCTCAATTATGCCTTTTAAGGAGAGAAAATCAAATTCTCTTTCCAGTACCAGACCGCCCAGATGAGGTCTTTCCTGCTCGAAATAGGCCAAAGCTCGCCCATTGCGAATGCTTTCCCCCTCAGTTTTTGTCCTTCTGAATACATCTGCCAGCTCAAAGATGCGCAGTTTTTCCTCCTCTTGATTCAAGTTATAAGAGGCGATCTCCAAAAGGTGCGGGAAAAGATGAGTGGATAGAATCTTTTGTTGGGCTGACAAGGGGTTTTTGATGGCTATCGCCTCCTCGAGGGAAAGTTTTGCTTTGAGAAAGCTGTCCTCATCGGTAAGTTCCGTTCCCACTACCTCATAGAATCCCAGTCCCCTTAAGATATCCTCGACCCTTTCGCGAGCGAGCCCTTCAAGATCCTCTTCGGCCTCGCCTCCCAGAGGGGGAAGGCTTATTTTGAAACGATTGTATCCATAGAACCTGGCTACCTCCTCGATAAGGTCTATTTCCCGACTTACATCCCTTCGAAATGAGGGAATGCTTACCTTCCAGCCTTCCTTCTCTTCCTCGAGCTTAAACTGCAGGCTTTCAAGGACGTTCTTTACCCTCGAAGGGGTAATCTTTTCTCCTAAGACCTGATTGATCCGAGAGGGCCGAAGAAAAACGTATCTCTTTGCCTTCGGTAGTTTCCCCTCCTCGGTAGCTTTTCCCTCAACCTTTCCCCCGGCTACCTTCTGAATGAGAGAAGAGGCTCTGTCCAGAGCTTTTTTTATCCCTAAGGGGTCCACACCTCTTTCAAAGCGATAAGAGGCCTGCGTGGAAAGACCCATTCTTCTGGAGGTTCGCCTGATGGATACCGGGTTAAAATAAGCCGCCTCTAACAGGATATCCTTTGTGCTGTCCTGAACCTGAGTTTCCTCTCCTCCCATAATCCCCGCCAGAGCAATCGGTCTTCTCGCATCGGCGATGACTAACATGTCGGCCTCTAAGTTGCGCTTTATTCCATCGAGGGTGGTCAGGGTCTCGCCTTGTCTTGCCCGACGAACTATTATCGTATGATTAGCTAAGCAGGAATAGTCAAAGGGGTGGAGGGGCTGGCCCATCTCCCACATGACGTAATTGGTGACATCTACCACGTTGTTAATGGGTCTGTTTCCCGAAAGAAGGATCTTTCGCCAGAGCCACAGGGGAGACGGTCCTACTTTCACATCCCTTATCAGGCGAGCGCTGTAATAAGGACATAAATCTGGCTCCTCTATTTTGACCTGAAATGCCTTCTCAGCTGCCCCTTCCCTTTCCTCTATGGCCCAGGAAGGAGGATGTAGCTTATTTCCTGTTAGAGCAGCTATCTCCCGCGCTATCCCCATCAAGGAAAGGCAATCTCCACGATTGGAGGTAATTTCTATGTCGAGCACCACATCATCCAGTTCAAGAGCTTCTGTGAGAACTTTTCCCGGGGGAAGGGGAAAAGGAAAAGCCATGATTCCAGAATGGTCATCTCCTAAGCCCAGTTCCTTCTCCGAGCAGAGCATCCCTGGAGAATCCACCCCTCTTATTTTTGCCTTCCTCACCCTCATTCCATTGGCAAGTCTTGCTCCCTCCAGAGCTACGGGGACCAGAAGGCCCTCCCTTACATTGGGAGCACCACAGACCAAGGAAAGCGTGCTCTTTCCGATATCTACCTCAACTACCTTTAACCTGTCGGCATTGGGATGGTCCTTGATGGAGAGGACTTTCCCCACCACCACCTTATCCAGCCTTCCGAAGGGCTCTAAGGTCCTCACTTCCAGGCCTACGCTGGTCAACTTTTCTGCCAGCTCCTCAGGGCAGAACGGAAAGTCCACCATCTCCTTAAGGCATCTATAAGAGACCCTCATTTTTGCTGCCTCATTTTTTCATAACTATACTCAAACAAGGCCTGTTTGTCAAATTTTACCGTTTCAGTTGTCCGTCTCCTACCAGCTAACAGGGATTCTCAAAACCCTCTCTTCTTTATCCTTGAAGAGAAGGTACCCGTTTTCCCTTCCGTATTCATAAAGGCGCCTGACGAGCTCTACGTCACGCTTGCAGTACTGGATGAGCTTTCCCATATTTCCCTCTTCAAACCACCTTATGGCATCCAGGCCATTTCCGAGCTTTCCAAATCCTAAGGTAACCTGACATAAATGCTCCAGGCTCAGACGAAAGCCAAGATATCTTACTACCTCCTCCAATATGTCCAGGGTCGGAATCCTGGAAAAATCAAAACTGCCGTAGTAAGAAAGAACCTGATAATCGAATCCCTTGATGTTAAATCCCACCACCAGCTCTGCTCTAAGCAGCTCTTGGAAAAGTTCTTCTATGTTTTCCTCGGTAAACACTTTAAACTTACCTTTTTTCATGCTATAGGTTACGGCAATTGAGACCCTCATAAGGTGCCTGTTCTGCCAGCCCCCGACCTCCTCAGCGCTTCTTTGAGTTTCTATGTCAAGAAAGAGGATATTTTTTGTTCTTTTTCTGCTTTCCTTTTCAGGAAATGATTTCCTGGACAAAACTAAAGGCTTAAGCTCCTTTTGTACCCTCAGCTTTTTGGATGAGAGAAGATGCTCTAAGAGAAAAATGGCTCCTCTTTTGTCTAAGGTTCTGTTACCGCTGCCGCAGTTTGGCGATTGAATGCAGGAAGGACAGCCATCCGTACAGGGACATTCCTTAATTAAGTTAAGGCAGCTCTCTAAGAGCTCGACAAAGAGCTCGAAGCCCCTTTCCACAAGACCCGCTCCTCCAGGATAAGAGTCGTAGATAAAGACGGAGGCCCTCATCGTCTGGTCATGAAATAAAAACGAGCGGCCTCCCAGGTCCTGTCTGTCACAGCTGACCTTCAGGGGGAAGATGGCTATGACTGCGTGTTCGAGTGCGTGAAGGGAGCCGGCAAGGTCCAATCCCCTGTTCCTCATGTCAGCGGCCATCTCGAAGGGAACCTCAAGCCATAACGAGATTGTCTCAAAGCTTTTTGCAGGAAGATTGAGCTGATGCTCGCTTATGAGGCTTTGATCGCTCTTTCTCCTCTTCTCAAAGCCAACAATCCTTTCCGTCACCTTTACCTTCCCCAGACGCACCTTAAAGAGAGCAAAATCTTTTTCCCTTTGAGGGGTGATGATTTCTATCTTCTCCCATGAGCTTGCCTGGGTGTAGTAGCCCACATCCCTTCTTTGAGCATAGACGCAACGACTGATCTCATCCAGCTGAACTATTTCGTATTCCTTAAAGTGGTGTAGGTAGATTGCCCCCGGATGACATTCACGATAAACCCTTGTCTCGTCGACGTCTCCCATCACCTTTCCCGTCTTAAGGTCGATGATGCTGTAGGTCTCTCCAATTGAGCGAATGTTGATCCTTCTTTGAGGATATCTTCTCCTGGCATACCATCTTTTTGCCTCCCTGTCCTTCAAAAGCTTTCCTTCCCTCTCCAAGGCTTTGAGACAGGGAAAAAAGCTTTCTCCATATATCCTCTCATCATCTTCAGAGAGAGGGTATTCTGAGGCAGCACAGGGAAGATGCTCTAAGGTGATTGGTTCATTTTTTGTATTTATGATCATTTTTTCCCATCCCCTCGAGAAAAACTCGCGTGGATGGCGGAGAAAGTACTGATCCAGGGCATCCTCGAGGCCAACCATGATAATTAAGGCATCCCTTTGGCCTCTTCCTACCCTTCCTGCCCTCTGCCAGGTGCTCACAGATGTTCCAGGATAGCCTAAGAGGATGCAGCAATCAAGGTTTCCAACGTCTATTCCCAGCTCGAGGGCACTTGTGGAGATGATGCCCAAAAGCTTTCCCTCGAAGAGCTTTCTTTCGATGTCTCTTCTCTCAGATGGAAGATAGCCAGCTCTATAAGGGGCAACTTTTGAGGAAAGCTCAGGCCGCATCTCCTTTATGAAGAAGGATATAAGTTCGGTGGCGCGTCTGGATTTGGTGAATAGTATCGTCCTCAGGCCCTCATCTATGCATTTCAGGAAAACATGACATGCCTCGCTGTAAGGGCTTGCCTTAGCTTTCCATAAAAGAAAGTATTTCTTTGGCGAGGGAGAACCATCCTCGCTTACGGGAAAGAATTTTTCTCCCACCAGCTCACGGGCAAAGCATGCGGCATCATCTATGGTGGCTGAGGAGGCGATGAATTGAACCTTGCTCGAGTAAAGGTTAAGGATGCGCCTCAGTCTTCTTAGGATGTGGGCGACATGGGTTCCAAAAATTCCCCGGTAGGTGTGAATTTCATCTAAGACGACGAAGGAAAGGCAAGAGAAAAAATCCTTCCAGGATGAGTGAAAGGGAAGGATTCCCATCTGCAGCATATCGGGGTTGGTGAGGAGGATATGAGGCACCCTTTTTTTGATGTTTTTTCTTCTATAGGAAGAGGTGTCACCATCGTAGATCTCAGAGGTAATTTTAAGGTCAGGAAAGAAGGAGGTAAATTCAATAATGCCGTCCAGCTGATCCTGGGTTAGGGCCTTGGTGGGAAAGAGGTAAAGGGCTCTCTTGGTAGGGTCCTTGATGATGGCCTCCCAGACGCAAAGGTTATATATTAAGCTTTTCCCACTTCCGGTTGAGCTGGTGATGACCACATTTTTCCCCTCCCTTACAGCATCTATCGCCTTTGCCTGATGAAGGTAAAGCTTTTCGATCTTAGAGGAGGAAAGATAGCGTCTGATGACCTCAGGAAGGGGCTTTTTGACCTCTGCATGGCGTGATTTTCGCTCCGGTATCTTCTCGATGTGGACTATTCTGTCCGAATAGTAAGGATCTTTCTTTAGTTCTTCCAGAAATCTTTTCACTCCACTCAAGGGCGCCTCCCAACTTTCCTACTTATATCCTAATTCCTTAGGTGGATAAGGTCAAGGA
>Ga0180301_10002707_pt1 | contig 13945 bp, 9 predicted proteins | sample GuaBasSediGuay16_FD_121797 | JGI IMG/M metagenome (GOLD analysis project Ga0180301, IMG submission 121797) | Subseafloor sediment microbial communities from Guaymas Basin, Gulf of California, Mexico - Guay16, Core 4569-2, 12-15 cm | ecosystem: Environmental > Aquatic > Marine > Hydrothermal...
ATATTCGCATCATCCGGAGTCTGGATTTCTCGCAGAACGCCCTGGGCGGGGCCTGCCGAATCTGGCGGGCCTTGAAAAAGGCCGACGCCGATATTTATATTATCAAGACAATATCGGTGGGCGTACCGTTAGTGAGGCGGTTTTGCCGTCGGTATCAGCGTAAATTCGTGTACAGAACCGCCCATCAGGACGAGTGCGACGGGACCTGCCTGAAACAGCATCCCATTCTGGGCAGGATGTTTATCAGGGCTCTGCGACAGGCCGATATTGTCTTTGCCCAGAACCAATCCGATGCCGAAAACCTCAAGCGTCTGCACGGAATTGACGCATCGGCGGTTGGCAATGCCCACAGGCTGCCGGACATGATTGGGACGACCGACAGAGACATGATATTGTGGGTGGCCCGATCTGCCGCCTTCAAGCAGCCGGAGGTTTTCCTGGAGCTGGCCGGGCGGTTTCCGGACGAAAAATTCGTCATGATCTGTCAACGGGCAACGGAAAAATCGAATTATGAATTGCTCCGGGAACATGCCGCCAAAATCCCGAACCTGGAATTTGTCCGGCGCGTGCCCTTCCATGAGATCGATTCATATTTCCGGCGAGCGAAGGTCTTTGTAAATACCAGCGTCGCCGAGGGTTTTGCCAATACGTTTATCCAGGCCTGCAAGTGGGCCGTGCCGGTTTTGACGCTGGCGGCCAATCCGGACGGTTTTCCGGATCGATACGATTGCGGCAGGTGCGCCGGCGGAAACACCGACAAACTCGTCGAGGCGCTTGAGTTTTTGCTCGAAGATAATCGGTATCTCGAAACCGGCATCAGAGCCAGGCATTACGCCGAACAGAATCACGATATCACGAAAATCGTCAATCGCTACAAAGAGGCGTTCGAACGACTCGTATGATTCGGATTCCGGAGACAACAGCCAATGTGTGGCATCGCAGGATTCAACTGGGAAGATAAAGATAAGATTCGGCAATTAGCCGATTTGCTCTCACACAGGGGGCCCGAACAGCAGGGATATCATGTAGCCGACGGCATTTCATTAGGTCATAAGCGCCTGTGCATTCTCGACCTGTCCGAAAAGGGAACCCAGCCGATTTACAACGAAGACGGCTCTGTCTGCATCGTATATAACGGCGAGACCTACAACTTCGCCGAGTTGCGAAAGGAACTCGAAACATTCGGCCGCCGGTTTGTTTCAAAGACCGATACGGAGGTCGTCCTGCACGGCTATGAACAATGGGGAACGGACGTTCTCAAGAAAATGAACGGCCAGTTTGCCTTGTGCATACACGACAAAAACCAAAACCGACTCATCCTCGCACGGGACCGCCTCGGAATCAAGCCGCTCTACTATTATAACAAAGACGGACGATTCATTTTCGGTTCCGAACTGAAAGTACTGCTGAAAAGCGATATCGAAAAAACGATTGACTCCCGATCCCTCAATCATTACATGCTCTTTGGCTATGTCCCGAGCGGCTGCAGCATTTTGCAGGATGTCAAACAACTGCCGCCGGCCCATTACCTCGTATTTGACTTGAATGAAAATCGCATCCAATGCCGCGAACGTTTCTGGCGGCTGCAGTATGACAAATCGTCCGAAGTTGCCGACGATGAGATGGTCCTTCGCATAAGAGAACTTCTGGATACGAGTGTCCGCCGCCGACTGATAAGCGATGTCCCCCTCGGAGCGTTTCTCTCCGGAGGCGTAGACAGCTCCATCCTCGTGGCCATCATGCGAAAATATGTCAAAGAGCTGAGGACATTTTCAATTAAATTCGACTACGCCGATTTCAACGAATCGTCCTGGGCCCAAATCGTATCGCAAAAGTTCGATACGATACATCATGAAATCGCCTTCAATGCCGGCGACGTTTGCGATTTGATACCCAACCTCGTGCATTTCTACGATGAGCCTTTTGCCGATTATTCCATGATCCCGACATACCTCGTTTCAAAGGTCGCCCGAGACTACGTAACCGTAAGTTTATCCGGCGCCGGAGGCGACGAATTGTTCGGCGGGTATCCGCGATACACCGAGTTTCCCATCCTCAAAAAGCTAAACCACATGCCGTTTGCACTGAAGAGAGCGGCCGATCTGGCGATCAGGACGACTAATCTTTTGCTCAAAAACGACAAACTCAACAAACTGCGTTGTTTTCTCGCTGACCCGCTCGACGACACTTATCTGTACCTGATGCTCTTTAGTTACATGTTCAGGGACACCGGCGAGCAGGTGTCTCGACTGGACGAATTTTCGGAATTCAGTCGCTATTTTTGCCATGGCGACGATATGACGAATCTCATGTGTTTCGATCTGAACGAATACCTCCCGGCCGACCTTTTTACAAAAGAAGATCGCGCCTCCATGGCCGTCAGCCTCGAAACAAGGGTGCCTTTCCTGGACCATGAACTCGTCGAATATGCCGCCACATTGCCGACAACCGCAAAAATCAGAAACCGTGAGAAAAAATACATACTCAAAAAAGCCTACGAAAACGACCTGCCCAAAGAGATCCTGCAGCGAAAAAAACAGGGCTTCGGCGTTCCCCTTGTCCATTACTTTCGCGATGAGTTGAAGGATTTTGCGTACCGGACAATATTCGAGTTTGACGAATACGAATACTACGACAAGAGCGAAATCAGAAAATACTGGGACCGGCATCAGGCAAAGCGTTCCGATTACTCGCGCATCTTCTGGACGATCATCATGTTCAACCTGTGGCACAGGGAATGGCTCAAATGAAGCCGGGCGCAGTTTGCCCCGTCAAAGCTGCTGCCTGCTCCGCACAGGCCGCTTCCGCAGGCCGAGTAATCGCACAATCCTGGATATCATGCGGCAGCCGGCGGCCGTGGTTCTCGGAAATGCCGCAAAGAGCCGCATAAACGCCTTGTACCAGCCGCCCAACAGATCGCCAAACTGCCCGATCATCGCCCGAACCTCCCGGCCGCGCGCCTCAAACAGCATAGACCGCATCCATCGCCGCAGGAGATAGGTCGCACACGGCCTAAAGTCCGCCAGCCTGCCGTGTTGCCGTGCTAATTCCAGATGCCGTTGAATCAGGTCGCATGATATGTCGCTGTCGGTGTACTTGCGTATGATGCTGCCCTCGACATCAAGATGGTATATCGCCAGAGGCTCGGCCAGATACCCGATCTTCGGCCGGCGGTACGCTATCCGCCACCACATGTCATAATCATTGCCCCGCAACTGACCCGGCCGAAACAGGCCCGCCTCACACAGAACATCACGCCGAATGAGCATGGTTCCCGTCCAGCCATCCAGACTCCTGGGCAGCGCGCCGAAGTAGTCATCTGAGTATTCTTTGCCCGAAAGCAACTCTCTTGCCTTAGCCGGTTCGAAGTATGGCGCCCTGCGATCCTTCGTGCAGACGCAGCAGATATAATTGCCTGTTGTCCAGACGAGATCGCCGTTGCGCACGAGATGTTCGGTCTGTAGTTTGAGCTTTTCCGGCAGCCACTCGTCGTCGGCGTCGAGAAATGCGATCCATTCGCCGGTCGCCGCGTCAATGCCTGTATTCCTTGCAACGCTCGCACCGGCATTGTCCTGACGTATGTACTTAACGCCCGATTCGTACCGTGCGACGACTTCGGCGGTATCGTCCGTCGAGCCGTCGTCGACGACAATGATCTCATCGGCGAGGCGACTCTGGGCAAGAACGCTGTCGATCGCCCGCGCAATATATGCGCCGGCGTTATAAGCCGGTATAACAACGCTTATTGTGTATTCATTCTTATTCATAACAAGAGTTTTGCAAAAGCCTTGTCATAAATCAATCAGAAGTTTCCTGAGCCGCTCGCCTAAGACTCTGGAATCAAAATGCTCCTTTGCAACCGCCCTGCCGGCGATGCCGATATCCTGCGCCTTGCCGCGGTCGGCCAGCAGCCGCTCCATTGCGCAGGTTATGGCGCCCGGCGAATCGGGTTCGATGAGAAGGGCATTTTCGCCGTCGGTCAGATACCGGCTCACATCACTCACATCCGAGGCGATTACCGGCCTGCCCGTCGCCAGATACTCGCCCAACTTGAACGGAAAACCGGTATCGGCAAACGCCGAAGCAGTTCTCGTCATGCAAAGGACATCGCTTGCGTTGAGTTCTCTGTAAAAATCCTCGTCAGGCAGATATCCTTTGTAGAGTATCTTTTCTCGATGCGCCGAGGCGGCGATTATGCCCAGAATTGCGTCCATATCTTCTTTGCCGCCTTTGCCCGTGAGCACCAGATTGACGTTGTCATGCCGGCCGCAAAGATCCTCGAAGGCGGCGATCAGATTCTCCACGCCGTCTTTGTCGGCGAACGTTCCGCCGTAAAAAAAGCGGACAGGATCATGAAACGGCTGCGCTGAAGAACTGAAATTGTCAAAGTCCACCGAGATCGGATAGTTGATCACATCGAAACGTCCCTTTGCAATCCGCGCCACTCTTTGCTCGAGATGTTTTGACACGACCAGAACCGCATCGGCGAACATTCGCAGCGTCCCGAAAAACGCTCTCTGCGAGAAATACCTCAAGCGGGCAAACACATCGGTTGCGCTTTTCAGATAGGCGATGTCCTCTACAATGTCGAACACCATCTTATAACCCAGCAGCCTGGCGACAATGAGCATCGGCATATTGTCCGTACTCGGATAGCCGAACACATAGAGAGCATTTTTGCAGTCTTTCCTGCGATTATTCCTGATGTGGGCCATGCCGTCGATGAAGTACTTCGGGCCCTTTACAATCGCACTAATACCCGACCTGATACCGCCCCCGATCGTCACATATTCGACGCCCTTATGCACGCCGCACGGTTCGCTGTCGGCCAGTCTGGCGCGACCCTGCCGAAGAACAAGGACCCTTACCTCAACGCCGTCGCACCCCTTGAGATAATCAATGGAATTCTGCAGTCTCCTGGTCGCCGCCATGCCATGCGGATAATGCCCATGCGCCATAAAGATTATGTTTAACCTGTCGACCTTACCTGCCATCTTCTCAAATCCCGAACAACCATCAATTCGCAAGACATATATCGTCAACATGCTACAGGCATTGCATAAATTATGAAACAAAAAAGCATACGCCCCAAATGGCAAATAGCCGCCGGCTGGATTGCTGGATTGCCGGATTGGCCGACAAGAAAAATATACCGAAGAGCGACACCTGCATGTGAAGTTTGCGATTGCCTCTATTCCAAACGCATTTCAGTTAGAAGCAACACTTTTTTTGTTTTTTTTGCGATTTTTTTTGCCTCGCGCCTTGTCCGACCGTCAGCCGGATGAGGGACGCTGTTATCGCAAGAAGAGTTGTGAGGGTGCATATGTATGAAATACCCCATATTCGCAGGATTTTACGGTGCATATCAGGCGTTCCCCGCTCGTTGACCGCCTTTTTCAGCATGGAAAGCCGCCGCGGAAGCAGCATCCGCAGGATCAAGAGCAATATCTTCCACCAGGCAAGACCCGCTTTACGCCAGTACTCGACCGCCCCCCCGCCCGTCCGCCGGCGTTTTTTAAGAAGCGCCCTGAGACCGCGGGCCGGATGGATCACGACTGCATCCGCCGAGTAAACCAGCCTGAAACCGTTCTGAATCGCTCTATTGGACCACTGGAAATCACCGCCGGATTCTACATCGTCGGGGAAAAGCCCGATCTCTTCAAAAACGTATCTGTGAACGAACAAGTTTCCGGCGCCCGTCCCTTTTCCCTCTCTGATTGAATTTTCGAAATCAAAATGAGTAACCGCATCATACATTTCAGCGGCGGCTCTGCGGGGCGAGAGACTGAACTCAACTTTTGCCCCGACGAGGTCTGCCCCTGGTCCAAGAAGCCTCTCGACGCCTTTGGCTATCCACTGTTTGTCGGCAAGACAGTCGGAGTCGATAAATGCAAGAACGTCATGTCCTGCACTGTTGATTCCCCGGTTCCTGGAGGCGTAAGAGCTTTGAATCTCCTTCTCTTCCAGCAATGTAACGGGATATCGCCGGACGATCTCTCTGGTCCGGTCCGTCGAATTGTTGTCAACGATGATTATCTCAAGCAGATCACGCCGATAGTCCTGATTCAACAGGGATTCTATAAGTGGGGCGATATGTTCGGCGTCGTTGTAAACCGGAACGATTACTGAAACACCGACCAGATTCTCCTGCGGTTTGTTCTGCATGTTCTCTGCTTCCTAAGACGGCTTCAAACGGGCCCACGGAGCCTTGCTGAACCTGTGAATCTCATGTTAATCACGGTGCTTCCGTATTCCTTCCTTGAACTGATCATGCCAGAGTCCCGGCCCCGGAAACCAGGACTTTATAAAAGTGGTTGTCCTGTAATACGGCGAGTACAGGTGGCCGAACCTGCGAAGAATATCCCGAACGACACGTCCTCTTTTTTCAGTCAGGAATACATGTATCCACCAACCTAACATGCGAGCGGCACAGGGCTTAAACTCGTCAAACGCCCCCTTATTACGTGCCAAATCCAGATGCCGCTCGATGAACGCTGAGATTATTTCAGGGTCTCTGTATCTCTTGACGATGCTGCCGGGAACATCCCTGTGGGCCACTGCAAGCGGCTCGGTGATGCAGCCGAGCGGCGACATGGAATACGCAACTCTCAACCACATATCATAATCATTAATTCGCAACTGCCCCGGCGCAAAAAGCCCCGCTGCAAACAGCGCATCGCGTTTGACAAGAATAGTGTCTGTGCAACCTGTTGCATAGGCCTGGTATGCATGGAAGTATGTTTTGAAGTATTCCTTTTTTCCGAGTATGGCTTTTGCTTTTATCAGCCGCTCGCCTTTTAGGTCGTTTTCCCGGCGGTCGGTGTCGCAAAAGCATCGAATAAAGTTGCCCGTTGTCCACACCAATTCCGGGTTTCGCCGGAGGTGCTCGGTTTGCAGTTCCAGTTTTTGCGCCAGCCATTCGTCGTCGGCGTCGAGAAAGGCGATCCATTCGCTCGTTGCCGCCTCGATGCCCGTGTTGCGTGCGACGCTTGCGCCGGCGTTTTCCTGTCGGATGAAGCGTATCTTATCGCCGTAACCCTGCGCAACATCGGCGGTATTGTCCGCAGAGCCGTCGTCCACGACGATGATCTCCTCGGCCGGCCGAGTCTGGGCTAAGACACTGTCAATCGCCCGACCGAGATACTCGCCGGCGTTATACGCGGGTATGACTACACTAACGGTAATGCTCATTTCATCCGTTCAAAAGGGCCGGCGCCAACGCCTCAGCGAATCAGATTCAGAATATCATTGTACGTCAGCCACAGGAACACCGCACCTAAAAACGCCATGCCCGCATAGCTGATGATCTCCTGGGCCTTCGGGCTGATCGGGCCGCCCCTGACCTTTTCGATAACCAAAAGCACGATCACGCCGCCGTCGACGATCGGCAGCGGCAGCAGATTCATCACCGCGATACACGAGCTGATCAGGCCCAGGAAATAGATATAGTCGGCAATCGACTGGCTGGCGATTTTATAGCTCATCGAGACAATCCCGACCGGACCGGAAAGCGCCTGGGGACTTACGTCGCGCGTGATGAGCCGCTGCAAAGTAACGACAGTCTGCGCGATAAACATATAAGTCTTTTTCACGCCCCACGAAATCGCCTCAAACGGCCCGGAGGCCTTGTACTCTTCCTTTAGATACTGAAACGGCGGCATCATCTCAGGCTGACTGATCGCGCCGATGTGGTCGTTATCGGCGTCAATCGCCAGATCGACCCGCCCGCTGCCGTCTGCGCCTGCATACTCCAGGCTGATCTGTCGCCCGCGGTTGGCGCGAATGATCCGAACAACATCGTAAAAGCTCGCAACCTTCTCGGCGCCGACGGCGGTAATAGTCGCCCCTCGCGGAATCGCAAGCGCATCGGGTCCGCCTTCGATATCTATCGTATTTGCAACAATTGCATGATCGGCGTCAAGCGCCGGCAGCACCCCGAACATCACACGGTCGCTGCGAGGCGCTTTTTTCGGTTTAACCACAACGGTAACCAACCGTTCGACACCCGCCTCGTCCGTGCGAAGAACCGTGATCGGCATCTCCTTGTTCTCATATTCGCCCGTCACCGCCCGGAGTTCTTCATACGTCGGGTTCTCCGTCTCGCCGATCTTGACGATGATGTCATCGGCGAGGAGCTTCGGCTCCTCAGTCTCCGCTTCTGTCTTGTCTTTGGCGAAAAATGACTTGATCTTCTCCCGCCAGACCTTCTGTTTGTCCTTTGCGACGACAGCCATTATCTTAATTCGCGGCACCATCGTAAACACATGGGACAAGTCGAATTCCGTCTGGAAATTTCCCCGCTCAGCCGGCCAGAAAAGATCGATGTCCACATTGACGGTTGTCTTGTCCTTTGTATCCGCATCGACCCGTTCAAACGCCAGCGCCGCCTGCGGCATAAGAGACTCACGAATCAGCTCCTCCAATTGCCAGTGGCTTTCGACCGGTTTGCCGTTGACGGCCGTCGCCACATCGCCGGGCCGAAGCCCGGTTTCGGCTTCCAACTCCCGAATGTCTTCGGGATCTCTAATCCCCGGCTCAATCGTCAGGGAGCTTGCACGCTCGATACCCAGCGTTCGGATTGAAATCGCCGCCGGCGCCGACACCTGGGCCTCGAGTTTCACAGACTTTCTCGTTCCATCCGGTTTTTCAACAACGAAAGATATCTTCTCCCCCTTCGCAGACAGCGCAGGCGCCAGCACCACATTGGTGAAGTCGACGAATGTTTCGCCGTTGACCTCCACGATCTCATCGCCCGGTCTGATGCCCGCCAGATCGGCCGGCGAGTTTAACTGGACCCCGCCCACAACCGCCGGCGACAGGTTCATCCCCACAAGGAACACGATCATGAAAATCAGAAAAGCGCTGATGGCGTTGAATATCACGCCGGCGGCAACGACTGCGATCCGAACAATAATCGGCTTGTTGAGATATGAACGCGGGTCGTCGCTTTTCTCGGCGGCGCCGGTGTCTTCCTGGCCCAGCATCTTGACAAATCCGCCGAACGGGATGATTCCGATTCGATACTCCGTATCGGATGCCTTGCCGCCGCCTTTGCCTAAGGTGCAGACCAGCCCGCCTTCGCTTTCGGCATCGCCGCCCTCGGCGACATCGCCCTTGAAGAACTTCGGCAGAATACGCAGCCGAATTCCGTCGGCGGTCTTCTGTATCCCTAACAGCGTAGGCGGAAAGCCGATGGAAAAAGCCTCCACCTTGATCCCGGAGACTTTGGCGACGATGAAGTGCCCGAACTCGTGAATCATAATCACCGCGCCGAACCCCAGCGCCACAAGAAGCACATTCCAGAATATACTCAGATGGCCGGATACCATCACAATCGCCGCCACCGCCACAGCGACAAACACCAGCTTCCCTGCAACCGCACGTAGCCGTGAGCCCTTCTTTTCCTGCACACTTTCACTATCCGACATCTATGACCTCACTTACAGTAACCATTTGGCGTGGGGCTTGCCCCACCGCAAAACCACTTGTCATTCCCGCGAAAGCGCCGAATCCAGAATAAAACAGCGTCCGCCGCAGGCGGTTTCCTTCTCTTCACCCGACACACTGTCTTACCTCTTCTCTCGCCCACGCATCGGCTGCAAGCAACTCCTCAAGCGACACGCTCGCCCGGACGCTATGTCTATCCAGGCAATCGGCAATAAGTTCGACAATTCGCCCGAATTTTATCCTGCCGGCCAGGAATTGCCCTACCGCCGCCTCATTGGCGGCATTGAACACCACAGGCGCCGAACCTCCGAGCCTGGCCACCTCAAAACCTAATTTAAGTGCCCTGAAACGCTCCAGATTGGGTTTTTCGAACGTCAAAGTGCCCAATTGACCCAATTGCAGGCGGCTCGATATCCCTTTAAGTCGTTGCGGATACGTAATTGCGTATTGTATCGGCAGACACATATCCGGCGTACCCAACTGGGCCAATACTGAACCATCGACAAATTCCACCATCGAGTGAACCACCGACTCCGGATGCACCAGAACATCGATTTTATCGACTGAGACCCCAAACAGCCATACCGCCTCGATAATCTCCAGGGCCTTATTCATCATCGTCGCCGAATCGACGGTAATCTTGGGTCCCATATTCCACGTCGGATGCGAAAGGGCCTCGGCAATCGTGGCATTGTGCATTTCTTCGGGCCTGGCCGTCCGGAAAGGCCCTCCCGAGGCCGTCAGGATTATCTTGCTCACTTCGTCGCGACTGCCCGCCTGCATCGCCTGAAAAATCGCCGAATGCTCACTGTCAATCGGCAAAATCGTCGCATTATTGGCCTTAGCCGTCTCGGTCAGCAGTTGGCCGGCGATAACCAGCGGCTCCTTATTGGCAATCGCAAGGCGCTTTCCCCTGCCCGCCGCCGCCAGCACCGCGACAAGACCTGCCGCTCCCACCACCGCCGTAATCACGATATCGACCTCGTCCAGCTCGGCCAACTCAACGAGACTCGCCGGCCCGCCGATTATCCGCCCCCGGTAATCCGGCAAAAGATCCTTCAACTCACCCAACTTCTCGGCATTCGTTACCGCCGCAAAACCGGGCCTAAACCGCTCCACCTGCTCGGCAAGAAGCCCGACATTGTTGTGAGCGCTAAGCGCCGCAACCTCGTATCCCGCGCCAAGCGCCTCGATCACCCGCAGCGCGCTGGTCCCGATCGACCCCGTAGAGCCCAATATCGCAATCCGTCTAACCATAGACGCATCAGTATCGCAAAAAACACAAACCTGTCAAGAACCCTCTGACAATTCACCGCAGCGGTCAGGCGCCTGGCAGAGAGACGAAGAATTTACTGCCTTTGCCCGGTTCCGATTCCAGACGCATGCCGCCATCCATCTGATCGAGTATCCGCATGGCTATTGTAAGGCCCAGTCCTTCGCCGCCGACATCATCACGGGGGTTGAGCCTGTGGAATATCTCGAAAACCTTTTGCTGGTGTGCCGCATCAATGCCGATCCCGTTGTCCTCCACGCAGTACTCGCTGCGGCCGTTTTCACTCCGGCCCAGGATGCGTATGACGCCCTTGCGCCCGGGGTCAAGATACTTCAAGGCGTTATTGATCAGATTGCTGAAGAGCTGGCTCGTCTTTGATGCATCGCCGAGACAGTCGGGAAGACGCTCCACCGTCACAGAGGCGCCTCGCTCTCTTATGCTGAACTCAAGGGCGTCTGCAACCTCCTGCATCAGCTCGTTCATGTTCAGCGGCTCGATGCTGTATTCAGCACCGCCGATTCGTGAAACCTTCAGCATCCCGTCGATCAGCCCTTTCAGCATATGCCCTGACGACGAAATAAACTTCACCTCCTGCGGAATCTCGTTGCGAACCAGATTCTCAACGGCGTCTTTTTCCGACTGCTCCAACTGGTCTTTTCCCAGCAGATTTCCGAGCTGCTCACAGTCCCGCAGCAGCTCGCTGCTAAAGCCCAGGATATTCACTAATGGCGACTTCAAGTCGTGTGAGGCGATATAGATGATGTCCTGAAGCTCCCGATTCTTGGCCGCCACCGTCTTCAGCAGCCGTTCACGTTCCTGTTCGGCCCGCAGGGAATCGGTTATGTCTTTAATCGCGAGAAGAATTCTCTGAGTTTTTTCGCCCTCGCTTATTACCTGACGCCCATTGAGCAGCATAACCCTGAGCCCGATATCAGGGAAATCATGTTCCACCCTGAAATCGTCGAACCAGGTGCTGGCGGGAAGGATTTCCTCCAAAAGTCGTCGAAGTTCCGGGATGTCCCACTGCCCGTCGCCCAACTCGTAGACCAGGCTCCCCACGGTATTCTCAGGGTCGACACGAAAGTCCCTGTAAAACGACCGGTTCGCTGACACAACCGTCAGTTCACTGTCCAGAACAAGCAGCGGCTGGCGCACCGTCGCCACAATGCTTTCGGCATAAGTCCGCGCGTCGGCAACGGCAAGCTCCACCCTCTTGGCCTCGGTGCGGTCCAGTCCGTAAACATTGACGTACTCGCAAGCCGCCGGCGGCACAAATGTCAGACTGTAACACTTGTCATCACATTCAACCTCTCTGGTTAGTGATGTCCCGTTGCTCAGAGTCTCCAGAACGACGTCATGCCATTGGCCGCAAATTTTTTCACCCTGTCGATACCCCCACAACTTCAGAATCGACGAGCTTGAGGCGTTGGCGTAAAGCAGCGTGCCGTCTTTGGCGATCCTCATGACCGGACAGGGATTCTCCGCGGGGAACCTTGCCAGGCTCTCTATTAGCTCCCGGGGCTGTTTGTGTTCAGGGACATCCTTATACACGGAATTCGACCTCCTTAGACTCCAACTGTATAGTCTGCTAATTCCCTTTTCCCCCAATATTCCTTTTTAAGCATTATCGGTCGTTTTGCCGTCGTGCCCAAGACATAATTCCCGGCGCCGCGAAAAAAACTACGTTGTCACGGTATCGACCCGCAAGATCGTACGCCGGCTTGACCGGCGCGCCGGGAGTCGGGATGACGATGGGGATTTGGGATTATTGCTTGAAGACCTTAACGGTGTTTTTCCCGGCCTGTTTGGCGGCGTAGAGCGCCTGGTCGGTTGCTTTTGTCACATCGTCGGGGCATTCTTCCGAGCCGTACTGGCCCACACCGACACTGATCGACAATGCAATCTCCTCCTCTTCCCAGACCATCGGTGTTCCCGACACCAGCGCAACCATGCGTTCGGCAACGACGACTGCGTCGGCAAGCGATGTATTCGGCAGGACGATCGCAAACTCATCGCCACCGTAACGCGCTGCAGCATCGATTTGACGAATGCATGCGCTGATGCGGCGACTGATCTGCTTGATGGCCATATCGCCTGCACGATGACCGAAGGTGTCGTTGATGGGTTTGAGGTTGTCAATATCCGCCATGATGATCGATATCTGTCCGCCGTAACGCTGCGACCTTCGAAGTTCCGTCTCGAGCACCTCGAAGAACGAGCGGTGATTGAGCATACCGGTCAGCCCATCCGTCTTGGCCTGCCGCTGCGTCTTTTCGAACAGGTTGATATTCCCTAACGAGGCGCCGATCAACTGGCGAAACAGTTCGACGACAGCGATATCTTCGCCCGTAAATGCGCCGCCGTCGTGCCGGTCGGCAAGGTTGAGCACGCCGACGACCCTGGTGTGGCAGATCAACGGTGCGATAATGCAACTGCTGGTCCGGTAATTACGTTCAAACGTTCGGTGCGAGCCGGTAATATGCGGCCGGCTGTACAAGTCCATATCGTCGGTGACGATCAGTTCCTTGCTGCGAACGGCCGCCACCATCGGCGTAGGGGGATTCTGGTTCAGCGACACGATGTTATTAATAAGGAACGGATGGTTGTTCTTCTCCAGGTGCAGGATGTCGCTGGTCTCATCGAGAATATAAAGCGAAGCCAATCGGGCGCCGACCAGCGGCGGTATCTCATTGACGCAAATCTCGGCGATCTGCGCCTTGTCGAGACAGTTGAGCTTTCTGGCAAGCGGAGTAAGTATGTCCAGACGTGCAACATTTGTCGATTCCCGCCCGGGGCCCTTTGTATCGTCAGTTGCTTTCATTTCTATAGTCGATCCCGTAAATGCCTGCATTACAATGGCTTAACCCATTTCGTTCCGGTTTTCCTGCGCAAATATATCGGTTTTTTTTGAACGGCAATTAAGGCGGTTTTCCAAAAAACCCAGGCAGTATTTGACAATTTCGCCGTTTTTTTCAATTGCAGAATCTGTGTGCGTGTTTAGACTCCCCGCCGGTGACAGTCCCGATCTATCGGGAAATGGAATGAGGTGGATGGGCGAAATATGAAACCGCAGCCAAACAACCATGCTTTGGAGAACAACTCTATTTAGTTCCTGTTGCGGAAAGAAAAAATGGCCGCTGTCATCCCCGCGAAAGCGGGGATCCAGTGCGAATAGTCTGGATTCCCGCTTTCGCGGGAATGACAAATGTTGTTTCCGCAACAGAA
>Ga0180301_10002709_pt1 | contig 13937 bp, 23 predicted proteins | sample GuaBasSediGuay16_FD_121797 | JGI IMG/M metagenome (GOLD analysis project Ga0180301, IMG submission 121797) | Subseafloor sediment microbial communities from Guaymas Basin, Gulf of California, Mexico - Guay16, Core 4569-2, 12-15 cm | ecosystem: Environmental > Aquatic > Marine > Hydrothermal...
CGTCAGATGCCAAAAATACAACAGCTCTCGCTATCTCTTCAGGTAGAGCAAATCTTCTCAGAGGTATTCTTGCTATAATCTTTTCTTTAACTTTTTCGGGAATTTTGGCGGTCATTTCAGTTTCTGTAAATCCTGGTGCAATTGCGTTTACCCTAATACTGTATCTTGCAAGTTCCATGGCTAAAGCTTTTGTCATTCCAATTAAACCAGCTTTTGATGCTGCATAATTTGCCTGTCCAATGTTGCCATCCTGTCCCACTACGCTTGAGACGTAGATTATACTGCCCTTAGTCTCAATGAGGTGATCGATAAAAATCTTTGTAACATAAAAAGCACCACTTAAGTTCACCCTTACAACATCATCCCAATCCTCCTTTGTCATTTTTATTAACAGATTATCTTTTGTTATTCCAGCATTATTGACCAAACAACAAATCTTACCGAATTTATCAACAATTTCTTTCATTTTTACGACATCATTCCAATTGCCCACATCAGCCTTAACGGCTATAGCTTCTCTGCCTAATCTTCTGATTTTCTCCATGGTTTCCTCAACAAGTGGTTTACTCCTATCACTTACATAATTCAAAACTATATCTGCACCATTCTTTGCTGCTTCAATAGCTATTGCTTTCCCTATACCTCTTGACGCACCTGTAATTAACATAATCTTCCCATTTAACCTCATATAGACCACACTAATATAAATTTATTTTAGCCAATTATGTACTTTTTGGAATTGTAGTCGGTGAATGTACAAGTTAAATTGACTTGAATTTACAATTAAAATTATCATATTTCCAATTTACAGTGTTTTTGAGTTCATTTCTAGGTTAATATTAATATTTAACATTCACTTACCTTTTCGTTGCTCTTTTCTTACTTCCTCTTTAAGCTCTTTATCAGCCTCTCCCTCTGTTATCTCGATTTTCTTTGATTCTACAGGTTTAAAACTCCATCTCAAACTTGCAATAAATCTCTCTGCATTCTCCATCAAATCGATCTGGGAGTCTATTATTAACTCTGTTGGTTTCCAAAACGTCTCAAATGCATCTCTTGGCATGAATGCTCTAAAAAACGACTTAGTCATATTTTTTTGACTCTTTATCAATTCTCTATTCATTCCTATCCACATCTCGATTGTTCGAAAAGTTATCTCGTTTAATATATTGAACTCTATCATGAGTTAGTACGTGACAAGCTGGCATATATATTTTTTTATTTTCTTATATTTTAAGTATTATTAATATATAGTTATCCCAAATAATACTTAGAGAGACTAAAAAAGTACATAGCCAAAAAATTTTAAGATAAATTTTAAAATTTACTTACTCTCTTTCATTACTATAACTCTAACCAACTCACCATCTCTCAAGTTTAAAGCCTCTCTTTCAGTCTCAGGAATTGCAATTCTTCCACCTTTTTGAATTCTCGCCCTAAAAATGGCTTTATAACTGTCTGTGAAAAAGTTGATATATGATTCAAGAAGAATTCTTTGATGATACAGAATTTTGTCAATAATAATTTCAAGTATCTCATTATTTGAGTCTTCATATTTTTCATTTTCACACCCATCCATATTCTCACATTATAATGTTAGTTTTCGATCGAAATAAACCTTCTGCTCGGAATAAACCTTCTGCTCGGAAACGTCTTTTATTTTATACACAAAGACAGAATTCTTTTACATGTCATGCAACTCAAATTTATGTCAACTATCAGATATTCTTTGTTTTTATCTTTAATACCGCCTTCTATAAAGTTTTGGTTGGATCAGTTAGTAGATCGATATTTTAATGATATTAGGTAATAGAATAATGAATTGTTGGAAATATTACATTTATTGAGAATACTTACAAAATAGCTTAAAAACTTTTCTTTGGCATATACTTTTCGCATACTGGGATTACTTCTACATAGTCTTTGTATAGTCCTCTTCTCCAAACACCAATGTAATGAATGTGCTCCATACAGACGGGTTTTTTACAGATGCTGCAACGTCTCCAAGTTCTCTCTTCTTCTTTTGGATTTAATTCTCTTCCACAAATTACGCATTTTAGTTTTTCCATGCTTCCACCTCAAATTTCAAATTTAGCAACGATTTTTGCAAGATCGGAAGCTGTGAATATGCCTTTTACTTCACCATTTTCGACAATAACTAGCCTCTTTATCCCCATATCTGCCATTATTTTAGCAGATTCTTTTACTGTATATTCAGGGGAGATTGTTATTAGTGGTGTTGACGTATATTTTCCTACTTCTTCGTTTAAATCTCCCTCAATCAAAACTTTTGAAACTAAATCTCTCTCTGTGAATATTCCGTATGGCTTATTTTCTCTCGTTACAATCACGCTTCCTATTCTCTTTTGACCCATAATTTTACATACTTCTAAAACTGTTGTTTTATATTCAACAAATACGATGTCTTTAACCATTACTTCTCCAATCTTCATAAATTAATGTTTGTGTTTCTCGCATAAACGGTTTTTGGTATTAGTGAAAATTTAAAGTTCTTCAAATTACCATCCCCTAAACTTAAAAACTCTCTCAGCAGGTAATTTTTCTCATAAACGTCGAGATAAGGAGTCTCCAATCCTTAAATTTAGACCCCATATATGGTTATATGTAGTTGTTCTATTTATCTAAATCCCTATTGGTTGTTTTTATCAAAAGGGTTATGCTGGGTTGTGAAATAACTCTGGGATATTTTCTAGGTTGTGTATTTTAAAGCAAGTGCTTCTTGTATTTCAGCAGTTTCTCTTCCAAAATTCAAGAATCACTTATATCCTTCTTAACAGTACTGTTTACTTTATCCGTTCGTAGAGTCAGAGTCAACACTTTAAATTAATTTACAAAAAAATATTTATAATCATTTTGCTATATAGTGTAATAGGTGGTCAAATGTTTGAAAGAATTTTATTTCCAATAGATTTCTCAGAAGTATCCGTAGATGCACTTGAAAACTGTATACCGCAATTTGAAGCAAAGGAGGTAATAATTATACATGTAGTTGAATATGTTGAAGATATAGGAGTTTTAGAAAAAATTCAAATGAAAGCAAAAGGAGAAGTAGATAGACTCGTTGAAAAACTAAAAAATAAAGGTGTTAATGCAAAAGGATATGTCTCAATTGGTTCTATAGCTTCAACAATCTCAACTGAAGCTAGATGTCCTTCTATAGAAATCTTGGATAGGGCCTACTGTGAAATGGTCGATTTGATTGTAATCCCTTCAAAAGGCAAACATATAAGAAGACGGATGCAAATAGGGAGTACGGCAAGAAACTTAATAAGAAAGAGCAGTATTCCGGTTTTAGTTCTAAAATATGATTGGAACGAAAAGAAAAATGAGTTGGAGTGCAGATGTGATTGTGAAAAATTATTTACAAAACCACTTATTGCTTTAGATCTATCAAGATGTTCTGAATATACAGGAGTTGTTGTAAGGAAATTTGAAGAAAATGTTAAAGAGGCAAGAATAATTCATATTATTGATTACGGTGACATTGATGAAATTGAGGAGAACATCAACAAAGCTAAACAAGCTCTTAAGGTGTTCGCAGACAAATTTAAATTTGAAAGTGAAATAATTGTAGATTCGGGAATAGCTTCAAAAGAGATAATTGTAAAAGCTATTGAATTTGGGGCATCGGTTATTGTACTAGGAAAAACTGGAAGAGGATTTCTCAAAGAAATACTTCTAGGAAGTACAGCAGATGAGGTAATCAAGGAAGGATCAATTCCAACGCTCATCGTACCTTGTTAGATAATAAGGTAAAACATTTTCAGTAAGAATAATCCAAAATTCATTATTCTTCTTTAAAGCAGAGGATTAAGACTTATTTTATTCAATTAGTTATTTTAATCTGGAAATCCAGAATTTGTTCTGTAAAATCGTTTAAGTACTACCGTTTTCGATTATATATTAGAGCGTAAATTATAATTTGATTTTAGAGTTAGCTACTAACCCTCTCCAGAGCATCAAGCAAAATATCCCTATCATGCTTCCTGAATATTCGCTGAATTTTACCCTTTGAATACTCTAATCTTCAAATCAATCAGTTTAACATTCTCCAGCTTTTTCAAAATCTCGTTGAATTTCTCATAGTAAACATCAACAAGTTCGTAGAGCTGAGAAGTTGTTTCCACGTTATGTTCGTAAATTGTTTTCAAAATCTTTCTTTCATCTGATGTTAAGACTGATAAGCTCTTGTCCAAAAACAAACCTTTACCCTTTAAGTAAGCTTCCTCAACATCTTCAACCTCTATCTTTCTCTTTGCTCTTTTCTCAGCTTCCAATCCTGATAACTTTAACAAAAAGATTCCCAAACGCAAATCTGCTGATTTGTAAGTTAAATCGACAATCAAATCAAAGGCTTCGTCAGTCAAAACGTTGTCGTAGAAGCCAGCTTTAACCCTTGCAAGCAGTATGTCTTTGATTTCCTCCTTACTGTACAATGGAAAGTAAATCTCATCAGCATGAAAGATTGAGCCAACAGAAGCATCCAAACGCTTTGTGAATTTCAAATCTGTCATTATACATATTACACCAATCTTGACATTGAAGGTTTCATGAGCTTTTAGCAATGAAAATAAAGTTTCGTTAACTGTGTCATTATCAAAGATGAAGTTTAAATCGTCCAAACATATACTAAAACGTTGTCAAGCATGTCCATAAGCTTAACATACAATCGATTGAATGACAAACCTCTTCGCACTACAGCTCCACTAACGCAGCGATAGATTTCTGAAAAGATTTGATGCTTAGTGTTTGCATTCCTACAATTCACATAAGCTGTTAAACAGTATTCTTTCAGTTCATTTAGGATTAGTTTAACAGCCGTTGTTTTACCTGTGGCTGGAGGACCCAAGCACACACAATTGATAGGAGTTAACCCTCTCAATGCAGGCTTCATGTTTGAAGCAAGTTGATTTAGCTGGGTTTCCCTGTGAAGCAGAATATCTGGTAAGTAGTCAGCATCGAACACCTCAGCATCTTTGAACAACGTTTCATCCCAGTGTAAGTATTTCACATTAATAATTAGATATTAAGATTAATAAAACTGTAATGCATCCAACAAAAAATTAGATTACTTAATTTTCTTAACTTAGATAATCTGTACTCCAAAAGAGCTGAAGATTAAAACAAAAAATTAAAGGGACACGTATTTTCCATCTACCTTAACCACTTGCCCTCTTTCAATAAGCAGCTCAAGATGTTTTTCAATCATTTGGCTTTCCCAATAATCAAGCATCTCTTTTTCATAGGGTTTTTTCATGTAGAAGGGCGATAGCTTAACCAATTCATTCAAACTTCTCGGCTCATCAAGCAGTTTGATTAGAATTTCATTCCTTCTCTCAAACACGTCCAAATACATCTGCAATCTCTCAATCACATTTTCTCTCCCAAAAACTGGCTCTTCATGCTCACTCACAAAAATTGAGGCATCCAACTCCATCACTTTCTCAATAGACTTCACAAATTCTTTAATGCAGCTCTCCTCATGCCCGTACCAAGGTCCAAAAGCAGTTAAATCAATATCAGAACCAAAGATTATTCTGCCATCTATGTAAAAGACATGCATGTCTGCCGTATGTCCTGGGGTGTGTATGGCTACGATTTCAGGCTCTTTGAGTATCAAATCTCCGTCAGAATAACATTCAGCATTAAAATCCCTAATACCCATTGTATTTGTTACAAAATTCTTCCACCTCTCTTTAAGCTTTTCATTAACAAATCTATTAGCTAAGCTTTCCAATTCAGTTTTGTAACCCTTAGGGGATAAAACCCTCTTATTCTTAAAATTGAAAACCCATGCCCCAGAGCAATGGTCTGGGTGAGTGTGGGTTAGAGCAGCAAACTCAACCTTATCTGCCAAATCTTTAACAGTTTCAATTCCACATCCTAAGTCCAGCATAACTTTATGTTTTACGATGAGTGAGTTTGAAAAGGGAAATTTTCCTTTATGTTTGCCCATGACAAAGAAAACTCCTTTGCCAATTTCCATAGTTTTCATGTTCTGATAGTCATTGAATGTTTATTTTATGTTTTTTAATAGCGTTTCAAGCTTATCAAATCTATCTTTTAAAGTCATATCGTAAAAATAAATTTTACACATAACTTCGTATTAATATCGACCTACAGAGAAAGCCTACAGAGAAAGGATATAATTAACTTCGATTACTACACTATATGATAGAGTTGTGTTCATCAATAACGATAAGAAATGGATTAAATGCCTTGCTCGCTCCAAAGGAGATTGGTATCAAGGCTGTTGAGGATTACATCGAACATCATCGCTACGGATTGCTGTACGTTTGTGGAAATTACTCGAAAATATTATCTGAGTTGAAAGGGGACTTTGATGTTAGAAGGGCTTTCACAATTTACCAATTGCTGTCAATTCTTGAAGACTTCCACCACGATGTTGTGTTTGTTTAGCATGACAAACTGTTGTTTGATGATGTTGGCAATAAAATAGTTGAAAGCTTATTTTTAGCTTTGAAGGACATTGCAAGATGTCGCCCTGTCCAAAAGCTGCGAACATTTGCTTTATTAATTGTACATTTTCTTGTTCATTCCTTCTAACATCTTCAGGCATATTTACTACCTCCATTTTAATTTAAACTTACACCGATCGAATAGGTCGCAAAAACGATCAGTACCTACAGATTTTTTATCAAAAGTCATGGGGTTCAGGGTACTATTGTAGACTGCCCAGCGACCTTAGCCACTCATTTGCAACCTAGGCAAGTCCCACTTAAGGAAACACTGTTTTAAATTAACTCTCTAATTTCTAATCCGTTAATTTCATATTATTGCTTTCAAATATAGTCTTTTTGTATTATACTATAAATAATTAAAATAGTTTTAGTACCTGTTGGTTAAAATTAGGAAAACGTGATTTAGATCTATTGGTAAAATTGTTAACCAGAGAATCATCCAGGATTGTAATTTGGATTGGCAAGTCTGCTATAGTGGTTAGCACATTTGTTTGTTTCGACAATCATAATTTGACTCTTGTAAAATTAAAAAAGTTAGTCCAAAGGAACATATAATTTAAAAAACATGCTTATGGAACTAAGTAAAAAAGGATGTTCTGAAAATCAGCTATAAAAGCATACAAAAAACTTGGTTTTCAAGTTAAACCGGGAATGGAGATTAGTTATGTGGTTGTAGATGCAAAAAAGATGGGTTGTTAAAACGGAATGGGATGCTGAGAATTTTGATGTTCAGTATTATTCAAAGCTACTCGATAAAGCTTGGCAGGAAGTTTCTTTCGCTTTTTCTGGTTAATTCAAGCAACTTACAGTTAATTCTATCATACTTCAATCTATTTTTTTTGTGCTAAATCCAATGAACGAATAGAGTGTACAATGCCTTGTTAAACTCGTATAAATCCCAACAAACGCAATCAAAGCAAACAACCACTTCCAGCTATTATCCACCAAATCCATTGCAAGGGCAATAATCGATAGTGTTCCAGCAAGACTACGAATTAAAAGATCATAACCTCCAACGTTTTCTTCGAGAATTAGCCTTTTCACATCCAATACTACCACCCTACTCATGATATGAAAAAGATTCTTAAATAACTACTGAAAACAGATATTTTATTATAGCTTTAAACAGATGTGGTTACTGCCTCAACCTCTTCTTTCTCGTCTTGCATCTTAAGAATTTCAAAATCCAACCTTTTCAAAGCTTTATACAACGATGAATCAACATTAACCTTGTAGAGTTTTGCCCTGTTTATTGTTCTTGAGTATTTTATGAGTTTAAACTCCTCAAGCTTTTTCCAAATTTCATTAATTGTTTTCCAACTGATACCCGTTTCCCTTGCTACATCAGCTTTGGAGAAATCCAGTTCCCACTCATCAAGCAAAAAGTCAATAACTCTTATTATTGCAGCATCCCCAAACAAATCTTTAAGCATACACATCACCAATTCTTTTTGACTAATAATACTTTGTACTATTTAAACTTTCTTAGAAAATATTAAATATTACATTTTCTTCATATCAATGTGGAAATTAAGGCAAAGATACTTTGGAGGCTATATAGACATCGATACATTGGTGGGAAACATACAGACATCAACAATCTCAAGAAAGGTTTTCCTAAAGACAAGCATAAACTCATTGAAAAAGCTGTCGATGAGCTAATAAAAGAGGGACTAATTCTTAGAAAGCCAACAAAATATGGATTGCATGTATCAATTAATCCCAAAATGATTGGGGAAGTTAGAGAAATCATAGAAAATTGGATTGGTTAACTTTGTTCATTTTTCAAACATAACAATTTTTGCCATTACTGTGGTTTATTATCGGTTTTAGGGTATCTAGAAGTTGTTAAATTTAATTGATAGCTATAGTTAATAAAAATAAAAGTTTAAAAATAGTTAAATGGGAAACTTATCTAATAGCTTTCTATATCTGTCCCAACTCAACTTTCTCATTTGTGCATAATGCCTTGCTCCCATACCTTTTAGTGAGTGTCCCATGAAGTACTCAGCAAACTCGTATTCTACCCCATTCTCTAAACAAAAATTCTCAAACCACTTTCTTAAGGCATTTGAATCGACTCTACATCTTATCCATTTTTGATTTGTTCTGTTACCCCATCTTTTTGGCATTATCCTGTTTTGCCATGCTGCGTATTGTAGATTCTGTTTTAACGGTTTTAGTTTCTTAGCAAACTCGGCAGGCATGAATGCATAGAATGATTTGTTTCTCTCCAGTTGTTATACCCTCCATTGGATATCTAGCTACGTCTCCATTAAACTCAAGCTTTCTGTAATCAAAAGTTTTCAGCATTCTTAAAGCATGCTTAAGTCTTATGCCAGAGTAAACTATCAATTCAAACAACATTACCGTTTCGTCATCCCACTTCTGCTTAATCCATTCATACGCTTCTTTTACCTCTTCATCTTTCAAGTATATCTCTCTTTTATTGGATTTGATGCATGTCAAAAACGGCTGCTCAAGAATTTCATTTACTACACTTCTACTCATCAATTTTCTAACTTTTAGATAATCTAACAACACTCTAACAGCGTTTACGTAGCTCTTTCTATTCGTAGTCTGGTAGAATGCATTTCTTAGATTTTCTTCAGTTATTGATTTGTCAGATAGGTATTTGCTAAGCAGAGTGTACAGTCTGTTAGCCCTATACTCAGTAGTTCTCTTCTTCCTTTCTGTTGTCCAAAATACAATAAAATCATCTTTATTAATATCTGAAAATCTTATTTCTCCTTCCTTTATTTTGGAATTAAAGCTATTACCGGGCTGAAGACCGCATGGTCGCCGGTTCAAATCCGGGCATCCTATTTTCAAAATGGAGATTTCAAATGGCTTTCTTGTTCTAAGAATAATTGAGTAGCCGCATTTTCCCAAGCCCTACATCAAATTCATATTCGAGAACTAAATCTCGGTAGTAGGGATTAGACACTTTTATCCTCAGGATTCCTGGAATACTAAGAGATGATTTCTGGAACTCCTTCTTTTGGCCGGGTGATAATATTTCCCCCTTAATACTTTGAACTTCATTGATTATTTGTTTAATAACCTGCTTAACAGCTTGATCTTCTTCGGAATTTATATGAGGTTTGAAATCAATATCTTCAATTAATATTGGATATTTCGATAGATTCTCGACCTCAAATGACCATAAGCCACCATCATACGTTTTTCTGATAGCAAGTATCGGCTTCTTTTCTAATTTCAATAACTTAGTTTGGGTATCCACAATACCTGTTTGAGCTGCCATTAGTTCTGTTTGTCTATCTAAAACAGGTACTTGTTCTCCTAATATTCGTGTTTGCTCACTCATTATCTTTTCTTGATTTGACAAAACTTGGGTTTGCCGATAGTATATTAACAAGATCATAACTGTTAAAAGAACCAAATTTATTTGGGCATACACTTGACCTTGTTCTGGAGATAATTCCCCTACATGAACTAAAATTGCAATAAAAATAGAAAATACCAAAACAAGAACGCCGAGAACTAACAACACAATTGAAAAAGGTTGAAACATTGTATAACCTCCTGATCACTATCCATTAAACAAACATCACCCAGCATAATCAAAAAATTCCTTTGTACTCTCCCTTCTCAGACCAAAATTCTCAGTGATTCTGTTAATTATCTCCTCCTGGTCATAGCCTTTCTCAAAGAGATATTGCACATGCCTGAGGATAATCCTCGCAAGCTCCTCCTCTGGAATTACTCCCCAAATCTTAATCCCCTCAACCTCTTCCCTCTCAGTTATGACCTTTTCGTATCTCTCATAGAACTCTTTTCTCGTTCTCTTAACTTTGATTTCGTATTCTAACCACAGCCTTTCATCTCCATGGGCTACTGGGGCTAGCAACCTCTCACCACCCCCCTGTTTAGACCTTGTTATCTTTTACGGTTATAATCTTGTCTGGCTTGATTTCTCCTTTTTTAGTTCTCTCTACGAGCTCTTCTGACACTCTAATTCATAGTTAAAACTCTATTCACTTCTTTAGCGTTATTTCTGTTTCATAACTTGTAAGTAGTTTTTTCTCCGAATACAAGCCTACAACTACTTTATATGTTCCAAGCTTTAGACAGAATGGAGGGGCAATCCTAAATGGCTCCTCAACTTTATTTGTTGAATTAGGGAGCAATGCTTTACGAGGATAGAAGGATACTTTTACAACATCTCCGTCTATTGTCACTAAAGCCCTATCCACAATCGCTGGTAAGTCACCATTATTTGAGATGTTTAATTTTATTTTCTCTATTGTATATTTACAGTCTTTAAAACGCTCCCAGTATTGGTATTCAAATCTCACTTCATTTATACTCACATTAGCTCCATTGAATGAGAGTTTCTTTGTAAAAAGCACGTCACCATAAGACTTTTTTATAATGAGTGTATAAATGCCACCCTTCGGTGTCTCTCCATAGTTAGCCATTTTAAGCTTAACTGTCTTGATTCCATCCAGTAAATCATCTTCTGTTATCCACGCTCTGCTAATCTCGATACCATCAGGGTCTGTTAAAATGAGATTCAGGTATTGGGGTCTCCCCTCAACCCTTACTTTCATCTCCCCTCAACCCTTACTTTCAAATAAACTGTATTCGTATCAGCCACTAGCATATAATTTATCACAGGTATATTCTTTTTCTCTGCACACCCCCCGAATTCGATTGCTATTAACGCTATGATAACAACAATTCCCAAAATTCTCAATCTTTCCAGCTTCATTTTTAGCCTCCCTGTTTATTTATCTAAATTCCTCCATTCTATCGAAAAAACTTTCGAAATCAAATTCTTCAAGTTCCCCTTCAATCAAATCTTTACTCACATCCACCACTTCATCAGCAAGTGCTTCAAAAAAATCAGCTTCCTTGTATAACCCACGTTTGCGAAGTTCACGGGGGGTATAATCTACAGCTACAAGCATCGCCCAGCATGCTAAAGCTACAGCTCTTCCCTGAGAGATGTATTTCCCCGTCTTGCTCTGTAACCAACTCTGCCACTGTATTACATACCTTTTTAGTGGTTCTTCGATTTTCACAATTCTTTTCTCTACCATATCAACACCTCTTACCTATAATAACCATTTAGGTTACTTTGGGTATATAAGGGTTACTAAAGATTAACTTATCTCCACAATCTTGTAACAATTTTGTTCCCATCTTTTTATATATCTTGAATATACATTTAATCTCCGTTGAAATGTCATCCGTTGGGCATCTCGTAACTTTTCCATTAAACTCCAGATTTGCAGGATTGAAGGTTTTAAGCAATCTGTAGGCATGCTCCAGCCTTAAACCTCCATACACTATTAGCTTGAAAATGAATTCTGTTGCCTCATCGTTTCATTTTTCCCTGATCCATTGATGAACTTCTGCAATATGCTTATCAGCTTCTTTTGTTGCAATTCCCAGAATTTTTCACTTTGTTGGATTTAATTACTGTAAGGAATGGCTGTTCAAGAATCTCCTCGATCAAAGAGTTAAGCTTTTCCAGTGCTTGTAGATTACCTTCCAGTGTTTCTGCAAGTTGTAGTCTACAAACTCCACAATTATTGATCAATCTTTCGCAAACTAAAAACGAAGAGGACTCTGACTCTCCCCTTTCTCAAACCTGCATACTTGGTACTGGATTTAATTTCAAAATTAAAAGCTTTTTTGAGTTTTGAAATAACGTTTCTTGCCTCATTCACATCAGAAAAGTAAATATCAACCCCGTTTTTTACTTTTTCAACCTCAAATTCTTTGGAATATCTTTCAATAATTTTTATAGCTACATTCAACTCGTCTTTAAAATTCCTTAACTGGATTATGGATGGATGTTGCATGAAGTTTGCCTCCCTTAATACTTAAACTCCGAAACTTTAAAATTTCTGTTGTCCATTAGAATCATGGATGTAAAAGAGGAGATACTGAAGTTGATGAAGCAGTTTTTTGATGAAATTATGGAAAGAGAGGATATAACATATGAAAAAATTCAATGGGAGTTGGACTACATAATATATCCAAACATCGGCTCTTATTTATCAAGTGGTAAAATCAGCAGGGAGGAAGGGATTGAAATCTTCAAATACTGCGAGGAAAGATTGAAAGAATTGAAGGCTAAGTTGGAATTCAGGTGAATTAACTACACTCTGTCCAACGGCTTAAATTCTCTGATTTCAATAAATGCTTCGTTAATTCTTAATTCAGGCTTTAAATTGCACTCATGCAAAGGGGCAAGATAATTAAGCCCAGCAGACACTATTAATCTTGCTCTGTTGCCAGCGGGAAGGCTAAAGCTTCTGTCAGATGGATGGGCAATGGCTATTATCCCATCAATCCCCCTTGCCTTTGCCAACGATAACTCTTCTTTAACTACCTCAACTGCATACTTGCTAAAGCTTCTAATTGCGGTTATAACGTCTCCATTTCCACTCTTTACTGTTTTATAGACTGATGTCAGTCCAGAATTGATTAAAAGCCATCCTGGGCTTAGTGTTGTACCGCTATAGCTGATGAGTTCGGTAAATCCTTGGGGTTTGTGCATCTCGTAATGCAACAATCCAGCAAACTCTGCAACCATCGAAACCCCAGCAGACCTCATCACCACATCGTAAATCGTGTTTGACACCACTCCAACACCAAACTTTCCTTTTGGAATATCTATTCCACCCATGTTCTCGTTTTCATCTCCAAACACAACTAAATTTGAGATCAATATTTTTGAATTGCCAACTTCCTGAAGAACCTGTAAAGCCTTCTCAAAATGTTTTTTATCCAAAATAGCAACGTTGGTTGGAATTGTACCCTTCATCGAATACAAATCGAATGTGCAGAAGTAAACGTTGTATTCAATTCTCTCTGAAAACTCACCAAGCCTTTCAAACACACTCTTTCTCCTTAATTCCTCCAATCCTTTCTTTGTAATTGCCCTTTTTCCATTAGCAACCCTTGTTATAAGTCCCATTTTCTCCATCTTTGTTAAATGGTATCTAATTGTTCGAGACTCTAATTTTATCCCCCTAAATCTCAATTCATCGGTTATTTCCTGAGAACTCATTGGTTTGTCTGATTCTGCAAGCACATCAAGGATTTCAGCAATTATCCTACTCATCTAACTGATGATCGCAAATAAACTATTTTAAATTAACTGGAAAACAATTACCGAAATCTTTATAATTTTTATATTTAGAGGGATGAGGGGGTATATATGTTTAGGGGTATAGACTTCTACAACATTGATGAACTGTTAACGAGTGAAGAAAGGTTGGTAAGGAATGCCATCAGAGAGTTTCTTGAGAAAGAAATTGAACCCCTCATTGCTGATGCATGGCATAAAGAGGAACCGTTGAATTTTAGAGAGATAGGCAAGAAGTTCGGGGAATTGGGAATGCTTGGAGCATTCATTCCAGAAGAGTTTGGCTGTCCAGGAGCTAACTACGTTAC
>Ga0180301_10002711_pt1 | contig 13934 bp, 11 predicted proteins | sample GuaBasSediGuay16_FD_121797 | JGI IMG/M metagenome (GOLD analysis project Ga0180301, IMG submission 121797) | Subseafloor sediment microbial communities from Guaymas Basin, Gulf of California, Mexico - Guay16, Core 4569-2, 12-15 cm | ecosystem: Environmental > Aquatic > Marine > Hydrothermal...
CCGCCTCCTTGAGCCCCTCCTTAAGGGTGAGCGCATATGTGGCATGATGCCCCATACGCATTATCATACGGGACAGCATGTCGCATATCATCTTGTCGTCATCAATGATCAGAATGTTGGCCATGATCGAGCTATCCGTCCAGCACGTTCCTGATGGTCGCGGCAATCTTGTCTATGACAATCGGCTTTAGCACAAACTCCCGGATACCCATGGCGCGTGCCTTTTCTGCCGTGATTGTCTCGCTAAATCCGGTACAAAGAATAATCGGAATATCGGGCCGGATTCGCATGAGTCCTTTGGCCAGCTCCGTGCCTGTCATATTTGGCATGGTCTGGTCGGTGATCACCAGATCGAATTTGTCCGGATTCGCATGGAAGATTTCCAGGGCCTCGATACTGTTTGTACTGGCAATGACTTTATAGCCAAGGCGCTCCAGCATCCGTTCGCCAACGTCAACCAGGACTTCCTCATCGTCAACGAAAAGTATTCGCTCGTTGCCCTTCGGCAGAGGGGCTAACACCTCGGCTTCCATTATTGCATCACGCTCAAGCCTGGGTAAAAATATATGAAAGGTCGTACCCTTTCCCAACTCACTGTGGACATTGATGGCTCCGCCATGGCTCTTGACGATCCCGTGAACCAAGGCAAGCCCCAAACCGGTTCCCTCGCCTTTGCCCTTGGTGGTAAAATATGGATCGAAGATTCGTTCCATGACCGCACGGTCCATACCATGGCCCGTGTCCCGCACAGTAAGCCTCAAGCATGGTCCAGGCTTCAGATCTGGATGCCCCACTACAGCCTCCGCATCAAGGTCAACATTGACCAGGCTCACTTCCAACACCCCGCCATTCTCGCGCATAGCATGGGCTGCATTGGTGCAAAGATTCATCAGGACCTGATGGATTTGGGTTGGATCGGCAAACACCACTCCTGCATCACTCTGAATGTTTTGGCGAATATTAATGGTCGAGGGCAACGAGGCGCGCAACAGTTTGAGGGTTTCCTTGACAATAGAGTTGAGTTGGACGGGTCTTCGCTCATGTTCATGCTGGCGGCTGAAGGCAAGGATCTGCTTTACCAGTTTTGTTGCGCGGTAACTGGCCTCAAGTATTTGTTCGAAGCTGTACCGCACTGAACTCGGCCCCGAAAGATCATCCAGTGCCAGTTGCGCGTTGCCTATTATGGCCGAAAGGATATTGTTAAAGTCATGGGCAATGCCGCCCGCCAACGTGCCAATGGCCTCCATCCTTTGGGCATGTTGCAGTTGGGTCTCCAGTCTCTTTTGTGCTGTTATATCTCTGAGAAAATTAAGGGTCCCTGGCCGACCCTCCCATGTGATAAGAACTGCGTTGATCTCCACCCATAATTCTTCACCAGCCCTGTTTATGATTCTGAAAGAATAAGTACTTGGGAGGTTATCTCCTATTAGCCTTCTCCCATGCCTCTTAAGGACCATATCCCTGTCTTCAGGGTGAATAAGATTAACGAAAGGGATTTTGGCTAATTCTTCCGAAGAATATCCGGTTAGAGACTCAGTCCTTGGGTTGGAGAATTTTATTACGCTGTCCTGGACAACAAAAATGGCATCGTTGGCATTGTCCACCAAAAGTCGATACTTTTCTTCCGATTCCCGCAGCGCCTCCACCGCCTGTTTTTCCTTGGTAATATCGATTCCTACACCTTCGATATAACCTTCTTCTGGACAGATGTATCCAGAATAGCGTACCCAAATGATTGAGCCATCTCTGCGCGAAACACGGGCCTCGATATTTCTCACCTCACCGGCCTGTTGGATCTTAGCCAACATCTGTTCGCGAGTTCCAGGATCAACGTAATGTTGTGAGACGACATACTCTCTGATACACGTCTCGCGGTTGTCATAGCCAAATATCTGGGCGAATCGGTCATTACATTCTAATAATTTGCCGTCGCTGATCCTCGTCCGAAATAACCCTACCTGTGCATTATTAAAAATGCTCCGGTACTTCTCTTCGCTCTTCCGTAGCGCCTCCTCTGCCTGCTTGCGCTCAATGGCATAGCGAATGGCGCGCACCAGCAAGTTGCTGTCTATCTGCCCCTTGACCAGATAATCCTGCGAACCCTCCCGTACTGCGTCCACAGCCACCTCTTCATCATCAAGACCGGTCAACACGATAATCGGCACTTGTGGCACTTGAGCGTGCGCCTCAGCAAACGTGTTTAACCCGCTGCTCTCAGGCAACGATAGATCCAGGAGGGCCACGTCGATGCCTCCTTCGGCCAAACGCTCCAGCCCTGTAGAGAGCCGGTCGACGCACGCCAGATCAAACGGAGGGTGCGTCCATTCGGCCAGCATCTCCCGTATCAAGCGGGCGTCGCCAGGATTATCCTCAACCAACAAAACTCTGATAGGCTTATCGGTCATCTCTTTCGCTCCGACGGTAATTTCACAATGGTAAATTAAAAATTTTTCAAAGGTATCCAGAACCGTGATAAACTGGTCCACGTGAAGCCTCCCCGTGCTTCCGCACGGGGGTTTGCTTCGCGGACTTACGCGCCTGGTAAGGAAAACATCATTTTAGATAGCTTCCCTCGACCCCACCTACCCCGTATAGCTACCGCAACAGGGCAGGCAAGGCGGAGGTTCTGCCTTACGGCAGCGCTTCGCGTGGCGGGAAGCGGGCCGGTCAAATCACCACGTATCGTTCTACCAGTCAACCGCTTTACATGCTGATAATCAACCCATTGTGGTTGCTTTAGAAATTGGTATTACTTTTAGCAAAAAACATACCCTAATAGATTAAAGGGCCATTTTTTCTAATAATATCAGCTTGTTAATGATCTATAGCGGTACCCGAACCCACGCAGATTAACCGAAAAGTGTAACCTTTCTACACACTAATATCGCGTGGAATAAAGCCTGGCTGTGTAATTTTGATGCAGCCGACCAATCGATCTATAGCAGGATTCATCGGCAGCTCGGCTGATGGACAATCGATCAACTGTGCCAATATGGAACGGTTGGTAGTTTACAGGCTGTTGCCAAAATCACGACAATTGAAGCTCCCCGCCTACAAGGCGGGGATTGCTTCGTGTCCAGAAGCAGGCCGGTCAAGTTTCAGCCCTCTTTTGGTATTTATGCGCCGTCAAGGGTACGAAAAGCAATAAGTCATTGCAGGATTTGCCTTGTTTGGTTATGCAAAATAAATCGTATACGGTATGAAACGTAGCGGAATGCCAGGTACAATCTTTAACGATATCCGAAAAAAAGCCGTGACATATATCAAACGCCTGTGGATGCAAGAAGTGCAAGGATGATTGCATGCGAACTGGAAACAAACGATTTGTAAAGGCCCTGGTGGCGAATCAGCAAGGGGAATTATTTGAACTTGATGGTTACGCAGCGGTTGGGATGGCTGGCCAGAAGCTGGTTCCGCTCATAGAGGCCGAAACCATCAACATGCCCGTCGGGAGCGAGCACCTGTATCTGCCGGATCGCAGACCTATCCTTTATAATCGTGTGATGGAAGAATTTGAAGTCCTCACTGAGAATCCGTATGCCCCGGGGGAGCCCGTCTTTCCGGTGGCCGCCTTTAATGCGCCCGGCTATGTGGTGACCCTGATAAGTGCCTATGCAGAGGAACAAGGTGCAAGCCCGCTTCCGCTTTTTTCCTACGGTGCGGTTGGGTGGCTCAAGGGCGGGTTTCGGGTCGCAGCGCTTCGGGTGGACAGGGAAAGACGCCAGGACTTGCGCCTGATGCCCCAGGACAAGATCGTGGCGGGAATCGCCAGGCTTCGCAGGATCATGCCTTCAAATCGCCTCAGGGCTCACCTTGAGGTCTGCGCCCTCACCTATGGTTGTCCAGCAGCCAAAAACCTCTTTCTGGGCCGCTATGAGGCACCCCTTCCCACGTCCACGCATTGCAACGCAAGGTGCCTGGGCTGTCTTTCTCTGCAGAAAGACAGCGGCATTGTCAGTACCCAGGAGCGTATTGATTTTACGCCAACACCAGAGGAGATTGCCGAGATCGCCACTTATCATATCAAGCACACAAAACGGCCTGTGGTCAGTTTCGGCCAGGGATGTGAGGGCGAACCGCTCCTGGCAGCACACGTGATTGAGCCCGCCATCCGGTTGATTCGAAAAACGACCGCGCGCGGTACCATCAACATGAACACCAACGCCAGCCTTCCGTCAGTCCTTGAGAGGCTTTTTGAGGCAGGCCTAGATAGCATCCGCGTAAGCATGAACAGTGTCAGAAAGCCTTACTATGAGGCCTATTTCCGCCCAAGGGGCTATCGTTTCAAGCAGGTGATTGAAAGTCTTGATCTGGCCAGGCGCAAGCACAAGTTTGCTTCCATCAATTACCTAAACCTGCCCGGCTTTACGGACGCAAAGCCAGAAGTTGAGGCCCTTTTGTCTTTTCTGGCCCGCCATCCTGTTCAGATGATCCAATGGCGGAACTTGAATTTTGACCCGGTGCGCTATTGGCAGATCATGGGAAAAAACAGGCAGGAACCTGAACTGATGGGCATGCGGACGCTCATTAAAAGGGTGCGTCATGCCTTTCCAGGGCTCAAATTCGGGTACTTCAATCCGCCAAAAGAGACATTCCAAACCTGAACCCGCCATGCATGAGACCGAACAAAGCTGTCCGAGCGTTCCATCCGAAAGGTCATACCCCGCCCCCCATGTGAGAGGCGGGGTCTTACACACTTTTGCAAAGGACGGGTTTAATGATAATCGTGCGTGCCAAGGACGACCTCAATGCCGGTCTTGTTCTTTAACATATTGGCCAATTCTTCAGCCGTTCTGTACGGACAATCCGGCTTGGCATTCGCCAGACAGGAACTTAAATAGATCTTATCTGGCTTGATTTCCGACAGCTTGATGGCCATACTGGCATTGGATACAGTAGACCGGCTCGGGCATTGACACTTGAGGAACCAAACCACCTGGCACGGCTCGTCAAACTTCCCATCACCAAGTGCCGCAGCCTTGAGGCATCGCCATTCACCTGGACAGCCATATCCGCTATCCATGTAAGAACCACACCCGACAACTGCCACCTTTTTCATAGGCAACCTCCTTTCTGCTCATGAAAGGTTATAGGTATATGCTCATATCAGGGATGTGAATACCTCTGTTCACGAATACTGTCAAGTCATTTTTTGGGACCATATCGCTTAAAAGAATCTGTGGGGCTCCAGGAAAAGATCAGGGAAAACTGAAGATTTTAAAACCAAAGGTCAGCTTTTATTACTTTTTGTTTTGCTCCTTCTTTCCTTGTAGGTGAGGAGGGGGGGTAAAGGTCTCAAACGCATAACTTAGGTCGATGCGTCAACCGCATGCACCTGCAATGGGCCTGCAGCAACTTGGGCAATGAACGAGTCTAACCCACAATAACCTCTTCAAGCGAGCGCTTGGGCACGTGGTGTACACCCTGGCTATCACGCCAGTACTTGATATCTCCGTCCGACCCTACAGTCTCGATAACCACGGTCTCTTTTGGCTTTCCAAGGGCAATGACAAGCAGAATCTCCAAGTGCCCTGGTATGGAGAGGGCCTGGCGGAGCTCCTTGCGTTTGACTGAGCCTACCATGCATCCTCCGAGGCCCTTTTCGACCGCCCCAAGCAGGATCGTCTGGCTGGCAATGCCATGATCACAGCCAAACGACCTGGCAATGGTAGTATCGCCCAGCACAATGATATAGGCAGATGGGCGCTCACCCTCTGGCGGTCCTGCCCAGTCCTTTAAATACCCTGCCCACCCAAGGTGGGCGAATATCAAGGCATTCTTTTCAGGTTCACAGGAAAGGATATACTTTAAGGGCTGCAGGTTGGCAGCTGAGGCACAATAACGGGAAAGGTCAACCAGTTCTTTCAAGGTTTCAAGCGCTATGGGAACTTCCTGATAAAACCTGCGATAACTTCGATTGTTGCGCACCAGTTTGGTGATCATTTTGCCCTCCTTTTGGTCCATATTGGCGCCTGTTAAGTTTCATATACCCGCAGGTTGATATATTTTCAATCTTAATGTATAAGTTTCCTTGTGCCTTAACCGGCCCGCTCCCTGCAAGCCGGTCAGGCCAAATACTCAGCCCCTGCCGGGTTAAACTTCCAGCGATAGCTGGGTTGAAGCTTGATTGGATTGCCCTCTCAGCAATCCAGATCAAGCTTCTGTGTCCTCAGCGCGCTCTGAGAGAGAAAAAATCTTTGGTTACTTACGCAAATCAGACAGTTGGTAGAAATATTAAAAATAGGTGATACTTATGAGGAAGATGGCATGAGAGAGATCTTTGGGCACCGGGCAGGACGGATTTTCCTACTGGTGCTGTTTCTATCTGTTGTGGGGCTATTTGCAGTCACCCCTCTGTTTTCCAAGCCAGTGATTATTATGGGATGGATCAGTCTGCCATTTGCAGCTGGGATCATCTTCCTGCTGGTCTGGCTCTGTGCCTACCTTGTCTATTATTTTAAGTACTGGCCTTTTCGTTGATTCCGAGGTCTGGCGTGAGACGTGATGAGGCGATGATCATCGTTTAGGCCGAATAGATACAACCTAAATGGAGTGAGCTAAAATGCCTAAAGTGAGCTAAAGTTGAGGACTTCAAGAAACCTTTTGTATGTCGGAAACACTACCCGAAGCTAAAAATTGCTTTTATCCTTTTAACTTTAGGCACTTTAGTTCACTTTAGGCACTTTAGTTCACTTTAGTTCACTTTAGGCACTTTAGTTCACTTTAGGCACTCAATACCCCAAGAAACAGCACTTGAATAAATACTTCAAATACTTTGGTTGAAAGCAGGATCAAGGCCTATGATGATAATCATTGTTTTAGCCGCCTTTGGCGTGCTGGTCTTGCTGCTGGCCGTGTATGGTTACAAGGTTTCTGCCAAGACGGCCGAAGACTATATGCTCGCAGGCAGAGGGATTGGCATTGCGGTCATGTTCTTTTTTGCCCTCTTTGCCATCTCCAGTGTGTGGACCTTTTACGCCTACCCGAGCATCCTGTACCGACACGGACCCGGATTTGTTTATTTTATATGGGGCTGTGTTGCGGGCTTTGTCATCCTGTACATGTTTATTGGTCCACGGCTTTGGGCCGTGTGTCGGCTGAACCGGTTCTTATCGCCCATCGAGGCCCTGGCTGCAAGGTATGAGTCACCGGTGTTACGGCTTATCGTGGCCATTGTGCTTCTTGGTTCGATTATCCCCTACATTGCAGATCAGTCTCTGGGTGTAGGCCTGGGGCTGAAGGCTATGCTGGGGTTTCCGCCTGTGGTGGGCATCCTTTACATTTCTTTACTCCTTATCCTTATTGTTATGCTGGGAGGCATGCGGATTACAGCCTGGGTCAACGTGCTGCTCGGCTCGATCTACACGCTTGCCTTCCTGGGGTCTCTTGTATTTATCATATCCAAGGTCTTTCCGGGCGGCCTTTCAGAGGCTGTGACCATTCTCAAGACCAAGCAGCCCGCCCTTCTCACCACACCCGGTCCTGAGGGGCTGTTCAGACCGGCTGTGACCTCTATTGTGTTTTTGGTGGGGGCATTGGCTTTCACCTGGCCTCACATCGTGATCAGCACCATGACTGCCCAGGATAAAACCATCTTCAAGTGGATGCCTGCACTGGCCCTTATCGTGGCCGGTCTGCTCTTTTATACGATTCCCTTTATCTGGGGTTCTTTGGTGGCACCTGCCATCAGTCACATGTCCGGCACCCTGGTCCCTCCTGTTTCAGGCAAGGATGCAGACAACATTGTTCAAATGATTATAAGTGCTTATCTCCCCCCCTGGTTTTCGATTTTTGTGCTTATGGGAGTCATTGCAGCGGCCATTTCCACGGCCGCAGTCCAGCTCATGACGGCCAGTATCATCGTGGCCAGGGACGTCATCCACGGTCTCTTTGTCCCCCAGAGCAGCGACCAGTTTCTCATCCGGACAACCAAACTTTCCGTGATTGCCATTTTGTTGCTCAGCATGGGCATTGCCTTCTGGTATCCGGTTGAGCTGGCTCAATACCTGGTGGGGATTGCCATCCCGGGGTTTGCTCAGTGGGCGCCTTGTCTGGTAGGGGGCATTCTCTGGAAAAGGGCGACCAAGGAGGGAGCAGTAAGCGGGATTGTGGCGGGCTCGGTCTATTTGGTCGTGGGGTTTATCTATCGACCTGCATTGTTCGGCCTGCATCCGGCCATTCCCACGCTATTCATCAATGTGACACTCTTTGTTGTGGTTAGCTTGCTCACCAGTGCACCTGGTGACACGGTAATTCGGATGTTTTTTGATGAAGTGGAAGATTTTCTCTCGAAAAAAGCGTAAGGAGCAATGGCGGCTCATCTTTCAACCTGACGGAGATATGGCTGATGTCATGGCTCTGCCAGGAGCTGTTGTAGAGGGCCAGATCGCCGGACGTTACCTGCTCGCCTCTGGAGGGACAGCAGGCACCGTGATCATCCAAGGGGTACGTCGCAAGGGGATTCTGGCGGGCGTGGACGTTGCAATAGACCACCAAGCAGCGTCCGAGCATGACGTGGATGTGGCCTATCAGCCCAGGGGAGGCAGGGCGAGCCTTCGGCCAGCTGAAACAGTTAACTTTGAAGAGATGATGCTCAATGCTAGCGACAAGTTTGTCTCCACTCCCACAGACCCCGAAGACCTGGCGTGCTTGCTTTATACTTCAGGTACGACTGGACGACCCAAAGGGGTCAGGCTGACCGTGAAGAATTTCTTGTGCGAGCAGCAAGCCACCCAAAAACTGCTGGAGATAACCCCGCAAGACAAAATTATCGGGGTTCTCCCGTTCTTTCATGTGTTCGGGCTTTCAAACGTGCTCCTAATAGGATTGGCTCACGGCGCAAGCATTGTTCTGATCCCACAATATAGTCCCGGCAACTTGCTGAAAGCTATCATAGAGCATCACCCGACTCTGGTGATTGCTATCCCAACCATGTTTGGGCACCTCCTCATGCTGCTGGAGCGGAAAAAGGTGCGTCTGCCTCAAAACATCCGATTGTGTGTTTCAGGTGCTGCCCCTTTGCCCAAAGAGATGATTGGGGCCTTTGAAACATGTTCAGGGGCCCGAGTCCTTGAGGGGTACGGCCTGACTGAGACCGTAGCTGCCTGTTGTGTCAACCCGCCGGATGGCGTTTGCAAGGCAGGCTCTATTGGTCTACCTCTTTCCGGTTTTGAAATGAAGATCGTGGATGCCGATGGCAAAGAACTTCCGGCAGAGGAGGTGGGAGAGATTGCTGTCAGAGGCGAAGGGGTCACCCCAGGCTATTACAATCTTCCGCAGGATACTGAAGAGGCCTTCAGGGACGGCTGGTTTCTCACCGGTGACACAGGCTATAAAGACCAGGATGGTTATTTCTTTGTCACAGATCGAAAGAAAGAGATCATCATCAAGGGGGGGCTGAATATTTCTCCAAGGGAGGTGGAGGATGTCCTCCTGAGCCACCCCGTGGTCAAGGAGGCTGCGGTCATTGGAAGGAAAAAGGGAGAGCGGGAAGAGATTGTCGCCTTTGTCACAACCAGGGGAGAAGTTTCAGCAAAGGAACTTGTCAGCCATTGCAAACAGGCCTTGTCAAGCTTCAAGGTGCCGGATGAGATCTGTTTCATGGAGACCCTTCCCATGAGTGTAACAGGGAAAGTACTGAAAAAGGAACTCACAGGCGATTATCAGGATGAGCGTAGAATCGAACGGAAAGAGACTGGGTCTGGTTCAATCGATTGAAAGGTGGGCAGCATCCTCTCCTGACCTCATTGCCTTCCATTTTGACGGGGAGTCCATCACATACAGAGACCTGAACTTACGGGCCAATCGGGTTGCGAATGGTCTGGAGGCGTTGGGCGTGGAAAAAGGAGACCGGGTCGCCATCATGCTTCCCAACATCCCGGAGTTTGTTTATGCCCTTCTTGGCATCTTAAAGCTTGGGGCTGTTGCTGTGCCATTTAATACCCTGTACAAAGGCGGAGAGATCTTGCATATCCTTAAAGACTCTGGCGCCAAAGTCCTTATTGCCCTGACCAACTTCGCCCCCATGATCAATGAGATCCGGCCAGAGTTGCCAGCGCTGGAACAGGTCATCCTGACTGGGGAGCGGAATCTGCTTTTTGCACATCCTGAAAGCACGGCCTTCATACAATTGATCCTGCAAAGGGATCTTATCAGAGACGTAGATGGGGCCTACCAGAAAATGGGTCATATTCTATTGAAGATTATGGAGGACCTGGGAGTCAAGGAGGCCTGGTACAAGCACCGTGGAAGCATCCGGGTGCGGGGAACCAAAATCGCGACTTTTGTCATCTTTGAGGTGGAAGGCATTGCGCTGGTCAATGCCGTGGTCTTTTTGGGGCCTATGGATACAAAAGCCTTTCTGCGGGTCGTATGGGTACCGCCTGAGATTAGGGATAAGGTGATCGAGCCCCTAACGTCTGTGGAACAGGAGACCGGACAAAGACCTTCCTGGGATCAAGTCAAGGAGACCGTGGTGGCAGCTATCCAGCAGGCGTTTCAAGTGGAAATCAAGGAGGGCTCAATGGTCAGAGACGAGCGTTTCGGCTATGAGAAGCTCCGCTCTTTGGCCTATAAAGCGCGGTAAGATCACACCATAGCGGATTGCGAGTCGCGAGTTCAACCCAGGGAACTCACAATGAATCGTTGAAAAACTACAATTAGGCGAGTAGGGGAAACTATTTTACGATAATGATCTCATCGCCTTTGATCTTTGCCCACTCTATGTTCTTTTTGTGCTCCTCACGGTATTCTCGATTTTTCTCTTGGATATGTGCAATCTCAACTTCGTTTTTGCATTGGGGGCAATGGTACCTGAAGGAGGAGGTTATTTTCATGTCGCACCCACATGCCTCACATGTGACTTTCATCTTCTGCCTCCTGGGTTTGGTATCACCTATATACTAAGACGAGCATGATACTGTTTGCAATAAATCATGCAGAGATATTTCGATGTGCGGCTGTTTGGGCAACAGCCTGTTTAGATGTAAACTCTTTGACGCTCCACTTAGTAACCTGACTGCCTGGGTCCTTAGCATTATTGACGTATTTTGTCAAAGCAAGTGTGAGCCATTGGTCCTTGGAATTGTTGTAACGGTTCAAGGCATATGGGAGACCGTTGAACATAGGCCCCAGCCCTTTCCGCCAAGAATCACGGTATGCCGGTTAAAGGTATTGGAGGCTGAAGAGAAGGGGTTTTCTCCGCGCCGCTGAACCACAACAAAGCGCTTCTAAGGAAACAGCAAGGCGCTTCATTGGAGTGAAGATGTGCCATGAAACCGTCCAAACCTTATGGCACCTACCGGCCCTTCAAAAACCTTAAATATCTCCTTGAGAAAAAGTCGTTTGTGTTGGCGCCCCAAAACAAAGAAAAGCCTTTGGCCAATGGATTTAAACACGGGCAGTCAAATCTTGAAGAGGAAAAAAGGCTTTTTCAGGAGGCGATGGCGGGCGTTGCACCCATTCCCTGTGAGAACGCTTCGATCGATATGCATAGAGCGAACCCTGCGAAGGTCTCAGACGAGGATCCAGAGGTTGAAGCCTTGGCACAGCTAGAAAACCTTGTGAGGGATGGCAAGGGGTTCGTTGTCTCTGACACCCCAGAATATATGGAGGGGATCGGGTATGGCGTCAACCCTGATGTGGCGAAACGTCTCCACCGGGGTGATTTTTCCATTCAAGCCCATATTGATTTGCACGGGCTCGGAGTGGGGCACGCACAAGAGGCCTTTGAAGGGTTTCTCAAATGGGCCATGTTATCCGGTAAAAGAGCGGTGTTGGTGGTACACGGCCGCGGGCTCTCTTCTCCTGAAGAGCCTGTGCTCAAAGCCAAAGTTAAGGAATGGCTTACATGCGGGCGTTGGCGTAAATGGGTCATAGCCTTTACCAGCGCAAGGGCTTGTGATGGGGGTGCTGGGGCCACTTATGTATTGTTGCGTCAGCGGCCTGCGACAAAACGCTACCGAAGGGCGTACCATAAGAAGCGTATGGGTTAAGGGATCAATGATTTTATTAGAAGCGGTTTCGGTCACAACAGATCAATATCGGACTCCCGGGAAAAATTAGCAGGAAGAAAATAATTGACAGACATTCTTTTTTTGTAATAATATAATAATAACGCACCAAGAAGTTGCGCTTTCGTTTTTTTTACACAACCAAATTTATAGAAAGCAATAGAAAAGCCAGGAAGGCTCACAGGCAGAAAGCCTGTCATGTCTACCTGGCTTTTTTTATTCCTGCCCACAAGGCATTTTTTATGAACTGTTTTATCTCCTTTCTTATCATGGTCACGGTGGTTGCCCCATTTTTGGCTGAATCAGTGTGGGCAAAAGAAGATATTGTGACGCGGGACACGAACAAAGATGGGAAAATAGACCAAATAGCCCATTTGAATAACAAGGGAAAGATCACCAAGCTGGAAATCGACAGCAATGCAGACGGCGTCATGGACCTATTCCAGTATTATGAGGATGAGGAGGTCATCAGGGTCGAACGAGACACGAATCATGACCAACAGATTGATAGATGGGACTATTTTAAAGCAGGAAAAAGAATCCGACATGAACGAGCGTCGACCGAGACCGGACGGGTGAATCAAATTATATCCTTTGACTCACAGGAACGTCCTTTGAAGATCCAAAAAGACACCACAGGAGACGACCTATTTGACACCATTTTCCATTTTAAGGAGGGAGAACTGTCTTATTCCACAAAAGATACGGATGGTGATGGCAAGGCAAATATCTGGCAAACTTACCGGAATGATAAACCCCTTGAAAGGCAAATCGATGACAACGGGGACGGCCAAGTGGAAAGGATTGTGTTTTATGATGCCGACGGCCTTCCCAAAGAGAGCCATCACGATCTAGACAGGGATGGGAAGATGGAAGAGATCTGCCTTTATCGCCAGGGAATGCTATGGGAGCAGAAAAAGGATCTGGATCAGGATGGGAGGTTTGAGGTCGTTACGCGATATAAGGATTCTGAACCGATTGAGCAGCGAAAAGATGCAAATGGGGATGGCCACTTCGATATCGTAACCCGTTTTAGGGGTGGCAGACTGTTCTACCAGGAGAAGGACACGAACTTTGATGGAAATAAAGATATTTTTATCTATTTTGACGCCAGAGAAAAGAGGGAAAGGGTTGAAAGCGACACCGACTTAAACGGGAGAATCGATACCTGGGAATATTATCGAAATGGGCAGTTGGAGAGATTGGAAAAAGATGAAGCAGGAAACGGCAGTGTCAGCTTGAAGGTCTTCTATAAGAACGGGAAAAAGCCCAGGCTCATTAGGGACAAAGACAATAACGGCCGGTTTGAGATCACGCAGTGGTTTAACAAATCGCCGTGGTCTATGGTGATGGAGATAGATGCTGACGGAGATGGAAACCCGGAGGGTCGCTACTGCTATCAAGAAAGCATCTTAAGGCTCAAGGAAATTGATGAAGACAGTGACGGAGACCTAGACTTAAGGGAACATTACAATACTGAAGGGAAACTCGTCAGGAGCGAAGAGGACCACGGGGGTATTGGCCGCCTCAACATTACCTGGTTTTACAACGATGGTGAAGAAGCCATCCGGGCAGAAAAAGACAATAATGGCGATGGCCGTGTGGACACCTGGTATTACTACCACAAAGGACAGCTAACCAAGGTAAAAGAGGATACGAATGCTGACGGAAAGCCCGATCTGTGGGAGGAATATGACGGATCAGAGAAACTGATAAAATGGGCAAAGGACATGAATTTCGACGGGAAACCAGACATTGAGGAAAGCATTTAATCCCTCAATTCCTGAATTCTTAAATTCCGAACTTAGGGGCTTCGCCCCAATTGGAATAGTGGAAGGTTGGAATAATGGAATATTGGGTTTAAAAGGTGTTTTGTTCTTACGCGCAGCGCAGGCGCTTGCGCCGCGTGTTTCTGTTTTTCAC